>Ga0326727_10002932_pt1 | contig 56269 bp, 46 predicted proteins | sample MB2enrmetagenome_FD_207643 | JGI IMG/M metagenome (GOLD analysis project Ga0326727, IMG submission 207643) | Lab enriched peat soil microbial communities from McLean, Ithaca, NY, United States - MB29MY | ecosystem: Environmental > Terrestrial > Soil > Wetlands > Peat | place: USA: New York...
CTAGTACTTAGTTGCATAGAATAGCGATATATGGTAGTGTGGCTCGTATGAGCAAACGAGCCACCGTGGTGATTTTGAGTTCCGAAGATCGTCTCACCTTGGAGCGCTGGGTGCACTCCGGTAAGACGGAACAGCGTTTGGCGCAGCGCGGGCGGATCATCTTGGCGGCCGCGTCGGGCCAAAGCACGACCGCCATTGCGCGGGCGGAAGGCCTGCGGCCCGCCAGCGTGAGCAAGTGGCGGGGGCGCTTCGCGCGCGCCGGTCTGGTCGGCTTGCAGGATGCTCCGCGTCCGGGGGCCGTCCGCCGATACGGCCCGGCCACCGAACGAAGGATCCTGGCGAAGCTGGACGAACCGCCCCCTTCCGGTCACGCCACCTGGACGGGGGCCTTGGTGGCCCAAGCGCTGGGGGATGCTTCCAAGCACCAGGTCTGGCGGGTCCTGCGCAGGCGGGGGATTCATCTGCAACGACGACGGAGTTGGTGTATCAGCACCGACCCGCAGTTTGCCGCCAAGGCCGCCGACATTGTGGGCTTGTACCTCGATCCGCCCGAGAATGTGGTCGTCCTGTCGGTGGATGAGAAGCCGCATATCCAGGCGCTGGAGCGAGCCCAAGGTTATCTGAAGTTGCCGAATGGGCAAGCGGTGACAGGCTTCAGCCATGAGTACAAGCGCCATGGGACAACCACGCTGTTTGCCGCTCTCGAGGTGCTGACCGGACAGGTGCGGGGCGGGCATGCGCAACGCCGACGGCGGCGCGACTTTCTGGCTTTCCTCAACGAGGTGGTGGCCTTGTATCCTGGAAAGGAGATGCATGTCGTCTTGGACAACCTCAATATTCACAAACCCAAACACGACCGATGGCGGGCTCGGCACCCGAATGTGCACTTTCACTTCACTCCGACGCACGCCAGTTGGCTCAACCAGATCGAGTGCTGGTTCAGCATCCTGAGCCGGCGGGCCCTGCGGGGCGCCAGTTTCACTTCCCCACAGGAAGTCCGGGATGCCATCGACCGATTCATCGCGGCCTATAACCCCCAAGCGACACCGTTCGAATGGACGAAGCGCGAAATCCGAAACGTGCATCCCAAGCAATATTACGCTAATCTATGCAACTAAGTACTAGAAAACAGCCCGAAGTCCGAGGTCCGAAGTCCGATGTCAACATCGCGGGATACCAGGCGCGGGTCCTTGGACCTCGCACTTCGGACCTCGGACTTCGGACTGTATTGTTGGCCGCCTTATTGCTTGTCGCATCGGTGGCGCGCGGAGATAGCGCCCGCAAACCAACCCTGGAAGCTATCGGGAATGAAGTGCAGTGCATCTGCGGCTGCAATGCGCCGCTGAACCAATGTCCGCACCTTGATTGCGCCGAAAAAGCCGAGATGCAGGCTTTCATCAAAAAAGAAATCGCGGACGGCAAGGATGAGACGGCCATTCTCCAGGATTTGTCCATTCGTTACGGCGTCCAGGTGCTTTCGACTCCTCCCGCCCATGGATTTAACTTGGCGGTTTGGATCCTTCCCAGCGTAGGCTTGCTCGTAGGGTTGGGATTTGTCGTGGTCATTGTACGGCGCTGGAAGCGCAAGCCTGCCATCGCGCTGGCTCCTGCTTCCGCGACCCACGACCCCAAGGTGCTCACCGCGGTGGAACAGGAAATGAAATCAACGGGGCTGGGATAAGCTATGCTACTCACAATGGCAGTTCTCATTGCGGTGGGGATGGCGGTTTACATCGTCTTTCCGTTGCTCAGCGCGGAAACAGCCGGGGGCCCTCTGCCCTTAGACGTGACGGTGCTCGGCGATCTCAAGAGGCGCCGCCTAGTGGTTTACGATAACTTGAAAGACCTGGAGTTTGAATTTCAGTCCGGCAAGATTGCGCGCGAGGATTACGAGGCGCTGCGCACGAATTACCTTGGCGAGGCGGCGGGATTGATGGCAGCCACTCAGGAGGCCGAACTGCTCAAGCAGGACGATGCGGTGGTGGAACGCGAAATCGCCGCGCGCCGAGCGCAGCGCAAGGCGCAGCCTCCGATCGAGTACACTTGTTCAGCCTGCGGGTATGAGAATCCGTTGCCGGTAAAATTCTGCGGTGAATGCGGAGCGCGCATTGCGCCCCCAGGGAAAAAGTAGGGGTACGGCTTGCCGTACCCTCTTGGTCCGGTCGCGCGATAAAGAACAGGGTACGGTGAGCCGTACCCTTATGACTGCAACAACCGTGAAATTGCTTCCAACTAAACTTCTCACCATTTCGGCGGCTTGCCTTTGGCTGCTGGGTTCAGGTTCAGCTCTGCTTGCCGCCGGAGGCAAAATCTCGGGGCAAGTGGTGAACGGCACCACCGGGAGCCCTGTCGCGAACCAAACCCTTCAGCTCCTGATGCCGCGCGGCGGCATGCAGCAAGTTGCCACCGCGGTGACGGATGCCAATGGCCATTTCGCCCTGGCCTCAAACGACCTTGCCACCGATTCGTTTTACCTCCTCCAAGCGGCTTATCAGGATGTGAATTATCACGCCCCGGTTAAGTTCAATGACCAAGGCGAAGCCCGCGTCGATATCACCGTTTACGACGCCACACGCACTGCGCCGCCCGTGCGAATTCAATCCGCCCGCATCATCATCCGTGCGGAGGGCGACAAGGTTCACGTGCAGGAGATGTTTGCCATCCGCAATTCCGCCGACCCGCCGCGCAGCTACTTGAATGTTGATGGCACCTTCCTCTTTCACCTCACCAAGACCACCGGCGCTCCCACTGCCGCGGTTGCCGGCCTGATGAATATGCCGCTGCCTCAGCCTGTGAACCCCGGCACAGGGCCGGGCGATTTCTATATTCAGTACCCACTCAAGCCGGGCATGACCGTGATGATGGTCGCCTACGATAGCGATTACGCTTCGAACAAGCTGGACCTCGCGGACTCCGTCGCTTACCGCATCGATAGCGTGGAGCTGCTGGTCTCGCCCCCCAACCTTTCCGTGGACTCCCCGCTATTCAAGGCCGCGGGCGCCGATGCGGAAACGGGAAGCCAGAAGTATTTGGCGGAAAATGTGCCGCCCAACGCGCAACTTGCCGCGAGCGTCAGCGGTGAGGTTGCGGCGGGTGAAGCCTCGGCCAGCCGGGCTGACTCGGAAGTTAAGACCCTTCCCAACTCCATGACGCTGCTGGGCGGGCCCCTGCTCGCCTGCTTCCTGCTGGTCCTGCTGTGGGGGCTGGGTGTACGCGTGGCTAAGGAATGGCCCAAGTGGAAGGCCCAGCAGAGTGCGAGTCAGCTTCAAAAGGCGCTGGAAGCCGAAGTGGAAAGGTTGTTTAATTCTCTCGCCGACTTGGACGAACTCTTCGCGACCGGCAAGATCGCGGAGAAGCCTTATTGGAAAGAGCGCCTGGAATTGAAAGCGCGCCTGGTGGCGACACTGAAGAAAGCTCCGCCCGCGCTGCTCGAGTCCTATGCGATCCGACACACCCCGCGCTAGACACGCCCTGGAACTGCGCGATGTTTCCAAACAATTCGGGATCTTTCAGGCTTTGAGCGGCGTGTGCTTGCGCGTCGAGCCCGGAAATTCCATCCTACTCTACGGGCCTAACGGCGCGGGCAAAACCACGCTGCTGCGCGTGCTCTCCACGCTGGCCCGCCCGAGCGAAGGCAAGGTTCTGTATGACGGCGCCGACGTTCACGCCAACCCCGCCGCCGCGAAGGCCGCCATCGGGTTCGTTTCCCATACGACGTTTCTTTACGGCGAACTTACCGCTCGTGAAAACCTGGAATTCGCGGGGAAGCTCTTTGGTCTAACCAATATCGCGCAGCGAGTAGCCGGCGTGCTTGACATCTTCCACCTCCACGAGCGGGCGGAGACTCCGGTGCGCGAGCTCTCGCGGGGTTATCAACAACGGGTCTCCCTCGCGCGGGCGTTCTTGCACGATCCCCAATTTCTGCTGTTGGATGAGCCCTTCACCGGACTCGACGCGGCCTCCACCGAGTCCCTGCAAGGCCTGATGCGGCGCCTGGAAGGGCAAGGCAAGGCCCTGATTTTCTCCACTCACGATTTCGAGCAGGGCAGGGCCATCGCCCAGCGGCTCGTGGCGCTGGAAGGCGGAAAGGTGCGGTACGATGGGCCGATCAGTTCCGCGCCGCTGGTAGCACTGAGAACAGGAGTGAGGAGTTAGAAGTTAGGAGTTAGAAGCTAAGAGTCAGAAGTCAGGAGTCAGAAGAAGACGGGTTTCGGGCCAGGTGCTGGGCAGATTGACTGGCTGCCCTTGCTGGCGGGAAAGCGTCCGCTATCGGTCGGCCAAAAACTTGGTGTACATTCAGGGCTGCCAGGAGGCCAAAATGGAAATTCTGGCTAAAATGGGATTTTTTCTCTGTCAAACGACGGAACTATGAAAAGTGCGCCGAGGGGTTCAGGAGGAACTGATCTTAAACATACTCTCGGCCACCAGAGTGTTAAAATGGAAGTTATGAGTTAAAGACATCAAATCTGGGTTGCAGGCCAGGTGGGAGGCCCGCGATGGCAGCATTTCACGCGAGTTCCTTCGGCCATCGAATTTTCGCTCCATGCCTCGTGCTGTTTATCATGTCGCCCGCGGCCGGGCAGGACAAGCAGACCGTCGACGATGAAACCGCTTTTCAGCTTCGTCTGCCTCCAGGGTGGCACAAGGTTCCAGGAACCTCCCTTGCAAATTATGAATCTGCCGACAAAAAAGTCAGCCTCTCTGTCGACCGTACCCCGTTCGACAAAATGACCCCCGATCAGTTCTTGAAAATGCATGCACTTATGCATGGCAAGGACTCTCCAGTGCCTCTTATGTCTGAGGAACCGACGAGCCTCTCGGGACTCCCTGCCAAGAAGTTCGTATACTTCTCAAAGGAGGGGGGCAAGTCCACGCGCGCCTGGCAGATTTTCGTATTCGCTCGACACGAGGAGTGGCATCTTTACATTTCTGGCCCAGAGGAATTCCTTCGCTCCGAGGATGATCCCCACTATCGGGATGCGCAAGCCGTAATCACTTCGTTCAAGTTTTCGGACGCAACGCTCTCTCGACTCGTCTCAGACCGATGGATCCCGGCATCTGGGAATGAGACCAACGAACCAGGGGAAAGGGAGGAGCCAGTGTTTCTGATCTATGGGGCCCTGGCCATAGTAGTGCTGGTTCTCCTTGCCTTCTGGACAACACGAAGGAAGCATGCGAGGCTACTGCTGCCACTCGCCGAGCTGCTTGACGAGCATGAAGGCGAAACCCAGGGTTCCTTTGTCGACGAAGCCGATAAGGTGCAAGGCCACTACCATGGACGGTATGTTTCGTTCGTACTCGAGGAAGGGACCCGATCCGCGCCGCGCGCCTCTTTTAAGGTAGCGCTATCAATTCGTTCCCGCGTCCCATTCATGTTCGCCGTACGGAAAAAGCGTTCTACGTTTCTCGGGCCCGGCCTCCCGGGTGACGAAGTTATGGCCGGCGATCCGAAATTGGACGAAAAGTTTGGCTTTTCCGACGTTTTGGGCGGCGACAACTTTTTCATGCGAAAACTAGGGCTTTCAATACCCGAGCAGGATCGGGATAAGAACCGGAAGGATTTCCAGGCATGGGTAAAGCGACCTGAAATCGCCCCTGCACTCGAATCGCTTATCTATACGCAAGGAGTAACTTGGCTTTCGTCAGGATCTGATACTGACGTGTTGCTCCCTATCGGGATCACTTCGCCTGTCCTCGTAGCCCATCTCGAAGGGTATCGCAAGAAGAGTCTGGAACCCGCGCGCGTGAGAGGAATTCTGGACTGCCTTGTTACACTAGCTTCCTCTCTTGAATCCTAACCGTAATTTGGCGGTGACACTCTCTTTCTCCATTACACACTTTATTGCTGTGGCGCTTGTGCAGCCGGCGCCGGCGCGTTAGTCTGTTGGTATATGGTACTCGGCCCTGGCTTCAACTTCCTTGAATTCGCTTCCTGCACGAGTGGCATTTATGGAGAGAATTTTTCACTACTCACGCCCGGTGCGCGACTATTTGACCGTTGTCATGGTAACTTCCGCTGCCGGCTGGCGCGGACCCCTGCCCTGCTCTTTGGGGTCTGCCATTTCCCGAAGGGACTTGTGGGAGTTGACGGCTCGGCAGGTAAGACGCGTTTCAATGGTTTGGGGAGTAGATTCTTTATGGGAATCGCCGAAGTGTGTAGCGCGGACCCCCCCTCTTAGGGTCCGCGGCTCTTATCCTGCCAGGGCAGGGAATCTCAAAGACCGACGCCTGCCTTCGGCTTCGGGAGCGCGAGTCCAGGGAAGAGCCGCGGACCTCAAATGCGGAGGTTTGCGCCACACGTGCTTGCGCCTGGCTGTGTGCCACCAGGCATAGCCTAAAAAAATGTTCTTGACAAAGCCTAGATTCATGAGTATAGTGGATAAGGAAGTTCGCGCCCGGCAAGGAGGGAATCCGCTCATGCCGCGGGAAGCCTCTGGCCTGCACCCATCGTGGCGGCTCCGCCACACCTTAAACCCACAAAAAGAAAGCACATACAGGGACGGCCCAAATAAAAAGATGTTAATAAATGACGTTGGAAGCCGGAATGTGTATGAAAACAAAGGAAACGAAGACAATATGGCCGACGAAAAATCGGCCATTTGTGCCTGGTTGAAGCCAATTTTGCAGGAAATTACGGCTTATGACCGGCAATTTATGGTTAAAAAGCAGGAAGCGACGGTTTCATCCTATCTCCTGACTCCTGTCTCCTGACTCCTTACTGCCATGCGCACTCTGCGAGTCATCTCGGCGATTTTCGTGAAGGACCTCCGGGTTGAGTGGCGACACCGCGAGACGCTCGCCGCCATGTGTATCTTCGGCCTCTTAGTGGTTTTCCTGTTCAACTTTGCCTTCGAGCCGGCGGGGGAGGAGACGCTGCGCCTGCTCCCGGGGTTGTTGTGGATTGCGTTTGCCTTTGCCGGCGTACTGGGGTTCAACCGCTCCTTTGCGGCGGAGCGCGAGAATGCGGGATTGGAGGGGATGCGCCTGGCGCCGATCGATCCGGGCGCCATTTATCTCGGCAAAATGCTCGCCAACCTGTTTTTTATGGGGATTGCCGAAGTCGTCGTGGTGTTCGCAACGAGCCTCTGGTATAACTTCTCTTTCATCCCGGCACTGGGTTGGTTCGCGCTTACCACTTTCTTCTGTACGTTGGGCTATGTGGCCGTGGGCACCACCTTCGGGGCAGTCGCCGCCAATACTCGCATGCGCGAGGTCATGCTCCCGGTGCTTCAGTTCCCGGTCGCCGTCCCAGTGTTCATAGCCGGGGTAGAGGCTTCTACCGGAGCGCTCAAAGGTGACCCCGTCAGCGATTATGCTTTCTGGATTAAACTGGCGGCGGGATTCAGTGTCATTTTTGTGGTTTTGTCGTATTTGTTGTTTGAGTATGTTTTGGAAGAATAGTCCTTAGTCATTGGTCATTTGTCCTTTGTCCGTGGTCCGTCGTCAATTATTAGTGATTGGCGATTGGTGACTGTCAGTCCTCGGCCCCGTACGATTTCGAGTCCAGAGGGCCGCGCGAGCAATCACAAATCACGAATCACCAATGCCACGAATAACGGACAAAGGATAAGAGACAAGGGACAAAGGACTAATGACAAGCTATGAATAAATTCTTCCCTCCCACTCTGCATCTCATCGTGACGTACGCGTGGCTGATGGTGGCCACCTACTTGATATTTTTCTATGCGCCGCAAGAAGCCACCATGGGCGAAGTGCAGCGCATCTTTTACATCCACGTGTCGTCGGCTTGGACGGCCATGCTGGCTTATTTCCTGATCTTTCTCGGCAGCATTGGATACCTGTGGAAGCGCCGGGATTCCGCCGATGATTTCGCCAACGGCGCGGCGGAAGTGGGCTTTGTCTTCTGCACCTGTGTGCTGGTCACGGGCCCGCTGTGGGCAAAGCCCGTCTGGGGCATCTGGTGGACGTGGGACGCCCGCCTGACCCTTACTTTTGTACTATGGCTTCTGTTTGTCGCTTATCTGATGTTGCGGAGTTACGTCATCAACCCCGGGCGTGCGGCAGTCCTGGCGGCAGTGGTAGGCATTATCGGCTTCGTTGACGTGCCGATTAATTACATGGCGATTCGCTGGTGGCGGACGCAACATCCGCAGCCGGTAATCGCCGGTGGTGAGGGCTCCGGCCTCGATCCACGCATGTGGGTGGCATTATTTGTAACTTGGGGCGCCTTCCTCTGTTTATTCGCTTACTTGTTGCGGCAGTATATGCGCCTCGCGGCGCTCGGGCGCGAGGTCGCTCATCTCCGGCGGTTGCGGGGTCTATCCCAGGGGGCATAGCATGTGCAACGTTTATCTGGTTCTCGCTTACGGACTCTTTTGGGGCATCTTTATGGTCTATGCCTGGGTGATCCATGGCCGCCAGCAGCGGCTGGAAAAAGAATTGGAGGAGCTGAAAAAAGAGGTCGGCCAGCGGTAGCGTCTTTTCGTCTTGTGAACCGATAAACGCGGACCTAAGAAACAGGTCCGCGCTAACTCTCCTCCGCTACACGCGTGACTTAAGTTATGGTATCTTGGCGTTGCAGAAGAACCAGATTCCAATCCCGCCTGCGGGGGCTGCGCGGGTGCCGGGTCGCACAATTCTTGCTGGTGCAGGGTGGCGAAGCGCTTCCCCGGGAATGAACTGGCTTGTCCGCGATAAAATCGCCACTCCACCTTGAAGAAGAACCATGAAGAAGGTAGGACGGTACGACATCATTTCCGAGCTGGGCCGGGGCGCCATGGGGATTGTGTACAAAGCTTCCGACCCGACCATCGGCCGCGAGGTGGCTCTGAAGGTTCTCTCCCTCAACGCTTCTCCTGAGGAAGGAGCCAACAGCGCGCAGCAAATGTTCATGCGCGAAGTCCGGGCGGCCGGCCGCTTGGCGCACCCCTCGATCGTCACCATTCACGATGCCTTCGATGACGCGGAAACCCAGACTAGTTGCATCGTTATGGAAATGGTCCCGGGTGTGACCCTGGAGAAAATTCTCGAGTCGGCCACTCCCCTGACAACCGAACAAATCCTGAGTTTAATTCGGCAGATTGCGGAGGGGCTTGATTACGCGCATCGGAATCAGGTGATTCATCGTGACTTGAAGCCGGCGAACATCCTGGTGACCGAGGATTGGCGCGCCAAAATCACGGATTTTGGGATCGCCAAAGTGCTCGCACAGCAAGGTGTGGCGCGCACCGTGGGTATAATGGGCACGCCTTCCTATATGTCGCCGGAACAGGTGAAGGGAGGCGAAATTGACGCCCGCACGGACATCTTCTCGTTGGGCATCATGATTTACACGATGTTCACGGGGAAGAAACCCTTCACTGGCAACACCGCCGCCGTGATGTTCCAGATCGTTTACGAAGAACCGCCGGATACAAGTAGTCTCAATCCGCAGCTAACGCCCGCGCACGATTATGTGGTCAGGAGGTGCCTGGCGAAAGACCGCGACCAGCGGTACCCCTCCGCGCGCGAATTGCTGGGAGACTTGGACGACCTTCAGCACGATCGTTCGCCCCGCTCGCAGGCAGTGGCTGCCGCGCCTGCCGCCGCCCCGGCAGGAGCTCAGCCGGCGGACCGGACGGTGGCCATGAGGATTCCGGACATTTTGAAGGCAGCATCCCAGCAAACGGCACCAAGGCCCGCGCCTCCCGCCCCACCCTCGGCGCCACCTCAGCGTATGGCTGCACCGCCGCCTAAACCCCCTGCGGCGCCCCCCGTCACCTCCGTGGAAGCGGGAGGTCCAGTCACACCTCCCACGGTGGACCGGACGGTGGCCATGAAGATCCCAGACATCTTGAAGGCAGCGTCCCAGCAACAAGCGCCCCGGCCCGCGTCGCCCGCCCCACCCCCTGCGCCACCTCAGCGTGTGGCTGCGCCGCCTAAACCCCCTGCTCCGCCCCGCGTCACCCCGGGAGGTCCAGTTACGCCTCCTTCAACGGACCGGACGGTGGCGATGCAGATTCCGGGCCTTATGAAAGGGGTGTCAAAGCCTGCATCGCCGGGGGCGGTTTCCGCGCCTCGCGCGCCTTCGCCCGCGCCGGTGCAACCGCCCAAGCCCGCCGTCCGGCCACCCGTTGCGCCGGCGCCGTCACGGACCCGCGTGGCGGCTGGGCCTGCGGCTCCCCCTGACTCCACCCTGATGGAGCAAACGCTCCCTATGCAGGTGCCGGACCTTTCTGTCGCGTCTCAGGCGGCCGGACCACAGCCAGCTCCACCCGCGGTGCCGCCCCCTCAACCGATCGCCGTGAGCGCGGGCGAGGCGGCGAGAACTCCCAGTGCCGTGTTGGCCGCGCCCAAGTCGAAACTCCTCCCCGCAATGTTCGGCGGGGTGGCAGTTGTCCTGTTGATAGCAACGATGTGGGGTTACTGGAAGTTTCACCAGACCAGAACGCCCTCGCCGCCCCCCCAAATCGCGGTACAAACTCCACCGGCGACGCCACCTCCGGTTCCAAGTACCGTTGCGACCCCAGCTCCATCACCGGCCTCAGCGGCAGGAAAACCGACGCCACCTGTGAGCGCTGCTTCGGGGGCTGCAAAGAAAACCGCGGAACGCAAGCCGAAGCAGGCGATCGTGCCCCCCCCGTCTGCACCCGCGCCGACGCCGGCTCCAGCCCAACCTGCGCCCGTCGTCGCAGCGCCCACTCCCCAGCCTTCGCCTCCTACACCCAGCCCCGAAGACATTGCCAAGGCCGAGGCTGCCAGACTTGCCAAAATTCCTCGGATCGTTAAGGTTCTATGCAATTTCGGCCTGAAGGAGGCGACGTTTGTTTTTTCTGCCGGCGGGAACACCCTTTTTGAAGAGCCTTTAAAAGGGAAGAAGGTAAAGGGAGGATTCCTTGGGATCAAAGGCTCCTATCAAGGGACCTTTTCGCATACCATCACGGTGCCCGCCGGTATGTCGGAGGTTTCCATCCGCGTCATAGCCAGGGACGGGGCGATGGACGTGACCAAAGCAATCAAGATGCCGGCGCCGGGGGGCTTCGTCCCCACGCTCACCGTGGAAGTTGACAACGACCACCTGTCTCTCAACTGGCAAAGTTCCTCCGCCGCAAAATAGCCATGCGGAGTCACGGCGGCCTTCTTCAAAGAGACACTTCCCATGGGGTTCGACACCGTCCCCAGTGCGTCATTTACATTGCCGCAAGAGCCTTGTAGAATGCGCCTTCCCGCGTGGGGGAACAACGAACCCCTAATCCGCGGCGGATCGTGGGGAGCAAGGGCTTGCGGTTCCCGGCGCCTTGCGGAGGAATTTGCTAGGTTTGATGATTCGAGGGCTGCGTCGAAAGGCCGTGGGAACCGATGCGGGAAGACCGCAACCGCGCGGAATGCAATGACAGGAGGCAGAGTATGGCATTGAACATCGTTGAAAAGGAAGTGAACGGAGTCACGGTCCTGCAACTGGCCGGCCGCATAACCCTGGGTGACGGGAGCAACGAACTCCGCACCAAGCTCAAGGAAATCCTGAGCCAGGGCAAAACGCGCTTGGTTCTTGACCTTGCCGAGGTAAGTTACATCGATAGCGCCGGCTTGGGCACGCTGGTGGCGGGATACACTTCTGCGCAGAACCAGGGCGCCAACCTGAAGCTCGCCAACCTTACCAAACGCTTTCACGAACAGCTTAATATCACTAAACTGGTTACGGTATTTGAAGTTTTCGATAACGTCCAGGACGCCGTCAAATCCTTTGGATCAGCGTCCTGACCGCCCCAGCGCGCAGGCTATCCTCCTGATTCGCAACCCGCACGGAGGGAGAGATCCTTCCACCGGGGGTCGCGCGCTTCTCCGGAGACCGTAAGTTGTTCCCCGCCGTAACTCGCGAACGGCACGCAGCGGAATTCCCCGGGAGGAATTATGGGTCATCAAATTGGCTGGGGCCTCATGCTGGTTTTTGTAGGAGGCATGCTCAACGGCAGCTTCGCGGCCCCCATGAAGCGGCTTGCCGCCTGGCGTTGGGAGAACATCTGGCTGGTCTATTCTCTCACGGGTCTCTTAATTCTTCCCTGGGTCATCGCGCTGGCCACGGTTCCTCATCTTGGCGGCGTACTTCAACAATCTTCCGGTGCGGTGCTGGCCAAGGTTGCCCTTTTCGGATTCGCTTGGGGGATCGGCGGGCTTTTGTTTGGCCAGGGAATCGCGCGCGTGGGGCTGGCGCTGGGTTTTGCGGTGATCCTTGGCATTACCTCTTCATTCGGATCGCTCGTGCCACTGGCGATCCTCCATCCGGACCAACTGGGCACCCGGCAAGGCCTAGCCCTGATCGCGGGGACAGTGGTCATGACCCTCGGGTTGGTCTTCCTGGCAGTGGCGGGGAGGCGCCGCGAACGCGAGCAGGCTTCCGGCGCGGCGGCTGCGGAGCGCTCGGGCTTCGGGGTCGGGCTCGTCATCTGCATTCTTTCCGGCGTCTTTTCCTCGATGCTCACCTTCGCTTTTGTTTTCGGCGATAAAATGCAAGATCTCTCGCGCCAAGCGGGGGCTTCAGCGGCTATGTCGGGCAACGGCATCTGGGCGCTTGCGGTGAGCTGCGGCTGCCTGCCCAACGTGGCTTACTGCATTTACCTGTTGAACAAGAACCACACCTGGAGCGTTTTCCGGGAAAAAACCGGAGGGGCCGGCTATGCGATGGGCGCCGCCTTGATGGGAATTCTCTGGTATAGCGGCTTGGTGGTTTACGGCATGGGCACCGCCGCGCTGGGCGCGCTGGGCAAAATCGTTGGCTGGCCCGTATTCATGTCAGTTGATATTGTCACCGGCATCGCCTGGGGATTCCTTGGCGGCGAATGGAAAGGCGCCAGCCGCACCGCCTTGGCCTACTGCCTGACCGGGATTGCCATCCTGTTCGTCGCCATCGGCGTAATCAGCTTAGGCAACGCATCGTGAAGGCGCTCGACGCCCGCTCCTCCAATACCTCGACTACAATCTGCTAACGAGGGCGGCAGAATGCTCTTGTTGGTGAATCCACGACATGACGTTGGCGGGAGGGCGATTGTGGCGGAGTTCGCCGGCCATAAATTTCATGTAGGGGTCGACGTGTTTGAAGAAGAGCTTGTAGCCGGCGCAGAGGTAATTCAATCCGGGCTCGCCGTCGGGGGTCGAGATGAAGCGATGCTTGGGGCACTCGCCGTTGCAGGCAAAGCGTACGTCGCATTCACGGCAATAGCGCGGCAGTGAGTCGCGTTTGTCGAGGCCAAAGCTGCGTTGCTGGTCGGAATTCACCAGCGCTTGGAGGGGTTGCTCCAGGATGTTGCCCAGCTTGTTCTCTGGGTAGACGTAGTGGTCGCAGGAGTAGAGGTCGCCGTTGTGCTCAAGCGCCATGGCGGCGCCGCAGGTTGGCCGGAAGACGCACAAGCTCGGCTCCAAGCCCAGCCAGCTCTCCAGCGCGACGTCAAACAATTGGACATAGTAATTTCCCACATCCTTCCGCACCCATTCGTCGAAAATCGTGCTCAGGAAGACGCCGTATTGGCGGGACTCCACCGACCACTCGGAGACGTCGGCGGCGTGCGGGTCGCGGGGAGAAATCAGGACCAAGCCATCGGGGTTTGCAGCCTTGGCCAGCCGCTCCACAATGGGGATGAACTGCATGAAATGGCACCCGATGCCTTTCAGGAATCGATACACGCGCAAGGGATGCTGGGAATTCTGGCGGTTCACCACGGTGAGGGCGTTGAATTCGACTTGGTGCTTTTTCAGGACGCGCAGGCCGCGCATGACGCGGTCGAACGTGGGTGCGCCGCCTTTATCCACGCGATAGAAGTCATGGAGCTCGGCGGGGCCGTCAATCGAAATCCCGATCAGGAAATGGTTCTCGGCCAGAAACTCGCCCCAACAATCGTCGAGCAGGACGCCGTTGGTTTGGAAAGCGTTTTCAATCTTTTTTCCGTTCGCATACTTGTTCTGAATCGCGATGACCTTGCGAAAGAAATCCACGCCCAGCAAGGTGGGTTCGCCACCCTGCCAGGCAAAGGAAATTGCCGGCGCTTCCTGCGCGGTAATGAATTGCGAGATGTAGGACTCCAGAACCGGGTCGGGCATGGCCCAATCCCGCTTCTTGCCATAAAGGTTTTCCTTTTCGAGATAAAAGCAGTAGCGGCAATCCAGGTTGCAGATCGGGCCGATCGGCTTGGCCATGACGTGAAAGGCCGAGAGGGTTTTGGCCGGTTTTTTGTGGCGCTTCTTCATGGGTCAGAAACTTAAGTCCATTCCAACTGCGACGCCGTGGCCTTACCTCGCCCGCGCTCTCGGATGTGTGAACAGCAGTTTTTGAATGCGCCCTCGCCCGCGTCGCCCATGGAATTATGAAGGCAGACCAGGGTCTCCTTCAAGTCCCAAGAAGGATCGTGGCAAAGGATTCCCAGGCGCCAGAACGCGGGAATGAAATTCCGAGGCAGAAAGGTGGGGCGCGTGTGCTACTCTATAAGCACCCATTTGTTGGGAGCCATGGGCCTGTAGCTCAGATGGATAGAGCAACGGTTTCCTAAACCGTGGGTCGGGAGTTCGAATCTCCCCAGGCCTACCAGATTCACCCTAAACCAGTACTTTCGTGTTGCCTCCTTGGATCAGATTGACATCCATATTAGGTTTATTGGTTTTCCAGGCGCCGGCTGTGAAATCCGGCACGTCAATTGAATTCGAGCGATTGAGCACGGACCACTGGCTCAAAGGCACAATGCAACTCCAGGCTGCCGCATCGTAGACATCCATATCGAGAGGCAGACCATTGCGCAGGCAGTCGATCAGGCGCCAACTCTCCAGCAAGTCGGTGCCGTAGTGCCCAGACTTGAGCTGCAGGGCCAAAGCCATCAGCTTGCGGGTGATTTTCGGGGTGTATTTATCTTCCAGCTCTTTGAATTCTTCCGGAGATACCCACTTATGGTTGCCGACCGCCAGCCGGGGTGGTTCCGGATATTCGAGGGCTGCGCCTTTGGTTCCGTAAATACCATGGATGTATGTTTCCGGCGATGGGTCGGTGGCATCGTGCTGCACCATGATGGTGCGTCCCATGGTGGTGCGGATGACGGTAACGCTCATATTGCCTCGGTAGTTTTTTGCCGCAAAAGGCTTGTAGAAATCATCCGTCGCGGCAAGCTCCCGGGCCCGGGCTTTCATCATAAAATCATCGCTCTCAACCGAAACCAGGAATTCAAATTTGTCGCCCCGGTTAATGTTCATGATCGAGCTTACCGGTCCCAGTCCATGCGTCGGATATATATTTCCCCGTCGCGAAGCATATTGTTTGAGCCACCACATATCCCAATAAAAGGTTTTCGAAAAATTGTTGGCCATCTTGCTGGCGTTATAAGCGCAGTCGCCATGCACCACTTCGCCGAATCGGCCTTGCCGCGCCATATTAAGAGTTAGAAGATGGAAGGGCATATAACTGATGTCTTCCGACATCTTGCAGTGTCGCCGCGTTTTTTCGGCGGTTTCCACCAAATCCCAGCACTCTTCAATCGTCGCGGCCGCCGGCACAGCAGTAACCACATGCTTGCCGTGGTTCATGGCATAGACCGCCATCATCGTGTGCATATAAAAAGGCGTGGTGATGATGACCACGTCGATGTCGTCCCTTTCACAAACCCGTTTCCAATCTTCCGCGCCGGAGTAAACATCAGGATTCTGCTTTGTTCCGGCCAGCCGCAACTTTGCCGCCTGAACCTTTTCCGGCCGGATATCGCACAAAGCCTTAAACTCCGCGCCCTCGACGTGCTTCATGTTATCGATATAGCTCGGCCCGCGGTTGCCGGTCCCAATGATCGCCAGGCGCACCCTTTCCAGAGGCGGCACGGCAAAGCCCGACATATTGAAGCGTTGCACATGGGCTTTTTCAAGCTGTCTACTCACTCTAGCTGTATCCATCTCATCATTAGGAGCCATCGCCCGGGGTGAGTTCTGAAGGATCCCGCTTCCGGCCATACCCAAGCCCATTAGGCCGGTTTTCTCAATAAACTTTCTCCGGTTATTTTTCATGGGATTTTCCCCTCTATTTATCTGCGCGTTGCCTTTCGTTCATACTCTTTTCTGAGATTTGCTACGGCTTCAGGTAGAGCCGTAATTTTATCATCCTGCACCCGGCCATCCATATTAGACGGAATTTCCCTAGGCCTACCATTTCTTTCCTTTTGTGGTCTAAGATACGGGTGTTATGGACGAGAAGAGGAACACGGAACGAATTCTCCTCAAGTATCCCATCCGCGTTACGGCGTTTGGCGGGAGCGCCGGGGATTTTGCGGAAGAGACCTATACCGTCGAAATCAACCGGGCCGGAGCCCGCATCGCGCTCCAGCATCGTGTTGCGCCGAACGACACGATCCGAATTGTCAACCTGGAGAACTTGCGCGAAGCCGATTTCCGTGTCGTCGGGCCAAGCCGTCTGGAGGCCGGGGGAGTCGCCGATTGGGGCGTGGAATGTCTGGAGGCAGACCGCGACCTTTGGGACATTAAATTCTCTCCGCCTCTCGAGACCCCTAACAACCCGGCAGGTGCCTTGCTGAAATGCGGGGATTGTGGCACGCAGAGTTTCTGTACGCTTCGCGACTGGGAATTCGGGGTTCTCGAATCGGGTCCTTTACAGCGGTTTTGTGAGAAATGTGGCGCGCCGACCTCCTGGCACCATGCCGACGTCAATCTCCACGTGGGAGACGTGCGCCCGTCCGAATCACCCCCGGTGCCGGCGGCGACGAGCCCACCGGCGGCGACGACCCCGCCAGTGCCGCCGGGGACTTGGGAGCGCAAACGCGCCCACAAGCGCCTCGCTTTGAAAATGCCCGTTCTGGTTCGCGATGCAAAGGGGGAGCAAGAGATTTCGAAAACCGAGAACATTTCCAAAGGCGGGTTGGCAGTCGGTTTGGGATTGAAACTCGAGGTCGGAGATGTCGTCACGGTTTGCTGTCCTTACAGCGAGGGTGGGCAGAACCTGGAGCAAAAGGCCGAGGTCCGAAACCGGGTAACATTTTTTATCGGGGAGAGGTGGATTTACGGCATGTGCTACATCAGCAAAGAGCCTTAAGACTTACACCGGTGCGGCCGATAGATTAGGGGGAGGAAAACCCCATGGATCACCGCATCGAAGCATGCCGTGAGCCAGACGGAGGCTGGGTCGCAACCATGCCCCGATTTCCAGGCTGGATCGTCTACGCGAAGCGCCGGAAGCATGCGGTTGCCACGGCCCGGAAACTCTACTCCCTTCTGCTCGACGAGGACATGTGCCCCGAAGGAAGCATCCCTGCTCTCTATCCTGAGCAGACCCCAGACTCCGCTCGGCCGGAACTATCGATTTAGGCCGTTGGCTTGGCTTATCGAGGCAACATATCTCATCCACCCAATGTCACTACGCCGCCGTCGCCGTCCACCGTGATGTGCTGCCCGCTGCGGATACGGTGGGTGGCCACGCCGGTTCCCAGCACCGCGGGCACGCCGTATTCACGCGCCACAATCGAGCTGTGACTCAGCGGGCCGCCCACATCCGTAACGATGCCTGACGCCATCGCGAACAGCGGCGTCCACGCCGGCGTGGTGATATTGGCGACGAGAATATCGCCCGGCTTCATCCGGTCGAACTCTTCCGGACCGTGAATCACACAGGCGGGGCCAGTCACCCTCCCGGGGCTGGCGCCAATTCCTTTAATGGTGTTGCTTGCCGCCTGGCTACTGCGCGCGGGCATCCAGCGGCTGACGTCCAGGCCGAAGAAACGCGCGCCGCCCTTAACCGGCAAGGCGACAGGCGGCGTGACCTCACGCTCCCGCTGCCAGGTTTCGCGCCGCTCCGCTATCGCGCGACCATAGTTTTCCAGAGGCTGGCCGGCATCGAGCAAGCGCGCTGCCGCCTCGACCTCTTCCCACTTCAGCCAAAACACCTCGTCGCATTCCGCCATTGCGCCCGCCGTAACCATCCGGCGGCCGGCTTCGCGCAAGATGCGGCGCAGCACTGGCCATCCCAGGCCGACATCGGCGAGCGCGTCCTCGCGCAGCGGTGCCGAGCGTTGCGCCCAGCCGAGCACGCACTTGAACAATCGCCGGCGCAGCCCCCTCAGGCGCGCGAGCAACGATTCGGCGGCCTGCTCCCGCGCCGCCGCTGCCGCCGCCTGCCGCTCGTACGGGTTGCGGCCTTGTCCCGCCATAAAGTATTTGAGCGTTTCGAGCAGCGACGCCGGCGCCTCGGCGGGGACGCTCTTGGCGAAATCCAGGTCATAGACGGCGTGACCAAAACGATTCAGATGTTCCGTGAGACGTCGGGTGAATTCGCGCCAGCTTTCACCGCCCGCTATAGGCGCCGATGACGATTCGTATGCCGCCGCAATGTCCTTGCCGCCTGTCCGTGCAAGATACTCGGCGAGCTCGCCTTCACGGCGCGCCCACATGGCGAGACCGTAGAGCGACTTCTCCGCGCGGATCGGCGCGCTATCGAAACCCAGCAGGAAAGTAAGTGCGGGCGGGTCGCTCTGGCGCTTGAGGAGGCGGTTGTACACGTTGGTAAAAATGGCTTCGCTCAAATATGCGGCGCCTACGACGAGTTGGATGCTCACATAGTAACTTGCCGCCGCCTCCACGATCTGATGCGCGCCGGCGAGCAATTCCCGTGCGGGCATTGCGGCTAGGTCGCGCTCGGTCCACTCGCGGGCCACGTGGGCATAACGCGGGTGCGCTTCCTCGGCCCATTGCGTCCGCGCCGTGCGCACCATCGTGACCATCCTGCGTCCCCGCACCATCATGGTGAAAAGCAACCTCACCCATTGCCACGCCGTCAACGTCATTTCGTAATAGGCATAGTCATGGATCGTCAGGAGCGCAAACGAGCCGCGCTGGAGCCCCATCGCCTCCGCCATTATTTTCTGCGTCGCCTCGGTCCACAGCGGCAAAGCCAGCGTCGCGAACAAGGGTGAGAGCGGCTCGGGCAGCAATTCGGCCACGCTGGTGCGGATGTATCGTCCACCCTCTCGCGGGACCTTCCATTCGAGCGCGGCGCGAGGTTCGGGCAGCGCGGTGACCGGCCGCGCCTGCACAATGAAGATCCGCCGATCGGACATGGCCCATTCAATGTCCATCGGCTGGCCGTAGAGCTGCTCGATCTTCACGCCCAGCCGCGCCAGTTCCGCGGCTTGTGCCGGCTCCAGCGCGGCTCGTTGGCGCTTGCCGGCCGGGACGGGCTCTTCGCGCGTGCCTTCCTGCGAGCGCACCGTCATGACTTCTTTGCTGGCGATTTCCTGTGATGCAATTGCGCCCGTTTGCTTGTTGATGACAATCGTGTCCGGCGTAACGCGGCCACTAACAATCGCCTCGCCCAAGCCCCATGCCGCGTTGATCATCAGTTCGTCGCGCGCGCCCGTCACCGGATTCGCAGTGAAGACCACGCCTGCGACATCGGCCGCCACAAGCTGCTGCACGACGACGGCCATGCTAACGTCTTCCGATCGGATCCCCTGCCGCTGGCGGTAACCGATCGCGCGCCCCGTCCACGGCGACGCCCAGCACCGCTTGACTGCATCAATCACTTCATCGCGGCCACGGACGTTGAGGTACGATTCCAGTTGGCCCGCGAACGACATACCCAGCAAATCTTCCGCCGTCGCCGACGAGCGCACCGCCACGGGAATATCGGCGCCCAGTTCGCCATACCACCGCCTTATCATCTCGGCGATGTCGCCAGGTATCGTGCCTTGTGCGAAGAGCGATTGAATCTGCGCGGACGCGCGGTCGAGCGTGGCGGGATCATTGACTTGTGCCTGTGCTGCGGCAGATTGAATTCTTTCAGCGAGATGGTTTTCATCCACATAGCGGCGATAGGCTTCGGTGGTGATGTGAAAGCCGGGCGGAATGGGCAGGCCGGCCGCCACCATGCGCGCCAGCGATGCACCCTTGCCGCCCACCCGTTCGAGTGTCGCCTCGGGGCTAGCCAGAGTGAGAATGATTGGACTGGCTTGAGGTGAAGCCATCTTCGGTCTCGATTTAGACCTTTAGCTTGTGCATCGTACGCTCTTCCTGCCCTCGACACAACGAAATGGAAAGCAGGTTCTCCTTTGAAGGCCGGAAGGCGATGGGGCGTCAACGAAGGAAGCAGCCAACTGCCACCGCAACGATGGTGAGCTTTACTAACCACCCAATCGCGTAGGAGGCCACAAATACGCGATGCAGCTTCATGAACGCGGCGTTGGTCAGGATCAGCGGCAACGGCCCGATCAGCCACACGGCAACCGCCAGCTTGACCGCGCTCGCTATCGAATGAAAGCCCAGCCGGGCGATGAGATAGGCGAAGACGCCGCAGGTCAGAAAGGGGAGTGGACTGGTTAGCGCAATCGCCCTGCTTTCGGCGCCCTGACGCCAGATTTCCGGGTACGTGTAGCGCCGATGAAGCCAATCGCCGGCAAAGAACCAGTCCGTGAGAGACGTTACGACACCGGCGCCAATGACGATCGCGACGAACCGCATCCAGTTCATAGTGACTTCCCTTCACGCGCAGGCATTTTAGTTCGTACTAATTAAATCCACTCTACACCAATCGTCCCATGATTCGCCAGCACGGGGCCGGAGAGGTAGCGCGAGCAGCCTGCCCCGATTCATCGGGGTCTCGCCCGCTGTGAAGCTGTGAAAAAAATGAACAATCTCGCGCAGAGACGCCAAGGCGCAGAGACTCGCAATGAACAACTGCATTGTTTTATTTTCGGCCTCCGCGCCTTTGCGCCTCCGCGAAGGCCCACCCCTGCTTGTACTCCTCCCGTTAGGCGCCGTTGACTTGGCCCTAAACACGCCGTAAGATGGCCACCAAAGGCGGGATCCTCGCCATGGTCGGCAAGACCGTTTCCCACTACCGCATCCTCGAAGAGCTGGGCAGTGGCGGCATGGGTGTGGTGTACAAGGCCGAGGACGCCAAGCTCAAGCGCACCGTCGCCTTGAAGTTCCTGCCTGAAGAGCTCTCCAAAAACCGGCAAGCCCTGGAACGCTTGCAGCGGGAAGCCCAGGCAGCTTCTGCTCTCAACCATCCCAACATCTGCGTCATTTACGATATCGACCAGCACGCAGGCCAGCCCTTCATCGCCATGGAATATCTGGAGGGGCAGACCCTGAAGCAGCGCCTTGCCGGGAAGCCACTCAAGCCAGACGAAGCGCTGGACTTGGCCATGCAGATTGCCGACGCGCTGGACGCCGCACATGCCAAGGGCATCATCCATCGGGATATCAAGCCCGCGAACATTTTCGTGACCGAGCGTGGCCAGGCGAAGGTCCTGGACTTTGGTTTGGCCAAGCTGGCACCAATGCCCAGGCGGGCGGCGGAAGCGGTGGGAGCCTCCGCGCTGCCCACCGCCTCGGTCGAGCCTGAGCATCTCACCAGCCCGGGCGTAGCCATGGGCACAGTGGCTTACATGTCGCCGGAGCAGGCGCGTGGGGAGGAGATTGACGCGAGAACGGACTTGTTCAGTTTTGGCGTGGTGCTGTATGAGATGGCGACAGGTCACCCCGCCTTTTCCGGGACAACTTCCGCGCTCATTTTCGATGCCATTCTGCACAAAGCCCCGACCTCGCCGGTTCGACTGAATCCCGACTGCCCGGCGGAGTTGGAACGCATCATCAACAAGGCGCTGGAAAAGGACCGCGACGTGCGCTATCAGGTTGCCTCGGAACTTCGCGCCGACCTGAAGCGGCTGAAGCGCGATACGGATTCGGGCCGGGCGGCTGCCGTAGGGGCGGGCCTTGTGCCCGCCCCAGAAGGGCGCCCACGGGGGGCGCCCCTACGAAGGTGGCAGATTGTCGCGATAGCAGGGGCAGCGGTCGTGGTGGCCGTGGCAGTCCTCCTCGTCCTGAACGTTGCTGGCCTGCGCGACCGCGTTTTGCGGCCCGGAGGGGCGGTTCGCGAACCGCCTCTACAAATCCAATCCATTGCCGTCCTGCCCCTCGAAAACCTTTCGCACGACCCTGAGCAGGAATACTTCGCCGACGGCATGACGGACGAGTTGACCACCACTTTGGCCAAACTGGGGGCGCTGAAGGTCATCTCGCGGACTTCGGCCATGCAATACAAGCGGGCAAATAAGCCCCTGCCGCAGATTGGGCGGGAGCTCAACGTCGATGCGGTGGTGGAAGGCACGGTGCTGCGCTCGGGCGACCGGGTGCGCATCACGGCGCAGTTGGTGCAGGCGGCCACGGACCGCCACCTTTGGGCGGAGACTTACGAGGGTGACTTGCGCGATGTCTTGGTTTTGCAGAGCGAGGTAGCGCGCGCCATCGCCAGTGAAATCCAAATCAAGGTGGCCCCACAAGAGCAGGCGCGCCTCGCGAGCGCCCGACTGGTCAACCCTCAGGCCCACGAGGCTCTCCTCAAGGCCCGCTATTTTTGGTCCACCAGCACTACGGAGGAGGAGAGAACGAAGATATTCGATTACACCCGCCAGGCGACTGAGATCGACCCAGCCTATGCGCCCGCCTATGGTCTGCTGGCCTTTCTCTACGTCAACAGGGGCATCACGGGCAGCCTCCCTCTCACTGAGGCTTACCCAAAGGCGAAAGCGGCAGCCTTCAAGGCACTCGAATCAGATGACGAGATTGCCGAGGCGCACATGGCGCTGGCAATGGTTAAATACTCCTACGAATATGACTGGGCCGGCGCGGAGCGAGAGTTTCGACGTGCCCTGGAGGTCGATCCCAGCAGCGCATTCGCCCTCAGCCAATACGGGGCTGTTTTGGCAAATTTAGGCCGGTTCGACGAAGCCATAGCCGTGTGTAAGCGAGCCATCGAGGTAGACCCGCTCACGCCAGTGACGAGCCACCAACTCGGATATGTTTATTTCATGGCACGCCGGTACGACGACGCCATCCGCCAACACCAGAAGTTTCAGGAGCTCGCTCGGAATTATGCCATCGACCATGTGGACGTTTACCTTTATACGATGAAAGGAATGTATCCCGAAGCTATCGCCGCCTGCCAAGAGCTGATGCGCACACACCCAGGAGCACCAGTGACGCGACTTTGCGCCGTGGCCTATGCGCGCGCCGGCCGAAAGGCCGAGGCCCTGAGGCTCATCGAAGAAATGAAAAAAGCCTGGCAGCAGGCCGGGACTGACCCTGCATGGATAGGTATAACCTATGGCTTTCTGGGCGACAACGATGAGGCCTTCGCGTGGTTGGAAAAAGCTTACGAGCTACGCTCACCCCACCTGCCTGGCTTGAAGGCCTCTCCGTTTTTCGATCCCCTGCGCTCCGACACGCGCTTCCAAGCCCTGCTGCGCCGCATGAATTTCCCGCCGTAAGGTCGCTCTCGGCCATTAGCTCCCCCCGTTTCTTACGTGCGTCCCCGATGCAATTCCGTTTCGTACACACGCAGTTGCGGAATGGACTGGCATTCATGACAACAAGGGAGGAAAGCCCTTCTGAGCAGCCAAGCCGGATTGTGCCTGTGAAACGCCCTTGGCGTCATGTAACCTTGCATCCCAGTTCAACATGAGTTATCGGAGAAGGAGATCGCGGGCACGAAGATCTAAGGGTGTCCTAATAACTGACCGCTTCCCTCGAAGGGAATCCTTCACCTTCAGATTTCAGATTCACTTTGCCCCGCATGGCTTTGTGAGGTATAATGGCAATTTGCCCATTGTTGTATGGCAAAATGTAGGTTGGGGAGGGCTATGAATACAGCCAACGTCCAGATCGGTGATTGGCTCGGAGTGCAGCCTCCGGCAACGGAGACCGAGATTCTCCGGATCGTCGAAGGGCGACTCGCGCCCAGCATCATCAATCGGTTGGTTGACCTTGGACTGGAGAGGCCCGAGATCAACGCCACCATCATCCCTCTACGAACCCTTCAACATCGCAGGTCCCGTCGTGAAAAGCTGACGATCGAGGAAACCGACCGCGTGCTGCGCGTGATCCGGGCGCTTTCCTTGGCCGAGTCCGTCTATGCAACCCGAGAGCGGGCCTTAGGCTGGCTGCGCAGGCCCCATGCGCGGCTCGATGGCCGCACGCCGCTCTCACTTCTGAGGACAGACACGGGCAGTCGGATTGTCGAAGACCTGTTGCTTCAGATTGACGAGGGCATGTTCATCTGATGACCCTGTGGAGGATCAGCCGCCATCCTGACCTCAGGGGAGCAGGTGGCCTGAGGGTTCCAGGTCGCTGGCACCATGCTGGTCAGCCGATTGTCTATCTCGCCCAGAGTCCGGCCGCTGCGTTGCTGGAAGTGTGCGTTCACACCAGCGCGAATGACGTGCCGCCGGAATTCATGCTACTCAAAATAGAGGGGCCGGACCCAAAAATGTCGATCATTACACTGGATGACCTGCCTGAGAATTGGAGATTCCGCCTCGAAGTAACTCGAAATCTTGGCACGTCGTGGCTCCGAAAGAAGGAAACCGTCTTGCTGCAAATCCCCAGTGCGATCGTGCCGGAGACAGCGAATTTTCTATTCAATCCTGTCCATCCCGATGCAAAAAAGTTCCGCATTGCAGGAACATTCTCTTATCCGTTCGATGCGCGTCTCAAAAGGTAGCTAGCTTCCCGTGCTTCATCACGAATCGGCAACGAGGATGAGGGTACTTCCTCGGATTCGGCCTGGGAAACGCCCCTTGCGATAGCAAATCGGTCCATCCTGTCACTTAGGAGTCAGGATTTAGGAGTCGGGAGTCAGGAGCGGCCGCCGCCGATGGAGGAGCCAGCTCCCGAAGTTATTCGATAGAAGATTGGAGTAACGCTATACATTTTTCAAAGGGCTTCGGCGCGGGCGTGTCGCCCGCGCTACAAGCGTAGGGGCACGCCATGGCGTGCCCCTACTTTACCCCGCAGGAACCACGTCCCGCTTCCACATGCTGCGCAGCACGCCGAGCGCGATGGGTACGGCTCCGGCGAAGATGAAGATCATGTCGCCCACCATGCGCACCCATTCCAGCTTATGGAAGAGGCCGCCCATCAGGAAGGTCAGCCGGCGCGCGTGCCAGTACCCATTGGCGATGGAGTCCCAGAGTTGGAGAACGCCTCCGGGAAACAGGTCCAGGAGGATCATCAGGGCAAGGCCCACGTTCGCGCCCCAGAAGCCTACGCGGATGAACTTCTCTGTTCCCTTCCAGACGGCGTCAGACTGCATGGCCCTCAAGCAAAAGACCAGGACTGCCAGCGCCAACATCCCAAAGACACCAAACAGGGCGGCGTGTCCGTGGTTGGGAGTGAGTGTGGTGCCCACCTCGAAGTAAGACACAATCGGCAGGTTGATCAGGAAGCCGAAAATCCCTGCGCCGACAAAGTTCCAAACACCGACCGCCATAAGAAAGTAGATGGCCCACTTCTGAGTGGTGGCGAATTCCCGGCCGCACTCGGAGCACTGCTGGTTCTTCAGCTTGATGAAGTCCCAGGCATCCAGGGTGAGAAGCGTTAAGGGCACAACCTCCAAAGCGGAGAAGCACGCCGCCAAGCCCATGTTGAGCGTCCCCTGACCGGTGAAATACCAGTGATGGCCCGTACCAATGATCCCCCCGCTGAGGTAGAGGATGGCGTCGAGGTAGATCAGGCGCGTGGCGGTCTTGGTGCTGACCACGCCCATCTGGTGGAACATGATGGCCACCAGGACCGTGGCGAAGAGCTCAAAGAATCCTTCCACCCAAAGATGGATGATCCAGAAGCGCCAGTTATCGATGACCGCGAAGTTGCTGTGGGGGCCGTAGAAGAGGGCAGGGAGGTAAAAGACGGGAATGGCCACGGCGGCGTAAAGAAAGAGTGCGGACAGTTCACGCTTGCCAGGACTCTTGATGGCGGGTTTCAAGGCGCGGTACATCAGAAAAAGCCAAAAGACGAGGCCGGCCGCCAGCAGGAGCTGCCAGAACCGCCCGAGATCCAGGTATTCGGAACCCTGATGCCCGAACCAGAACCAGAGGCGCCCGAGCTTGTCGTTGATGCCCAGATACTCTCCGAAAAGGCTGCCGAAAACCACTGCTGCCAGCGCAACGAGGAGAGCATAGACGCCAGCTTTTTGGCCAGCGGGCTCCCCGCCACCCACCCAGGGCGCGAGGAATAGGCCGCCGCCCACCCAGGCCGTGGCGATCCAGAAGATGGCGAGTTGGAGGTGCCAGGTGCGGACCAGCGTGTAGGGCAGGAACCGAGCGATGTCGAAGCCGTAAAAGCCTCCGGGCTCCACACGGTAGTGGGCAAGCGCGCCTCCCAGGAACGATTGCGCCAGGAAGAGGAGCGCCACCACGGCAAAGAACCATCCGGTGGCCCATTGGCTGGGCGTCAGGATCAGAGCCGTGGGGGCGGAATGCGTGATGTGGGCGACATTCCCCTCACCCTTCCAGCCCAGGTAGTCAAACTTGCCGACCATGAAGAGGATCAGGCCCAGACCCGCCAGGAGGGTGACGAGACTCAAAGCGCTCCAGACATAAGCCTCGGCGGAGGGCCGGTTGCCCACCAGGGGCTCATAAGGCCAGTTGTTCGTGTAGGAATAGTCCTTGCCTGGCCGGTTCGCCGACGCTGCCCAGGCAGCCCACGCGAAAAAGGCACTCAGCGCTTTGAGCTCTGCGGGATTCTTAATATAGTCGGCAGGCAGTCCAGGAGCCGCGCCCTGCTTGGTGAAGTAATCGCTCCATTCGGCCGTCTGACTTCGAAAGGCCACCACCTCCCCAGACGTGAGGAGGAGCGTCCGTGAGGCCGGTTCGTACCGGTTCTCCTTCAGAACCCTCCTCACCTGCGCGGATGCGACGATTTGTTCATCCGGCGAGAGCTGCGCGAAGGGTCGGCCGTACTTCTCCGCCGCGATCGTATCCCGGGTTACCTCGCTGAGCCGGTGCAGATACTCGGCGCTGTAGTCGGGACCTAGATAAGCCCCGTGGCCCCAAAGGGTTCCGTGTTCCATGAGGCCGTATTTGAAGAAGACCTCCTGGCCTTCTTGGATGTCGGCTCCTGTGAACACTACACTTCCTGCCGCATCCACGGACCTCTCGGGAACGGGAGGGGCGTTCGTGTAAGTCAAGACGGTTATGAAGGTTAGAACCGAGAAACCGCCGATCATGATGAGAATCGCCGAGTGTCGCCACCACGGAGAGAGAGCCGTAGCACTGCCGGACGTGTCTGCCATTTCATGCCCCCATTTGGTTGTTAGCCGGGATTTCCATTTTCGGCTCCTTGTACATCGGACACTTAGTCCGTTATCGTATTCCTCCGATGGCGGTGCCGCAGCTTTCGGGGATGTGCGGCGTGCCTCGAAGGACTTTTTATCCCACTCCACCCAGAACCGCAAAAGGGACAATAAGTACCAACGCTAACGCGGTCCATGGCTTCTGGTCAGGCATATCAGCCTTTCTAATAGGTTTTGATAACTTGTCAATGAAAATTCTCGAGCGCAATCGCCCGTGGAAACAAAATATTGTTTTCAAGATGAATGTGCTGGTGGAGATCAGCCTCCAATTCCGCCAAAGTCTTGTAGAGGGTCTGATAGCTCACGCAAGCGTCGGGTGGTGCGGCATAGCCATTACTGGATGCCCGCAGGGCACGCAGTGCGTTGCCGGCGGAATCATGCTCATGCTCCATCATCGCCACCGGATTTCGCACAGTGCCGAAAGGCGGTGGCAGAATCGGCTCCTTCCGGATAACGGATTCCTCCATCCTTTCCATATACGGGAACAGGATCATCTCCTCTTTCATCATGTGCATGGTCAGTTCCTGAGCCAAGCCCTGGAAGGTCGCGCGAAGCTCCAAGAGTTCGGGATGGCGCCCTCCGTGGACCGAGCAGACCTTTTCGAAGAGAGGGCCGAGACGAGCAATCTCTTCGCGGGTGTACTTGTGGTGTGTGTTCTTGATATGGGAAATCAAGCCAGCTAACGGCTCCGTTTGCCAATTGCGGTCTTTTGTGAAGGCGTGTCCGGAATCGTGTGCCGCTGCAAGCGCATCCAGCACCTTGTCTATCGGCAGACGGGCCGCGCGGCAAGCTTGTCCAAGTGTTTGCATGCCGCCGCAACAATAGTCGATACCTAATCTTTCAAAAACGCTCGTGGCGCCCGATTTTTCCAGGGCCAATTCCCGAACGGTTTTTTCCGTAGTCACGCTCATCGCTTCCTCCTCGCGGGCCAGGGTCCGTGCCTTATGGCCACGCTTGATGTGTTGATGTTAGGGATGCAACCGGGGCGTGCCGATGACTTTTGTCACGGTCATTACATTAAGTGGAGTAACGCGGATTCGTCGCCGCGGTTTTGGAAGCGCGGGGCTTTACAGGCTGGGGGGATACAAAGCGCTTGTAGCATCAGGGACGTTTTCATACACACTCACATGCGGGGGAAACAGGATTTACTCCGTTGGGAGGTTTTCGTCTTCGAGAGCCTTCAAGTTGTAGATGAGGACGGTGCGCCCATCTGTCTTCAGCATTCCTTCGGCCTGCAAGCGAGAGAGATTCCGGGAAACCAACTCGCGGACCGTGCCAATTTGCGTTGCCAATTCCTGGTTGGTGATGGGGAGAGTAACTTTCACACCCTGAGCGGTGCGCTTGCCGGACTTTTGGGCGAGGCGCAAGAGATAGGAAGCAAGCCGGTGGCGCACGGTGGTGAATGACAGTTCCTCAATGATTCCAACTAAGTGCCGAAGGCGCGCGCCTACGACTCGTAGGACCTTGAGAGGAACTTGGGGATGAGCAAGACAGAGGGCCTGAAAATCCTGCTTGCTCACAAAAAACAGGGTAACGTCGCCGACCGCGACTGCCGACGCCGGGTATGTTCCCCCATCGAAGACGGGTAGCTCAGCAATCGAACTGCCCGGGCCGTCAATACTGAGCACTTGTTCGCGTCCGGTAGGGGAGCTTTTGAAGATGCGGACATTCCCGGACTCAACCACATACAGCCCTGCGCAAGGCTCGCCCTCGCCAAATACCATCTCGTTCGCCGAGTAGTGGCGGGGAACCGTCCGCTGGGTTAGGAAACCCAACTCGGTTTCCGTCAGCCCGGAAAAGATGGGAACCTTCGCCAACGTTTGCCCAAGTTTATGCGGGAAATCCGTCACGGTGGGCATTGTATCAGAGCCACTCCGTGAAAAAAACAGGCGCGGATTTCTCACGAAAGGTCTGGGCGGCAACGTCCCCAGCTACTTAATCGATCCTCTGAGGGGATCAAGTGTGGTCCCGCTTTAAAGTCGGCACTGAGCGGTAGAGGGTAGGAGCTATTCCTCGAACTGGCAATTGCATACTGGCGCGGGGGGGTATATGTTATCAGCCGGTCGGGAAGCGAAGAGGTGAATCCCCGGCTGACCGCGCTATGGCAAAAGACGACCTTACGACTCCTTCGATCAATGAACCCGAGATTCCCCTTGCCCTGGGAGGAACGTGGGCTCTTCGGCTTAGGGATTTCATTATCCGTTATCTGGAAGTTCTGTTCATCTTGATTGTCGCCACGATCGTGGTGGCGGTTTACTATTTCCTGCCGTATAAGATCGCCTTCCTGAACTTTTTCTATCTCCCGGTACTGTTGGTGGCCTATTTCTTGGGGAGGCGCAAAGCCGTGATGTGCGCGGTGCTCTGCTTTCTCTCCGGCGTGTTATTCGCTTATTACAGACCTGCTTGGTTTACGGTCGAAGGTACTCGCCTTGACGCTCTCTTGGTGCTGGGCACGTGGGGTGGTTTGTTGATTCTCGCCAGCGCTTCGATTGGCACTCTCCAGGAGAAATTGCAGCGCGGTTTTGAGCAAACCCGGCAGCTTAACGAGGAGCTAAAACGGAGTCGTGGGACGGAAGAAATGAAGGAGAAAGTGGAGAAAACTCTTTACGCCACCATGGACCCGGTCGTCGCCATGCTCGCGACGGAAGGAAAGCTGCGCTTCGAAAAACGCGAAATCAGTATTTTGTTCACGGGCTTCACCAACTTCGCGGGCTTTTCCGATAAGAACCGGCCGGAGGTGGTGCTGGAGGAATTGAACCGCTTCTTGGGCTACGTTGAGCCTATCGTGGATTTGTTCCGCGGGCACATCGACAAGTACATGGGTGAAGGCGTGATGGTGGAGTTCGGCGCGCCCATAGATTACGACCAGCATGCCCTTCTGGCGGTTTTAGCCGGGATGAGAATGCAGCAAGAGGTCGAAAAGCTTGACCTGCCTTGGGGGTTGCGCGTGGGGATCGCCTCGGGGAACGCCATCGTTGGCATGTTGGGAGTGCGGCGCCAGGCTTATAGCGCTCTGGGCGATCGCGTCAACGTTGCCAAGCGGCTCGAGGAAATCGGTGAGGCGGGAAAAATTTACATCGACGAGCCGACCTTTAAGGCCGTCGAGCCTTTCGTGATGGCAACCCAGCTTCGCAGCCTGGGCCGGACATCGGACCAGGTGCCTTTGGACCGCTTAACCATGCTGGAGGAAAAACTCCGCAGTGAAGGCGAGAGCGCCCCCTTGCTCTATGAACTGGGCCAGATCAGTTTCAAGCTTCACGAAGCCACCGCAGCCATCGGATACTTTGCGCGCGCGATGGTGCTTGATCCGGACTCGATGGAAATCAAGCTCGCTTATGCCGACGCCAATATCAAGCGGGATGAATTCGAAAGGATTCAGCTTAAAGGGAAGTTGCAAAGAATCACCGTTTACGAAGTCAAAGGGATCAAAGACCGATGGAAGGATCCCAAGGTGATACCTCCGGCCGTTTCCGCGAAATACAGCCCGATCGAATCCTTCATCGAAGTTCCGGAACAAGCGGTGCAGGCGGTCGAAGCGCTTGATGGCGCCGTGGGCCATTGCCGCGTTGTGGCCCTCCTATCCTATGCCATTGCCGATCGGCTGGGATTGGACCCGGCAATGAAGGAGACCATTCTGCGGGCGGGATATCTCCAGAATCTCGGCAAGGGGGTGGTGCCTCATCATATCTTGAACGCCCGCCGGAGTTTGACCGACCAGGAGTCAAGTCAGCTTGAGAAGTACGTGCCCGAAAGTGTGGCCGCTTGCCGCAAATTGGGTTATGTCGATCCTCAGCTTCTCGATATCGTGCTCCATCATCATGAGGCGTGGAACGGAAGGGGTTACCCCGATCGGTTAAAGGGAGAGGCGATTCCGCTGGGCGCCCGCATTACCGCGGTAGCTGAGGCCTATAGTGCGCTCACCTCTCGGCGCCCCTACCGTGACGGGTTGGATTCGCGCGCAGCGCTGAATGAAATTCGCAACGATGTGGAAAGAGGGCGATTCGACCCCAAAGTGATGCAAGCTCTCGAAGCGATTTTTCGGTTAACGTCATAGACCGGATTTCTCGAGTCGGGTTTGGAAGGGCGGGGCTCCGTGATGTCAGAAACAGGGCGCCACGGGGCATAACCCAAGGCTGACTCTTTCGTGCCCTCCAGACCCGAGGGAGGCGACCGGCCGTATACTGGCCGGTGGCCTGGAAGGCAAAATGGAAATCCTGGTTGCACGGGTTCGGACTTGATTCGCAAAGGAGAGAGAACATGCTGCGTAACACTTCGTTGATAGTATGCTTGGCGCTTGTCGCACTGATTGCGGGCTGCACAAATGCTCCCGCTCCCCCTCCAACTCCTCCTGACACGCGCGCCGCCGATGTGCAGGCGGTCAAGGACGTCGAGGCGGCCTGGCTTAAAGACGCTGCTAGCAAGGACGCCGACAAGTGGGCCAGCTACTTTGCCGAGGATGGCTGCGCGCTATACCCCGGGGCCGGAATAGTGTGTGGGAGGGAGGCCATCAAAGCGGCGATGGTGCAGTATCTTGCCGATCCCAATTTTTCGCTCACTTTCCAATCCACGCGGGCGATGGCTTCCAAGGGTGGTGACATGGTCTATTCGCAGGGCACGTACACCATGACCATGACCAATCCGAAGACCAAGAAGTCCATGACGGACAAGGGAAAGTATCTGACGGTCTACACCAAGCAGGCCGACGGAAGCTGGAAGGCCGTCGCCGACACATCCAATTCCGATTCGCCTATGTAGGGGTCTGGCTCCTGCATGTGACTACTCGTGGCGTGTCGCAGCCAATCCGCTTGGCGAGTTGAGGGGATTGGACTACCCCGCGGAAGCCCGTTTGGCGCCGGAGACCTGCGCTTCCAACTCCGCGATGTCAAGCACGATGACCTTCCGCCGTTCCAGGCGGATGATCCCGCGGTCCACAAAGCGCCGCAGGTTACGCGAAACCAAGTCGCGCACGGTGCCGATTTCCGCGCCGATTTCCTGGTTGGTCTCTTCCAAAGGAAACTCGATGCCGCGCCGGGTGCGGACGCCCAGCTTCAGCGCCCGGTCACGCAGGAACCGCGCCAGACGGTGGCTGACCTCTTTGAGGGAAAGCTCTTCCACCAGGCTGGTGAGGTAGCGGAAGCGCCAAGCCAGGGAGCGAATGACGGCGAAGGCCACCTCGGAATTCCGTTGGCACAACTCCAGAAATTCGCGCTTAGGGAGAAAGAGCAGAGTGGAATCCTCGGCGGCCAGGGCGGAGGCCGGAAACGTTCCGCCATCGAAAACCGAAACTTCGCCCACCGTCGAGCCCGCGCGTTCGATGACCAGAACCTGCTCGCGGCCGTTTTCCGCCATCTTGAAAAGTTTGATGGTCCCCGACTGCACCACAAACAGGCCCTCGCACGGATCGCCTTCGCCCACCAGGATTTCGTCCTTCAGGATCCGCCGGACCACACAATGGCTGGCGAGGATCTTCAACTCCTCCGGCGGCAACACGGCGAAAAACGGGACCCGGCGCAGCGTCTCCACCGCATCCAGAGCTGGAATCGCCATCATCTTAAGCTCGGCAGGCATGGCGCGCGACTCGACCTCAATCGTTGGAATCAGCAAGAGCCCCAATCCATCAGCTTATCAAAACCTCCCCGGAAAGGCACGACTTAAGTCATCGCGCCGCGCCGGGCGGCCACGTATGCTCATGACAACGAGGGCCAATTCCGATCCGCGAAGTAGACGGGCCCTCCGGAGGAAGCTTCATGGCGTACATAATCGCTGAGCCCTGTATCAACACCAAAGACACCGCCTGCGTGGACGTTTGTCCGGTTGACTGCATCCACCCCCGCAAAGACGAGGCGAACTTCGCCGAATTGGCGCAACTCTACATCGACCCGGTGGAGTGTATCGACTGCGGCGCGTGCGTCCCGGTTTGCCCCGTCTCCGCCATCTTCCCCTTGGATGACCTGCCGGAAAAGTGGAAGAGTTTCACCGAGGTCAACGCGCAGTATTACCAGAAATAGAGCGTGACACGCAGGACAAGCGCCGCCGGGCGGGATCCTCGCGCCCCTGTCGTAGCCCCGGAGAAAGCGGGCTGAATGACTAGAACGGATTGTTTGCGCCGGGACTCGAAAGCTGGGTGGGATATTCCTCTCGTCGTGACGCGCCCTGCGCTGGTGCTTGCCGCGCTGCTCATAACGTTGCCAGCGCCTGCGGTGTGGGCGGCAGGGCCCGCCGGCGCCACCACCTGCCAGAGTCTGGCTGCGCTGTCTTTGCCGCACACCACGTTCACGCTTGCCACGTCCGTCCCCGCCGGGGATTTCACGCCACCGCCTCCACCCAACGCACCTCCGGGATACAGCGTAACGCCACTGAAGAACCTCCCCGGCTTCTGCCGCGTCGCCGCCACGGCAAGCCCGAGTTCTGATTCCGTCATCAAATTCGAAGTCTGGATGCCTGCCGCGAACTGGAATGGCAAATTCCAAGGCGTAGGCAACGGCGGTTGGGCGGGAAGTATCTCTTACGGGGCGTTGGGGATCGCGCTCCAACACCATTACGCCACCGCCTCCACCGACACCGGGCATGAGGGCGGAACCGCAAGTTTTGCTGTCGGCCACCCCGAGAAGATGATCGATTTTGGGTACAGGGCAATCCACGAGATGACCGTGCAGGCGAAGGCGATTATCGCCGCCTACTACGGAGAGCGACCGCATTGGTCCTACTGGAACGGCTGCTCGACGGGCGGCCGGCAAGGGCTGATGGAGGCGCAGCGCTTCCCGCGCGATTACAACGGCATCGCGGCAGGCGCGCCGGCGGCTTACCGGACACATCTTCTTTTCGCCAGTATGTGGATCGCCAAAGCCACCCTGGAGGATCCGGCCAGCTACCTTCCGCCCAGCAAATACCCCTTGATTCATGCGGCGGCGCTCCAAGCCTGCGACGCTTTGGATGGCGTTGCGGACGGCATCATCGATGACCCTATGCGCTGCCATTTCGATCCCGCGACGCTGACCTGTAAAGGTTCGGACGCGCCCGATTGCCTTACCCCCGCCCAGGTGGAAGCGGCCAAGTTGATTTATTCGAGCGCCACAAACCCGCGCACCGGTGAGCAGATTTTCCCTGCCCTCGAACCGGGCAGCGAACTTGGCTGGCGCGACCACGCCGGGGGACCGGAACCGCGGGAAATCAGCATGAGTTACTTCCGTGAAGTACTTTTCAAAAACCCGCAGTGGGACTTTCGCAACCTCGACTTTGACGGTGACGTAACCTTGGCGGACTGGGAGGATCGAGGCGTCACCAACGCCATTAACCCCGACCTCGGACCTTTTCAGTTGGCCGGCGGCAAACTCCTTCTCTACCATGGCTGGGCTGACAATCTGATTGCCCCGCTGGGGACCGTGAAGTATTACCAGGACGTCGTGGCCACCATGGGGGGCGCGGAACAAACGGGAAGCTTCGCGCGCCTCTTTATGGTTCCCGGGATGGGGCATTGCAGCGGCGGCCCCGGCACGGACGTGTTCGACAAGGTCGGCGTGCTTGAACAATGGGTGGAACATGGCGCCGCGCCTGACCAGATCATCGCCGCACATCGCACGAATGGTGTCGAGGATATGACCCGCCCCCTCTGCCCGTACCCCGAAGTTGCCAAGTGGAAAGGGTCCGGAAGCACCAACGACGCCGCCAACTTCGTTTGCACGATGATTGACAAGCCATGAATTCCTATGACGCCCAGGGACCTGCAATTCCTCACGCCCTGAGGGGATTGGGGGCGCCTTTCGCAATTTCGCTGGTCCAAAATCATACCATCTCATGCGTTTTCAATAACATCATGGACCTATCTTCATAAGTGTTTTGTTTTGATAAACTTCATGGGTAATCGGCCTTCTACCATTTCACTCTTCATTTGTTTTCAATAGCATTCCGGCTTTGAACGTAGGAAAAAAGAATTCTTTTTCCCCCCTCGCCGCCACAACTCGGCAACTCATTTGAATTCAGTAGGATGAGAAATCAGGTAGAGCCGGAAAATTTCCTCAAATTATACCTAACACCCTTTATTTTGAGTAACATTGTGGCCTCGATGGCCAAGGACCTGGAAATCTCGCTGCACTTTCGTCCAGAACCTCGGCTCTAACCCCCAACTCGGGCGCCTAAATCCTAAACCTGACTCCTAGTCCAGTATACCACGGCGGCTAGATTTGTCAAGTTAAATAAGAGGCTACATTGTTAAATTTAGGGATGAAGACAAAACGTCGTGTAAAGGGCCCAGACAAATCCTCTGGACAAGTAATCCAGACAAATCATCAAGAGCGATCTAGGGGTCCCCACGGCGATCGTTGTCTGATTTCGGTCTGGTCGGTGGGCCGGAAAGCTGCGCTTTGCGCCGGCCCGTGCTCATGGTTGTCCCGACCGCAGGGTCACTTGGCGGGAGGGTTGGCAGGGGGTGCGGCGGCTGCCACCTTCGCGATGGCGTCCTTCATGCCGGTCACCCACTTCTCCGTGGCGTCGTAACCCAGGCCCTTCAGGCGGACCACGCCCTCCGGGTCGACAATCCAATTCGACGGAATTCCGAACACCTTGAGCGTCTGCGACACGTAGCTGTACGCCGGGATCACCGTGAACGCGAGTTGATGCTCTTTCAGGAAGGGTGCAATCAGCCCGGGGTTTTCGTCCATGTTAAAGGAAACGAACTGAACGTCGGTGCGATTCTTGTATTGGTCGATGAGTTTTTGTAAGCGAGGCAACTCCTCGCGGCATGCCCCTCACCAGGACGCCCAGAAGTTCAGGAACGTAGTTTTGCCTTTCAGCGCGGCCACGTTCCAAGTCTTGCCGCTAAGGTCCGCGAGCTCAAAAGTGGGCAGCGGCAGGTTGGCATCCTCCCACGTCAAGCCGGATTGATTGGCCAGTGCGTCGGCGCGGCGGCCATACCATAACCTCCACCCATCCTCCGTGCCCCCGAGGTTGGCCCAGAGTTGGTGCGCATTGTCGGCGAGCTCATCCTTCTTTCCGGTCTCGGGCTTCTGCTGGGCATCGAGGCGGGTGAGCAGCGCGTTCTCGTAGAACCCCATCGCATCGAGTTTGCGCCCGCGGAGTTCCGCTTCGCGCGCCATCTGCCCCCAGTAAGCCGAGAGCTTGCGTGCATAGGATTTCTTGTGGCTTTGATTGTCGCCCGCGAGCGCCTTCAGGTCTTGGAGCCACACGTCCATCTGCGTGAGCAAGAGCTGGGCCTTGTCCGCCTGCTTCAGTTGCAGGTAGCCGTCCACCTCGAATCCCAGTTCCTGGAGGCGCGAGTGGGCCCGATAAAACTTGAAGTAGTCGAGGTTTTCCTTGGAGCTGAGATCGGAGGACGGGTCCTTGGACTCGATTTCCCATTGGGCGAGGCCCTTCTGCGCAAACTCCACCACGCGCTCAGGCTCAAGATGCTTCTTGGAAAGGACCTCGGCCGCGTCGGAGTAAGTATTGGAGTCGGGTCCCTCGGGTCCAGCATTGTTGATTGCGACTTTGAGTGCTTGGTCTACTGCGGCCTCCACATTGGTCGCTGGTACGTCATCAAGATTCTCCATGGCCTCCAGTTGGTAAGACCAAATAAAGGGAGTATTGGGGCGCTCCTTGGTCCATTGGGCGCTCTGCTGCAACAGATCGCTGTAAAATACCCGTTTTACGTCCGGGGTCGCATCGTCGCCCGGCCAGTGGTGGTCTTTAAACCATTTCGTCATGGCAGCCAGCTCGTAGGGTCGTGGGAAACGGCTCTCGACCTGCTCTTGCGCCCAGTCGGACTGCTTCTGATCGTTCACCAATTTGTAGCCATCTTGGAGCGCTTGGTACCACTGGCGCTTGTCCTCGAGTTTAAGCTGACGGAGGCGTTCGAGGTCCTGGCCCGCCTGGCCGCGTAGCGCCTCATATTCAGACGCCGGATGCGCCTTGAACTCGAGCGACCAAAGCGTCTGATAGGCGCCGACGGCAGCCGGGTCGGTACGGGTCGCGAGCAGAGTGCGCAACTTGGCGGCATACGGGCGCAGAAGGTCCTTGTCGTCCATTCGGGTGAGCGGCTCGTAGCCGTCCAGGGAGGCGGGGCAAGCGTCCAGGAAGGCCCTGAGGTGTGCGACGCTTTGCTCTTTGTTCAAGAATACCGATGAGTTGTAAATGGTCACAAGCTGAAGATGCGGCCAAGGGAACTTCGGGTCTTCCTTCAGAGCCGCACTGAACAGCTTGATGGCCTCCGGCGATTGGCGCCCTACCAGCGTCATGCCGTAAAGGTAGGCCAAGCGCGGGTCGTCAGGATTCCGCTCGTGGCGCGACTTGTATTCAGCAATCACCTTGTCCCTGTCGGACCTCCTACCCATCGCGCGGATGTAAGCCCGCTGGACGAAGACGTCTTCGGGGTACTGGCGCAGCAAGGCTTGAAGGGCGGCGGCGCGTTGTTCGTGAAACTGCCAGTCCGTCAGCGCCGGGGTCTGCTGGGGCAACTCGTCGAGGGCCGCCTTGACGGCCGGTGCGGGACCACACTCGTCGGCTGATTGAGCCCATGCGCTGCCGGGCGCCCATCCCACCGCCAGCAATAAGAAGATCCCAATCTTGAGGAGGCCGCGAAAGGAATATCTCAGAGTTCCCATGAAGCCCTCCGAACTCGCCAGTTTCCCATCTTTCTGCGACTGCATTCATACTCCCCAATGCCCCCAAAGTCAAACTGACTAGAGCTGGAAGGCCCCACAACGCAGGCTGCACGCTGTGCGGAAGCAAAAGTGACCCCAACCCACGAGCGCTAGCGGGCTGGAAAAACCGCGGACCTACCGGATAGTTCCACACGGGACTTGTTTCCAGGAGCGGGCGGGACGTCAAGCCCTAGGCTTGACAGTTCCTCCAAAACATGTAATTATCTGCTTAAAGCATGCTGCTGCATGGAGGCACGGTATGATCGATCTTCGCGAGGTTCGTTCGGTCACAGAGTTTCAGCGCAATCTCAAGGGATATGTCGGTCGGCTCAAGACGAAGAAGACCCCCCTGGTTTTAACGGTCAATGGCCGGGCGGAACTCATCGTGCAGGATGCAGGGAGCTATCAGGCGCTACTCGACCGGTTGGAGCGCGCCGAGACCGTAGCCGCGATACGTCAAGGGATGGAAGAGTTCGAACGCGGCGAAGGAATACCCCTCGGAAAGGCGGAGCGACGGCTTCGAAAGCGACATGGCTTTTCACGTTGAGATTTCACCGCGGGCTTTCAACGATCTGGACGAAATCGCACGGTACATCAGGCAGCAGGGAAGCTTCGAGCAAGCTGAAGAGTGGTTCAATGGCATCATTGCTGCCATTCGAACGCTGGAAAGCATGCCGAACCGCTGCCCGGTCGCTGATGAATCTGAAGAGCTTGAACAGGAAGTGCGCCTTTTGCTGTACGGAAAGCGGAACCGCAAATATCGGGTGTACTATTCGATTCAACAGAGAACGCCCTCGACAGGCAGCGTCCGGGTCTTTCATGTGCGGCATTGGGCCCGGAAGAGCCTGAGTTCCTACCCATTGCGGGAATTGATGAATGACCGCACCAGATAAACCCCGACTCCCAATAGGCAAGCAAGCGCCAACCCGCGTGCCTTCACGGCACTGAGGTGCGCCTTCTCAAATTCATTTCTCGGCATTTCCCGGCTTTTCTTCTGGAAGCAAGCTAGCGTCGGCCTCCGTCACCGAGCGCCGCGTCCGCTTGCGAGCGCTGCTCTCGCGGAGTATAAAACATGGTCACCGGACACGATCCATCGGCCGGATAGGAAGTGACCACCTCGGGGGCAACTATGAATCCACGAGACAGATCAACCTTACGAATGACACGCCAATCCTTTCTAAAAGCAACGGCTCTGCTGCCGCTGGCCACACTACGTTCCGGTCAGGTCGCTGCCGCGCCCCCCGGGGATACGGCCCCGGGGCTTCGCGATTCGGCCAGGTTGTTCAAGGTGGGAAACGCGCACTTCCAATTGAACCTCACGGCAGGGCAAGGCTTGAAAACGGAATTGGTCCACACACCGTCGAGTCTCACTCTGGCCGCCGGGGACTACAGCTACTCTTTCGGTCAACCGTCCATTTCCGAGGTGACCTCCGTTGATGAAGACAATGCCACGCTGGTGAAGCTTGTGGGCGACCTCGGCAACGGCCTCGAATTGGGCCACCGGTATTCGCTTCCTCACGACAAGCCCTGGGTGGAGGAAGAGATCACCCTTACGAACCGGAGTCACCACCCGATCGCTTTGCCGGAGGGGCGGTGCGGTTTCGTGCTTCCGGCAAAGGTGGTGGGCGACACCGTCGAGTCCGGCCTGAAAGATTTCAAGTTCACCGCCGTTCCTTACCGGCGTGAGCCCACCGGCAACCGCACCCAATATGCGGACTACACTCTCTTCCAGGTGCTAACGGAAGCGCGTCGGTCGCGCCTGCGCGCCCAGTCCGCGATCCAGCACTCCGGCAAAGTCGTCACAGCGAGAGTATACGAAACGGGAATCATCGATACGCTATACCCGCAATACGCGTCGGAAGGCTGGATTCTTACGGATGGCCGCCGAGGGTTCCTGGTCAGCAAGTACAGCCCAGAAGGAATGGAGTGGGCTTTGCTGGACCGCGTTCCCCTGAGCGAGGAGCACATCGGACTCCGCTGGGGGGGCTACGGCATTTTTCAGGGCGATCCGGAAGGTGGCGCCTGGGTCGCCCCCCAAGCGTCGCATCGATTCGGAATCACCCGCATCACGGCTTTCGAGGGCGGGATTAATGAAGGGTTCTACGCATTTCGCGCGGAGATGGAAGCCCGAGGACACGGCTGCCCGGAAGGTTTTGATCCGCCCGTGCATTGGAATGAGCTTTACGACAACAAGCTTTGGTGGCTGCCCGGCGGGGGGATGGACAAGCCCGAAAACCGGGAGAAGTACTACACGTTGGACGACCTGAAGGAGGCAGCGGGGAAAGCTCGCGACATCGGATGTGAGGCGCTTTACCTTGACCCGGGGTGGGATACGCTTTTTGCCTCCAAGATTTGGGACGAACCTCGATTGGGTAAATTGCAGGATTTCACCGCCCTGCTCCGCCGGGAGTACGGCCTGAGTTTGTCGCTTCACACGCCTCTATCGGGTTGGTGCGACCCTTCAAGCTATTCGCGAGATCTGGACCGAATGAACCGCGATGGTAGCCGTGTGGAAATGTCGTTGTGCGGCGCCTCGCGGCAGTATGTCGAGGAAACTCTCGCTCGGCTTTTGGTCCTGGCGCGAAATGGCACCACTTTCTTTATGTTCGATGGCACGATGGATGCCGGGGAGTGCTGGGATCCTCACCACGGCCACCCCGTCCCCTCCGGGCGCGAGGACCATGTGGAAGCGACAAACCGGCTGGCATTCCTGGTCCATGCCACATACCCTGAGGTCCTGATCGAAATGCACGATCAGATGCTGGGCGGCACGAACTTGCGCTACGTCCCGACGTATTACGGTCACGGCAAGCCCCTGCGCGCGGCGGCGAGCGGCACACACGGTTTTGACACTGTTTGGGCCTTCGAGCTGATGTGGGATCCCATGACCGACCTGGTCGGCGGGCACAGCATCGCGCTCTACTATTACAATCTGGCCTATTCCTTGCCTCTCTACATTCACATCGACCTGCGAAAGGACAATGGCCAGTGCCTGATGCTCTGGTGGAATGCCTCCACGTGCCGGCATCTCGGGATCGGAGGAACCCACACCGACCCCGCAGTCCGCAAGGCTCAGAAGGAGGCCATGGCGACGTACCGAAGACTTGCACCCTTCTTCAAAGCGGGTAAGTTTTACGGGCTCGACGAAATGGTGCACGTGCACGTTCATCCCACAGAACCAGCCGCCGTCATCAACTGTTTCAACCTGGAGAGCCAACCCGCAACCCGGCACATTGAATTTGCGCCATCGCGCTTCGGTTTGGATCGTACCAAAGAGTACAAAGCTATCGGCGCCGCGGCGAGTCGGCACGGCGAACTGTATCTGCTGGATGTGGTTGTCCCCCCTTACGGCCATTCGCTGGTGGAATTGCGCTAAGCGTGGGAAGTATCCTGCTAGCTTATCCGTGAGAGAGCAGAATCTCGAAAGGGGAATTCATGAATCTCAACCTGAGTGGCAAGACCGCAATCGTGACCGGAGGTGGCTCCGGCATTGGTAAAGCCGTGAGTTTCCTGCTCGCCGAGGAGGGCGCGTACGTGGCGGTGCTGGACCTCTACAGCGAACGCGCCTCCGCCGTGGCGGCGACAATTCGAGAGCGGGGCGGAAAGGCGGCCGGCGTTGCGGCAGATGCTTCCTCCCCGGGCGATGTTGACAGGGCCGTAAAGGGTGTTCTGGACGAATGGGGTGGCATCGATATCCTGATCAACAATGCCGGGATTATTCTGCAAGCGGCCGCTGTGGATACCACAGAGCAGCAGTGGAACAAAATCCTGACGAACAACTTGACCAGTTGCTTTCTGTTTTCCAAAGCCGCCGCGCGGCAGATGATCCTGCAAGGAAGGGGAGGCCGCATTGTCAACGTCTCCTCCATCCATGCGGAACTCTCAGAGCCTTCCGCCAGCGCTTACACGGCGGCAAAAGGCGGGATGGAAGCCTTTTCTCGCACCCTCGCCACGGAACTTGCTCCTTACAAGATTACCGTGAATTGTGTGCGTCCCGGGGCCACTTACACCGAACTCACCGTGCCCATGTATACCGAAGCCGTTAAGAAGGCTCTGTACATGCGCGTTCCGCTCCGGGAAATTGCCGAGGCGGCGTGGATCGCCGACGGAATCGTTTTTCTCGCCTCGGAGCGAGCGCGGTATATCACGGGTCAGATCTTGACGATTGATGGCGGATATTTGATGGATGGCAGCTTGCCCGGGGCCAAATACTGGAAGTAAGCCTCTAGCTTGACCAAGACCAATTTCCCAGCCGTCCTCTTTCCACCCCCCCAGGAGGCCTCTAACTGGTTGATAACGCTATCCCCACGGCGGACGACCCACTTTCGGGTTGACCCGGCAATCTTTGCGTAAGTAGAATTCAGGTGAGGTTCTCCGCTGGCGCGGAGTGGGCGAGTGCCCCCAATCTTCGGGTTCACGGAGGGGTGGGTTTTGACCAAGCGATGGCGGATCTGTCTTCTCGGCGTGGTGGTTTTGCTGAATGGCTGCGCGAGGACAGAAAAGCGTACGGCGGTCGTGCAGGCGCCCGCTCCGCCCCCACCCCCTCAGGCTCTGCCCCTCAAGACCCCCGACCGCGCTACTCCCCTCGAAGTCGTCGCACCCCCCTCGGATGCCACCGATCTGCTGGTGAAGCAAGTGGACGCGCTTTACTTGAGCGGAATGAGTGATTTCCGGGCAGGGAACCTGGAAAAGTCAAAGCAGGAGTTCGACCAGGCGGTGGCCACCCTGCTGGAATCAGGCCTGGACATCCAGGGCGATGAACGGTTAAGTTCCGAGTTCGACAAAATTGTGGAGAATGTCTACACGGTGGAGGCCGCGTCTCTGGAACGAGGCGACGCTCTGAGCCTGCATAACTATGAGCCCGCCCCCCTGGAATCCTTTTCCGGCTTGACCTTCCCCGTCGATCCCCGCACCAAGCAGCGCGCCGAGCAGGAATTGAAATCGGTCCATTCGGATTTGCCGCTGGTTTCCAATGACTACGTGGACGGTGTGATGACTTACTTGCAGAGCCGCGGCCGCGGTTACATGGACAACGTCCTGCGCGGGGTAGGAACCTACGGGGAGATCATCGGAGAGGCCTTGCGCGAGCAGGGTTTGCCGCAGGATCTCATCTATCTGGCGGCGGGCGAAAGCGCCTTCAATCCCCTCGCCACTTCCAACAAGCAATGCGTGGGCATTTGGCAATTCTCGCTGGGCACGGGCAGTCTCTACGGCTTGAAGAAGAACCCTTGGGTGGATGAGCGCAAGGACCCCGTTAAGTCCTCGGCGGCTGCCGCCCATCACTTGAAAGACCTTTACCAGACTTTTGGCGACTGGTTCCTGGTGATGGCAGCTTACGACAGTGGCCCCATGACTGTGCAGCGTGCCATTGAAAAGACCGGATACGCGGATTACTGGGAGTTGCGGAGACTCCACGCCTTGCCGGTGGAAACCGAGAACTATGTTCCCATTTTCCTGGCCACGGCCCTCATCGGTAAAGACCCCAAGGCTTACGGATTCGACACGCAACCTGATCCTCCCTTGGCGGTCGATCGGGTCAAGGTGGATACCCCCACGGATTTGCGGCTGGTTGCCCAGCTCATTGACCACCCTGTCGAAGACCTGGTGAAGCTCAATCCCAGCTTGCAGCGCTGGACGACACCCGGCAACGATCCCGACTTCATCTTGAATTTGCCCGCGGGGACTAAGGACCTGTACGAGCAGAGCATCGCCTCGATTCCCCCGGACAAGCGGATCTGGTGGCGCGCCCACAAAGTGCTGGAAGGCGAAACGCTGGCCGGTATCGCCAAGCAATTTCGCATTTCGCCGGTCACCCTGGCGCAAGCGAATCAACTAACCGCCAGCTCATCTCTGGAGCTGGGCGCCCACCTGGTAGTTCCCATGGCGGCCGGCAATGAATCCTCCCTGGCGCGGTTTCGAGAACCGGTCCCCCATCGGCTCATCAATTACCGCGTGCGTCCCGGAGACACCGTGGATCTCATCGCCGATCGCTACAACGTGACGGCCTATCAGATTCGCCGCTGGAACGGCCTGAGGTCCTCGAAAGTGGCTCCGGGCAGAACCTTGCACCTTTATGTGGAAGCCCCCGCCAACACCTCGACTCGGAATTCCCACGCGCGGCCGGCTGCCAAATCCCCACAGTCTTCCACCCGGCCCACCGCTGCGCAGAAGAAGCCCCCGGCGTCCGGTAACCCCACCCCTCCCGCGGCGGCGCTGAAGGTTACTCAGGCCCCTCAATAAAACTTCTTCAATTGCTCTTGACAGGATGATTCGGCTGGTATACACCTGCCCCCACCACCAGTTTTTTTGTGGCTCGGTGGGAAGCCATCGTTGCGTGGAGCGAAACGACCTGGCTGAACACACGACGACAGGAGGAGGGTTGCATGGCCATCGATGATGAAAGTGAACATGGGGACGAACTGGAGGATTTCGGGGAAGAACTCTCCTCCGATTACAAAGAAGAAACGGAAGAGGGTTTAGGAGAAGAGGGCGAGGAAATTGAGGAAGAAGTCTCCTACGAAGTAGAGGAAACGGTGACCCCGGCTCCGGAGCCTGCGCCCGCAGCCAGGGTAGCTCCCAAGCCTGCGCCCCCTGCTTCCAAGAAAGCCCCGGCAAAGAAGAAGGCGGCTAAGAAAGCCACGCCCAAGGCGAAGAAGCCGGTGAAGAAAGCGGCCAAGAAAGCGGTCAAGAAAGCGGTCAAAACCAAGAACAAGAAGCCGGCGGCGAAGGCTAAAAAGGCAAAAAAGGCCGCAAAGAAGCCAGGACGGCGGCGCTAGGTGGGAGTTTCTGCGCAGGGCCTCGGGCGAGGCTTTCCTCGTCTTCCCCTCGTGCCGTTCCATCTGAATGGTCCTCTACACGATCCGCGTCGGCGGAGCGGCAGGCTGAAGATCCCTACTTCCTGAGCCGAAAGGCATAGCCCCGGATAGTTGGAACGGTCCGAGCAGGGTCAGCGGAGAAGGAGAGGTTTCGCCCATCAGGGGGCGCGTGCGTGCGAAGGGTCCGTGCGTCCGGGGACATGTCTGCCACCGATCCCACTCGTTTGTGCAGCAATGCCGAAGGTTCGCGGCACGATCTGCCGGCGGCGAGCCCAGCGGGCGGTCGAGCGACGCTGCGGGTTCGTGCCCAGGAGTTTGTCCGCCGGATGCGCGGCGCCTCGCAGCCGTGGTTGGTCCGCTGCGAAGACGGCGCCAGCTACGTCGTAAAATTTCAGAATAATCCTCAGCACACGCGGGTACTCGCCAACGAGATGTTGGCCTCACGCCTGGCGCAACTGGTTCGCCTGCCGGTTGCCGTCCCCGCGTTTATCGAAGTCTCCCCTTCTTTGCTGGGCAGCAACCCCCAACTGGCGTTTGAGGTCGGCGAACGCCTCGAACCGATCCGGCCGGGCTTGCAGTTCGGCTCGCGCTTCCCCGGCATCCCCGGCCAAACCCTGGTGGCAGATTTCCTCCCTGATCGCCTTCTGCGGCGCGTTAAGGATTTAACCTCCGCCTTCCTGGGGGCCTTTGTGTTTGACCAGTGGACATGCAACTGCGACGGCCGTCAGGTGATCTTCCATCGTCCTGCTGACGACGAGGGATCTGCTTACTCGGTGGCGATGATCGACCAAGGGTTTTGCTTCAACGATGGGGACTGGACCTTCCCCGACAGCGCCCTTCGCGGCCTCTACCCCCGCCGCTTGGTCTACGAAAAGGTCAGGGGGATGGAATCGTTCGAGCCTTTTCTTTCCCGCATCGAAAACCTCACGATGGGTGAACTGGAGGAATGCACATGGGGAATCCCCACGAAATGGTGCGAGCCGGATCCCGGCCAACTGGCGCGGCTGGTGGAAGTCCTCTACGCGCGGCGGCGCACCTTGCGCCAAGCCATTATCGAGGCCAAGAATTCCTCGCTCGCTCCGTTTCCAAATTGGGTGTGAGGAGGAAGGAGCCGGTAGCCAGACGTCAGGAGTCAGGAGAAAGGCGACCGGGTTCTGACTTCTGCCTACTGAATCCTAGAAATGCCCATGGCGGATGATGGCAGCTTGAAGGCTTGTGAGTATTACCTGGTGCGTTATGTCCCCCACGCCGAGCGGGAAGAGTTTGTCAACATCGGGCTCCTCCTGCACAGCCCCGAGGAGCAATTCCTGGATTGCCTTTTCACCGACGACCTCCGCCGCATCAAGCGCTTCCACCGGCAAGCCGACCTCGAATTCCTGCGCGACTTGCAGAGCCATTTTGAACAACAAATCCAGCAGCACGAAGACAACCTGCAAGGCTTCCTCGAGGGGATGCAGCAATCCCTATCCCACGTCATTCAACTTGCCCCCGCACGTCCTGTGCTGGCCGCTGAACCCCAGGCGCAATTGCAGCAACTGTTCGAAAGATTAGTGGGCAGACGCCAGGCGGATTTTCCCGCAGCCGACACCCGCATGCGCATCAAGCAGCACCTGGTGGAGGCGCTCCGCCGCGCCCATGTGTTCAGCGACAAACGCTTCGAGAAACGCATCCCCGCCGAACCCTTGACCCACCCCGGTGACCCGTTTCATTTCGACTTTGGCTACCGGTCGCCGATGGCCGCCGGAAAACCCAACGGGCATCTGAAGCTGATTCACGCTCTTTCCCTGCATCGCGATCATGAACTCGCCAGCGTTCTTTCCCTGACCATGGGTTACGTTCGCTCGAATCAACCCGCCGAACTTACTGCCATCATCGAAGGGCCGCCAGCGCGGGGAGATAAGACCGCAGGTCATTCCTATCGCATCTTGAGGGATGCCGAGATCACCATGCGACCGCTTATCGAAGTGGAGGCATTTGCCACTTCCATCCGCAATGAACTCGCCTTGAGCGGCTCCGGAACAAACTGAGTCAAAACCCATTGCAACTTGGATGGCAATTGAAATGCTTCTATGGTAGATTGGAAACCCTTAGGAGGGCCGTTTCACGCTTCCGGCCCCCCCCAGCGATAATTTGTATCTTTCCGGGGACTTCAGTAAGAGCTCGGCCAGTTTCTTGTAGGTCGAAGCTCGGTTGGAATCGCCAGTGGCATTAAATCCTCCTCCCGCCCCCGCCGGAGCCCAAGACAAGAGCCAGCTTAAGACTCTTGGCTTAGCTTTTGGACAGGCCTTCCAGATGGTCTTCAAAATCAGCGCCATGTATTCGGTGGATCACCCAGCGGCGGCGCGATCCATGCAGCAGAGTTGGGATCTGCTGGCCCCGCTGCTCAAGCAGAGCGGGCAATTCACGTTTGGTTTTATGAATCAACGGGTTCTGCTAAACACCAGCCTTGCTACCCAAGTTAACGTAATCCATTTGGAAGTGGAGTTTGCCAGGCGGGAAATCGCGGCCATCACATTTCAGGCGGGAGTGACGTTCAAGGATTTCAAACGCGCGTTGGCGCTGCTCACCACGCGGCCAATGTTGATTGCGGAGCGAGGAGGAATCCAGAAATTCCTGGCGGCAAATCCCATTGAAGGCGTGCGCATCACGCCCTTGGCCAAACCTAAAGAAGACGAAAGCGGCATGATCGACGTGGGGACGGATGTCGAGTCCTACCTCACAGGGAAACCCACTGTCCAGCCGGAAATCCGCCCCGGCACTACGGCTCTGGACGTGCTGCTGGAAGCCGCGGGCGGCAAGAAGCCGCAAGGGTTTGGCGGTACCCCGCGCGAATTGGCGGAGGCGGCCAGCGAAGCCACTCGCAACAAAGTGGCCGATCCGGATGGCGACGTCTCGGAGTTGCTGATGGCCGTGACGCAGATATTTTCCGGGCTGAAAGCTGACTCCCTGCTTGCTGCTTTGCCTCCGGAAAAACAGGCCGATTTCCGCGGCCATTCCCCGGAGGTCATGGCGGCGCACATGATGGAAGACGCCGTTGCCGGATGGGCAGCGGAGCGCCTGGGCTCGGCGGCAGGCACGGGCGCGGGTGGCACAGGCGCGGGCGGCGCAGGCACGGGCGTGGGTGGCGCAGGCGCAGGCACGGGCACAGGCAGCGGAGGAGGTCAAGGAAGCCAGGGAAACGTCGAGAAAGAGGTTGTCCAAGGGATTATGCGGGGGCTGAAGGCGACGCGCGTCGCCGTGCGGCTGCTGCAAAAGCTGGCGCAATTCGTCGAGCAGGCGAACCTGCCCCCGGAAGTCTATGAACGCATCCGCGGGGAAGTGATGTGGTCCACGCTTGCGCCGAAGGAAAAGCACGCCCAACTCCTCAGCCAGGAGCGGTACACCCCACAGGACTTTGCCCGCCTCGTACAATACGTACAGGAGGCGATGAGCGAAGGAAAAATTTCCGAGGCGACGGAGATCGCCCAACACTATTTTTCTGCATGGGAGAAAGCTCCCTCCGCGGTGCGCGCGGAAGACCTGAAGCGTGCCCCGGAACTGCTGCACGTCCTGGCGAGCGTGCAGACCCTCCCCTTGATGCACACGCTGGCCGAGCCGCTGGTTCGGGAAATTCTGGATGAGACTCGCCTGCATTGGCCCTGCCACTTGGAGGCCACCAACTGCCTGGCCATTGTGGCGCAGAATGCCGGCCGCTTTGAAGATTTCGAGTTTATTCACAAAATCGCCTCAGATCTTAAACGCTCCATAACCCGGCGCCCTGACCAGCACGCGGACTGCTGTGGCAAGGCCTTGGCCGGGTTCCTCACTCCAGATGCGCTGGAAAGACTCGTCGAGTCGTTTCTGCAAAGGCGCAGCGACGCGGCCTGGGTACACACCGCCGCTTCGTTGCTGACCATGATTGGACCTCTGGGTGCGGAGGCGGCCTTTCGGCGACTGGATGAGGAACCCTCGGCTTCCAACCGCTTTCCTTTGATCCGCTTGATCCGGGGTATGGGCGCTTCCGCCATCGAGGCCACACGCAAGCGCCTTTCCGACCAGCGCTGGGAGGTGGTGCGCAACGCCGCAGAAATCCTGGGTGAACTGGGTGATCCCGAGCTGCCCAAGCAATTGCGCGGAGCGGTCCGCCATGCGGAGTTTAGGGTGCAGCAGGCCGCGATTACGTCGATTCTGAAAAGCAATGTCGCCGGCCGCGGGGAGGTCCTGGCGGAAGCCTTGACGGCATTGCAACCCGTAGTGCTGGAGATGGCGCTCGATGAGTTGACGATGCTGAAAGATCCGGCGAGCGTGGAGCACCTGGAAGCTCTTGTCCTCGGCAAAAAGGAACTCAAGGCCGGCGTGCTGGAGAAAGCCGTAATCGCCCTCGGTGCAGTGCCTTCTGACCGCGCTGCCCAAGCTCTTTACAAGATTATTGTGGATACGACACAACCCCTGCTGGTGCGCCGAACCGCGTTGGGTGGTTTGTACAACCACGGCTCCGCCATGGCCGCAGGTTTGGTGACGAAACTCGCCAAGCTTCCCGCCAGCGATCCCTTGGCGGCCGAAGTGAGTTGGAATTTTCCGGGAGGATAAGGGCATCGGCGAAGGACCGCGCGGGAGAAGGGGATGGCCCACGACCTTTGTCCATGCAAACGCCATCGCGCGGTGGTTCCAGAAATGCTCCTTCGGGCAAGCCTTCAGAGTCTGTGGCAGCCTTTCGGCTACGGGGAATATAAGCGATGCTAATTTTCGATCGAATTCGCCTCCAGGACATCGACCGCCGAAGTTGGCAGTTATGGGTTTTGGCGATCGCCATGATTCTTGTCCTGGCCGGCGGATTGGCCCTGCACATGTACACTCTGGCGACGGCCTCGGAGATTGCGTTGAGCCCGCGCGAAATGCTCCAGGGAATTATCGGCTTCTGCGTGCTCGCGGTACTTTTCGCGGGCTACTTGATCGACCGCCTCATGGTGATAGCGCACCTGCGCAAGGAGTTGGCCGACGAAAAAAAGCACAACCTGGAACGGCGCACGCAGGGGAACGAGGAACTGTTGCAAGCGTTGTTCGGCCCGGGCCAGTTTTGTGATCGGCTGGCCTTGGAACTCCAGCGCGCCAACAACAGCAAGGTGCCTCTTTCCGGACTCACCATTTCGCTGGAGGTTTCGCCCGACCTTTCGGACAGCGATGACATTTATTCCGCCTTCGGCGAGGCCCTGAGGGCCATTATGAGGAGGTTGCGCGGAGAGGATTCCATCTACCAATTCAACCCCGGCGTCTTCGGCATCCTGCTTCCCTTAACGGCGGCAGATGCGGCGCGCGGCGTCGCAGTGCGCGTAGCCGATGCCTTGTACGAAGCCATGGGAATCAGCAAGCGCTACTCCTTTGACATCCTCATCACCAATTTCCCCGACCACGCCAAAAACGCTCCCGAAATGGAAAGGCTCATGCGCGCCCCCCTCGAGCGGTGAGGCGGCAATCGCGCGGACAGTGGGAAAGTTTGCGGCCTCCCCGCCCTCCTGACGACCGGCGGCTCATTTACTTGCCACTGCCCCGCCCACGCGCCGCATCCAGCCCAACTCTTCTTCCGTCATCGGGCCGCGCCGCAGGGCATCGAGCGCCTCATCCATTTGCGTCGCATCGGCGGGGCCCGTCATGCAAACGTCGACTTCCGGGCGGCTTAGGACGTACCGATAGCAATCGGAGGCGGTCGGGACGCGCTCGTCTTTGGGAATCGGATGCGCGCCCATGAAGAACCCTTGCAGGGTGGGCTTGCCGAGGAGCTGCCCCCAACTTGTGGCAGTAAACGAAACCAGGCCGGGACGATTTAAGGCAGGCAGGTGGGGGAAGATGTCCTTCTCTGCGCCCGGATGCGCGGCGTTGTATCGAAAATGCACGATATCGAAATCGCGCGCGGCGGCAATATCGGGGACCAGCGTGCGTTTGTGCGTGGAGACTGCGAGGAATCGCACCAAGCCTCGTCGTTTCAGTTCGCGGGCGGCGTCCAGAATCTTCGGTTTCACCGGCTTGTTCCACATGCCGAGCAACAGGACGTCCGCATGGTCAAAGGTCAAAGCCCGCAGGGCGCGCTCCAGGCTCCAAGCCAGCAGTCCGGCCACGCGAGTGTACGATTCAATCACCAGCACGAAGCAGTCGCGCTGCGGGCGCAGGCGCTTCAGCCCTTCGCCGAACGAGGCGGTCCGCCGGCTTCCCCAGAACAGGTAATTCACACCACGCTCGAAGGCCCGCTCCAGGGCATCACCCGGGACTCCATAACTCGAGGCAATCCCGAGGCGCCCTACTTCCAGACCTGTACGGCCCAAAGGCCTGCGCTCGAAATTGGCCGAGTGTGCTTCCATCATGGCTCCCTCCTCGATCCGGCGGGGCGACCGTTCACGCCACGGGTTGCGCGAAATAGGCGGGGTAGTGGCGGCGAGAGGGTTTCTTCTCGCGGTAGGAGCGGGCGAGTTCCATATAGATTCCCAAGTCGCGGTCGAGATCAGCCTGGGTGCCGTCGAAGTAGAAATTGCGGATGGGGATGCCGCCATAAGCTTTCGACAGTTTCGGGTAAATAGCCTCGCTGACTATGCCGTTCATGCAGGTGAAGGGGCTGATGTCGATGATGCCGTCGGCGCCGTGTTTCGCCAGGAAGGCGGCCTTGCCCACGCTCAGAACCATCTCGCCCAGCGCTCCGCCGGTGGGCAGGTAAGGCCAGGCAAGCTCCAGGATTTCCTCGATGGGAGGCTCTTCATAGCCCACGAAATCATCCTCGAAAGGCGCGATCAGGGCCTTTTCGTCGGCGTGCTGAATGTGCGAGCGAATGAAAGTCTTGGCCATTTCCCAGGAGATATGGCGTCCGATCAGCCGCAGCCTGCGTTTTTGTTCGTTGTTGGTGTACTCGACCCATTCGGCGATGTGGCTCAACCAGGCTTCCGCACCATACCCTTCCAGCTTGCGGATGAGGTCTTCGTTCGAAAAAGTATTGAGCCGGCAGAAGATTTCGCCCACCACGCCGATCAGGGGGATTTCCGAGTCGTAGAGCGCCGGGACGCGCCGGAAGCGGGCGCTGGCCCTGGTCATGGCTTCGGTGAGGGCGCGGAGCTGGCAGGCGGCGTCGCCGCAACTGTTCTCGATCGTCCGGCACACATCTTCCAGCGAATCCTGAAAGGCGCGGTCGGCGGCGCCCGGGGTGGTCTCGTACGGGCGGGTCTTGAGCAGCGCGCGGTGCAGCGTATCGACCGCGACCAGCGCCCGCCACGCGGTGCGCAGGAAAAGGTTGGCAATGTCGGCGCCCAGGTCGGCGTAGCCGTTGTGGCTGGTGGGCGACAGGACTTGAATGTCGCCGTAGCCCGCGTCGCGCAGAATCTTGCGCAGGAAGGGCGCGTACTGGCCGAAGCGGCAGGGCCCATCGGCGGTGGGCATAAAGAAAGAGGCGCGGGCGGCATCGAAGCCGGGCTGCTCGATCACGCGCAGGAAATCGCCAACCGTGACCTTGGCGGGATAGCATTCATCGCCGCTCGTGTATTTGCCGCCCAGCTCGCGCGTGCGTTCGTCGGAAGGCGGCGTGGTTTGCGCCGCGATGCCCAGCCAGCGGAAGGCCGCGGCAAATGCTTCCGAGCTGCCTTCCGCCATGATCGGGATGTAGACCGTCTTCCCGCTCAAGGGATGGTTCGCGCCTATCTTGCGGCTGACATGGCGGTGACCGAAGAGGGACATCGCAAGAATCCTTTGCTGTCGAGATACGCTTCGCAGCGCGTAATGAAGCCCGCATCGTTCGCATGCCCGTCGAACTGGAGCACCAGGGAGGGCTTGCCCGCGGCTTCGTCCAGGAATGATTTGATGTAGGAATCGGGTCCGCACTTGAAGTTCGAGATATAGACCAGGTGCAAGTTGGGGTGGCGGTGCGCGATGCGGGCTGCGGCCAGGATGCGCCGTCCCGAGTTCCAATACATGTTCGGATTGACGTCGGAGATGTCCTCCCCGTCGAGCGGCAGGACTTCCATGGGCAGTACGTTGACGCCGTAAAGCGTGCGCAGCTTGCGCGGGATGTCGCAGTTCACGCTGCGGTCGTAGAGGTTGTAGGGGCGCCCCACCAGCACCAGGGCCGGCTCACCGGTTTCCTCCAGTTGGTCCAGAGCCTGCCTGCCGGCTTCCAGCAACGCATCCGTGAAGGTGGCCTGCGCCGCGTACGCCGCCATCACCGCCTGCTGGTTGGCACGCGGCGTCGCACCCAAGCTGCCCGCTAACTCTGCCAGCACCTTTTCCACGTGTTTCCGTCCGAGGCGGAAGTGCACGGTGGGCGACAGGAACTTGGCTTGCGCGCTTTCGAGTTGGGGCGCGGCCCGAATGACGAAAGGTAGAGTCTGGTTCCAAGGGCAGAGATGGGAATCCACCTCGCCCTCCGGCCCCTCCACATTCACCACGTTGGGAATCAGAACATAATCGGCGCCCTTTTCCAGCAGGTCCTGCACGTGCCCGTGCGCAACCTTCACCGGGAAGCAGGGCTCGGCGATGCTCAGCTCCTCGCCCGCCATCGAAACCTTGCGGTCGGTCGGGGAGGAGAGAATGACGTCGAAACCCAGTTCCTGGAAGTAGGCGCACCAAAAGGGGAAGCGGTCGTAATAAAACATGGTGCGCGGGATACCCACCGTGAGCCGGTTTCCCTTGCACGGCAGCAGGGTTTCTTCCAAAAGTTTATCGCGCCATTCGATCAAATCCTCGATCACCGGCTGGCGGTCCGTGCGCGCTCGCTTGCGGAACTTGTCGGAGCACTTGTCGCCCCAGTAGGTGCGCTGCCCCTCGATATTGAATTCCTTCATGTCGCAGAAATTGGAGCAGGCCTGGCAGACAAACTCGCGCGTGGTGAAGTTCACACGGTTCAGGTCGTAACCGCGGAAGCGGCTTGCCCGCCCGGTGTCTTTCATGCGGTCGCGGGCGATCAGGGCCATGCCGATGGCGCCGATCACGCCGTTGTGCGGCGGCACGATGATCGGCTTGTCGAGAATCTGCGAAAAGGCTGCCGCCACCGCGTCGTTGTATGCCGTGCCGCCCTGGAAGAAGATCACCTTGCCGATCTTGCGCCCGCGCACCACGCGGTTCAGGTAATTGAGGGCCACCGAATAGGCCAGGCCCGCCGCCAGGTCACCCACTTCCGCGCCTTTGTGCATCATTCCCGTGACGTCGCGCTCCATGAATACCGTGCAGCGCTCGCCGAGACGCGCCGGGTTGGCGGAGCCCAGAGCCAACCGCGCGAATTCTTCCTTGATGGAGATCCCCAGCTTTTCCGCTTGTTCTTCCAGGAACGAACCCGTGCCCGCCGCGCAGGCCTCGTTCATGGTGAAGTCCACCACCACGCCCTTGTCGATGCGGATGAACTTGGAATCCTGCCCGCCGATTTCAAAGATCGTGTCCACGGGTTCCATGTCCATCTGATTGCAGACGTGCATGGAGCCGGTCTTGTGAGCGGTGATTTCATCGTTCACCGTGTCCGCGCCCACCAACTCGCCGATCAGCTCGCGGCCCGAGCCCGTCGTGCCCACGCCGCGAATGTCCAGCGACGCGGCCAGCTCTCCTTCGATTTCCTTCAGCCCGCGGTCCACCACTTCGATCGGCCGCCCTTGCGTGCGAAGGTAAATTTCCTTCAGCAGGTTTCCCTCCGCATCAATCACCACCAAGTTGGTGGACACCGAACCGATGTCGATGCCGAGATAGGCCTCCACCCGCTCACCGGGGGCGGGCAGGATAATCGGTTTCGCGCGGTCGCCCAGCAGCAAGACGTGCTGCATGGAGAGCGGCTCGGTGCAGGCGAAGTCCTTTCGCGCGGCCTCATGCTGGCGCAACTGGTGGATCCGTTTGAACGACCGCTTGCGGTATTCCTCCGATTCCAGCATCGCCGCGCCCATTGCTCCCAGCCACGCGTAATGCTCGGGGATCAGCAGGTCGGATTCTTTCAGCTTGAAGGCCTCGCGCAGGGCGTTGCGCACTCCCTGGTTCATCGCCACTCCCCCGATGAATGCCACGGGAGGCACTACGGCGCGCCCCTTCACCAGGCTCGACTTGTAATTGCGCGCCACGGCGTCGCACAGCCCGCGTAGAATCTGCTCCGTCGAGTAGCCTTTCTGCTGGGCGTGAATCATGTCCGTCTTGGCGAACACCGAGCAGCGGCCGGCAATCCGCGCCGCGCAACTGGCGCCGCACGCCGCCGGGCCCACTTCCTCAATCGAGTAGAGCAGCCGCGTGGCCTGCTGGTCGATGAACGAACCTGTGCCCGCCGCGCATTCGCCGCTGGTCTGGTAATCCACAATACCCAGGTGCTTGCCGGTGACGTCGGGGTCAAGACGCAGGTATTTCGACGCTTCGCCACCCATCTCAAAAACCGTGCGCACCTGCGGGTAGAATGTCCGCAGCCCCTTGGCAATGGCGCGAAACTCATTCTCAAAGTAAATGCCCAAAACCTTGGCAATCATCTGACTGCCCGAGCCCGTCACGCGGATGCCTTCCACGTTTTCTTCCGGCAGATAGTCGTAGAGCTCTTTCAACAGGTCGAAGGTGGATTGGATGGGGCTCCCTTGCAGACGCCGGTAACGCGAGAGCACCAGCGCGCGGCCGGCAAAAGGACTGGAATCGGGGAAAGAGGCTGCATAGAAGGTTGTGGACTTCTCCGTGAGGGTGCGAAAACGGGGTCCATCGTCCGGCCCGCCGATGGCTGCGAGCTTCAAACTTACTGCGCCGATGTCCAAGCCAATGTTGATGCTCATAAGTTTAGGTGTCAGGTGTCAGTTGCCGGGTGTCAGGAGAAGCGCGAGCTTTAACATGAGTGTTTTTTCCTGCCACCTGATACCTGGCACCTAACACCTGTTCTTATTCTTTCGGGTTAAAACACGCTATGATCGCCTGCGAAGGGGATGTCGGGCAATTCAGGTTCCGAGGGGAGGCCGCGAGCCAAAAATCAGACCATTTGCCTGAAAAAGACGGAATCATAGTCCGATTTGTAGGGACATTTTGTCCAAATTCTTCTGATCGGGCCATTGGGAGGTCGGCTCAACAGGCCTCCGATTCATAGAGCCCAATAGCCTGATCCGGATCCGACCGTAAATCGGACATCGGCTCATCGGACCATCTAAAACCAGTCGCGTGAGCAACCGATTGTTTGATGAGCAGATGATTCGATGAGCCGATTCTTCGTCCTCTGATTTCAGAATGCATAAGGCACTCGATCCCTGACACCTGACGACTGACACCTCCCTTAACTCCATTTCTTTTCATTAACATCGCCAGAGAGCAATTTTAACTCATTTGATTTCATCAACATCGCGAGAGACCGGTTTTCGGACATTTTTTCTACATGTGTTTTCAATAACATCGCCAGACTTACCTTCATATTTCCCCCCCGCGTTTTTCTCTCAGGCTCCCGCATCAAAAGATAACTCCTTTAAATTGAATGAGATAAAGTTTTGATTGGTTTTGCCTTCCCACAGCTAACACCTTTATTTTCTGATACATCGCCAGAGACTGAGGCTCGTTTTTCAGCGCGCTTTCTCAAGGTTTCCATCCACAGCTCATGGCGTTTTAGCTTTAGCAGCAGGCTGGTGACTCGCCGAACTAATCTTGCATTCACTGCATCTGTCAGTGCCGATGCAAAAATCCCCATAGTTCCGGTTGAAAAATCCCCACCCTAAACGTGGTAAACCGGGACCTACTCTTCAGGGAGGAGGTTCCGAGACTTGTTAAGGGGGAGCGACGTGCAGGAA
>Ga0326727_10002934_pt1 | contig 56251 bp, 49 predicted proteins | sample MB2enrmetagenome_FD_207643 | JGI IMG/M metagenome (GOLD analysis project Ga0326727, IMG submission 207643) | Lab enriched peat soil microbial communities from McLean, Ithaca, NY, United States - MB29MY | ecosystem: Environmental > Terrestrial > Soil > Wetlands > Peat | place: USA: New York...
TCCATTTTCTCGGAGATGTCTTTCCTGAGCCTGTACGAGATCTTGGTCGAGATGCCGGCCATGATCCAGCCCTGGACATAGGTGAAGGCCGCCGAGAGGATGTAGAGGCCGAGGGTAATAAGGACTACACGGCCGATAAAACCGAAGTCGATGCCGCCCTTGCCCGCGGCCATGGCCATGACTCCTTCGAAGAGCTTCGTCGTAGCCATGCCGAGTATCTTGGGGCCGACGATCGAGAACATGGTGGAGGCGAGGGAGATAAAGAGGACGGCGACGATTGCGATCTTGTAGCGCCCCAAGTAGGCGAGGAGCTTGCGCATAGTACCCGTGAAGTCGCGGGCCTTCTCGTCGCTCATCACCATCCCGTGCCCGCCCCCTCCGAATCCACCGCCGCCTCTATGCCCGCTCGGGCCGTTCCCGCCCCTCGCGGAGCCCGTTCCACTTCTCGTTGTATTGTTATCACTCATAGTATTTCCTCCTGGCTGAGCTGGGAGCTCGCGATCTCGCGGTAGGTCTCGCAGCCTTTCATAAGCGACGCATGATCGCCGATGCCGACGACCCTGCCCTCGTCCAGGACTATCACCTGGTCGGCCTGCATGACCGTCGCCACGCGCTGCGTGACAAGGATGACTGTGCTCTCCTTCCTTTTCGCTTTGAGGGCCTTGCGCAGGGCAGAATCCGTCTTGAAGTCGAGGGCCGAGAAGCAGTCGTCGAAGATCAGGACGGGCTGCGCCTTCACGAGTGCCCGCGCTATCGACAGGCGCTGCCTCTGGCCCCCCGAGACATTGTCTCCGCCTTGGGAGATGGCAGTAGCCATGCCCTGGGGACTGGAGTCGATGAACTCGGAGACCTGGGCGATGGCGGAAGAGGAGCTGATGTCTTCCTCCGAGGCGTTCTCGTCCGCGAAGCGGAGATTGGACTCTATCGTCCCGGAGAACAGGCTGGCCTTTTGCGGGACATAGCCGATCTTTTCGCGCAGCTCGCTTTGGCCGAGTTCGCGGACGTCTATTCCCCCGACGAGGACCGAGCCAGAGCTGACATCGTAGAAGCGCGGCACGAGGTTCACGATGCTCGATTTCCCCGCGCCGGTCGCGCCGATGATGGCCGTCGTCTGCCCAGGCCTCGCCGTGAAGCTGATATCGTGCAGCGCGTCCTCCTGGGCGTTCGGATACTTGAAGCTCACGTTGCGGAATTCTACGGTTCCCGAGAAGGCGCCGTCGAAGGACTTGCGCTCCTCGGGATCGCGGAGGGATGTTTCAGTGTCGAGAATGTCGGCCACGCGGTCGGCGGACACCGCTGCGCTCGGCAGCATGACGAAAATCATTGACATCATGAGGAAGGCCATGACGATCTGCATGGCGTATTGCATGAAGGCCATCATGTCGCCGACGCGCATCGCCGACTTGGCCACCTGCTCCGAGCCGATCCAGATGATGAGGAGAGAGGCTCCGTTCATGACGAGCATCATCGTCGGCATCATGAAGGCCATGACGCGGTTGACGAAGAGCGAGTTCTTCGTAAGGTCCTTGTTCGCTCTGTCGAATCGCCCCTCCTCGATCTCCTGAGTGCTGAAGGCGCGTGAGATCATCATGCCCGAGAGTCTCTCCCTGCTCACGAGCGTTAGCCGATCGATGAGCCGGCGCGTGATCTTGAACCTCGGCACCGCGATCTTGAAAATGGCCGCAACGAGGGAGACAAGGACGACGACGGCCAGGGCTATGATCCACCACATGGAGGCGTCCTTTCCAAGCGCGTGGATTATGCCGCCGACGCCGATCAAGGGCGGGTAGACCAATGAGCGTATCAGCATTACGACGATCATCTGCACCTGCATGACATCGTTGTTGGTCCGCGTTATCAGCGAAGCCGTTGAAAACTTGTCGAACTCCCGCTGGGAGAAGCCCTCGACCTTCGCGAATACCGCCGATCGCAGGTCCCTCGCGAGTCCCGCGGACAGCCGCGACGAGAGATAACCTACGACCACGGTGGCGAGGGCGCTGAGCAGGGCGATGATGAGCATCAGCCCGCCGGTCTTCAGCATGTAGCCGCGCTGGATTGAGGCCTCGCTCATTCCGAGGGCGAGATACTCATCCTTAACCGCCGAGACGGAGACGAAGCTTTTCTTCAGGGCTCCGCTCAGCCACGCATGCTCCGCCGTATCCGTGTTCCGGAGGATGCGGACGCTCTCCCTCGCGGCAGTCGGGTATTTCCCGACGTACTTCTTGGCCGCATCCGTACCTGGCAGAAGATATGCGTAATCGCCGGAAAGCCGCTTCGCACTACCCTCGTCCATGGTAAGGACAAGCCTTTCCATCGTGCTTTGACGCATCGCTGTCGGCACGCTGTCCTCGACGCCGCCCTGTTGTATGCCGATATTGACTATCCTCGACATATAGTCCGGCAGTGCGAGATCGCAATTCGCCTGAGCGAACAGGAGGACAATAGTCATTAGGATTATGCCCATGTAGGGCACGAGATATTTAGTTAGTCGCTTCATGTTGGTTCAAGGTATGCACCTCTCCCTGCGGGATATTGATCCCGCTATCGCGGCGCCCAAAGGCGCCTGAGTGAAATCGCTTTTTAATGAGAAGCGAGCCCAAAAGGCCTTTCGCCTGACAGGCGCGAGGCTATTGATGGAGCCTACGGGCTATTCATCGTCCATCCCTGGGCGACCGAAGCCGCGACCGTCGAAGGGTGGCCGCCTGTTTCCGCCATGGCCTCGGTCGAAGCCGGGGAATCCGCCGGGGTGTCTGAAGCCCCTATGCGCCGCTTCGAAGAACGACTGGAAATCGCCCTCTCCGCCGGCAACCGCAATCTCTTCCTCGAGGCGCTTGATCAAGCGCTCGAGGTACTCGCCGAGCTTCTTTTGCTCCTCGGTATCAAGGCATTCGAAGAAGGAATCATCCGCCGTCTCGTTCTGCTTTTCTGACGCAGCCTTGCCGGCCTCGGTCAGGCTGATATTCATGACGCGATGGTCCTCTTCCGAGGGAGTCCTCGCTATGTAGCCCTGGCGCTCGAGCTTGGCGAGGAGCTCGCCCAAGGACTGGGAACGGATTCCCAGTATATTGGAGAGCTCTTTTTGGCTGACTTGCGGCTTCAGTTTCAGGAGGGCCAATACCCGCCCCTGCCCCTGATGTGGAGAACCAAAGGGGCCGCGCTCCCCATGCATCTGCATTGTCCTGCGGCGCAGCAAGCCCGCCAGTCGGAAAAGCTGCTCAAGGAGATCGTCTGTATCGTTGTTCAATTCGTTCCTCCGGATCAAATATTTTAGGAAGGTACCTTCTGAAAAGAATATACAGGTACCTTCATAACTAGTCAAGCGGACAAAGAAAGAATTTGGGTATCTATTCAGAAGGAGGGGAAAGTCCGGCGATTGATGCTGGAAAAGGAAAATACTGAGACTGGGAATTTAAAGTTGAAAACAAAAACTTGACTTGAATACGGCTTGTCTCCAGCAATAAAACGACTCATAGATAACGCATGCGTGACTTTCAGCGGATCGGCCTTCGAGTTTATGGTCATCACGATTCGGAGGCGTGGTCAGGGCGTAGCGGGCGTAACCGGAGCGGTGGTTTCGGTCGGCGAGACCGGCACGGTTTCGCTCTCGGCTTCGGTTTCTGCGTCCACGCCAGGCTCGGGCGAGGGGGGAGGAGCTTCCGCCGTACCTGCAGCAGCGGGCGAGACTGCCGAGGCCGTCGCTGCCGCACTCGGCGCTTCGGCCGAAGAGGAAGTTTCCCCGGCCGGAGTTTCGTAATTATTCAAGAGATAGGCGTAGCGCTCGCGCAGGATGAGGCTCTTGCGCAAGGTCTCGGGATTGTACTTGATGGGCGAGGAGAGCAGGGCGATGAGGCGGGCCGCCTGGTCGCGCGAGAGCGAGGATACGCCGCAGCCGTACCATTTACGCGCGGCGGCCTCCATGCCGAAGATGCCCTTGCCCCACTCGGCATAGCTGAAGTAGAGTTCGAGTATGCGTGTCTTGGGCAGAAAGACCTCGAGCTCGAGCGCCGTGAGGACCTCGAGGTACTTGCGGATATAGTTCTTCTCGGGCACGAGGAAGAGTGTGCGCGCGACCTGCATCGTGAGAGTGCTGCCCCCATAGACCGGCTTGCCCAGGCGTTTGTTGATCTCTCGCGCCCTGGCGAAGGCTTGCATGTCGATTCCATGATGCTCGTAGAATTTATCGTCTTCGATGGCCACCAGCATCGACTTTATGTAGCGGGGGACTTTCGCGATTTTTACGCTCTTCGCGGGCGAGACCTTCCAGCCGTAGCGCCATTCGCGATAGGCCATGAGGACGGTCACGGCGGGATCGACGTAGCGGTACGCGATGATGAGGATCGACGTAGCGAGTAGATAGCAGAGCTGAATGGCGATGATCCAAGCGATCGCGCCTTTGACGATATCGCCGAAGCCGAGGCGCCGTTTCTTCGGAAGGGGAAAGGGAAGGAGCTCGGGGGGCATGGCGCCCACGGGAAACAGAGATCGGCAAGCGAGCTCGCGCGCAAGGGCGGCAGCCTGTCTAGACTCCATGGCCGCCCAACCGAGGCTGCGGTCGTGGCGTCGGCTGAAGGCCCCTTTAGTTTGCTCGAAATGCATGATTTCTAGTAATGCTAACACGAAGAACGGGAGAGCGGCAACAACACGCGCAACGTTGACAGTCCGCACAGCCGAAGGCTACTCTAGGTGTCTCGTGATAAGGCAGGAAACACAACGATGAGGAAACTCTTGGTAGCCGCGCTCACGCTCGCGTTCGCGCTGTCGTCGTCATTAGCCCTCGGGGCGGAGGAGGTCGCGCTCATACCCGGCCTCCAACGCTACAAACTCGCGAACGGGCTCGAGGTCTACGCGTACCGCGACGCTGCAGTGCCCATCGCCCGCGTGCAGATAGTCTTCAAGGCGGGAGCGATTGCTCAAAGCGCGGATAACGCGGGGCTCTTCCGCCTCTACGAGCGGATGCTCTTCCGCTCTTCGTCCGGGCGCGCTGGAGCGGTCGACGTAAAGGCGGCCCTCGCCTCCCTCGGCGTCTCCGATTGGAACGGAAGTGTGGGGACTGAGCGCGTCGACTACTGGATCACCGTCGCTTCGTCCAAGGTCAAGGAGGGAATCGATTTCTGGGCCGAGACGCTCGATCCGGCGGCGATCGAAAGCGGCGCCGAAGATGAGGCGACGCTGGAAGCCGAGAAGCAAGCGCTCTGCGAGGAGATTCGCTCGCATAGCGCCGAGCCCGACTCGATCTACGAGGGTGCGATGGACAAGCGTCTCTTCGCCAAGTACCCGTGGAGGAGAGACTCGACCGGCAGCGAGAAGGCGGTGAGCGCCGCGACCCTCGATTCTCTCAAGTCCCTAGCCTCGTATTTCGTGCCCAACAACGCGGCGCTATTCGTCGGCGGAGACATCGATCCTGAGGAAGTCCGCGCTGCGGCGGAAGCGGCCTTCGGATCGTGGCGCGCAGGCCCGGACCCGTGGGCGAAGGCCCTGCCGCCCCACCCGAGGCCGGGCGTCGCCCGCCCCACCTGGATCGTCTATCCCGATCCATCGATGCCCGAGGGCATTGGCAGGATCGAGGCACGCTACCGCGGGCCGGACCTCGCGACCGACCCCGCCTCGAGCTGCGCGGCTGACCTATGGAGCGCTCTCGTCGCGCCCGCCTCCGGCCGATTCAAGACCGCCCTCACGCAGAACGTGCCCAAGCTCAACAAGGACAGCATCGCGGCGAGCTACATCAGCCAACGCGATGGAGGCTGGATATCGATCGCCTCCTACTTCGACGTGGATCCTTCCTCGAGCGCGGCGAACCGGGCGCAAGCCTTCAAGGAGCGCGTCCACGGCTACGAGAGCACTTCGATGAAGAGCGATAAGTCCTATTTCAGCGAGGCCGAGTATGAATCGGCCCGCAAGGGTCTCCTCGCGAACCGCGACATAGCCACCGATACGGCCGAGGGCATGATCGAGACCCTCGCCTTCTGGTGGGCCGCCGCATCGATCGATTACTACTCAGGCTATCCTGCGGCGATAGCTAAGATCGGACCTAGGGAAATTTCCGCCTTCCTCGATACCTATATCCTGCGCAACCTCGAGGTCGTGGCCCTCAGGATGAACCCGGCCGACGTCGAGAAGGAGAAGCGATCCTTATCGAACGCGGGCTTCGAGACCGTGACGCCGAATAACGCTTATTGGTGGCAAAGGAAACCTTAGTCGTCTTCCTCTAGCGAAACTATCGATGGCAGGGCGCGCAACGCCTTTACCGCCTTTTTCACGTCCTCCTTCGACCCGAACTCCATCGTGAACGCGCCGGAGAGGCTGCCGTCGCCCCGCTCGCCGAGGCGTCCTTCGCGCAGCCTGCCCGAGAACTTGCGCACGGCATTCTCGATCTCGGAGAAGAGATCGGGGCTTGCCCGGGACGTTATGCGGAAGCGAGCGGTCACGAGGCCACCCGATTCCTCCCAGCTCACGTCGATGCGCCTCTGGGCGAAGTCGGGGATAGCGAGGAGGGAGTGGCAATCGGCGCGATGCACGATTATGCCCCTGCCCCGGGAGACGTAGCCGACGATCTCGTCGCCCGTGACCGGGTGGCAGCAGCCCGCTATGCGGATCATCATGTTCGTGGCGTCGCCGATCGCAACTCCGACGCGATCGTTGCGCACGGCCTCCCCCGGGTTGACTGCGTGATACTCGATCGCGCCCTTCTGCGAGCCTTGAGACTTGACGAACTCGGTCATTCGGCCGATCGGGCTCGAGCCTTGATTGGGTACGAGGACACGGGCCGTAGGCGCGGGGGCGCCGCCGTGCGCGAGCGCGCCATGAATGGCGGGGGCGCCGCCGTGCGCGAGCGCGCCATGAATGGCGGGGGCGCCGCGATGCCCAGCCACAATGTTGCGATCGATCGCGAGGGCCTCGCCATCCTGCACGAGGGCAGCTCGTATCTTGGCCCTGGCCTTGCTCGTCTTCGCGATGCGCAGCCAGTTCATATTGGGCTTGGCCTGGGGCGAGGTGATCACCTCGACGACCTGAGTGTTGAGGAGCTCTCCGTCGAGCGGGACGATCTGGCCGTCGGCTTTGGCGCCCAGGCAATGGATGCCGACGTCCGTATGGATCGCGAAGGCGAAGTCCAAGGGCGTCGAGCCCGCTGGCAGCTCGATCACGTCGCCCTTAGGGGTGAACACGAAGATCGAGTCCTTGAAGAGCTCGCGCTTGATTTCCTCGAGGTAGACCGCACCCTGCGAAACAAAATCCCCCCACTCCTTGAGGCGATTGACGATGGGCAGGTCCTCGGGCTTGGGGGCCTCGGCGGACGTGCCCTTCTTGTACAGCCAGTGGGAGGCGACGCCGTACTCGGCGACGCGGTGCATCGCATTCGTGCGGATCTGAACCTCGAGGAGCCTGCCATCGTAGCACATGACCGTCGTGTGGAGGCTGCGATAGCCGTTCGCCTTTGGCATCGCTATGTAGTCCTTGAAGCGGCCTTCCATGGGCTTCCACAGCCGGTGCACGACGCCCAGGAGGGCGTAGCAATCGTTCTCGCTCCCGCAGATGAGCCTTAAGCCCAGGAGGTCGTAGAGCTCCTGGGCTCCTTTGGCCTTCTTGCGCATCTTCTGGTAGATCGAGTAGAAGTGCTTCGCCCGGGCGGAGACCTCGAGCTCTATGCCTTCGGCCTCGGCCGCCTTGCGGATGTCGTCCTCGACGCGCTTCAGGTAGGTCTCGCGCTCGCCCTTCTTGGCCGCGACGATGTCCTTGATCTGCTCGTAGGCCTCGCGGTTTTGCGCCTTGAGCGAGAGATCCTCGAGCTCGTCCTTCATCCAGCTGATGCCCAGCCTGTCCGCGAGCGGAGCGAAGACGTCCAGACACTCGGCCGCGATCTCCTTCTGCCTGTCCTCGGGCAGGTACTTGAGGGTGCGCATGCTGTCGAGCTTGTCCGCGAGCTTGATGATGATGACACGGATGTCGCGGGCCATTGCGAAGAGCATCTTGCGAATGGTCTCGGCCGCCTGCACGGTCTTGTTCTTGGCCTTGAGCGCAGCGAGGCGCGACGAGTCCTCCACGAGGATAGCGACGGCGGGGCCGAAGCGATCGCTTATGAGTCCGACGAGGGTAGCCCTCCGCGCGCCCGCGGCCATCGCCGCGGCGCGCTGGGCGGCTATCGCCTTCGAGCGCTTGCGCCGCTCACTCGAGGCCTCGGCCTCGTCGCTCCCAGAGTACGGCTCCTCCGCCTCTTCGATCGGCATCTCCTCCGGAGAGCTCTCGAGCGAATCGTGGAGGAGGCCGGCGATAACCGAGTCGGAGTCGAGGCCGAGGCCCATAAGGGTATCGGCCACACGAAGATCATGCATCCACGCGCCTTCGCCTGAGGCGCGCAGCCGTCCGGAAAGGCGCTCCTCGGTCCACGAGAGGGCGGCGGCTATCCGTCCGGCCTCCTTCTCTCCGTAGACCTCGCCGGTTCTCGCGAGGAAGCTCGTCTTCAGGTCAACCACGGTCTTCTCCCCGACGTGACGCGAGGCCTGCCGCCTAAGTCGCATAACGTCTGTATATCGATGAAGCGCGATGCGCGAAATAGTTCCGCGACCGACCCGGCCTCTTCCCCGTCGGCCTCAACGAGGAGGACGCCGCCGTGCGAAAGCCGCGAAGCAGCCTCGGGGACGAGGCGGCGGATGAGGCCTAAGCCGTCCTTCCCGCCGTCGAGGGCCATCCGCGGCTCGGACCAGCCAAGGCCCAGCAGCTCTTCGGTCTCCGCTGAGGGAACATACGGCGGGTTAGCGACGATCATATCCAGCGGCCCGCTCACGGAAGCAAGGAGATCGCTCGGCGCGAAGTCGAGAGCGCCGCCCGGCCGCGACAAGGCGCCGCGAGCTGGCCCCAGTATAGCGTCAGCGTTGACCGAAGCGACCTCGAGGGCTCCCTCGGAAAAGTCCGAGGCCGAAAGCTCCCACTCGGGCCTCTCCGCCGCGAGGCTGATCGCCACGCATCCCGAACCCGTGCAGAGATCGTGCACGCGCAGCCGGGCAAAGGAAGATGGAGAGGAACCACGATTCCCATCATTTCCCTTGACATCGCCTAGCTTCAGGGCGGCTTCGACGAGGGTCTCGGTGTCGGCTCTCGGTATGAGGACGCGGCCGTCGACCATGAATCGGCGGCCCCAGAATTCCTTGTAGCCGAGGATATAGGCAACGGGCATGCCCCGGCCGCGCGAAGCGAGCGCAAGGCGATAGCGCGCAAGGAGAGCCTCGTCGATCGCATCGGGGCCTGAGGCATGGAGGGAGGTGGTGGTAATGCCTAAAGCGTCGGCCAGGAGGAGGGAGGCGTCCAGGAAAGGCGTCTCCGACCCCGCAAGGGCGGCCGCTCCTTCCCGCAGCGCATCCCGTACGGTCATGTCTCGGCTTTCTCCGCCGTACAATTCTGCTGCGACTGCCCGGCCGAGGACTGGGGCTCCGAGCGCATGAGCTCCTCGCGCGCGGCGCGCACGAGCGCGTCCACGAGCTCGTCGATGTCGCCTTCCATGGCGAGCTCGAGCTTGTAGAGGGTAAGATTGATGCGATGGTCGGTAATGCGGTTCTGGGGGAAATTGTAGGTGCGGATGCGCTCGGAGCGGTCGCCCGAGCCGATCATGCTCTTTCGCTCGGCCGCGCGCTCGGCCTGGCGCTTGTCGTCCTCCAGCTCGAAGAGCCTCGCGCGCAGGATGCGCATGGCCTTGGCCTTGTTCTTGATCTGGCTCTTCTCGTCCTGGCAGTGGACGACCAGCCCCGTGGGGATGTGCGTGATCCGAACCGCGGAGTCCGTAGTGTTGACGCTCTGGCCGCCCGGGCCTCCCGAGCGCATGACGTCTATGCGCAGGTCCTGGTCGCGGACCTCGACCTCGGTCTCCTCCATCTCGGGGAGTACCGCCACGGTGACCGCGCTCGTGTGTATTCGGCCCTGCGCCTCGGTCGCGGGTACGCGCTGGACGCGGTGAACGCCGGATTCCCAGCGCAGGCACTCGTAGACCGCGTCGCCCAAGACCGAGAACACGATCTCCCGATAGCCGCCGAGCTCGGTGCCGGAGGCCTCCATGACCTCGATTTTCCAACGGCGCTTCTCGGCGAAGCGCGAGTACATGCGGAAGAGGTCAGAGACGAAGAGGGCGGCCTCCTCGCCTCCTGTGCCCGCGCGGATCTCCACGATGGCAGGCTTGTCCGCGAGCTCGTCGCGCGGGGCTATGAGGTCCTGGAGCTTCGCCTCGAGGACAGTTTTCCGCTCCTCGAGCTCTTTGGCCTCCGAGCGCGCGAGCTCGCGCATCTCGGGGTCAGCTTCGTCCTTGACGATAGCCTGTGCCCCCTCGAGCGAAGAGAGGACATCCTTATATTCCGAGTAGCAGTCGTTCACGACGGCCAGGCGGGACCGCTCCCGCATCGCCTCGCGGTAGCGTGCGGGCTCCCTGGCCAGGGAAGGATCGGCCACTTGGATATCGAGCTCGGCGAGGCGGGAGGACAGGGCCTCGAGTTTATCGATCACGAGAGGGTCCTTTCGGAGAAATAGGGGCAGGTATAGATGACTATCTCCATCTCGGACTCGGATTCGGCTTCCTCGACGCTCGAGGCGAAGAGGCGCCGTATCCTGCAATCCGAGGCGGCTGCGCAGAGAGGACAGGCGCCGTTGCCGCGGGGATTGATCTCAAGCGTCATACGGAAATGGTATACGAAAGGAAGGCAGCGCGGCAATACAGCCGGAGATGAAGAACCTCACGCAGGCGCCCTCTGCCGGGTGCACCTAAAAAAAGGACCGCCCGAAGGCGATCCTTTCTAGCTTCGAAAATCGAGCCTACCCGAAGGAGGCCCGGTTCAGGAAACTTACTCCTTGACGCCAGCGGCCTCAAGAGCGGACTTGTATCCGTCGAGAGAAGCCTTGAGGGCCTTAAGAGCGGTGTCGGAAGCGACAACGTCGGTAAGAGCCTGGGCATCGGCAAGAGCCTTCGGAGCAGCGGCAACACCAGCGACGATAGCCTTGTAATCCTGGGCTTTCTTCGCGGCGGGCTTCTTCACGAGAGCCTTGAGGGAAGTAACAGCGGCGGGGATGTCGGTACCAAGCTGGGTGATCTCGGCCTTAGCAGCGGTGAGGCCAGTGGCGGCGTCAGCCTTAGCCTTGGTGGAAGCGTCGAGCAGGGCCTTGGCGAGGGGCTTGGTCTTGCCATAGTCCTTCGCGTTCAGGTTAGCCTGAAGAGCATCGTTCGCATCGCTAGCGGCCTTGTAGGAATCCGCAGCGAGAACATCAGCCTGAGCGGCCTTGGCGTCAGCGAAAGCAGCGTTCGCGGCATCGACATCGGCCTGGGGTTCCTTGGCAGCGCAGGATGCGAAGACGAGCGCGAGCGCGACGACGGGGAGAGCAAAACGAAGGTACTTCATGATGAACCAACCTCCAGAAAATGCCAGCAGGTTTTCACAACCTGCCCGGGTCACTTAGATGGCATTCGAACATACACGATGTTCGTAGATTGCCTACCCTCGTAACCACGTGCGAAATATTACATCCTTCTCTAATGAAAATCAAGAACCTACAGAAATTACTTAAATAGCACGATTTCACGACCAAAGCGTAAAGGAATGCTTGATACGAGATAGAAATGCCAATATCAAGCCTCTGCGCATGATATCAGTCGATAACGTATCATTTTCACTATATTGCAGAAAAAAACTAGTCATTCCCCTTCGCGTATGACTATCTTGCAGACCCTTCGTCAGCCGTATATCATCTTTACACTATGCTCGATTACAAGTTTATCAGGGACAATCTCGCCGAGGTCCAGAAGAACGTCACCGATCGCTTCATGAAGGCCGACGCCCAGCTCGTCGCCGCCCTCTACGACAAGCGCAACGAAGTCGTAAAAAGCCTCGAGGAAGAGCGCAAGAAGCGCAACGACAACGCCGCGGCCATGAAAGGGAAGATCGAGGCATCCATCCGCGAGAAGCTCATCGCCGAGGGGAAGGCTCTCAAGGACAGAATAGCCGAGCTCGAGAAGACGGCCGAGGAGGTCGAGGCTCGTCTTATCGAGGAAGCTCGCAAGATCCCCAACATGGCCCACCCCGACGCGCCTGTCGGCAAGGAAGACAAGGACAATCTCGAGGTTAAGCGCGTCGGAGAGCCCACGAAGTTCGACTTCGAGCCCAAGGACCACGTCCAGCTCGGCCAAGAGCTCGACATCCTCGACTTCGACACCGCGACCCGCGTCTCGGGCACCAAGTTCTACTATTTGAAGAACCAGGGCGTCATTCTCGAGTGGGCTTTGGTCCGCTACGCCATGGATATCTTAATGAAGAAAGGCTTCACCCTCTTCGAGACCCCCGACGTCGCCAAGACCGAGATCCTCGAGGGCATAGGCTTCAATCCCCGCGGAGCCGAATCGAATGTTTACACCGTAGAAGGAGAGGGCACCTGTCTCATCGGCACCGCCGAGATAACGCTCGGAGGCTACTACTCTGGCTCTGTCCTCGATAAGAAGGATCTTCCATTAAAACTCGCCGGCGTCTCCCACTGCTTCCGCCGCGAAGCGGGGGCCGCGGGCCAATTCTCCAAGGGCCTCTACCGCGTTCACCAGTTCACCAAGGTCGAGATGTTCGTCTACTGCCTCCCTGGGGATTCGGACCGTATCCACGAGGAACTTAGGCTCATCGAAGAGGAAATATTCTCCGGCCTAGGCATCCCCTTCCGTGTCGTCGACACCTGCACCGGCGACTTGGGCGCTCCCGCCTATCGCAAGTGGGACCTCGAGGCCTGGATGCCTGGACGCAACGGCGGCGAGTGGGGCGAGATCACATCGACCTCCAACTGCACCGACTATCAGGCGCGAAGGCTCAACGTGAAGTACAAGGATGATGACGGCAAAAACAAATACGTCCATATGCTCAACGGCACCGCAGTCGCCTGTAGCCGCGGCCTCATCGCCATTATCGAAAATTTCCAGCAGAAAGACGGCTCGATCAAGATTCCCGCGGCGCTCGTGCCATATTGCGGGTTCACGGAGATACGCAAGATAGAGAAGAAGTAAAAGAGGGGAGGCCTTGGATGAGCTATAAAAGGCCGGATAGCGCAGCTCGGATCGAATACCTTCACGTCGAGAACTACCGAGCGCTCAAGAACGTCGAGTTGCGCGACCTGCCCCCTCTCACCGTCCTCCTTGGACCCAACGGTTCGGGTAAATCCACGGTTTTCGATGTCTTCGCCTTTCTCTCGGAGTGCTTCGACTCGGGGCTCAGGAGGGCCTGGAACCGGCGAGGCCGGGCAAAGGAGCTCAAGACCCGCGGTTCCGAAGGGACCCATCGTTATCGAGATCAAGTACCGTGAGGGCAACTTCCCCCTTATCACATATCACCTTGCGGTGGATGAGCGGAAAGGTCAGCCGATCATCGTCGAGGAATGGCTTCAATGGAGGCGATCCTCGCAAGGAAAGCCCTTCCGCTTTCTCGATGTGCGCGAGGGCAAGGGACGAGCAGTAAGCGGCGAATTCCCCGACGAGGGAGATAATCGCGACAACAATGTTACTCTCAACTCCCCAGACCTCGTCGCGGTTAATGCGCTGGGGCAGTTCTCCGAGGATCCGCGCGTTGCGGCCTTGCGCGATTTCATTACCGGCTGGTATGTCTCCTATTTCACCGTCGATGAAGCGCGAACTCAACCGGAAGCAGGGCCGCAGGAGCATCTTTCGCGTACGGGGGACAACCTCGCCAATGTAATCCAATACCTCCAGGAGCGGGATGAAGATCGATTGAAAATGATATTCGATATCCTCAGGAGACGAGTTCCTCGAATCGAAAAAGTCCTCTCGGAGCAAATGCCCGATGGACGCCTCCTTCTCCAGATCAAGGACGCGCCCTTCTCGAATCCCATCCTTGCCCGTTTCTCGTCGGATGGCACGCTTAAGATGCTCGCCTACCTCCTCCTGCTCCACGATCCGGCGATTCCGCCCTTTATTGGCATCGAGGAGCCCGAGAACTTCCTCCATCCCCGCCTGCTACCAGAACTGGCTGAGGAATGCCGAGCCGCATCCGAGGGCAGTCAGCTACTTGCCACAACGCATTCGCCATTTTTTCTCGACTCGCTCAAAGCCGAGGAAGTCTGCGTCATGTACAGGGACGATGATGGCTTCGCAAACGCGATGCGCGCGAGCAATATCGAAGGCATACCGCAATTTATCGAATCGGGTGCTTCGCTAGGCAACCTCTGGATGGAAGGCCGATTTGGCATGGGCGATCCTTTCGTCAATCAAGGAGCTCCGAGGCCGCGCGGAAAAGGCCGCGGATGATCAGGCACTATGATTTCCTTGTTGAGGAGCCCTCGACCCTGCCTGCGGATTCGAAAATAATCGTCCTCGTGGATCGCGACGACGAAGACTGCCTAAACTTAAAGCAGAGGATCGAGGAAATGGCTCGAAGCTCTGGCCTAGTGACTCGTAGTAAATCCACGGTGAACGACTGGCAAGTAGCCGTGAGAATCGCTATTGAGGAACTCGAGGCATGGTACTTCAAATCCGGCCTACGAAAAAACGAAGTAGCCCGAGAACTTGGCTCGCGTCTCAGTTTCGAAAGATCACAGTCGAACAGTTTTCGCGTATTTCGCGATCTCGTGACGGAAGTTGGATAATTTTTATAGTAGTAGAAGCTCAATTTTACTGCATCGACGAAGAAGTCCGGCAATTGAGACTCGAAAAGAAAAATATTGAGACTGAGAATATAAAATTTCAGGCTGAAAATAAAAAAAACTGAGCCGAATATGGATTGTCTTCAGTCCAGTTTGAAACGCAACCTGACCGAGTTTAGAAGCCTAAAGAACCAGCTTTTCGAAAGATTTCCCCTCGAACCGGGGACGACGGCCTGCTGGCCGCCCGCAGTGCCGCCTGAAAGGCGAATCCTCGCGTAGATGAAAAGATGATCCGAGGGCAGAAGATTCCGCTGCGCTCGGTTTATGGGTATTTCTCCCTCGATCACGCTAGCATCGAGGACTTCTATGTCCTCGGAGCAGAAGATGTAGTCGAGCTGGGCGAAGTTCGGCGCGGGGCCGAAGTGATAATGCGTGCGCCGCTTCTGGGGCGGGATGCCGACGGCCTCGAGGACGTCCCGAAAGGGGAGCTCGAGAAAGGGGCGGTATTCGAACTGCTCCTCCCCGCGTATGAGGATGCCGTTGAAATCGCCCATTACGACGCAATTGCGAGCGCGCACGAGGGAGCGCAGCTTCTCCACTTCCCAGATGCGCTGCGCAAGGCCCCGGTCGGGGCCGTACTGCGACTTCAAGTGTACGACGAATATTTCCAGGCCGCCGCAGGCAGGCCCTAAGTCGAGTCTGAGAAGGTTTCGCGAGAAAGACTCGGGGATGTTCATCGCCTTGCATCCGGGGAAGAGGCCCTTCTTGACGAGGGCGCCGACGAATATCCCGCGCCGCGAGTTCTCTTCGTACAGGTAGCAGTCGTAGCGGCCTTCGAGGTAGATGCGGTTGAAGGTGGACAAAGTTTCCATGCCGCCCACCTCGACCATGCCGACCAGATCGAAATCGTTCTCGAGGATGGTGCGGGCGATCTCAGCTATCTTCCTTCGGTCTTTGTTGGGGTTATAGATCGAGGCGTTCATAGCCAGGTAGTCGCTATCGCTCAAGGCTTCGAGCTCTTCGCGGCTATAGTCTTTGTCGAGGAGAAGGAAGAAGTCCTGGGCGTTGAAGGAGGCGATATGCAAACTGGGATTCACGCCCGCCACTGTACCCGAGCCCGGGCTTCTCGGATAGGGGAAGGACTTCAGGGCGGCGACGGCGAGAGGCGAGAGGCGAGCGTAGAGGAAGCGGCCTGCGGCCGCGGTTGACAGGCCGCAGAGGGCCCGGCTAGGCTTGCCTCGGGTGCGTCGCCCAGGAGGATCGCCATGTTCGGCTTCCGCTTCGTCAAGTTCGAGCCCAATGCCCAGGTTTTCGTGATCAGAAACGGCAAGACCGTACGCGAGGGCAAGGGCCTCTCGTTCTGGTACTACGCGCCCTCGACCTCCTTCATCAAGGTGCCACTCGAAAGCAAGGCGGCGCCTTTCATCTTCGAGGTTCTCTCGGCGGATTTCCAGGCAATCTCCGTCCAGGGCGAGATCGCCTATCGTGTCGCCCGTCCCGACAGGATCAAGGACCAGATGAATTTCACTATCTCGAGCCGCAAGCTCGAGTACCTGGGCGAGGACCCGCAGGAGATCGACCAAAAGATAGTCAACGTGGCCAAGACGATCGTAAAGCGCGGAATCGAAAAGCTCCGCCTCAAGGATGCGCTGAAGGCCACGGACTCCCTCAAAGAGATCTCCGAGCGGGAACTGGCCGCCGACCCTTACCTCGCGAGCCTCGGGCTCGAGGTGACGAACCTGAGCATCCTCGCAATATCGCCCAACGCGGAAACCGGCCGCGCCCTTGAGGCAGAGACGCGGGAGCGCATCCTCAAGGAGGCGGACGACGCGATCTACGAGCGGCGCAACGCCTCGGTAGAGCAGGAGCGCACGATCAAGGAGAACGAGCTCAATACGGAGCTGGCGATCGAGGCCAAGAAGCGGCAGATCCGCGAGGCCCAAGTAGAGGCCGAGCGCGCCGTGCAAGAGAAGACGAACAAGCTGGAGGCGGAGAAGCTCGGCTTCCAGATCGGCCAGGAGTCCGAGCGCGGGAAGCTCGCGGAGCTCGCCGCGAAGAACGCAAGGATAAGCGCTGACTCGAAGGCCTACGCGACGGAGAGCCTGCTCAAAGCCTTCGGGACGGCCGACCGCGAGACGCTCTCCATTCTCGCGCAGAGCGGGATGAATCCCGAGCAGCTCATCGCGGGCGCCTTCGACTCCCTCGCCCAAAATGCCGAGAAGATCGGCGAGCTCAACCTGAGCCCCGACCTCCTCTCGAGTCTCCTTAAAAAGAAGGGCTGATGGCCCCCGAGTCGCGCAAGGTCGTCGTCGTCACGCGCCCGACGAGGCTGGGGCAACTGGTCAGGCGCTTCAACACGGTCTCCCAGGCCCGTTTCTACGTCGAGCGCCTGGGCGGGGACTTCGCCGACTACGCACGCGAGGACGACTGCTTCGAGCGCGCGCTGGCCGCAGTACTGGAGGCGGCCGACAGGCTCGCGCGCGTGCACCGCATCGACTGGAGCGCGCTGCCTACGTATCAGCTCGCCCCGGACGATCTCGTAGCCACGGTAGGCCAGGACGGGCTCATCGTCAACGCGCTCAAGTACTTGGGGAACCAAGCCATAGTCGGATTCAATCCCGAGCGCGAGAGATGGGATGGGACTCTCGCCCAGTTCTCCTGCGATTTGGCACGATCTACCCTGGAGCGAGCGCTCGCGGGCGAGCTGCCCGAGCGCTCGGTGACCAAGGCCCAGGTAAACCTCTCGGACAGCCAGGGGATGACCGCGGTCAATGACTTTTTCCTCGGCGTGAGCGACCATAGCTCGGCCCGCTACCGTATCGAGTATGGCGGCCGCTCGGAGAGCCAGTCGTCAAGCGGCCTCATCGTGTCCACCCCGCTGGGTCGCTCGGGCTGGCTGCAGAGCCTCATGAACGGATCGCAAGGGATAGTGCGCGGTATAAGCGGGGAAGAACCCAAGCTCGAGCTGGATATGCACGGCGACTGGGACGAGGACTGCCTTTACTTCGCGGTTCGCGAACCCTACCGTAGCGTCTCGAGCGGGGCCGACATCGTCTTCGGAAAAATAGAAGAAGGGGAAAGCCTCGTAGTCGAATCGAAAATGGGCGAGCGCGGTCTTATCTTCTCCGACGGGATACAAGCGGACTATCTCAGCTTCAACTACTCGGTGCGATCCACGTTCAGCGTGTCTCCGGCCAAGGGTCGCGTCCTCGTTACGAATTAAGAGGATGAGTCTTCGTCGCGCGTTAGGCGCCGGACCTAGACCTCGACGGCCAGGACCGCCACGTCGTCTTCCTGATTGTCCGCCCCGGCGGCCAGGACGAGAGCGGAAGGCAACTCGTCCAGGCCGAGGCCGCGAAGATCCTCGGCGAGGGACGCGAGTCGCTGATGGGACTCGATCCAAGCGCGCGTGTCGGTCTTCGTCTCGACCAGGCCGTCGGTGTATAGGATGAAGCGGTCGCCGGGGGCTACATCCATCGTCCGGGCATTGTAGCTCGAGCCTTCCATCATGCCGATGCAGGGGTTCTCGCAGGAGGCGAAGCCGACCGGGCCCTCTTTGGGCAGATAGAGGGCGGGAGGATGGCCCGCTGCGAGGAAGACGGCCTTGCCTGAACGGCGGTTTACGCGCAGGGCATAGGCGGTGAGGTAGTTCTCCTCGAGGAGGGTCTTCGAGAGGACACCGTTCAAGAAGGCGATGGATTCGGGGACCGAGTAGGCGGGCGTGGCGCATTGCTTTAGAAGGACTTTGACCGCGGGGGTGACAAAGCTCGTGCCGAGGTCATGGCCGGCCACGTCGGCCATAAGGTAGAAGTACACGCCTTCGGATACCTCGACCACGTCGTAGAAGTCGCCCCCTGCCTCTTGAAGCGAACTATAGTAGACCGAGAAGCGCGCGGCGGGCAGGTCCTTGGGCTGGACGAGGAGGGAGCGCTGGGCATCGGTGATCTGTCTGAGGCTCTCGGCCTTGGAGGCGACGAGTTCCTCGTTCGCGATCACGAGCCGTACGTGGACGCGGACACGGGCGCGGACTTCGCCTGAATTCTGGGCCGACTTCACGATGAAGTCCACGGCGCCGTAATCGAAGGCCTTGAGCTTGGACTCCTGGTCGTCGAGGCTCGTGAGCATGATGACCGCGGCCCGTCTCGTGGCGGGGTCGGCCTTGAGGCGTCTGAGCGTCTCGAATCCGTCGATGCCCGGCATGACGACGTCGAGGAGGATGAGGACAGGGGACTCGATAAGGGCCTGCGCTATGCAGCCCTCCCCGTCCGAGGCCTGGACGACACGGTAGCCTTCCTCCTCGAGGATGGCAGCTAGGTAGGAGCGGTTCGAGAGGGAGTCGTCCACGACGAGGATCGTATATGAAGGATCGGGCATAGGGCCTCCGCCGTAAAAGTATATGCATGGAAGCGGGCCAGGCAAAGGCGCTTGACCCTTCGAGCCTCGGTCACGTAGATTGCGTACATTAGTATGGCACTAGGTGGAGAGATTCTCGTCGCGGCCGCGGCCGCGGCGGCACTGTGTTTCGGAGCTCCTCGGCTCGCGGCTCAGGATACGGGCGACCAATCGCTCGTCCCCTACGGCTTCGACATATCGGCCTCGGAGCTCATCAAGCTCGAGATGCTGAACGCCGCGGTCCGCTACGACAGCGCGCAGGCAATCGAGGAGAATTGGCGCGGTGAATACGATAACGTGACGGTGGTCGACGTCCCCGCCACGAAGGGCCGCTACGCCCTTTTCGAGGACGACAAGGCCCGCCGCATGGACATCGCCATACGAGGGACCTCGAACCTCAGGAACACGGCCTTCGACCTCAAGTTCCTCAAGAAGCGCAGCGAGAGGCTGGGCATCTATCTCCATTCGGGCTTCGAGGCCTCGGCCCTGGCGATCTACGGCGACCTGCGGCCCAGACTCAAGGAAGGCTACGCGTTGCGCATCGCTGGGCATTCGCTCGGCGCGGCGGTGGCGATCATCCTCGGCATGCTCCTCGAGAGCGACGGCATCGCGGTCGAGAAGGTGCTCGCCTCCGCCCCTCCCAAGGTCACCGACGCCGAAGGATGGATCCGCTTTCCATCGTTGAAAGTCATCCGCGTCGCCTGTCCCTACGACCCCGTGCCTTTCCTCCCGCCGCACAATTTCATATACGACGAAGACCCCTATATCCAGGGAGGGAAGATCCTCTTCCTCCTCGAGGAAAGGCTCTTTACCGTCCTTGAGGGATCCTACTACGACGATCTGCCCGACGCGGTCAAGAACGCCTTCGCCGAGGGCAAGAATTTCGGCGCCGCCGAGCATCGGCTCCCCGCCTACCTCGCCAGACTCATTCCAAAAAAAACGGGCTTTACCTTCGTCGATGCGTCGGAGTGGGAGGACAAGGAGAGCTTCTCCTTGCGAGCGGGAGAGGTGCCTGCCGGAAGGTAGCTTCCGGGCGAGAGAAGACCTCGCAGCCTTAACATTTAAGAAGCATTCCCTGTATAGTTGACTAATAATAACGGCCTCGATCCGTTCTGGTTCGCCTCGCGCGCCCTAGCGGTTCGCTCCGTATCCTTAGGGGGACTTTACTTGACTAACCTCATCATCGTACGGCACGGACATACTGCCCTCAACAACGGAGACCGCTTCCGCGGCATCACGGACACGCCCCTGTCGGAACGCGGGCGCAGGGAGGCCAAGCTCACCGCCGGGGCGATCGAAGCGCGCTGGAAGGTAAAGGCCGTATACACGAGCTCCGTTCCCAGGGCAAGGGAAACGGCCCAGGCGATAGCCGATCCTTTCGGTCTCCGTCCGGTCGATGAGAGCGGCATCCTCGACATGGACTACGGCGACTGGACGGGCCTCGCCTTCGAAGAGGCGCAGGCGCGTGATCCCGAGGCCTACCGCACCTGTTTCGAGCGCTCGAGCGCGTTCCGCGCGCCTCGGGGCGAATCTTTCGAGGAGCTGCGCGAGCGATCGGTCACGGCGGTCAAGGCCATCGCCGAGCGGCATGAGGGCCAGGACGTGGTCATCGTCACGCACACGGTCATCATCCGCCTCATCCTCCTGGGATTCCTCGACATGTCCACGGACTTCTTCTGGCGCATCCGCCAGGGCACTTGCGCGATCAACGTGATCGAACGCGATAAGGGCCAGTATTACCTGGGGATGATCAACGACACCTGCCACACGGACGAACTCGCGAAGGTCCATGGCAAGGAAACCTCGGCCGCAACGCGAGGGCTTCCGCTGACTACGACTGCCAGCTAAGCCGCCCGGCATGAGAGTGCGCGACAGTCAGGACAAGCTCCCCGGCTCCGCGATCGGAGCTGCTGTCCTCATAGCGGCCGTATGGGGCTTCAACTTCGTCGTCATCAAGGTTGGCGTCTCGGGCATGCCGCCGCTCATGCTCGCCGCCCTGCGCTTTTTCTTCAGCGCCCTGCCCGCGGTCCTTTTCGTGAAGAAGCCGGCCGCGCCCATGAGGAAGGTCGCGGTCTACGGCCTCCTTCTGGGCGTCGGCGAGTTCGGCTTCCTCTTCACGGCCATTAAGCTCGGCGCGCCCTCTGGCCTCTCCTCGATACTCCTGCAGTCGCAGGCTTTCTTCACGGCCATCCTGGCCGCCCTATTTCTGGGGGAGAAGCTTCGATCGCACAACGTCATCGGGATGGTCATAGCGGCCGCGGGCCTCGCGGTCTTCGCCTTTTCCTCGTCGGGTGGCGCGGGGGGCATGAGTCCACTCCTCCTTTCCATGATAGCTCTCGCCGCCTTAGGCTGGGCCGGAGCCAACATAGTCGCGAGGAAGATGCCCGGCGCGAGCGCCCTCGGCCTTATGGTCTGGTCGAGCCTCTTCTCGCCCCTGCCCCTCGCGGCTCTCTCCTTCGCCTTCGAGGGGCCTCGGGCGATCGGGGCGGCCTTCAGGGACATAAGCGTCCTCACGGTAGGGGCCCTCGCCTACCTCGTGCTCCTTTCGACGCTCCTCGGCTACGGCCTCTGGAACCGCCTCATCATGCGCCACGGAGCGGGCCGGATAGCTCCCTTCTCCCTCATGGTGCCGATATTCGGACTCGCATCCGCGTCGCTCGTCCTGGGCGAAAACTTCGGTCCAGTCGACGCAATTGGAGCGGCCTTGGTCCTCGGAGGCCTCCTCGTCCATGTCTTTGGCGGACGCTTAGGCGGGCAGGGGCGCAAGAAGGCCGGATTGCAGACCGAAGCCGCGCGATGACCGCCGTTCCGTTAGACGACACCGCCTTTCTCGAGCGCCTGGCGAACGCGCGCATGCCCTTTGGCAAGTATGCGGGTCGCCTCCTCATCGACCTGCCCGAGGCTTACGTGGTCTGGTTCGCGCACCAAGGATACCCGAAGGGAGAGCTCGGCGAGCAACTCGCCTCGCTTTACGTCATCAAGGAGAACGGCCTGGAGAGCTTAATGCGCCCCCTGGTTCGGCGCGACTAGGCTCTTCCGCGGCGCCGAAGGCCGCGTCGAGAAGGCGGAGACGGTAGGCCTGGGGCGAGCTTCCCCAGCGCCCGCGGAAGCTGCGGATAAAATAGCTCTGACTCGCGTAGCCCGAGGCCCAGGCGACCTCCTTGCAGGAGAGGCCCGTTCGAACGAGAAGCTCGGCAGCTCTTTGCATGCGTAGCTCGTCGATGTACTGCATGAGCCGCTCTCCCCTCACCGATCTGAACAGGTGCGATAGATAGTCTGCGTTGCAGCCCAAGGCCCGCGCCAGGGAAGAGACCGAGAGATCGGGGTTCCCAAGATCCTCGTGGATCATTCTCCGGCAGCGGACCACGACGAGCGGCTCCTTGTCCGGCTTGGCGGCGCTCTGGTCGAGGAGGAGAAGCGTCAGGCCTACGACCGACCGAAGGAGATCGAGGACGACGCCTTCGCTGCCCGCCGTTTCGATTCGCAGCCGACAGGCCTCCTCGAGCCAAGCGCCGAGCTGGACACAAACGGAGCCCTCAAGGTACTCGGGGTAGGCTACCCGAGGGCGTCCGGCAGGGCCGCAGTCCGCTTGATGGCAGGAGAGGGCGGCACCGTCAGCGTAGAGGACGAGGTTCAAGAAAGGCGAGTCTCCCTCAACGACAGTTTCGCTGTGATAAACGCGGGGAGGCACGACGAGGGCCTCGTCGGGACCGAGGTCGAGAGTCTCGGAGGGGAAGCAGAAGCGGGTCGTCGCCTGGCGCTGAAGGAAGAGCTCCGGCCGAAGGTGGAAATGCCCGTCGGCCGGCCCTCCGGGCTGAGGCCCCGGCTCGAAACGTTGGGGCTTCGGGAAGCGGAGTCTAGCGTGTGCGCCCTTTAGGGCGTGGTATGCTTCTTTCAGATGATAGCGGAGTTCTTCGGGCGGCTGCATTGCCTAAGATTTTTATCACACATACAGGTTTTTTGCCTCATTTTTATAGTGTTAATAGCCATTTTTTATGGGCACAATAGACATGGAGGTATGCAATGTCTAATAAGATAAATGTCATCGTATGGAACGAATTCATCCATGAACGCGAGCACGAGGCGGTCAAGGCAGTCTATCCCGAGGGCATCCATAAGGCGATCGCCAAATTCCTCGGAGCCGAAGAGGGTTTCGCGGTAGAGACCGCGACGCTGGACCAAGCGGAACACGGCCTTACCGAGGAGCGCTTAGCGCGCTGCGATGTCCTCATATGGTGGGGGCATATGGCCCACGACAAAGTAGCCGAGGAGGTCGTCGACCACGTACAGAGGCGTGTGCTCGAGGGAATGGGACTCATCGTCCTCCACTCCGGCCACTTTTCGAAGATCTTCCGCCGCCTGATGGGCACGAACTGCTCGCTCAAGTGGCGCGAGGCCGAAGAGACCGAGCGGATCTGGGTGGTCGAGCCCTCGCATCCGATAGCCGCGGGCCTCGGCCCCTACTTCGAGCTTCCCTACGAGGAGATGTACGGCGAGCGCTTCGACGTGCCCGCCCCCGACGAGACTGTCTTCATCTCCTGGTTCGAGGGGGGCGAGGTCTTCCGCTCAGGTCTCTGCTGGAATCGCGGCCACGGCAGGGTCTTCTATTTCAGGCCCGGGCACGAAGCGTATCCGACTTATTACGACGCGAACGTCCAAAAGGTCATCGTCAACGCGGTGCGCTGGGCCGCTCCTCGAGTCCAGATCAAGGATGAGTGCCCCAATGTGCCAAAGTCGCTCAATCCTATTAAACCTAAGCAAGTGCACTTCGCCAAGGCGGGCGTGCTCCAGAAGGATGGGAGGAACCTCTGATGAAATCGCGCAAACTGAACATCGGCATCATCGGCTGCGGTGGCATCGCCACGAGCAAGCACCTGCCCGCGCTCGCCAAGCTCTCGGACCGCGTCGAGCTCAGCGCCTTCTGCGATATAAAGGAAGAGCGCGCGGCCGAGGCCGCGAAGCGCTATGGCGCGCCCGGGGCCAAGGTCTACACGGACTACGCGAAGCTTCTCGCCGACGGGGGACTCGACGCGGTGCACGTCCTCACGCCGAACAACGCGCACGCGCCCATTGCGATCGCTGCCTTCCAGGCGGGCAAGCACGTGCTCTGCGAGAAGCCCATGGCGGCGAGCTCGAAGGACGCGCTGGCCATGGTCGAGGCCGCGGAGAAGTCGGGCAAGAAATTCACCGTGGGGTACCAGAACCGCCATAGGCCCGAGATCAAGTCGCTCAAGTCCGCCTGTGTGGCGGGAGAGCTTGGCGAAGTATACTTCGCCAAGGCCCACGCGATCCGCCGCAAGGCCGTCCCCACCTGGGGCGTATTCCTCGATAAGGCGGCGCAGGGCGGAGGGCCTCTCATCGACATAGGCACCCACGCCCTCGACCTCACGCTCTGGACGATGGACAACTGGAAGCCCGCTCGCGTGACGGGCTCGGTCTACTCTAAGCTCAGTGACCAGACCGAAGGCAACCTCTGGGGTCCCTGGGACCCGAAGGCGTACGATGTCGAGGACTCGGCCTTCGGCTTTATCCAGATGGAGAACGGAGCCACCGTCTATCTCGAAGCCTCGTGGATCCTCAACATGATCCTCCCGCGAGAGGCCGCGACTACGCTCTGCGGTACCAAAGGCGGCGCGGAAATACTCGCGGATGGCTCCCTCGTCCTCAACCGTTCGGCGCACGGAGCGCTCCTCGAGGAGCGCATATCCGCCGGCACGGGCGTAGCCTACTTCGGCGGCAAGGAGCAGAGCCCCGCCGACGAGGAGGAGAGGCTTTGGATCGACTGTATCGAGCATGACGGTGAGCCCTTCGTGAAACCGCGAGAAGCCTTGGTGGTCACCCGAGTTCTCGAGGCGATCTACGAATCCGCGAAGCTCAAGAAGGCGATCGAGCTATAGGCCGGGAACAATCAAAAGCCGCCGGTCCCAGCGATCGAGGAGAAGAGCCCCGATTCCCCAGAGCGCGCAGAGGGCCGAGGTCGCGATCCAGAGGGCGGATTGCCCGAGGCCGGCGATGACGGGCCCGGCGACGAGGGGGCCGAGCGCAGCGCCTGCCTGGAAGAACACGGTCGTGAAGGATTGGAAACTGCCCCTCCAGTTCTCCGGCGAGTGCTTGGCCACGAAGACGCCCATGTTCACCGCGTTGACGATCTCGCCCAAGGTCCAGACGAAGGTCGAGAGGACGAAGGCTGCCCTGCCCCAGAAGGCGCTCCCGTCGAGATTCGGGGCGAGGATGCCGAAGCCGACGACGTAGAATAGTCCGGAGACGGCCATACAGGAGAGCGGGCTCTTCGAGCGGAATAGCCGAGCTATCGGGATGCTGAGGGCCAGAACGATGATCGCGTTGAGCGATATCATGGCGCCGAAGAAACCAGAGCCTCCCTCTCCCATGCTCGCGGTGATCTTGAGGGGGAGGGAGAAGTTGGTCTGCGCGTAGGTGAGGCTGCTCGCGAGGGAGAGGAGGCAGTAGCACAGGAGTATGGGCCTCGCGGCAAAGGCGCGAAAGGCGCCGCGCTCGTCGCGATTCTCGAGCGGGCTGGACACGGCCGCTGACCGCGGCGTTCGCACGCCGCGCGCTATGAGGAGGAGGGCGACGAGCGTGCAGATGGCGTCGCAACGAAAGAGCCAAGGAAGCGCCCGCTCGAAGAGGAAGGCGGCGACCATGGGGCCGAGGGCCACGCCCACGTTGATGGACCAGTACTGGAGGCAGAAGGCCTCCTTTCTCTTTTCGTTCGGGGCGAGGTCGGCGATGAGGGCCGAGATGAGAGGGCGCGCCCCTCCGCGGAAGAAGCTGCCGGCCACGACGAGGACGGGGGCCCAGGGAAGGCCGCAGAGGAAGCTCATGGCCATGTCGAAGGCGGCGGCTCCCGCGTGGCAGGCGACGAGACAGTTCTTGCGGCCCAGCTTGTCGGCCACGCGGCCCGATAAAAAGGCGCCGAGGGCCGAAGCTCCCAGGGCCACGGCCACGAAGGCTCCCGCGCGCGCAGCGTCGAAGCCCAGGCGCTTGGTCAGGTAGAGGGCGAGAAAGACTCCCACGAAGTCACCGAAGCGGTTGATCATCGTGGCCAGAAACATGGACCAAAGCGAGCGGCCGAGCCCCCGGTAGGGGGCGAAAAGCCGCTCGAGAGTCGACCTAGAGGAAATGAGCATGGGCCGCCACTATAGCGCGGCGGCGCGGCCCAGGCTAGGAGCCCCTCAGATGTCCATCATCTGCTCGCCGCCCAGGTAGGCGTCGCGGATGTGCGGGTCGTAGAGAAGCGAGGACGCCGGACCCTGAAGGACGAGGCGGCCGTTCTGCAGGACATAGCCGCGATCCGCGATGCTGAGGGCCTGATGGGCGTTCTGCTCGACCATGAATACCGAGACCCCCTCCTTATTCAGCGCGGTCACGCTCTCGAGCACGCGCTCGACGAAGAGGGGCGAAAGCCCCATGGTGGGCTCATCCATGCAGATGAGCTTCGGGGAGCTCATGAGAGCGCGGGCCATCGCGAGCATCTGCTGCTCGCCGCCGGACATGGTGCCCCCGGCCTGGTCCAGGCGCTCCTTGAGTCGGGGAAAGAGCGAGAGTACGCGCTCTTCGTCGGCCCGTACTTCACGCCGTGCGGCGCGGCGGGCGGCGGCGCGACCTCCCCCGAGCCGGACATAGGCGCCCATGAGGATGTTCTCCTCCACGCTCATCTCGGGGAATATGCGCCTGGCCTCGGGCACGCTCGCCAGGCCGAGCTTGATGCGCTCGCTCGTCGGCAGGTGCGTTATGCGCTCGCCCTTCCACAGGACCTCGCCCGATCGCGGCGAGAGGAGGCCGAGGATGATCTTCATCGTCGTCGACTTGCCCGAGGCATTGCCCCCGAGGAGACAGACGATCTCCCCCTCGCCCACCTCGAGCGAGAGACCGTGGTGGATCTGCACGGGTCCGTAGAAGCTGTCGATCGACTCGAGCTTGAGCAAGGGAGTCCGAGGAGCGGCGCTCGCCTCCGCGGGCGCGGCTGACGCGGTCTGAGAGACCTCTCGCGGCGTGCCTAAGTAGGCTTCTATCACTTGCGCGTTGCGCGAAACATCCAGAGGTCCGCCCTCGGCTATCTTCTCGCCCTCGTCCATGGCTATGACGCGATCGGACAGCCTCATGATCAGGGGCAGCTTGTGCTCGATGACGACCATCGAGAGCCCTTTCTTCTTGAGGGTCTCGAGGTACTCGAGCATTTCGGCGGTTTCGCTCGGGTTCATGCCCGCGGTCGGTTCGTCGAGGAAGAGGAGAGTCGGCTTCGAAGCTAGGGCGCGCCCTATCTCGAGTCGGCGACGGTTCGCGTAGGAAAGGCTGTAGGCCGGATCGGCGAGGCGGGGAGATAGCCGCTCGCCGAACGAAGCGGCTAGGTAATTTGCTCTGAGCCTGAGGCCTGACTCCTCGCGACGGAAGGCTCCAAAGGGGAAAAAGGCCTGGGCGAGCTCGACGGCTCCGCCCAGGAAACCGGCGCGCGAGGCGAGGCGGCCCGTCTGGGCGCCGAGGAGGAGGTTCTCCTCGACCGATAGGTTCGCGAAACAGCGGCCCGCCTGGAAGGTGCGGACAATGCCGAGAGCGGCCCTGCGTTCAGGCCCAAGGCGCGCGACATCGCGGCCCCGGAGGAGGATCTTGCCCGAGTCGGGCAATTCCGCGCCGGAGAGGACATTGAAGAGCGTCGTCTTGCCTGCGCCGTTGGGGCCGATGACGCCCACGCACTCGCCTTCGTCGACATGGATGGAGAACTCGCGGAGCGCCGCGAGGCCGCCGAAGGATTTCGAGAGGCCCGAGGCCTCAAGTAGTCGCGTTCTCATGCTATTCGCCCCCCAGGAGGCCCTGCGGCCTGAAGCGAAGGACTACGAGCAGAATGAGGCCGTAGACGAGGGAGCGGTACTCTGCTGCGAAGCGCAGAACCTCGGGCAGGCCCGAGAGGATGACTGCCCCGAGCACCGCGCCCCATACATTCCCCAGCCCGCCGAGGATCGCCATCGTGAGGCCCATTATCGAAAGGCTCGAGCCGAAGGTTTCGTAACTTATATAGGTATAGAGATAGGCGGTGAGGGAGCCCGCGAGGCCGGCGAAGAAGGCCCCGATCCCGAAGATGAGCGCTTTGTACCGCCTGGCATCGACCCCTAGGGAGCGGGCCGCGCTCTCATCCTCGCGCAGCGCTCGGACAGTGCGCCCGAGGGGGGATGCCTGGATAGCCGCAATAGCGAGTGCCCCGGCGACCAGGACTGCGAGACTGAGAAAGTAAAAAGAGCCGATCGGCGCGAAGTCGATGCCGAAAAGGCGCGGGGCGGGGATGCCCGAAAGGCCCATGGCGCCCTGCGTAAGGGACTCCCAATTGAGGATGAGCTGATTCACTATCTCGCCTATGCCCAGCGTCGCGATGGAGATGTAATGGCCTTTTAGCCTGAGCGCGGGGAAGGCGAGGAGGCTGCCTATCGCCGCGGCGAGGAGTCCCGCAGCGAAGAAGGAGGGCAGGAAAGGCCAGCCCTCCTTTACGGCGAGGAGTCCCGAGGCATAGGCGCCTATGGCCATGAGCCCGGCCTGACCGAGAGACATGATGCCTCCCGTCCCACCCACCAGCGTGAGGCTAAGGGCGAAGAGGGCGGATATCCAAGCGCCCGCGAGCACTTGAAGGAGATAGTCGCTTTTCACCACGAAAGGCAGGGCGACGGCCGCGAGGACTAAGGCTATGCCGAGGGCCGGATGGATCCGGAGGGCCTTGCCCTGGGGAAGAAAACTCCCCGTGAGCGCTTCGCGCTGAGGCCGGGCCTTGCCGCCGAACACGCCGTTCGGCCGGAGAAAAAGGGCCGCGAGGAGGAGGGCGAAAGCCACGAGGTCGCGCGCGGAGGCGCCGAATATCGCTACGCCGTAGCTCTCTCCGAGCCCGAGGAGGAGGCCTCCCGCCATGGCCGCCGGTATGTTCCCCAGGCCTCCGAGGACGCAGGCGGTGAAGCCCTTGAGGCCTGCCTGAAAGCCGACGGTAGGCAGGAGGAGATTGTAGTACAGGCCGATGAGGACGCCCGCGAGGGCGCCCAAGGCCGAGGCGAGCGCGAAAGCGGCCGCGTTCATCGTGTTAACGCGTACGCCCATCTGCCGGGCGGCCTCTGAGTCCTGGGCCGAGGCGCGCAGCGCCCTCCCCGCTCGCGTGTACTTGAGGAGCGCGAAGAGGGAAGCGGCACAGAGGATCGACACGCCGAGTATGACGAAATCGAGACTGCCTATAGATACGAGACCGAGAGTCAGGCGCCACGTGGGCAGGATAGGAGGAAAGGACTTCGGATTCGGCGAGAATACGACTTCCGCCAGGGTATCGATGATCATCCCCGCGCCGATCGTCGCGAGCAGCGGCGCCACGTGGGCCGACTTTTGGAAGGGACGCACGGCGAAGCGCTCGAGCACGAGGCCGAGGAGAGCACCCACCGCCGCGGCCGCTGGCAAGGCGGCCCAGAGCGGCCAGCCGAGAATCGACACGGCGACCCAACCCGCGTAGGAGCCGGCCATATAGACCGAGCCGTGGGCGAAATTAATGAGGCCCGCGACGCCGAATATAAGGGCGAGCCCCGCGGCGAGGAGAGCGTAGATATTGCCAAGCACCAATCCATTGATCGTCTGGCCGAGCCAGAGCGCGAGCGTCGATCCCATCACTTACCTTCGTCCCTACGGTGATATTAACGGACGGCGCCTGGCCCGGATACCGGGCCGGGCGCCGAAGCCTAGCTGCCCGTTTTGCGCTAGCAGTCTTACTATTTGCCGGCCCAGGCTATCTCCTTGCCGTAGATGACGTTCGGCACATCCTTGACCTGAGCAAAGGCGTCGCGAACATAGGCCGCATGGGCGGGAGCCTCGTTGGGCTGGGAGGGCGAGTTGCTCCAGATGTAGTCGCCGCCGTTCGTGAAGTCCGGTGCCGAGTTGTTGAAGCCGAATTGCACGAGGCCCGCGCGCTGATAAATGGCGCTCGCGGCCTTCGAAGAGGTCGAGCTGAACTCTCCCGTAGCGAGCACGATACGCTTGTCGGCAATGTATTTCTGCCCAGTAGCGACCGTCTGCTTAGGATCGTTCTGCGTGTCGGTGAAGAGATATTGGAGAAGTCGGCCCCTTATGCCTCCTGCGGCGTTTATCTCGTCCAATGCCAGATCGAAGCCCTTCTTCCAGGCTAAGCCGTACTGAGCGTTTCCACCGGTCAGGGGGCAGGAGACCCCGACCAGAACTGGCTCGGACTTTTGCGCGCCTATCTCGACGATCAAGCCGAAAGACAAAGTCGCAGCGAAAACAAGCTTCCTCGAAAGTTTCAGCATTATTGCCTCCTATGTAACGAGAGACATCTTTGGACTATTTAGCTCTTCTTTGTCTAGTATAAAACAAACGAATCGCATAAAAAATCGGCACGAATGGAAACATTACGTTCCCATTCGTGCCGATGTCGCCCGGACTAGGCCGTCCGTTTTGTACGGAACTAGCGCTTCCCGTCCCAGACCACGAGCTTCCCGCTCTTAACGATGAGCCGTGCGCCGAGGAAGTCATCGACCTTCCTCGTCTCGGGATTGAAGGTTATCTTGCCGTACAGTACGCTCGGCACGTCCCGAATCTTGCCAAAGGCGTCGCGGATAGCTTTGCGATCCGTGCCGCCGAGCTCGATGGCGGCCGCCATGAGTCGCATCGAATCGTAGGCGTGAACGGCGAAGTAGTCGATATCATCGGCTCCGTACTTGGTCCGCCATTTTTTCACGAAGGCAGTGACCTCGGGCCTGGGATCGTCGGCGGAGAAATCCCCCGCCACGTAGACGCCCTCGGCGGCTTCTCCCGCGAGACGGGGGAAGTCGGAAGTCGCGTTCGCGCCGTTCGCGACTATCGGCACGGAGAGCCCCTGGCCGCGGATCTGCTGCACGAGGAGCGCTGCGTCGTTCGCGTAGGCGACGAAGACGATACCGTCCACCCCCGCAGCCTTGGCCTTGGTGATGACGCCGCGGAAGTCCTTCTCGTCGGGTAGGTAGGCCTCGCGGAGGGCGACGGCTATGCTGTCTTTCAGGAGTGCGGCTACAGTGAGGTCCCCTGCGGTCTTGCCCCAGTCGGTATTCAGCTGGAAGACAGCCACCTTCTTTAAACCGAGGTCGCGCGCATAGGCGGCCTGGGCGGGCGCCTCGTTGGCGTCCGAGGGCGAATTGCTCCAGCAATAGTCCCCGCCCGAGGGAAAGGCCGGGTTCGAGTTGTTGAATCCGAGCTGCACGAGGCCCCCGCGTTGGTAGATAGCGCTCGCCGCCATCGAGGAGCTCGAGCTGAAGTCGCCCGTAGCGAGCACGATGCGTTTGTCCGCGACGTACTTCTGCGCTATGGCGACCGTCTGCTTCGGATCGTTCTGCGTGTCCGAAAAGAGGTATTGCAGTGGGCGTCCCTTGATGCCGCCCGCGGCGTTGATCTCGTCAAGGGCCAGATCGAAGCCCTTCTTCCAGGCGAGGCCGTATTGAGCGTAGCTCCCGGTAAGAGGCCCTGAGACACCGATTAGTATTGGCTCGGCATTCTGGGCGAAGGCCGAGGGCTCGGCGAGACAGGCCACGAAGGCAGTCGCGCTCAGTATCTTCCAAAAATGCGTTCGCATAGTTCCTCCATGACATAGTGTAATCATAGTTTAAGCTTAAAGTCTGAATATCTTGCGGAGATTGGCCCCACGCATGACTCGACCGTGCAGGAAAAACAGGAATATTGCAACCGGCACGAGGGCGATCGCGGCGATGAGCGACCAATAAGGGCGGGAGCTCAAGCCAAGAGCGAGCCTGAATATCGATTCGAGAGCGACGAGGTAGACAGCAAGCCCTAGGGCTCCGATGCCCAGCAAGTTGAGTCCCTTGACCGGCCTGCGTACCATGATAGCGGCCGTCGCGGCGAACGCCGCGTAGGTCGTCAGGGCTATCGGGATACCGAGCGACAGCGACCAGCCGAGGCGCCCGCCCAGGGCATCGAGGACAATGATAAAGGCGAGGACGGCGGCGCCTATGACGGCCAGGGCCGTTTTGGTCCTTCCGTACAGCGCGATGGGCGCGACCGAGACGAGCCAGCCGAACGCGACGGAAGCGACTGCATAACGCGACCAGCCTAGCCCGGCGTCGAGCAGTATGTCGACGAGGAAGAGGGCCCCGCTCAGGAGTGCGGCGGCAAGGCTGAGTATCTCCACGGCAATATGGCGGCGTTCGGCCTTGGACAGTTTATAGGCGTTCTCGGGGTCGATGATATGCGGATAGGGCCCAAGCGCAGGCCCGGGAGCCGATTCGCCGAATCTCTGTATCGGCGACGCGCAGAGGGGACAGTAGGCTATACCCTCGTCAACCTCGACGCCGCACTTACTGCAATACGGCATGGCTAGTCTCCTTTCCGGCCCCCTTCGAGAGGTTCGACTCGACCTTGACCTTGAGCCCGTCCTTGACGAGCCTTGTAAAGAAAAAGCGCTCCAGGTCGTTGCGCTCGATGACGCTGCCGAAGCTGATCGACAGCGCATCGCCGTGGCTGATCATGCTGGCGACGGTCTTGAGGCCGGGCGTCGAGGGAAGGATCACGTCGACGCGCAACACCCTGGCCGCGAAGGAGTCGGGCAGCCCGGCTCGGCCCACGTTGGACGAGAGGCTCGAGTAGGTATTCTCTCCGTAGATCTTGTAGATGCCTCGCATCACGGCGTTCTTGAGGGGCAATGGGATGATGCGGACGAAGGGATTCTTAGCGGTCGCAACGTTCCTCGTGATCGTCCGCCCGAGCTCTTTCGGATCGAAGGACAGGGACAGTATTCCCTTGACGCGCGCGACGATCTCGCGGAACTCGTAGTGCCCGAGCCTCGGGTCGATATCGGGGAGCGCGAAGAGACTGAAATTGCGCATCGTCCTTGAGGGGAAGGATTTCCTCAGGTTGATGGGTACCTGGAGCCTGAGCACCTTGCGCTTCTTTCGGTCCTCGCCGAAAAATTCCGCGTCTTGAACGTCTTGGAAGGCGGCGAGATAGACCGCCGACAGGTATACGGTCAGCGTCGCGCAGTATTCCTTGGCCTTGGCGAGCGCGGCGGAGAGCGAAACGACGCCGGTAGTGACACGCATCGTATATAGCCTCATGGACAAGCCCGGGAGGTGCCACGCAGGGCCGATCCGCACGGGAGGCGGCGCGCCCGGAGATGCGTAGCGGGAGAAGGCGTCCTCCCACTCGGAGTCTTCGAGCTTCCCCTCGGGATCTAAAAGCCCCTCGTCGTAGGCGCTCGGGATTCCCTGCAGCCTATAGTACTCGGCGAGCAGCGACCTGAAGAATATGAAGGCTCCGTAGCCATCGGTCAGGATATGGCACATCTCAAGGGCGACACGGTTCTCGAATGCCCTGACGCGATAGAGGTAACCGCCTCGTTTAATGATCGACGTTTTCTGCATCGGGTACTTCGAGTCTGGGACTACGCGATTAGGCGCACGGTTGGGCTCGAAGAAGAACCAGAAGAGGCCTCTGCGGAGCTCTACCTGAAAATAAGGGAAGCGCCGCGTCACAGAATCGAGGGCGGCTTGCAGAAGCTTTACGTCCACGCTCTCGTCGAGCGTAGCTTGTATCCTATAATAAGCACTCACTCTGTCCGATAGAAGCGGGGGATAGATGAGCGCCGCGTGGTCGAGCGCGAACCAAGGATGCTCGCCCGAGTAGGGCTTCTCCGCTGTGCGATCAGCGTTCGTCATCGCCTATAACTATAGCGACGAAGCGACTTAATGAATACGTAGAGAGATTGGCACTTGCCGCCATGATCTGGAACGTCAGCGAGTTCCTACAGCTTGAACTCCTTGAACAGACTTTTCTCCGTCTCGCCCTCGATCGCGGCCTCCACCTCCACGTACTGCTCGAGTCCCGAGCCTTTGAGCTTTTCCTTGAGGAGCTCGTCGATCTGGAAGATGCCTGCGGAGTTGTTCATCCGCACGTGGATGTGCAGCGGCTTCTCCTTGCCTTCGAGAATCTCGACCTGCTCGATCGAGGCCGCCGAGATCGAATGGATGTTGACCACCCCCGCCTCGAAGCCGATGCGCGATCTTCCCTTGGTCATGTCCAGGGCGTCGGCCACGCGCACGATGCCGGCCTCGAGCGTCATGGGGCGGCCGCCTGCGCGGTGCGAGATGATGGCGTGGAGGATCTCGGAGCGTAGGATGGTCCTCGGGCTCACGGGATAGATTCCGTCAAGGAGGCGATCGATGATGGGCTGGGCGACAAAGAGGCTGAAAAGCTCATGATCGGACCTTTGGATGGACATTCCCAGGTCGTGGAGGAGGGAGGCCATCACGACTATGAGCTCCGCCTCCTCGTTCTTCATGCCGTGGTCCTTGACGACGCTCGGCTGGACGCCGCGCTCGACGAGGAGGCGAAGCATGCGCAGGGCTATGTTCGAGACGATCTGGAAATGCACGGGGCCGTGGTCAGTCATGCCCAGGCGATCGAGGGCGTTGACGTTCATCGCGGTCCAGAGGGCGTAGAGCTCCTCGTCGGCGTTGACCCTCCCGATGATTTCTTCGAGCTTGGGGTTGTGGCGCAGGGGAAGGCGGATCTCTATACGTTCGCTTTGTTCGGGTTTCTGTTCCATTTCGTAAATATACGCAGCCTGAGCGCCTAAGGTGAAGGCCTATGGACTACCATCCCCAATCGCGGCCGGAGGCGACTCGTTTATCACGAGCCAGTACAAGCCGAGCTGTCTCACGGCCTCCGCGAATTGGCAAAAATCGACGGGCTTGCGGATGTAGCTGTTCACGCCAAGATCGTAGCCGGCCGCGACGTCCAGGTCCTCCTTCGAGGAAGTGAGGATGACGACGGGGAGCCTGCGCGTACGGGCGTCGCTGCGTATGCGACGGAGGACCTCGAAGCCGTCCAGCACGGGCAGCTTGAGGTCGAGGAGCACCAGCGCCGGAAGCGGCTCGGTCGATCCCGACGAGAGCCCGCCGAAAAGGCGCTCAAGGGCCTCCTGTCCGTCTTCGGCGACGACGAGCTCGTTCGAGATGCCGGCGCGGGCGAATGCGCGCTTTGTGAGGTCGATGTCGGAGAGATCGTCCTCGACGAGGAGGATGGGGCTCGGGTTCATGATGTGTCCTCCAAGGTAAAATGGAATACTGCGCCCGCATCGGGGGCGGCGGCGGCCCAGATCTTCCCACCGTGCTTCACCACGATGCGATGCACCGTTGCGAGGCCTATGCCTGTACCGGGGAATTCCGAGGCCTTGTGCATGCGTTGGAATGGAGCGAAGAGCTTCGAGGCGTAGGCCATGTCGAAGCCGGCGCCGTTGTCTCTCACGAAAAACGAGGAATCGGGCAAGAGGCCGAACTCTATCTTCGCGACATCCCGCTTCGCGGTGTACTTGCAGGCGTTGTCGAGGAGGTTCGCGAGTGCTATCTCGATGAGCCTTCTGTCCCCTTTCGCGCGGAGCCCGCTCTGGATGACGAACTCGAAGGCCCTGCCCGGATAGGCCTCCGCGAGCCTTGCGGTCGTCGCCCGCACGAGCTCGCTCAAGTCCAGGTCCTCGCGACTCATCTCGGCCCTGCTCACCTTGGCGAGCTGAAGGAGACTGTCGATGAGTGCGCCCATCCGACGGGCCTCCTCGCGAACGCGGCGCAGATAGCCTAGAGCGGTCTGGTCGAGGCTCGGACCGTAGTCTTCCTCTATGGCGGCGCTCCAACCGTCTATGCCTCGCAGTGGTGAACGCAGGTCGTGTGATACCGAGTAGGAGAAGGCTTCGAGTTCAGCATTGGCCTCTTCGAGCTGAGCGGTCCGACGCCTAACGCGCTCCTCGAGCTCGGCGTTGAGTTCGAGGATCTTGACCTCGGCCTCTTTGCGCTCGTTGATGACGTCGAAGACCGCGACGAAGAAGCCGGGGGCGGGAAAGTACACGGAAATGGCGAACCATAGGCCGAGCGAGGATATCTCTAGCTCGAAACGATCAGGGACACGAGCGGTCGTGACGGTCGTAACGAGCTCGAAAAAAACGGGGTCTCGCTCGCGGATGCCGGGCACTACCTCGGAGGCGCGCCTGCCGACTACGTCCGACAGGCCGGTGAGACGGGAGAAGGAAGTATTGACCGCGAGGTAGGTGAAATCGGCGGGCTTGTCGAGCTCGTACTCGATGCGGCAATAGGCGAAGCCCTCGACCATGTTCTCGAAGAGGCCGCGATAGCGCTCTTCGCTCTCGCGCAGCGCTTTTTCGGCGCGCATGCGGCGGGAGATATCCATGACCGTGGCGATAAGGCAGGCTTCGCCGTCTAGACTGATGGGCGTCATGGAAAGGAGGACGGTCTTCACCTTGCCGGACTTCGCGCGGGCGTCGATCTGGACATCGCGGACCGACCTGCCCTTTGCGAGCTTCGAGACGAGAACGGCTCGGGAAGATGGGTCGGCGAATAGTCCGAGCTCGACCGATCTCGTGCCCACGAGCTCATCGCGCGAGTAGCCGAGGATCTTGCAATACGCCTCGTTGACCGCGATGATGCGCCCCTCGGCGAGGCTCGATATCGACTCCCCCATGGGGCTCGCGGTGAAGGCCCTGGAGAAGCGCTCCTCGGACTGGCGCAGTTCCTCCTGCGCCCGATGCATCTCGCTCACGTCCTGAAATATTCCATGCAGACGCACGACGCGCCCTTTCTCCACGATAGGGATACCGATCGTACGAACGCGTTTGATCTCGCCGCCCGCGGTGTGGAGATCGAGATCAAGATCGTAGGGCCGAGCTTCCGCGATGGCGGCGCCGATCGCGGCCTCGATCCGCGAACGCGACTCGCCCTCATAGAAACCGACACCGAAGGAACGATTCGTGGCGATAGAGGGATCGATGCCGTGTATCCTCGCGACTTCGTCCGTCCAGGTGCCCTTCCCCGTCGCGGCGTCCATTTCCCACCCTCCCACCTTCGCCATCTCGCCGGTGAGGTTGAGGAGATCGTCCTTGATTCGCGCTGCCTCCTCGGCCGCCTCGCGCTCTCGGTCGCTGCGCTCGAGGGATCGCCCCGTCCAGCTCGTGAGGACGGTCAACAGGATCATGTAAGTGACGGCAACTATGATGACGCCGAAGGAAGGCTCGTAGACGCCCATCCTGTCGCCCAGGAGCTTGAGAGCGGCTATGAGAACAGGCACAAGGACCGTCGCGGGGATGAGCCTGCGAGCGACTTTCCCTCCCGCTCCATGGCTGCACAGGATGCCCAAGAGGCCTCGCTCGGGGTCGAGGAGGGGAAGACCTGCCGAAAGGAAAAAAAAACAGACGGCGGTAAGGAATGCCATGGGCGTGCCCGAGCCCAAGCCTCGTTCGGGGTGAATATCATAGAGATACGAGAGGAGGACGATGGCGGAGAGGAACAGAATAGCGGCGCAGATCAAGCGTGAAAGCGGACTCCGCTTACCGCCTGGCCCGCGCAGGCAGTAGGCGAGCCCGAGAGAGACGACGCTCAGAGCAGTGTCTATCGCCATCCGTCCCGGCACGACCGTACGAATCGCCGAGGGGTCGTCGCGGAATAGGATTTGATCGATCCCGAAATCCTCTCTGGCGAGGTATTCGAAGAGGCTCAGGCCGGCGATAACGATGGCGAAGGCGGCGGGACAGAGTCGGCCTAGCTCGAGGGTCGCCGGCCTATTGCGCTCGTCCCGCCGGGCCGCGGAACAGAGAAGGGAGGAGCCCAGGGCGACAAGGCAGAGGGCCGTGTTCGGCTTCATAGATACCCAGGGGGGAGAAAGGCTCTTGAGCCAGTCGATGCCGAAGGTCCAGCCCAGCAGGACGAGGGAGGCGAGGCCCACAACCGTTCCGCCGCAGGACTGCGCCATAATAGCGAAGACGCGCCGAGGAAGAGGGCCATCAGGGCGAGTCCCCCGTCGCGCGCGCGCCGCATTCATGTGCAAACCTGAGGAACCGTCTCACCAAGCACCTGCATGATAACGCAGAGCTCTCCATCCTCATACTCGATGCTTCCGCTATACTGCGGCAGGAACATCGCCACGAACTCGAGCTCGGCGATCACGGCTGATTTCTCGGCATAAGGGACGGCTGCCTCGAGGGACCTTTCCTTATATTCGATGCGCCAGTTTTTTACGCCGCTCAGGCTCGCGCCGACACGGATCTCGATCGGCCCCTCGCGCTCACTGCGAAAAGCGGCGTGGGCAAAGAGTTCGTTGAAGAGGATGCCGATGGTGACCGCGGCTTCCAAGGGCACACAGAGACCTTTGCAGTCCGGAACGAGGGTGAGAGACTCTTGAGCGCATCGCACGCTGTCCGCTACGCGTATTTTTAGCTCTCGAAGGTAGTCCTCGAAGTCGATGCCCGTGAAGCCGCCGCGCGAATAGAGCATCTCGTGGACGAGGGCCATGGAGCGCACTTGTCCCTCGAGGCCGAGGAGGGCGAATTTACCCGGCCCCTCCTCGAGGCGCGAGGCCTCGAGAGATACGAGACTCTGCACCGCCGCGAGATTGTTCTTCACTCGATGATGAATTTCGCGAAGCAGTTCCTCCTGCTCCGCGAGGCTCTGGCGAAGGCCCTTCTCGGCGCGAGCGCGACGCAGGACTCCGGAGACGACATAGGCCACTTCGCCGAGGAATTGCTCGGTATCACCGTCGGGCTCGGCGCCCTGGGCGAAGATGAAGGTCATGCGTCCGCCGAGCCCCCTCGCGTCGGCGAGTGCGTAAACGCGCTCGACCTCCGACGAGCCTCGCTCGACCTCCGGCGAACGGGCGAGAAAACCCGGGCGGTCGATGGTCAGGCGCGTCAGGTCCGGCGCCTCGAGACGCACCGAATGGAGCTGAGGAGGCGCGTTATAGACGAAGAGCGGCTTGAGGACGGCGCCGATAGAGCTCTCGGTCAGGTCGACGGAAAGGGAATTGAGGAGCATGTCGTTGAGCACGGACCTGCTTGCCGCCGCCGAAAGGAGGCGGCGATCGGCCTCGCGCTTCTGGCGCTCTGCGCGAAAGCGCTCGATGGCCCCTTTCAGGGCGTCGCGGAGCCGGGCGAGCCTGTCCTTGAGCAGGTAGTCGGAGGCGCCCTGCTTGACGCACTCCGCCGCGAGCTCGTCGTCTATGGCACCAGTCACGACGAGGACGGGGAGTTCGAAGCCCCGCTCCCGCACTATCTCGAGGACGCGCAGGGCCGAGAACGAGGGCAGGTTGAAATCAGTGATGATGGCATCAGGGGCAGAACCAAGGGCGGCGATGAAGGAGCTTTCGTCGTCCGCGCGAAGCCAGTCTACGTCCAGTCCTCCCCGCTTCAGGGCGGCCATGACAAGGTCCGCATCTGAGTCGTCATCCTCGACGAGCAGGATCTTCACGTTGAGCCTCTTTTTATTCTTCTTCGTAAAGAATTGTTATGCTTCGATTCCGCCTTGTCCAGGCCGCCTCGAATCTCGAAGAGGCCCATGGTATAGTGGTCGAATGAGCACCGAAACCCTTAGCTACCTCGAATCGCGGAAGAGCCTAATACTCGAATCGCTCCACGATCTGCCCGCCTTTCCCGGGGCCGGGGAAAGCCTCGAGCGTATCGTCGAGTTCTGCTCGCGCGGCAAGATGATCCGTGGCGGCCTTGTCTTCCTCGGAGCGAAGGCCGCCCGCCCGCTCTCCGCGGGACGAGGGCCCGCGGTCGAGCGGTCCTTGCCCGGCGTCGCCGCGGCCATGGAGCTCTTCCAGGCCGGGCTCCTCGCCCACGACGATATCATGGACCGGGACCTCACGCGGCGCGGTGCGCCCACAATCCACGCGCGATACGCGAGCGAGGCCCGCGAGTCAGGCTGCGCCGATGCCGAGCGGCTTGGCGAGTCCTTGGGCATCTGTCTGGGCGACCTCTGTTACTTCGAGGCCTATGCCCTCCTCGAGCGCAGCCTCGCCAGGACCCCCCGCGCAGGCGAGATAGTCGGCCGCTGCTCGTCGATCCTCGCCGGAGTCGCGGTCGCCCAGATGTCCGACGTCGCCTGGGGCGCCGGGACGCATGAGCCCTCCGAGGACGAGATACTCGCCATGTACCGAGGAAAGACCGCGCGCTACAGCTTCTCGCTCCCCCTCGCGACAGGCGCCCTCGCCGCGGACGATCCCGAGCTCGCATCCTCCCTATCCGCGCTCGGCGACGAGCTGGGCCTGCTGTTCCAGATCAGGGACGACGAGCTCGGCCTCTTCGGAAACCCCGAGGCGACGGGCAAAGCGTTGGGATCCGACCTCCGCGAGGGGAAGAAGACGCTCTTCCGCGCGCGACTCCTCGGCGCGGCGCCCGATACAGAGCAGGGCCGCTTAAGGGCGCTCTTCGGCGGCGAGTCGAAACCGAGGCCCGAGGACCTGAGCTACATCCGCGCCCTCTCCGAGAAGCTTGGCGTGACGGCGGGGATCGCCGCCCTCTCCTGCAAGGCGGAGGACAAGGCGAGAGAGATGCTGCGCGGGCTGCGCTCGCCGTCGAGTGAGGTGATAGCTATGCTCGAGGGCCTTGTGGAATACGTCACGCGAAGGGACAAATGAGGGAAGAGCTCGATTCGAGGACGGAGGCCGTCTCGAGGAAGGAAGCGAGCCTACTCGAAAGACCTCATCGAGGCGTAGAGGCTGTAGTAGGCTCCTTTCTTCGCAGTCAGCTCCTCGTGAGTGCCGGACTCGAGTATCTGGCCTTTGTCGATGAAGAGGATCCTGTCGGCGCCCCGGATCGTCGAGAGGCGATGCGCGATGACGAAGGAAGTACGCCCTTTCAGGAGTTCGGAGAGGCCCTTCTGAATCGCTCGCTCGGTCTCGGTGTCGACCGAGCTCGTCGCCTCGTCGAGGATGAGGATGCCGGGGTCGGCGAGCAGCGCGCGCGCGAAGCTGATGAGCTGACGCTGCCCCATCGAGAGCCTGAGGCCGCGCTCGTTGACGGTCGTCTCGTAACCTGAAGCCAGGGTCATGATGAAGTCGTGGGCCTGAACGGTCTTGGCCGCAGCGACGACCTCTTCGTCAGTAGCGTCGAGCTTTCCGTAGCGTATGTTGTCCATGATCGTGCCGGAGAAGAGGAAGCTGTCTTGGAGCATGACGCCCGTCTGGCTGCGCAGAGATTTCAGGGTCATGCCCTGGATGTCGCGGCCGTCGACACGGATCGTCCCTGAGTCGGGCACGTAGAAGCGCGAAAGCAAGTTGACGATCGTCGTCTTGCCCGCTCCGGTCGGCCCCACGATCGCGAAGCTCGCGCCTGCCTCGGCGACGAAGCTCACGTTCCTCAGGATGGGCCTGCCGCTCTCGTAGGAGAAGCTCACGTCGTCGAACTCGACGCGGCCCTCGATCCGGGTCAGGGGAACTGCATCCGGCGCGTCGCTGATGTTGACGCTCTCGTCGATCGTCTCGAAGATACGCTCGAGGTAGGCGGCCGCCTGGACGAGGGAAGTATAGAAGTTGCCGATAGTCGTGATAGGCGCCCAGAAGCGCCAGACGTAGCCGATGAAGGCGACAAGAATGCCGACGGTGATGCCCTTGAGCCAGACGATGCCGCTCGCGTACACAAGGCATACACCGAGGACCGAGATGATCTCGATTGAGGGCCAGATGAGAAACATCGTTCCGACCGCTTTGAGCCAGGAGTCGCGCCACAGAGCGCCCATTCTCGAGAAGATTTTCTGGTTCTCCTCCTCGCGGGCGAAGGACTGGGTGATTTTCGCGCCTGTGAGGGCCTCGTGAAGATAGGCGTTGAGGTTCGATTGCTTGCGGCTCATATCCTGCCAAGCGATCCGCTGGCGCTTCTTGAGCGCGAGGACGACCGCGGCCAGTATGGGCAAGCCGGCGAGGCAGACTAAGGTGAGCCGCACGTCGATCACGAACATGAACACGATCGTGAAGACGAGGCTGAAAACGTCGGTGATGAGGTTGATGAGGCCGTTCGACAGGAGGTCGGACAGGGAGTTCACGTAGTTGACTACTCGGATGAGGATCTTGCCGTGGGGCCGCGAGTCGAAGTAGGTGAATGACAGCTCCTGCAGTCGAGTGAAGATGTCGGTGCGGATCGAGTACACGACACCCTGGCCGATATCGTTCATCACCTTGATGCGGACCTTGAGGCAGACCGCGTTGACGACTTGGGCCGCGACGAGAATGAGCGCGAGGACGAAGAGAAGCTTGATGTCCTTGTTCGGGATACAGTCGTCGATTGCGATCTTGAAGAGATAAGGTCCGAGGAGGGACACGAGGCTCGCGATGATCATGAGGCCGACCGCTATCAAAACGCGCGATCGGTGCGGTTTCAGGTAGGAGAGCATGCGGAGAACGGCGTTGGCATCGAACTCCTTGGAGAGGTCTTCGTCGATGTCGTACTTGTTCCTAGCCACGGGCCTTCTCCTTCCTGTCGAGGCAGAGGGCGCCTCGGCCGGTCTGGTGGCGGAAGACCTCCTCGTAGTAACCCCCGAGCCTCCGCAGCTCCTCGTGAGTGCCGCGCTCCACGATGCGGCCGTTCTTCACTACGAGGATCTGATCGGCGTGCATTATGGAAGAGATGCGATGGGCGATGATGAACATCGTGTGCTTGCCGCGCAGGGCCTTGATCGAAGCCTGGATGCGCTCCTCGGTCTCGATATCGACGGCGCTCGTTGTGTCGTCGAGGATCATGACGGGAGGGGCGGTCAAGAGGAGCCTGGCGAGGGCGACGCGCTGCCGCTGCCCGCCGGAGAGGCCGACGCCCCGCTCGCCTATGATCGTGTCGTAGCCCTCGGGAAGCTCCTCGACAAACTCATTCGCGTTCGCAAGCTCCGCTGCACGCTGCACGGCCTCGACGGACGCGAGCGGATTGCCGAAGGCGATGTTGCCCTCGATCGTGTCCGAGAAGAGGAAGACGTCCTGCATCGCGATGCCCACTCGGGAACGCAGATAGTCGAGGTCGTAGTCGCGTACGTCGATCCCGTCGAGGAGGATGCCGCCCGCGTCGCGGTCGTAGAAACGGCACAGGAGCCTTCCGATACTCGACTTACCCGCGCCCGTTGGCCCGAGGATGCCGATGGTCTGCCCGCTCTCGGCGACAAAGCTCACGTCCTTTAAGACGCTCTCGTCGCCATAGGAGAAGGAGACCGCGCGGAACTCGACGCGGCCCTTCACGCGATCGGGCTTCGCGCCCTCGGCCTTCTCTTCGATGGCGCTCTTGAGTTTGTAGAGCTTGCTCAGGCGGTCGGCCGCCGCGCTGTAGCGCTCCGCGTCGTTGACGAGCCAGCCCGCCATGCGGAGCGGCTGGTTGATGGCCCAGATAAGGCCGTTGAAAGTCACGAGCTGACCAAGGCTAAGCTCGCCGCGGATGATCATGACGCCGCCCGCGAGGATGAGGATCACGGGCAGGAGGCCCGAGAAGAACTCGATGGGCGGAAGGTACTTGGCCCAGACCAGGGCCGACTCGACATTGCGCTCGCGGAAGGCGTCGTTCTCGGCCTGGAACTTGTCGGTCTCATAGTCTTCGCGCACGAGTGCGCGGACTACGCGATTGCCCGCGATGTTCTCCTGCACTACCGAGTTGAGGCGCGAGAACTGCTCGCGGATCGCGGTGAATGTGGGCTTCACGTCCTTCGACAGGCCTATGGTGAAGCGCGCGATGAAAGGCGTTATGACGAGCATAACGAGAGTCAGCTTCCAGTTCACGAAGAAGAGGGCGACAATGGCCATGAAGAAGACCGAGCCGTTCTCGCAAAATTGGTAGATCACATAGGCGATAAAGTGGCGCACCGCGTCGAGGTCGCCGGTCATATGGGCCATGATGTCGCCCGTCTTCGTGCGATCGAGGTACCCGAAGTCCATCCTCTGGACTTTGGCGAAGAGCTCTTCTCGGCAGGCGCGAATCGTGTCCTGCGAGACGTGCTCGAAGACCATGAGATAGCTGTAGCGGATAAGGGACTTGACGACGATCGAGCCGAGCATGAGGCCGAGAAAGCCCCAAAGGAGGCTGATTTGGCCGCCCACGATGACTTTGTCGACGAGCGCCCCCGAAATCAGAGGGTTCACGAGATTAAGGGCCGAGACGGCGAAGGTGAAGAGGATGGCGGGAATGAAAGCCCAGCGATAGGGCTTGAGATGGACTCGGAGCCAAGGATGCATAAGTGGATAAAGATCCTAGACCAGGCTATCCGAAATGTTCAATCCCATATCATGGCAAGCAGACAGAATATCCGTTACGCTTTACCTAGCCATGTTCCATCCGACACTGTTCTTCGTCGACGACGAGCGAAATATTCTTTCGGCCGTCGTCAGGCTTTTCCACGACGCTCCTGTGGAGATGCGGAGCTTCAGCGACCCGAAAGAGGCCCTCGAGGCCTTTGTCGCCTCTCCGCCTGCGGCCATAGTCTCCGATTATCGAATGCCAGGGATGAACGGCATCGAGCTTCTCGAGCGCTGTCGCGAGGCAGGTCCAAGCACGATGCGCATACTCCTCACAGGATACGTGGACCTTGAAGCGGCCGTGGGCGCGATTAACCGGGGCTCAGTCTATCGCTTCTTGCGCAAACCCTGGGAGGCCCAGGAGCTCAAGGCGACCGTATTGAGTGCGGTAGCTGAGTCGATCGCCGCGAGGGCGACAAATGCCCTCCCCGCCTACTTCAGTTCCCTCATCGGCGTAGAGTCAAAGGAGGACGCGATCGCGGCCCTGAAAGGCTTTCTCGGTGAATCGAGCGGCCTCGGCATCGACGATCTGAGGTTCGAGAAAGCGCCGCCGGTCACGGGGGAGACGCTTTCCTTCAGCCATCCCCTCGGCGAAGGCCTAGCCTCCGTCGAAATCGATGCGGCCGAAGTCCGCGCCTTCCGGGAGGCAGGTTTCGAGGAGAGGCTCTCGAGCATAGTCCAGACCGCCTTAAGCGGCTGCCGTATTGCCACGGAGTCGGCGGAGGCAAGGGCGCGAATCGTCGCCCTTTCCGAGCGGGATCCTCTTACCGGTCTGTACAATCGCAGGGCTATGACGGCAAAAGTCCATACCGAGGGCACGAGACAAGACCGTTACGGTCCCGTTTTCTCGGTTATCCTCATGGACATTGACTCGTTCAAGACTATCAACGACCGCTATGGCCACGCCAAGGGCGACGAGGTCATAGCGGGAGTCGGACGCGTCATCATGCAATGCTGCAGGTCCATCGACATACCGTCGAGGCTCGGAGGGGACGAGTTCCTCGTCACCCTCCCCTCCACTCCGGCCGAGAACGCAGTCATCCTCGCGAAACGGATCCAAGAGCAATCGAGGAAGCTCGGCGAGGAGCTCGGGCTCGCGGACAGCCTCACCCTCTCGATCGGCGTTGCCGCCTCGCCGAGCCCGAGCTGCCCGCTCGAGGAACTCATCGCCGCCGCCGACCAGTCCATGTACAAGGTCAAGCGATCCGGCAAGAACGGAGTCGGCAGCTAACGACGAGCTTCACTTTTTCGGGACTTTGAAGGCCTCCTCTATCTCGGCCACAGCCGCGTCGTCGATGGGGCGGAACTCGCCCAGCCTCTTCGCCGAGAGCAGGGCGTTGGCCGTCGCCTCGGCGACCTCGAGCCTATCATAGGCCTCGAGTATGGTGCGGCCCGTGGCAAGTACTGCGTCGTTCTCGAGGATGATGACCGGGTTGCGGTTAGAGATGGCCGCGCTGACTGCCGCCTCGTCCTCGAACTGAGCGCCGTAGGGCACGACCGGCATATCGCGTAGGTTGATGTAGGACTCGGGTATGGTGCGCGAATCGAGCCGGACGCCCGAGACGATGAAGGCAGTGACATAGGGACACTGGGCTGAGACGATGGCCCCAGTCTCGGGATGGTCCGCGTAGATGAGTCTGTGCAGGCTCGAGGAGCGCGAGGGCACGCTCCCGATCTCTCGCCTGCCTCCTTCGATCAGGGCGATGTCGTCGAGATCGAGGGCCTTGCGGTCGACGCCATAGGGCGTGATGACGAAGGAGTCGTTGCCCACCCTTGCGGAGAAGCAGCCCTCGGTGCTCGTCATAAGCCTCCGGTCATAAGATCGATGAACAAACTCGACGAGGGTCTTGCGCAGCTCCCGCTCCCTCGTGCTGCGGACGGACGGCGCGAAGCTCCCGGGCAGGGCCTTCCAGCCCTTGCGTCTCATTTCGAGCATGTCCTCGGAGAGAGTATGCGCGCCGCCGAGGATGGCGGCGTTAAGTATGGTGCGGGCGCAGAACTCGAGGGTCTCGAAACGTTGGAAGGCCTCGAGGAGCGTCTTGCCTATGGCGACGGCGCCGTGGTTCTCGAGGATGACGATGTCACAGCCCTCAGCGAACTTCTGCGCTATGAGGGCACCGAGCCTCTCGCTGCCCGGCACGGCGTAGGGTACGAATCCGACCTTACCGCAAGCATCGAAGGCCTGGGGCAGAATGTGGGTGTCGGGAGCTTTGCCCGCGACGCTGAAGGCGACCAGGGCGGGCGGATGGGCGTGGAGCACCGCGCCCGCGTCGGACCTAGCCTCGTAGATCGCGCGATGGAAGGGATACTCGCTCGAGGGCTTGAGGACCGTGTCCACCGCCTTGCCGTCGTGCATGCGCACGACGTCCGCGGGGCGCATGACGCCCTTGTCAGTCCCGCCCGGCGTGATCCAGATGTCGCCGTTATCGTCGCGGATGGAGAGGTTGCCGCCGGAAGTGGTCGTCATCCCGTAGCGGTAGATTCTGTCCATGAACTCCGAGATCTGGTCTCGGGGGTGCTGATAGTCGATATTCACGCTTGCTCCTTCCCCTAAAAAGCTACGGCGAGAGAGGGAAAGGGTCAAGGGCTAGATAGGCGAGTTCGCCGTCGCTTAACGCGGCGCAGAGCGCCTCGCAAAGGCGGCCTCTATCCCAGCTCGATCGACCGCCCTCGTATCGCCGAAGAGGATGTCCGCTCCCTCGAGCCGGGGCCCGATGCCCACAGCGAAAAGGCCTCCCGTCTTGATCGCATCGATACCCGCCTGGGCATCCTCGAAGGCGACGCAGTCCCGGATCCTCGCGCCAAGCTTCTCGGCCGCGATCAGGAAGATCTCCGGGTCGGGCTTGGGCATAGAGAGGGAAGCGGGGTCGACTATCGCGTCGAAGGCATCGCCGAGGCCAAGCCTCTCGAGTATGGTGGGGGCGTTGCGGCTCGCCGAGGCGAGGGCCATCTTCCTCCCCTCGGCCTTTAGGTCCGCGAGGAGCTTCTTCATGCCGGGAAGGATGTCCGAAGGCCCTATCTCGGCGACCAGCTCCCGATAGTAGCCGTTCTTCCGCTCCGCGAGATCCTCGAGGCCCGCGGCGCCATAGTCCGCCGCTCGATCGCCTAGGACGATGCGCAACGAGTCCATCCTCGAAACGCCCTTCAAAAGCTCGTTTCGTTCCTCGTCGAAGCCGAGGCCGAGTTCGTCGGCGAGGCGCCTCCAAGCGCGGAAGTGCAGAACCGCCGTGTCGGCTATGACGCCGTCGAGGTCGAATATCCAGGCGAGGGGCCGAGGCCTCTCGTCGATCTCCAGCGTCTTCCCCGGCTCGAGACGATACCGCCTCCCCTCGTGTTCGAAGGAGACGGCAGGGCCGGTCTTCAGTATATACACGGAGCTCTCAGGCGAGTACGAGCAGGAAAGCCGCGAGCCGCGATAGGCGATCGAGAAGGAGAGCCGAGACCAGGCGGGCGGCAGAGAGGGCCTGAACGAAAGGCAGTCTGCCTCCTCGCGCATTCCGGCGAAGCCGTAGACCACCGACAGCCAGCTGCCCGCCATGGCCGCGATATGCACGCCGTCTCGCGAGTTGCCGTGGATGTCGTCCAAGTCCATGCGGGCAGTCTTGGCGAAGTAGGCGTAGGCGGAATCGACGAGGCCGCACTCGGCCGCGGCGATGCTCTGGATGCAGTGGGAGAGCGAGGAGTCGCCCGTGGTAAGCGCTTCGTAGTAGCGGAAGTTGCGCATCCTTTCGGCGAGGCCGAAGCGTTCGTGCCTGAGGAACATGGCAAGCACGGTATCCGGCTGCTTGAGCACTCGTCGGCGGTAGATCATGAGGGGGTGATGATGGAGAAGAAGGGGGAACTCCTCCTTCGGCGTGGCGCCGATGTTCCAGGCGGGACGGTCCATGAACTGGTCGTCCTGAGGCACGATGCCCGTCTCCTTATCGTAGGGGACGTACATGAGATCGGCCGCGCGGCGCCATAGGGCGATCTCGGCCTCCCCGAGGCCAAGCCTGGCGACGAGTGCGCGATACTCCTCCGGCCTCGATGCGGCGAGGCTTTCCGCAGCCTCGGCGGCACGGCGAAGGTTGCTCTCCGCCATCAAATTAGTGTAGGCGTTGTTATCAACGAGGGCGGTGTACTCGTCAGGCCCTGTTACGCAGGGGACGCAGAAGCGTCCGCCCTTTCGCGGGTTGAAGAAGCCCAAGGCCATCCACATTCGTGCGGTCTCGAAGAGGAGCTCGGCACCGCCCTCACTCATCACCCGCTCGTCCCCCGAGGATCGAGCGTAGCGGCAGAGTGCGTAGGCGACGTCGGCGTCGATGTGGAACTGCGCGGTGCCCGCGGGAAAATAGGCGCTCGTCTCCTCACCGTCGATCGTCCTCCAGGGGAAGAGGGCGCCGGGAAGGCCGAGCTCGGCCGCTCGCTCGCGCGCTTTACCGAGAATGCCTATTCGGTAGCCGACCAGGGAGCGCGCGATCTCGGGCGCCTCGTAAGTGAAGAAGGGCAGCGCATAGATCTCGGTATCCCAGAAGTAGTGCCCCTCGTAGCCCTCGCCCGAGAGGCCCTTGGCGGCTATGTTCGTCCTCCCGTCTCGTCCCGCGGACTGGAGGAGGTGGAAAATATTGAAGCACAGCCCCGCCTCCATGGAGGGATCGCCCTCGATGTGGACGTCGGCCCCCGCCCAGAACCTTGAAAGATAGTCACGCTGCTCGGAGGCGAGGGACTCGAAGCCCGAGTCCCTCGCCTCCGCCGAGGCCTTCGTGACCTCATCGACGAGGGCCGCGAGGTCCGTGGCCTTGCCGCTCGCGACGGCGACGAACTTGTCGAGACGGAAGGGCGAAAACGCGGCGAGGTTCCCCTCGAAGCGGGCGATGATGCGCTCGCCTTGAACAATGCCTTCCGTCTCGAGCGAAGCCGCGCCGGGGCCGAAGTCGTGGAGGACGCAGACAGCGAGACCTAGCCCTGACCGCTTCGTCGTCCCCGCGAGGATCAGCACTTCGCGCGAGGCTTCGACGCGCGACCACGCTAGAGGATCAGTGTCGAGGTGCGAGCCGACGCGGGGGTCGCCCTCCTCGCTCGGCCTGTTGCGCACGCTGCCGTCGAGGAAGGATTCCAGACGCGCCCTGCAGGCACCATTCACCGCGACTTCGTAGCGCATGGCAGCCAACGCAGGCCTAGGAAAAGAGGCGAACCTTTGGCTCCGCACGCTGACGGGCACGCCGCTCGGACTCTTCCACTCGACAGTCCGCTCGAGCATCCCGGAGTCGAGGTCGAGGCTCCGGCTATAGCCTGAGGCCGACTCGCGAGGCAGTTCCAAAGGGAAACCGTCGATCGAGAGCTCGAAGCTCGCGGCGTCGAAGGCGTTGAGGATTGTCTCATGGTTTCTCGCGTAGCCGTAAGCCCACTCGCCGTAGCTTATGGGCTTCTTCTCGAAGAAGCCGTTGACGAAGGTCCCGCGGAAGGCCGAGTGGCTTCGCTCGTCCTCGGAGCCCCGGATGCCGAAGCGTCCGTTGCCGACCATGAAGAGCGATTCGTAGAGCACGGCCCGCTCGGGGTCATAGCATTCTTGGGAAATTCGCCTATGCATCGCGTTAGACCTTTCTGCAGGACCGCCTGATGGTCAGGCATGTCGGGAGGAGTTGCACGCCGCGCCCTACCCTTTCCCCTCGGACGAGACGGAAAAGAACTTGCGCGGCGCTACTGCCGATGCCCTCGGCGGGGAGAGTCACAGTCGTGAGGGGCGGCGTCGTATAGCGCGACATGTAGTCGTCGTCGAATCCCACGACTGAGACGTCGTCCGGTACCGAGAGACCAGCGTCGCCTATGGCGCGCATCGCACCGTAGGCGACCACATCGTTTGTCGCGAAGATCGCGGAGGGCGGATCGCCCGAGGCGAGGAGGTCGCGCGCCGCCTCGTAGCCCGATTCCTCGGTGAAGGCAGCGTAGCGTAGGCGCTCGCCCTTGAGCTCGACTCCACCCTCATTCAATGTCTCGCGGAAGGCACCGATCCTCGCCCTGACCGCGAGGAATGTGTCGGGAGCGTGCGCTATCGCGGCGATATCCCTATGCCCGAGAGAGAGGAGGTAGCGCGCCACGCCCGAGGCCGCCTGAGCGTTGTCGACGTCCACCTGGGCGAGCCCTGCGTCGGGCAGGGAGCCTATGACCACGAAGGGCAGGGTCGAGGCCTCGAGGTCCGCTATGCCCGGGTCATCGGCGTGCATGTTGAGGAGGAGCGCTCCCGCGTAGCCTTCCTTGCGGGCCGTCTCCAAGTAGTCGTGGCGCGATATGCGGAACTGAACCACCCGAAGATCGTAGCGTGATTTATGGAGCACCGGTCCTATGCCCTCGATCAGACGCATTATGTAGGCGTCGGAGAAAGCCGACTCGGAGTGGCAGACGAAGAGGCAGACCGTGCCCTCGCGACTCGTCGCGGTTTCGACCGCCGCCTCGTCGGGCATGTAGCCGAATTCCTTTGCGGCCGCGACGACGCGCTGTCTCGTATTCTCGCTAATATTTTTGCCGCGTACGTTGTTGAGCACGAAGGAGACCGTCGTCCTCGACACGCCGGCTATGCGGGCGATCTCGAGCTGAGACACCGACTTTCCGTTCGACTTACCCATTATCCCGAACCCCTTGCCTAGCCCTTGACCGATCCTGCAAGTATACCCCGCACGAAATACTTCTGAAGACAGAAGAAGACGAGCATCGGCAGGGCCATGGACAGAAAGGCCGCAGCCGTCAGGTATTCCCATCCGCCTCCGTAGGAATTCACCATGTTGCTCATCGTGACGGTCATCGGCGCGACCGAGGCCGTGCCTCCGAGGAAGATCAGGGCGACGAGGAGATCGTTCCAGACCCACATGAATTGGAAAATCGCGAGCGACGCGATGGCAGGCACCGACATCGGCAGGATCAGCTTGTAGAATATCTGAGGCGAGGAGGCCCCATCGAGATAGGCAGACTCGAGCACAGATCCGGGCAGATCCTGTATGAAGTTGCGCAGGAGGTAGATTGCGAAGGGCAGCCCGTAGCCGGTGTGCGCGAGCCATATGCCGAGGAAACTGCCAGTTAAGCTTAGGCTGTTGAAGAGCCTCAAGACCGGGATAAGAGTCATTTGCACTGGCACGACGAGGAGCGCGACGATCCCGAGGAAGATCGTTTCCTTGAAGGGGAAACGCATCCACGCGAAAGCGTAGGCCGCGTAGGCCGCGATGATGATCGGTATGACCGTCGCTGGCACCGCGATTATGAGGCTATTTAGGAAAGAGAGCCCCATGTGCCCTCGCGAGAGGACGTAACCGTAGTTGTCCAGCGTGAAGCTGAAGGGCGGGACGAGGGCATGCCACCAGCCTGATAGGGCGATGAGGTTTTTCGGCCTGAAGGAAGACACGAAGAGGCCTAGCGAGGGCGCGAACCAGGCAAGGCAGATTATGACGAGGACCGCGTTGACGAAGAACGCGGGGACGATGCGCTTCGCGCTCAAGGTCCTAGCCATTGGTCCCTCCTTGCTTGAAGCGCTTGATGTTCATGGCCATGACCGGCGCTATGACCACGAGGAGAAGAACGGCTATGGCGCTCGCCCTACCGTAGTTATGGTAATTGAACATCTCCTTGTACATCCGGTTGGCAATGACTTCAGTGCCGAGATTTCCGTTGGTCATCACGTAGACGACATCGAAGATCTTGAGCACGTCGATGATGAGGGTCGTCGCGACCACGGTGAGCGTCGGGGCGAGCAAGGGCAGAGTGACGCGGCGCAGGACTTGGAACTCGCTCGCCCCGTCTATGCGAGCGGCCTCGAGAAGTTCGACTGGTATGCCCTTGAGGCCTGCCGAGAGGATGACCATCGCGAAGCCGGTCCACATCCAGACGCCGACCGTGATGAGGGCGGCGTTGTTAGTGCCGGTATCGAAGAGCCAGGCCTTAGGCTTGAAGGCCGGGACAAGCGCCGACAGGGTCGCGTTGATGGTGCCCACTTGCGTAGCCCCGGCGGGCTGGAAGTCGTACATGAACTTCCAGATGATCCCCGCCGCGACGAAGGAGATAGCCATCGGGAGGAATATAAGGGCCTTGGCGACCGCCTCGTACTTCACTCGGTCGGCGAGGAGGGCTATGAGAAGGCCGAGGGTCAAAGTGACGAGGGTGAAAAACACGAGCCACAACCCGTTGTTCCGGAGCACGAGGAGCATGTTCTTGTCGGTGAAGATGTACGCGTAGTTCTGGACCCCGACGAAACCCTCGGACGAAGCGTCCTTCAGGCTCAAGACTATCGTCGTGACAATCGGGTAGACGAGAAAGACGAGGAGAAGGACGATGGCGGGCGCCAACCAGAAGATGGCGCGCGCCGGGGAGTCCTGTTTCTTCGCGGCCTTCCCGAGAAGCCGTTCGGACAAAAAAATGTAGCCCGCCAAGACCAGCGGCACGCCGATCACCGCGATCGCGAGCATGACTATCGTTCGCGCGCTCATCGCTATCCTCCTCCTCGGGAAGGCATCGTAGGCGTGCGGGTCGACAGACCCGCACGCTGGGAACCTCTAGTTCTTGTATGCGTCCAGGCGGACTTTTTCGAGACCGGAGAGAAGGGAGTCGAGGTCCGAAGGCTTGTTCACGTAGCTCACGAGGGCGGAACAGAAGGCGTTGTTCATCTCTGACTTCATCATGTCGGAGGCGTCGAAGACGACGATCTCCGTGCCATTGAGCATAGCGGCGGCCCTCTTCGTGAGCGCGTCGGGGTAGAAGGTGAGCGCAAGGCTCCTGTTGGTGCCTAGGCCGCCTGTGCCCGCGGCCCAGAAGGCCTGCGCCTCTGCGCTGACAATGTAGTTCATGAACGCTTTGACCTCTGGGGTCGATTTAAAGGCAACAAAAAGATCGGCGGCGACTTCCATCGCCTTCGAGTACTTCGGGTCGATCATGGGGAAGCCGACAAAGTTGAAGTCTACGACGGGCTTAGCGCTCGGAAACTGATTCGTGATGAAGCCCTGGATGAAGCTCGCCTGATGATGGAAATAGGCCTGCGGGGGATCGGCGAAGAGAGGAGCGGCCGCGTTGCCGAAATTCGTCGCGTTGATGTACTGGCTGCCGCCGTAGACCATCTTCGGGTCCGCGACTATCTGACCGAAGGTCTGCCAAGCCTTTTTCATCTCGGGGCTGGTCCAGGAGAGCTTGCCCTCGTACCATGCCTTGTACTTTTCGGGGCCGTTCTGTCTGAGGAAGATGTTCTCGATCCAATCAGTGCCGACCCAACCGGAGGCGGAGCCGCTCTCCATGCCGACAGCCCAGGGAGTCTTGCCGGAGGCGATGATCTTGTTCGAGACGGCGATCATGTCGTCCCAGGTCCAGCCATTCTTCGGCTCGTCGAGGCCGGCGGCTTTCAGCGCCTTAGGATTGTACCAGACGAGGCCTTTGACCGCCGCCTTCATGAAGACGCCATAGAGCTTGCCGTCGACGCCGCCCAAGTCCTTCCAGCCCGTTGCATAGTTTTTATTGAAATAGGCCATGTCGAGCAGCTTCGAGAGATCGACGAGTTTATTTTTGCGTGCGAGTTCGCTCATTTTACCCGGACCGGTGAGGCCGCATACGTCCGGAGGATTGCCGGCCTCCACACGCGTAGTGATGACCGCGTCCAGGTCGCGAGTGCCTTCGAACTCAACCGCGATGCCGGTCTTATCGGTGAAGGCTTTGCACATATCGGTGAAGACGTCGAGCTCCTGTCCGCCCCAAACACCCAAGACAGTGATTTTCTTTGCAGCGGGCGCGCCAAAGGCGCAGGCAACTCCGAGTACCAGGGCACACAAGATTGCCACAGTTCTTTTCATGAAGAACCTCCTTGATGCGTGCTTATGTTACTAACACGCTTTAGTTTCATAATAGACCTATAGTTTCATTCTGGCAAGGGAAAATAAACGCATAGGTATGCTATGCTCCAGGGAAAATGGCTAGAACTCTCTTTTTCATCGAGGCCGCCCTCTTTGCGGCTCTCGCCATCGCCTTCCCTCTCATCGCTTCCGATGCCGCTGCGGCATTCATCATACCTGTAGCCGTGTCGCTCATCGTGCTACTCTCCTGCGCCATAGCGGTCTGGTTGCCTCGCGCAGTATGCGACGCACTACGTGCAGGCTTCTCTCCACAGCGGCCCGAGGCCGAAACAGCCCAAAGGGCCTCGCGCATCCTCGAGTCGATCGGCTCCTTCTCCCGCCCCGCCGCCACCCTCGGCGCGCTCTTTGTCCTCAGGGCGATATGCAAAAGCATGTCCTTGGGGGACAGCATTACGACCTGGACGCTCCTCGGTGCCTACCTCGCGGCCTACGCCCTCCTCAACGCGGCACTCTGGCGCGTCCTAGCCGAAGTTGTCCGGCGTCTCGAGTTCCCCTGCATCCCCGTCTCGACCACTGCAGCCGTGGATTTCGCCGCCTACGGACTTACGCCCCGCGAATGTGAGACCGCCGCTCTGATCGCCGGGGCTCGAGCTACAAAGAGGCAGCCTACGCGCTCGGCATTTCGATTAAGACGGTGAAAGCCCATATGGGCCATGTCTACGAAAAGACGGGCGCGGCCTCGAACGTCGGCCTTGCGCTGCTTTTCAAGGCCGATGGCATTTCTAGTACAAAGGTCCAATAGCGCTCGAGCCAACTTTGCGGCGATATTCGAGGGAGTCGGGCGAAGCCACAAAGGAAAGCCCGGAGAAGGAGCATTCCATTGCGTGCCCATCTTCGCAGTCCTCGCAGTCTGGAGCCTCAAAGATTGGGGCAAGGCATGGAAGGACGCCTTCGAAACCGGTTCGAAGCCGTCACCGAGCGCTCGGGCATCGGCGAAACTTTGGGATTTCTACGAGAAAGTCTGCTACATCGCGGGCATCGTCGGCTTCATCCTGGGGCTCAATAGCATTTTTCAGAACAGGGGTGGCCTAGACGGCGAGGTCTTCCATCCTCTGGCCGTCGACTGCGTCGCGCCCATCCTCGCTATCTTCCTCGCCATGGTCGCGAGGATACTGAAGGCTCGGGTCGAAGAGGGACGCAAACCATGAGACGAACTTTTTTCCTATCAACACTCAAGCTTATTGCGAAGGCGACCATTATTACCGTCGCGGCCCTGACCGCCGCGTCTTGCGCCTCTACAAAGGTCGCGGTTCCCGATTTCTCGATGGTACCCGCGAGCGATGCCTGGTCTAAGTTTTCGGACTACGTCAGGGCGGAGATAAAGAGCGGCGGCATAAAGGGAGGTTGCGCGATATCGATCGCTGACTCGGGCGGCGAGATCTGGTCCGGAGGCTTTGGAGAGGCCGACCCCGCTGCCCATACACCCTTCGCTGCGGATACTGTCTCGAACGTCGGATCTGTATCGAAGCTATTCACAGCGACCTCCATTATGAAACTCGTCGAAGAAAGGAAACTCGATCTCGACGCGCCCATCACGACCTATCTGCCCGAGCTCAAGCCGAAGACACGTTTCCCCGAGGCGCGGCCCATCACTATCAGGGACATAATGACTCATCACTCGGGACTACCGTCGGACTACCTCGAGGGTTTTCAGTCGGGCGATAAGAGGCCGGCGGACTATCCCGAGACCTTCCTGAAAAACGCTACTCTCGCCTCGAGCATGTACGTGGCGAATCCCCCCGGCACCGTGCTCTCCTACTCGAATCTTTCGGTCGCCATGCTCGGCATCATAGTCGAGCGAGTCTCGGGCCTGAGCTTCGAGGCTTTCGTACAAAAGGAGCTGTTCCAGCCTCTGGGCATGCAGGACTCTTCCTTCGTACTGCCCGAAGGCTTCGAGAAAAATCCTCGCTACGCGAAAGGAATGGTGGACAAGCAAGCCGAGCCGATACCCTACATCCGAGACATCCCCGCGGGAGCCCTCGACACGACTGCTCATGATTTGGCGAAGTTCGCCGCATCCTACCTTTCGGCCTATCAAGGCAAGCAGGGCATTCTCTCCCAGTCAACGGTAAAGACGATGTTCACGTCCCAGGACGGAGGTGTCGAGGCCGACCTCGATTGGAGAATAGGGCTGAACTTCTTCCTAATTTCGATGGACTCCCTGCCCGGCGAGTTCATTGTCGGCCATGACGGGGCTGTCCCTCCAGTGAACAACCCCCACCAGAGGTGGGGGCTTTTGCAGCCCTATAAGGGCTTTTTGTACTTCTCTTTAGATTAGCTTCCCTTGATTTGTTAATCTATCCAATTTGTCTTGTTCTCGTATATACCTT
>Ga0326727_10002935_pt1 | contig 56233 bp, 52 predicted proteins | sample MB2enrmetagenome_FD_207643 | JGI IMG/M metagenome (GOLD analysis project Ga0326727, IMG submission 207643) | Lab enriched peat soil microbial communities from McLean, Ithaca, NY, United States - MB29MY | ecosystem: Environmental > Terrestrial > Soil > Wetlands > Peat | place: USA: New York...
CTTGACTTGATTCGAGGCGACGATCGCGATCAAGGTAACGAGCAGCGCGATCAGCATGCCGGTGCCGACCGCGACGATCGTCGACGTGTAGCGCGGCCGGATGCCGAAGAGCGTGAGCCGGCGACGCCCGACCTGATGCCCGACGCGGTCGCCGACATACGCGATGCCGCCCGCTACCGCCATGATGAAGAGCACGCTTCCGATGCCGCGGACCAGATCGACCCAGACGGTCGTATCCATCTAGATCGATGCCGCCCGGCGCAGACGCACCAAGCCGATCGCGGTGAAGATCAGGTTGGGAACCCACGCCCAGAAACCGGCGAGGTCGGGGAAGGCCTGCGAGATGTACGTGAAGATCGTGAGCACGATGTAGTACACGAACACGATCGCCACAGCGAGCCCGAAGCCCACGCTGGTACCGCCGCCGCTACGTGCCGCGCGCAGGCCGAACGGAATCGCGATGAGGACGAATACGAAGCACGCGAACGGCTGCGCCAGCTTCTGCTGGTACGTCGTCCAGTACTTGCTCTTCTCGACCGGCGTCAACTGGCCGGAACGAATGATCTCGGCAATCGTGGCGCGGCTCATGTTCTCCGGATCGTTTTGTTGCAGCCGTTTGACGATGTCGGTTGGCTTTTCACCCAACTCAACCTGCTGACTGGCTACGCGCGGCTCTTGCAAGAGCGTGCCGTCGGGATTGAAGCGATAGAAGCTGGCGTTCTCCAGCACCCACTTGTCGGCCTGAAAGTCGGCACGGTCGGCAAAGACGATCTGGGTCGGAATGTTGTCGGCGTCGTACTGCACGAGCGTGACGTGCAGCAGCGCCATCGAGTGCTGCTCGTACGAGGTCGCGATCGTGATCTGATGGCCGCGCCCGGGAAGCGGTGCCGAGACCGTCAGATCGCGGTTGAACGCGCTGGTATGCGAAATCACGTCGCTTTCGATCTCGGAGACTTGCTCGGTGGCGTAGGGCGCGACGTACTCCTGCACGACGAACGTGACGACGGAGAGCGCGATTCCGGCCACCAGCATCGGGATCGTCACGCGCACGAAGCTGATACCGCCCGCCTTCATCGCGGTGATCTCGCTCTCGCCCGAGAGACGCTGAATCGCGAGCAGCGTGCCGAGCAGCAGCGACATCGGCAGCACGAACACCATCTCGGCCGGCAACTGCCACAGAAAGACTTCGATTGCCGCCCAGAGCGGCGCGTGGTCGTTGGCCACCATGCGGCCGATCGCCAGGATCTGCGTGGCAGCGAAGATCAGCGTGAACGCCGAGAGGCCGAAGCCGAACGGCCCCGCCAATTCTTGCAGCATGTAGCGGTCGAGAATCGAGGGGCGCGCGAACCATCGCAACGCGCGGAACGGTTGCACTAGAGCCGGAAACCTTCGCCCAGGTAAAACGTGCGCGCGACCGGCGAGTCGAGCACTTCCTGCGCGGTGCCCGATACCTCGATACGCCCCTCGTTCATGATGTAGGCGCGATCGACGATCGCGAGCGTCTCGCGCACCTGGTGATCCGTGATCAGGACGCCGATGCCGCGGTCGCGTAGCTGGCGGATCATCGCTTGAATATCGGAGACCGCGATCGGGTCGATACCGGTAAACGGCTCGTCGAGCAGCAGGAACGACGGCTCCATCGCGATCGCGCGCGCGATCTCGACGCGGCGCCGCTCGCCGCCCGAGAGGCTGTCGCCGCGCGAATTGATGCGCGCGCGCAGACCGAATTCTTCGAGCAGCGCCGGCAAGCGGTGATCCTGCTCGGCACGCGGCACGCCGTTCTGTTCCCAGATCAAACGGATGTTATCGGCCACCGAGAGCTTGCGGAAGATCGAGTTCTCTTGCGCGAGATAGCCGATGCCGTTGCGCGCGCGCTCGTACATCGGCTTTCCCGAGAGTTCGATTTCGTCGGCGCCGTCGCCGATCACGACCGTGCCGCCGTCCGGTTTGACCAAACCGACGATCATGTAGAACGTCGTCGTCTTGCCCGCGCCGTTCGGCCCGAGCAGCCCGACGACTTCGCCTTGGTGAACTTCCGCGCTCACGCCGGCTACCACCGTACGCTCGCCGTAGGTCTTCGTGAGGCCGCGAATCTTGATCGTGCGAGTGATGACGTCGTTCACCTATTGCATCCGTGTGTGGGTCAGCGTGATATCAGAGTCGAAGCGCGCGCCGGTGCCGCGGAATCCGTTCGGGTTGGCGATGTCGACATGCCCGTTGCCGTGCAGCATCTCCGTCGTCCGGTCGTAGGTCAGCTCGTCGCATTGGAGGGTGACGCCCGCGTTGTTGCGCGCGCGCACGCCGCCGGAGAGTTCGACCGTGTTGGCCTGCTGGTCGATCGACGCTTTCGGCGCGTCGGCCTCGAGCTCCGAACCGTCCTTGCCGTGAAAGACGACGTGAACCTGCGTGAAGACGATCTTTTCGCTGCCCGGCGCCCCGCTGCTTGCAAACGAGCTCGCGAGCAATTCGTATTGCACCCTGTTCGCTTTATTCGTCTGCACGAAACGCACGGGCTTCGAGGCGGTGCCGTGCCCGTGTACGATGATGTCGAGCCCGCTCGGCGTCGGGCTGGGAACCGGCGAGCCCGATGGGCTGGGCGACGGCCCCGGCGCTTTGGGGTTGCACCCCGCGAGCAGCGCGAGCGCGCATGCGACGGCAATGCGACGGCTCATGCGCCGGCCCCGCCGGAACGCGCCGTTGCCAGCGCCAGCGCCATCGTCGGAAGGAGGAGGCTGAAGATTACGACGCTCACGGTATCGATCAGCCCTTGCACGAGCGTTCCCGCGACTCCCGCCGCGACCGCCGCTGCCAGCAGCGCCGCGCGGGGCTCCGCCGCGCGCAACGCATCGCGCACGCTCCGCGCGAACGACCAGATCAACCAGCCGAACGCGGTCAGCCCCACGATGCCGATCTCGGCGAAAAACGTGAGATACAGGCTATGCGCGTGGAACGCGGTCGCATCGCCGCCCGGCAGCCGAACCGCGGGGTAGACGCGCAAGAAGCCGAACGGCCCGACGCCGGTGAGCGGGAAGCGGTCGATCGCGCCGATCGCGGCCTGCCAGATCGAGAGCCGCGTGTAGTTCTCGCTCGGGTTGTGGTGCTCGTTGAAGAGCACCAGCACGAGGAGGAGCGCGACCGCGACGACGGCGCCCGCCGTCACCAAACCGGCGCGCAAACCGCGCGCGCGCAGCGCCGCGAAGATCGCGGCCGCCGCGGCGAAGCCCATCCAGCCGGCGCGCGAAAAAGTGAGCGCGAGCGCGAGCAAGCCCACCGCAAACGCCGCCCACGCGCAGAAGCGCAGCGCGCGCGAGCCCGCGACGTTCGCGATGCCGTACGCTGCCGGAATCAACACGATGAGATAGCCCGCGAGTTCGCCCGGCAGCACGAACGTGCCGACCGCGCGCCCGTTCGCGATCGCGTACTGCGACGCGGGAATGCGCGTGACGACCATCGCGATCGCAAGCGCGCTTGCGATCAGACCCGGCAGCAGCAGCGACCACCAGATCGTGCGCGCGACGCGGGGCGCATCGTAGAAGCGCAAGATGGCGACGTGCCACAAGGCCGAGATGCCGAAGATCAAGAGAAAGATCGCGCCGTCGCGCGGGTTGAAGCCGAGCGCGACCGCAAGCAGGCAGGCACACCAAAAGATCGCGATCGCGCGGCCCATCGGCGAGCCGGTGCGCGGCGGGGCCAGCACCGCCGGAATCGACCACGCGGCGAAGAGCACCGGCACGAGCAGCAACGCGACCGCCGCAGCGTGCGGCAGAACCGAGATGCCCGGGAACGACACGCTGGTCAGCGTGATGAACGACGGGTAGAGCGGAATCGAAGCAAACGCCGTCACCATCGCGGCCGGCGCGAGCCGTGCGACGCCTCCGTTCACGCGAGCCGTCCGGCGATGACGCGCGCGATCGCACGCGCGCCGCCCGGGCCGCCCATGCGCTCGCGGCCGACCGCACCCATGCGCGCGCGGCGCGGGGCGTCGTCGAGCAAGGCTTCGAGTTGTTGCACCGCAGCGTCCGGTTCGCCCGAGAACACCGCGAGCGCATCGCCGAGCAGCCCGTGCTGACGCATGCGATACCACGCGGTCTTGCGATCGTTCCCGCGTTCGAACGCGACGACCGGAACGCCCGCCGCGGCGGCCGCTTCGTTGGCCGTGCCCGCCTGCCCGATCACGAGTTGCACGCGGCTGAGCAGCGGGCCGATCGGCCCGTGCCAAGCGCGCGCGACCGTGCGTTGGTGCGCGCGCAACACGAACGGCATGCGCTCGTCGCCCGCGTCCGACACGACGTCCCAGCCGTCGCGCGCGAAGATGTGCGCGAAGAGCGCGGGGTCGAGCATCGGCGCGATCGAGACGGCCGCGCCGAGCGCCGGACGCCGCTGCGCGACGCGCCGCACGACGTCGAGCAGAAAGCGAGCGTCCTCGAGCGCGGCTTCACGGCTGCCGGGGAACACGGCGATCGCCGGCGTGAAGTCACGCACGGCTGCGTCGGCACGCGCGTCGTCGGCCGCGGCGAAGAGATCGACGATCACGTTGCCGGGCGCCTCGGCCCGCAGGCCCTGTGCGCGCAGCCGCCGCGCGGTCGCTTCGTCGCGCACGTACACCTCGCTTGCGCGCGCGAGCACGCGCCGTTCGATCGGTCCGTACGGCGCCACGTTGACGCTCTTGGCGGTGCCGACGTACGTCACCGGCGCGCGCGCGGCAAGCGTCATCAGCAACGCGAAGACGTCGCCGACGGTCACGGCGCGATCGTAGCGCCCGCGCGCCTGCACGAGAAAGCGTCGCTGTTCGAGGGTGAGTCCGATCAGCCCGCCGCGTACGTCGCGCGCGATGTTCTTCACGTTGCCCATCGCGATCAACCCGCCGCTCGGCATGGCGCGCTGCGGGCCGACGTCGGTCATATACCGCGAGCGCGCCCGGCCGACCAGCGCGAGGTGATCGATCTGCACCGCCGGATCCAGTGCGCGCAGCTCTTCGGCGATGCGGTCGGCGATCGCGGCTTCGCCGTGGCCGTTGCTCACGAAGAGCACGCGCGCCACGCTAGGGCGCTCCGAGCAGCGGAAGCAGCGCGAAGTCGCGGATCGCAAAGCGCCGCGCCGCGTCGTCGTACGCGAGCTCCGTGCGCGAGACGTATTGCGCGTAGGGCCCCGCGTGTACGATCGGCACCTCGCCCACGAACTCGGGCGCAAAGAGGGTGTCGTGGCTGTGCCCGCCCAGGATCAGATCGATGCGCGGCACGCGTTGCGCGAGTTTGCGATCGAGCGAGAGCCCGACGTGCGAGAGCACGAGCAGCAGATCGCCGTCGGGGATGCGCTCCGCGTACGGCGCGACCGCGTCCCACGGGTCGAGAAAGCGCCAGCCGAAGAGCTTCTCCCACGGGCTGCCGACCGGATATTGCATGATCAGCAAGCCTAGAACGTGCAGGGTGACGTCGCCCTCACGCAGCGCGAGCGATCGCACGAACGGCAACTCGCGGCCCTTGGTATCGAGCAGATTCGTACACACGAGCGGATGATCCATCGTCCCGGCGCGCGCGCGCAACAGCCGGTAGAGGTAGTGGAACTCGCGGTTGCCGATCGCCTGCGCGTCGTAGCCGGCCGCGTCGATCTCGCCGACGATCGGCTCGTGCTTGTAGTACACGGTCTGCGATCCGCGCAGCGAATCGCCGCAGTCGAAGAGCAGGCCGGGACGCTCGTCGCGCAGCGCGCGCAACCGCGGCACGAAGCCGCGGTGGTCGTGCATGTCGGAGGTGTGATAGATGCGCAGCACTACGGCGCGCCCGTCTTCGCAAGCGCTACGGCGAAGCGCGCGAGGTCGTCGAGCGCGCTGGCCGGGCCGAGCCGCTCGCGCAGCTCCGCGAACTGAGAGACCTGCGCGGACGGATCGCGCAGCAGCGTTTCCATCGATGCGGCGAGCGCTTGCGGCGTAGCGGCGTCCTGGAGAAACTCCGGCACGACGGCGCGTTCGAGCACGAGATTGGGCAGCGTGATGAAGGGTCCGGAGTAGACCTTCCGGGCGTGGCGCACGAGGATCGGGGTGATGATGTACAGCGCGACCGCCGGCACGCCGAGCAACGCCGTCTCGAGCACCGCCGTTCCGGACGCGACGAACGCGGCGTCGCAGTCACGCACGACGTCGACGCCGCGTCCGACGCTGGTGCCGCGCAGCTTCGCGCGCTCGATCGCGCGCCGAATGAAGCGCTCGCCTTGATCGGTGGCCGCGCCGAAGACGGCGGTGAGCTCCGGGCGCGCCGCCTGCAGACGCCGTACCGTTTCGATCAGCACCGGCACGTGATAGCGCAGCTCGCCCATGCGGCTGCCGGGCAAGAGCCCGATCGTGCCGCCGGCGGCCGGCGGCGCCGGACGCGGAGCGCGCGCTTGGTACTGCGCGGCGAGCGGATGGCCGAAGTACACGATCGGCAGATCGAGCGATTTGTAGAAATCGTATTGGCGCTTGAACGCCGTGACCGGCACCGTTGCTCCGCTGACCGCGCGCGCCACGCCTTCCCGGTCGAGCCACGTCGAAGGCGGGAAGACGTCGAGCACCGGGCCTTCGTAGTGCAGTTTCTCCCGCAACTCTTTGGCAAGGCGCACGTTGAACGCGCCGAAGTCGATCAGGACCACGAGATCGGGTTTGCTGCGCGCGATGTGCTTGGCGGTATCCCACATCGCGACGAGGAGTTTGGGGATGCGCGGGATCGCCGCCAGCGGCCCCATGCTCGCCCATCCGGTGTGATCGCGCCAGAGCGTAAAGCCCTCGGCGCGCATGCGTGCCGAGCCGATACCTTCGAACTGTGCCTGCGGATCGTGGCTGCGAATGGCGCGTGCAAGCAGCACCGCGCTCAGCTCGCCCGAGGCCTCCCCGCTCGAAAAAAAGTATCGCACGGTGTTATTTGAGGATACCTCGCTGCGAGGGCGCTTCCAAGAACTCGATCAGCTCCTTACCGGGCGCCGACGCGCTCTCGGCCTTCATCTCTTCGACCGCCTGCGAGACGTTGAGCTTGGGGTTGTAGAGGATCTTGTAGAACTTCTTGATCTCGTTGCGCTCTTCCACCGAAAAGCCCGCGCGACGCAAGCCGACGGAATTGAGCCCGTAGGGTTCGGCCGGATTGCCTTCCACCAGAAAGAACGGCGGCACGTCCTTGGATATCTTGCTCGCGCCGCCGACCATCGCATAGCGCCCGATGCGCGTGAACTGATGCACGCCGGCCTGACCCCCGATCGTCGCGAAGTCGGCGACTTCGACGTGCCCCGCGAGCTGTGCGAGATTCGACATCGTCACGTTGTTGCCCAAGATGCAGTTGTGAGCCACGTGCGTGTAGGCGAGCAGCAGGCAGTCGTCGCCGACGGCCGTGATTTGATCTTCGCCGGTCGCGCGCTGCACCGACACGTATTCGCGAATCGTCGTGCGGTTTCCGATCTTGGTGTACGCGCGCTCGCCGTGATATTTGCGATCCTGCGAACTCGCGCCGATCGTCGCGAACGGGTAGATCTGGCACTCCTCGCCGATCTCGGTCCAGCCGTTCACGATGACGTGTGCCTGCAGCACGGTGCCGGTGCCGATCGAGACGTTCTCCCCGACGATGCAGTACGGACCGATATCGACGCCGCGCGCGATCTTGGCGTTCGGATGAACGATAGCCGTTGGATGAATCACAGGTGCAACACCGGTGCGTCGAAGGCGAAGCTGCGCGGATCGATCGAGATCGAGAACATCAACTCGGCCGAACACGCGAGCTGGTCGTCGACCTTGGCTTCTCCGCGCACCCAGCCGATGTTGCGCTTGTGGCGGTCGAGCACGACCTCCATCATCAAGCGGTCGCCGGGAACGACCGGGCGGCGGAACTTGGCCTTATCGATGCCGGCGAGGTACGGCACCTTGCGCGAGAATTCGCCCGGCTCGAGCACCACGGCGCCGCCGAGCTGCGCCATCGCTTCGATCATGTACACGCCCGGGAAGACGGGGTTGCCCGGGAAGTGCCCGGTGAAGACCGGTTCGTTGAAGGTGATGTTCTTGTACCCGTACGCGCGCACGCCGGGTTCGAGCTCGAGGATGCGGTCCACGAGCAAGAGCGGATAACGGTGCGGCAGGATCTCCATGATCTGCCGGATGTCGATTTCAGCCACGGTTCCTCAATTCACGCGTCACACGCGTATGCATCGCGTGCCCGCTCTTGATCGCCACGATCTCGCATTGCGGCCAAGCGCCGAGCAACGCGAAGTCGCCGATCAAGTCGAGCACTTTGTGCCGGACGATCTCATTGGGCCACTGCAGCGGCTGCATCGGCCCGTTCTCGTCGTAGACGAGAGCATTGTCTAGACTGCCGCCGCGCGCGAGTCCGCGCGCGCGCATCGCTTCCACGTCGCGGAGCAGCGCGAAGGTGCGCGCACCCGCGATCTGTTCGCGATAGAGCTGCGGCGTGATCGCCGCGTCGTAGTAATGCGTGCCGATCGGCGCCGGAAAGTCGGCGACGAAGCGCACGCGAAAATCATCGCTCGGCAAGAGCACGACCTCGCGATCGCCGTCGTGGAAGACCCGCGGCGCATCGACCGTAAAGACCGGCCGCGGTACGCCCAGATCCCGGAGCCCGACGCGTTCGATCGCCTCCACGTACGGTTTGGCGCTGCCGTCGAGAATCGGCACCTCCGGCCCGTTCAAGCGAATCGCCGCGTCGCTCACGCCGCAGGCAAAGAGCGCGGAGAGCACGTGCTCGGTCGTTGAGACCGAGGTACCGTTCGTGCCGAGCACCGTCGCGAGCGGCGATTCCGACGCGTACTCCGAGGTCGCGGGAATGCGGACGCCGTCGCAATCGAAGTAGATGCCCGTGCCCGCCGGCGCCGGATGAATCGCCATCGCGGCGGGCATTCCGGTGTGGAGACCGACGCCGTCGAAGGTCAGCGCTTCATTCAGCGTTGCGGCGTTCAAGGGCGTCCACTCGAGCGAAGAGCTTGGGTAACTGCTTGCGGAGCATCACTTCGGCCTTCATCCACTCGCGGTGATCGCGGGCGGGATTGCCGGAGATCTTTGCGCCTTCGTCCACGTCGCCCCACACGCCCGATTGGCCCGCAACCTCCGAGCGCGACCCGATGTGCATGTGGCCGCGCGTGCCGACCTGACCCGCGATCTTCACGAAATCGCCGACGCTCGTGGAGCCCGAGAGCCCCGTCTGGGACGCGATCGCGCAATGCTTACCGATGCGGCAGTTGTGTCCGATCTGCACGAGGTTATCGATCTTGGTGCCCTGACCGACGATCGTGCTGCCCGTCTGCGCGCGGTCGACGCAGGTGTTGGCGCCGATCTCGACGTCATCTTCGAGCACCACGTTGCCGATCTGCGGAATGCGTTCGAGGCGCCCCTCGATAAACGCCCAGCCGAAGCCTTCGCTGCCGATGACGCAACCCGAGTGCAGCACGACGCGCTTTCCGACGACGCAGCGGTCGTGGACGATCGCGCGCGGATGCAGCCAGGCACCTTCACCGATCGTGGTGCCGTCGCCGACGTACGCGCCCGCGCCGATCACCGCTCCCCGTTCGATCGAAGCGTGCGCGCCGACGTAACAGCCCGCGCCGAGGTAGACGTCCGGCCCGACGTGCGCGCCGTCCTCCACGACGGCGGTGGCATGCCGGAACGGCCCGCGCGGACGCGGGGTCTTGAGCGCGGCGAGAAAGGTAGCGAGCGCGTGACGCGCGTTCTCGACGATCAGCAGCGGCTTGGAAGCCTGCGACTCGTCGATCTTCACGCTTGCATCCACGAGCACCGCGCCGGCCGCGCCGGCGAGCGCCGCGGCGAGGTAGCGCTCGTCGGTCGCAAAGGTCAGCGCGTCGGCCGAGGCGTCGTCGATCGCGCTGACGCGCGCAATGGCGACGCTGCCGTCACCGACGATGCGGCCGCCGACCTTCTCCTGCAGTTCCGCGAGCGTTCCGAGCATGGTCTATGACGACGACGGAGCCGGCGACGCCTTCTCGGAGATGTTCATGGCCTTCTCGACGTCCGGCGTGATGTCGGTTCCGCCGTAACCCACGCCTTGTTTGGTCACCACCAGCTTGAGATTCTTCGACTCCGCGACCTTGCTCGCCGCGTCGCGAATCTGCTTGGTGAGGTCCTGCGTGATGGTCGCATACTTCTCTTGCAGCTTGAGCGCCTGGCGCTGCTTGTCGGCGTTCGAAGCCTTGCTCGACGCGATGGCCTGCTCTTCGATGAAGAGATGCTGCTGATATTGCTGGTAAACCGGCCAGTTTGCGACGATGCGATCCACATCGACCGTGCCGATGGGGCTGGGGGCGGCACATCCGCCCAATACGGCGGCGGCGAGGCTGGCGATCAATACGTACTTATTCACTCGTGTAGACTTTCGACGTCGTGGATGAGGTCATTAGTGAGATCGTAGCCGCCCGGTGCGGCTTGGACGTTGTCGAGGACGATGGTGAATCCCATCTCCTTGGCGAGGCGCTCGGCCTCATGTTGGATCTGATTCTGAATCTGCGTCTGCAGGTCGTCGTGACGACGCTGCAGGTCGCGCAGTTGCTTGGCGGCGGCCCCGACGGCCCCCACGTTCTGCCCGTGGAGCGACGCGAACTCGGCGTCGAGGTCGCTCTTCGTGGCGTTATACTCCGTCACCACCTTTTGCGCGTCGGCCTGGAAGAGCCCCGCGTACTTCTGGTGGATTTGCGCGAGCTGCCGGCGCACGTCCGGCGGAATGCTGACCTGCGGGACGGGCGCACCGCCGAGTCCGCGCAGTTGGGCGCCGACTTCGGCGCCGCGTGCCGAGAGCTTCGCCGTGGTCTGCGAACGCAGGCTCGACATCTGCTGGTTGATCGCGGCCGTCGTCTCGGCGGAGAGCTGCTGATGGTAGGCGGCAAGGTCCTTCCCGTGCTGGTTCCGTAGCGCGGCGACCTGATCGGCTTCTTTCTTGTCGAGCGCGGCCATATCGGCCTCGGCGGCCTTGCGCCCGTCGGCGTCGAGCGCGAGGTTGTTCATCTTGGTCTTGATCGCGAGCCGCTGGGCGGAATCGTCTTGCGCGAGGCGCAGCGCGAGATCGTTCTCGGCCTGCTGATACTCCTCGGCGCGGGCGCGGAACTTCGCGTCGGCCTGTTTGTTGAGCTGCTGCACGATCGCTTGCGCGGCGGCGTTGTCTTGCGATATCACGCTCTGCTGATACTGCGCGTAACCTTGTTGCGCGGCTTGCGCGGCCGCAGCGGCCTGCGCCTGCGAATCGGCCGACATCACTTGGCCCACGCCGGCCGCGCTCGGGTCGATGCCCGCGGCCTTGAGGGCGGCGACGTCGGCGTCGTGTTCTTGCTGCGCGTACTGCTGCTGCAGCGTGCCGATCGCCTTATTGGCGCGGTCTTGCGCGTCGCGCAGATCGCTGTTGAGCTGCTGCGTCTGCTGCGCGATCTGCTGCGGGGTGAGCGGGGCGTGCGGCAGCGTCGCCTCCAAATTGATCGCGGCGATCGCGTCGTTCAACTGTTGCAGCTGGGCGTAGAGCGGATGGTGCTTGATGACGTCGTCGGCGCGCACGTACGCCACGCCGCGCACCGACGGCGAGTGCACGTCAACGCGCGAACAGCCACCAAGAATGATGGCTGCACAAACCACTACCGACGCTGCGAGGGCCCCGGCGGGCCTGCTATTTCGAAAGCGCATTTTGGACATCTTGCGTGATGTCCGTGCCCCCGTACACGATGTCGGCACGATCGATCACGAGCAAGAGGTTCTTGCCCTTGGCGATGGTCGCCGTCACCGCTTTGGTTTGGTCGACGAGCGGCTTGAGGAGCTGCTCTTGCTTATCGGCGATCGCCTTCTGGTAATCGGCCGCGATCTGCTGCTTGTCGATGTCGGTCTTGGCGTTCTTGAGCTTGACCGCCGCCGCAGCGCGCTGATCGTCGGCAAACTTCGCCAGCGTATCGTTGGCGTCTTTGACCTTCTGCGACGTATCGAGCGACTGCTCGTCGACGAAGCCGATCTCCGAAGGTCCCGGCGTCGACTGCGGCATCGTCACCGCCTGCGTGCTGCGCACCAGATCGACGACGTCTTTGGTCACGTCGACGCCGCCGAAGATCACGATGCGCTTATCGACGACCACCGAGAGCTTCTTCGCCGCCGCGACGGTCGCGATCGCGGCCTGCGCGCGCGCGAGCAGGGGGTTGAGGATCTCGCGCTGCTTATCCTGGAACTCTTCTTGGAACTGCAGCGTGATGCGCTGTTTGTCGGCGTCGGTCTTTGCGCCGCGCATCGCCGCTTCGAACTGCCCGTTGAGCTGGTCGTGATACTGCGAGAGCTGCTGGTTCGCGTTGGCAAACGCCGGCAGCGAGCCCAGTTGCGCCTGATCGAGGTAGCCGATGTCCGTCAGGTCGGCGGCGATGGCTGCGGGCGCGATCGCGAACGAGAGAGCCGCCGCAGCGAGCAGGGACGAAAATACGCGTTTGTTCATGGTTCCTTCTAGAAAGACTGACCGATGCCGAAACTGGTGTGCGTGCCGAGGTAACCCTTTGCGAAGTCGATGCGGACCGTCTTGAGTCCGAGCTGCGGAACGTCGAAGCGCATGCCGATGCCGTAGTCGCCGACCAGCGCCCAGTTGCCCGGATACCCGACGACGCGATTGGTGTAGGGATCGAGGAGCGGATAGGCCCCGCGAATGCGGTAGTCGAGCTCGTCGACGAAGGCTGCGAGCGTGAGCTTGCGATCCGCCGTGAGCGGTTGGCGGAATTCAACCTGTCCGAGCACCGCGTTGGTCGCGTAGAACACGGTGTTGTACGCGCGAACCTGCTGATCCGAGAACGTGAACAGATTGTTCGGCGGCAAGATGCCCGACGAGTAATCGAACTGGATGTGTCCACCGAGCGTGCTGCTCTTGAGCACCGGCAGGAAGCGCGCGAGATCGAGGACCGTCTGCGTGAAGTTGAAACTCGAACGCAGAAGCCCGGTGCCGGAGAGCGTCTCCGAGAGGCTGCCCTTCCATCCGGTGCGCGGGTTATACGTGTCGTCTTCGGTGATCGGCGAGGTCGAGACCCCGAAGGCCAGCGTGTTGAGCTGATACGGCAGGCCGGTGTTCACGTTGGCGATCGACGACGCCGAGATGCCGAAACTGCCGTTGATGTTCGTGGTCGACGTCGTCAACGGATTTGGCGTCGGGCCGGCGAGCACGTTGGGCTGCGATCCTTGGAAATAGTACGGCGACGGAACCGTCGTCGAGTATTTCACGCGCTGGATCGTCGGCGTGATGTTGCCGTTGAAGAAGTCGCTCAAGCGGCGGCCGAGACCGACCGAGAACCCGACCGACGATGAGTCGCTGGTCGCGACGATGCCGCCGATCTCGGAGCTCGTCGCACTCGGGTAGAGCGTCACCGGAATCGGCACGGGCGTGCTGCCCACGACCGGCGCCGGCGCGACGATGTTCTGCGTGACGGAATAGACGGGATAATAGTACGTTTGCCCGTTCGAGAAGAGGTTCACCGTCGCGGAGTAGCGCTGCGTCTTCGGCGTATCGCCGAGATAGGGAATCGTCGCGGAGATCTGCGAGAGATAGGTGCGCGCGCCGCGCTGGAACTGAATCGACCCGGAGTTGCCGGTGCCGTGCAGATTCGAGTCCTGGTAGCCGAGCGTGCCGTACAGGCCTTGGCCCGTGATGCCGCCCGAGTACCCGAAGCCGACCGACGCCGACGCGGTACGCTGTTCCACCACGCTCCACACCAGCGTGACGTCCTGAGGTTTCTTCGGATCCGGGCCGTCCTTGATGTCGGGCGTCACCTTCGAGAAGTAGTTGGTGGCGTTGAGACGCTCGTAGTCTTGCTTGATCCAATCGGTGTCGAGCACCATGCCCGGACGCACGCGCAGCTCGCGGCGGATCACCTGGTCTTTCGTGCGCGTGTTGCCGGTGATCTGCACGGCTGCGACGCGCGCGACGTAGACGTTGTACTTGACGTCGGCGGTGCCGGCTTTCTGGTCGATCGACGCCGGATCGATGCCGCCCTCGAAGTTCCCCAGCTCGATGTGCAGCTTGTCTTCGTAGAACTTCTTGAGCGCTTGCGCGTCGGCGTCGCGGATCTGCTCCGAATACTCCATGCCCGGCTTGAGCGTGAGGTGCTGCTCGATCGCCTGGGGCGGCAACAACGGATCGCCGCCGATGATGATGTTGCGGACGGTCAGGCCTTCCTGAATCGTCAGCGTCATCGCGCCGGTCTTGGGATCGAGGTTGATGTCTTTGACGTGCGAGGCCACCTGGCCGGCGTAGCCAATGCGCTCGTAATAATTGTTGATCTTCAGGACGTCCTCGCGGAAGGTGTTGGTGTTGAACACCTGTCCGACCGAGAGATCCATCAACGCGAGCAGCGTATCGGTTGGGACGTGGCTGTTGCCGGCGAACACGATCTTGGTGATGACCGGGTTCTCGATCACGCGGTAGGTGATCGCCACGCCGCCGGGGCGGGCGCGTACGAGCGGGGCCGCCACGTCGGCAAAGTAGCCGAGCGCGTTGAGGCGGGAGAGGTCTTCCTGGACGATCTTGGGATCGTAAGGCTCGCCGGGGCGGGCGGCAACCACCTGCATGATGGTGGCCAGCGGCACGTGCTGGTTGCCGGTTACGTCGACCGAGACGATCTTCGGCGCCGCTTGGGAGAGCGCGGGCAACGGCGCGACGGCCGTCAGTAAGACGGCGACGGCGAGCACAGCGCCTGCGCACCGCACGACTGCGCGGCGTGCGCGCCCAAGGTCAAAGATCATGCGAGTCTCGTTGTTCCTCTAGTTCAGGGTAAGCACGCGGGCGGCGTTTGCCATGCTACGCTGCGGCCTCACGGCGTGTTTCGAGTTCCGGCCCGTGGTTCGCGCTAGGGGGGCCCGGTCCTTGCCTTCCTCCGGTAGCTGAGATTTTCACCAAAATAGCCGTTGCAGGGTGAACGCGAAACCACTTTGGCCTTGGAGCGGCAGGCCCAAGTCGAGGCGGGAGTTCGAACTGGCCGAGGGACTCGGCGCCGTGAAAATCCGCTGCGCGCCGTTTTCAAAGAAGAAGCTGAGCTGCGCGCTGGTGTTCTTCGCGCCCAGGAGCTGGAGGCCGAACGACTGCCGGGAGTAGCTTCCAAAGCTCGAGGAGTAGACGAAGTTGAGGGTCCGGCCGAGGAAGCGGGTCGCAGAGAAGCCGACGTCGCCGTAGTAGTCGACCGTCAGGCTCACGCTATCGAAGCCAAGGCCCTGCGAGAGCGCGCTCTCGACCGGTGAGAGCAGGCCGGCCGCAAACTGGGCGTTGAGGATATTGAAGGCCTCCTCGCCCACCGAGACCGAGCCTGCGGTGGTCCCCGCAACCGACTGGGCCCCCGGGACGGGCGAGAGCGCGCCGTAGACCGGCACGCCGCCGATCCCCGTCGGGCCGGTGCCGGGCAGGTAGCCGCCTCGGCTGATCAGCCCCCCGAAGGGAGCGATCATCGCCAAGATCTGCTGGTCCGTGTAGCCGGGCGGGTTCGAGCTGAAGCTGAGCTTGAGGCCGTCGATCGGCCCGCTGATGGAGAGGTAGATGTCGGCCGCGCCGTAGAGATCGCCGGTCGCTACCCGCGTCGTGCCGGTCGCCTTGAGGTCGGGGATGATGCCCGCCGCCGGATCGAAGGTGACGCTCGCGTTCTGCACCTTGAACGCGCGGTCGAAGTAGATCAGCGTGCCGCCGGTCGAGGTATACTTACCGGCGATCGACGGCTTCTCGAAGGTACCCTCGAGGTGGACGGTGCCGGCCGCACCGATGTCGAGGCCCGCGCCGTAGCCCGAGCCGCGCACGCGCACGCTCTTGCCGGCGGTCATCGAGAGGTCGAAATCGAGCGGCAGCTGCGGCAGCGCACCCGCGCTTGCCGCCGACGCGACGCCCGCGCCGTTGACGAACGCGGCAAACGGGATCACGGCGTTATCGAGCGTGAAGCTCCCGAAGAGTTTGGCGGGAGCGCCGGCCGCGCGGGTGAGCGAGATCGCCGCGTTGACCGTGCCCGCGCCGTAATCGGGGAACGCGAGCTGCGCGTCGTGCGCCTGCGCCGCCAGCGCGAACGACGCGCCCTGCACGAACGAGACCCGCGCGGTCGCGCCGAGCGTTCCCTTGCCGAGCTTCGCGGCAAATCCGCTCAAGGTGGCTTCGGTACGATCGAACGTGACGATGCCGGAGATGCCGGTGATGGGCTCGCGCTCGAACGAGCTGACGTACGACCCGTTCGTCACGCCGAATTCGCCCGCGATGCGCGGACGTTCGATCGTGCCGCCGATGCCGAGCTGTCCGTCGATCGAGCCGGAGAGTTGCGTCGCGTTTCCAGCGATGGTATCGAAGATCGACGGGTCGAGCCCGTCGACCGCGAGATCGAGGCTGACCGGCGCTTTGCCGGGGCCCACGCCGAACGGCGCGAGTTGCAGCGGCAGCGAGCCGGAGATCGTTACGTTGCCCTTCTTGAATTGCACGCCGGCGTTGCGCAGTTCGAGCGCGGCGCCGTTCAAGCGCACCGCGCCGAAGAGCAGCGGGACGTCGACGCCGTACAGTTTTGCATCGCTCGCATCGAAGGCCGCATTGAACGTCGGCTTCGCAAGCGTACCGCCGATCGTCACCGTGGATTCGAAGAGGCCGCTCACGTCGACCTGCCGATGCCAGAGTTGCGTGACGAGGCTTGGAAGATCGTCGGAGTTGAGGTAGATGCTCGCGTTGATCGGATCGTTCATCGCGAGGCCGCCCTCGCCGGTAGCCGTCGCCGTGATGCCGTTCGAGACCAAGCTCGCCGAATCCAAACGGACGCGGTTTCCGTGCGAACTGAACTGCGCGTCGAACGACTCGATGGGCAAGCGCCAAATCGCACCGCCGGTCATCGTCGTCGTTCCTTGCAGGCGTACGCGCGGATAGCGCCCGTCGATCTTCGCATCGGCGTCGATGCGCCCGGCGATCGGAAGTTCGGGAAAGCCGAGCACGGCGACCCACTTCGCGAGGTCGAGCTGCACGAGATCGAACGAGAGCTGGTAGGTGGAATCGAGCAACGTGCGCTGCCAACGCGCCGACGGCTCCACGTGCATCGATCCGCTGGCCTTGAGCGAACCGCCGCCCTGTCCGCCGGCCGCGAGGCTGCCGGTCACGGTGTTGCGCGCGCTCGACCACGTCGCCGCGGTCGTGCCGATGTCGAGGTTGCGATAGCGAAAGCCGGTGAGGTTCACGTTGCCGGCGGTCGAGAGATGATGGCCTTGCGAGACGAACGCGAACGTCGCCGTCCCGGAGCCGTCGAGCGTGTCGCCGGTATCGAAGAAGTTGTTGAAGTCTTCCAGCCGGGTGGACGGCGCATCGATCTCGATCGCGGAGAGACCCGGATGCACGCCGCCCTCGAACGCAAGCGCGCTGGTGCCGACGAGCACGTGCCCGTCGCGCACGCTCAACCCGGTGGTATTGGCGTCGATGCGCGCCGCGCCGTCGATGAACGGCAGCCCGTTGACCGAACCGCCCGGGACGCCGATCGGGCCGCGCGCCGTCGGATGCAAGCCCGACCCGCGAACGTCGAGCGCGGCATGAAAGGTGCCGTCGCTCGCCAGCGTGGGCAGCGCGAGCGTCTGCAGCGCGGCGGTAACGTCGCCGGCCGGCACGTCGGCGTGCACGTCGTAGACGGGCGCACCCGAATCGAGCGCGCCCAGCGATCCCGATACGAGCGCATACGTGCCGTCGAGCCCGCCGACGACGCTGCTCAGCTTCGCCGCGCTGCCGTGGAGCGCGACGAGCCCGCTGCCCGCGATGCGATAGCGTTCGACGCGACCGCCGGCCAGCGTGACGCCGCCGGTAAAGCTCGGCAACGGCGCACCCTGCGCGATCGTGCCGCGCGCGCTGACGCGTCCGGCGTCGAGCGGCAACCCGAGCGCGCGCATCGCCGGCGCGTCGACGCCGTTCGCGACCAGCGTGATGCCGCGATCGTACGAACCCGCTGCCACGAGCGTTCCGCCGCCGACGGTTCCGGTCGCGCTGTCGACGCGCACCGTCCCGTTCGCGACCACGAGCGTTCCCGACGCGCGTTCGATCGGAATGCCGCGTACGGTCGCGCCGTGCAGGCGCATATCGTCGGCTTGCACGGTGATGCCGTCGGGCATGACCGCGATCGCCGCGTTGCCTTCGAGCGCGCCGTGCGCGGGAACCCCGGAGAAGAACGGCTGCAGCCCGTCGAGCGTCCCGGCGTAACGCCCGCGCGCGGCGAGACCGTGCAGCGAGACCGCACCGGTTCCGTCGAAGCTGCCCCATGGCCCGGTCGCGCGCAGCGGCGATGCGCTCGCGTCGGCGAGCGTTCCGGCGAATGACGCATCCAGCGTCGTGAACCGCACGGTCGAAATCGTCAGTCCATGCGCGCGCACGCTGCCCGCCCACAGCGCCCGCGCGCCGCTCCGTCCGCCGCCCTCCACCGCAAGGCGGTCGATCGTGCCGTCGATCGGCGGCACGTCCAGCAGATCTCCAAGGAAGCCCGTGCCGGCCGGCGCGCGTACCCGCGTGCCCTCGGCGAGCAGCCAGAACGCGCTGCGATCGGTGCGGCGGTCGAGGTGATAGCCGCCTGCGAGGTTCGCTTCGCGCGTGTGAACCCACAGCGGCGAGACGTCGAGTTCGCCGCCGCGATCGGCGTGGACGACGGCCGCGGCACGTTGGACGCCGCGCGCCGACGCGAGCGCGCCGTACGCGTAGAAGTTGGTGTCGATGCCGTCGAGCAACACGTCCGCCACGACCGGCTCTCGCCCGAGCACCTCGCCGAGGTACGGCAGGCGGTCGGCGTTCGCCGTCAGGTGCAGCGCGGCTTCGGAGTGGACGTTCGTGTCGCCGAAGAGCAGTGCGCCGCGCAGCGTCACGCGCGCGCCGGCCGCCGACGCGCTCGCCGGCAGCAGATAGAGGGTCGAATCGGCGTACGCGAGCGTCGCGTCGACATCGTGCAGCGGAACCTGCGCGTACTCGGCGTTGCTCGCGGTCACGTGCGCCTGCACGGTCGGCGCGCCGAGCGGACCTTCGACGAGCACCGCCAGCTTGGCGTCGCCGCGGATATCGCGGTCGCGCGAAAAAGCGAAGGCTTTGCGCAGGTCCGAAAGCTGCGCGGCCCCGCGTACCCCGAATCGGAACTGCGGCTGCGCGAAGTTGAAGATCCCGCCGCTCGCGACGACCGGAATGCCGGCGAGCGCCGCGTCCAAACGATTGAAGAAGAACGTGTCGTCGACGAGCTGCACGCGGCCCGCGATGCCGTTCAGCGGCACGTCGAGCCCGACCAGTTGCATGCTCGCATCGGCGACGTCGACGCTGCCGCTGAGATGATACGTCACCGGCTCGAACGGCTGCACGTCGAGCGCGTAGGCGCGCACGTCGAGCCCGGCGGCGGTGCCGCCGAGGAGCTTGGCGGCGTGCGAGTTGATGAAGAAATTCGCGAGCGGCCGCACGGCGAGCGGACCCGCGGTGACGTGGTGCATGGCAAACGTGCGATCGACGTCGATCGTACCGGCCGCGCGCACCGCGCTCGGGGCGGCGGCGCCTTGCTCGAGCTGCGCCTGCATCGTGTAGTGCGTGCGAGCATCGGTATCGATGCGCGCATCGATATTCACCTCGCGCACCTGAATGGAACGTGCCTGTGGATCGAGCGCGTGCGGGGCGAGCAGCGAGAGCGCGCCGTGCAGCACGCGTACGGTGAGGTTCAGCGGAACGCGGTTGGGCGGCTCGGGCGGACCGGGCGCTTGCGCGCTCGGAAACGCGACGTTGAACGAGCCGTCGGCGTTGCGCACGAGGGTGAAGCTCGGGCGATCGAGCGTGACCGCCGTAATACCGAAGCGGTGAGAGCTGCCGGGCAAGAGGTCGCGCAGCGAATAAGCGACGTCGATGCGCGCCGCGCCGGCGACGCGGAGTCCGCCGCGAACGGCGGTAATATCCTCGATGACGAGGTGCCCGTCGCCGATCTGCAGGTGAAACCACCGAACGTCGTAGCCGGTGGCCAGCGAGATGACGCGCGGCACCCACGACGCAAGCACGGCCGGTCGCGTGAGCACGACCGCCGCGGCGATAAGGACAACGGCTAAAGCGCCCCAGAGCGCGGCCCGCCTGCGCACGAGGTACCTATACCCCCACAGCCGGGCCGCGCCTCCTGGCTAGAGGTCCAGGTTCTTGACCGAGCGAGCGTAGTCGAAGATGTATTGCTTGCGCGGCTCGACTTTATCGCCCATCAGATCGGTGAAGATCTGTTCGGCTTCGACCGCATCTTCGACCGTGATCAATTTCAGGCGGCGGTGGCCGACTTCCATCGTCGTCTCCGCGAGCTGCTCGGCATCCATCTCGCCCAAGCCCTTGTATTGCTGAATCGTGAAGTCTTTGGGGTCCTCATCGCCGATGACGGCCTTGTAGTCGGCGTCGCTAAAGGCCCACCACTGCTTCTTGCCCTTGCGGATGCCGTACAGCGGCGGCTGTGCGATGTAGACGTGGCCCTGCTCCACGAGCGGCTTCATCTGCCGGTAGAAGAACGTGAGCAGCAGCGTGCGGATGTGCGATCCGTCGACGTCGGCGTCGGTCATGATGATGATCTTGTGGTAGCGCAGCTTCGCCAGATCGAACTCATCGCCGAACCCGGTGCCGAACGCGGTGATCATCGTGCGGATCTCTTCGTTCGAGAGCACCTTGTCGAGGCGCGCCTTCTCCACGTTGAGGATCTTGCCGCGCAGCGGCAGGATCGCTTGCGTGTTCGGATCGCGTCCGCCCTTGGCGGTACCGCCGGCCGAATCGCCCTCGACGAGAAAGATCTCGCTCTCTTTCGGATCGGTGTTCTTGCAGTCGACCAGCTTGCCCGGCAGGCCCGAGCCCTCGAGCGCGTTCTTGCGGCGCGAGAGATCGCGCGCCTTCTTGGCGGCTTCTCGCGCGCGTTGCGCCTGCATCGTCTTTTCGATGATGATGCGCGCCTGTTTGGGATTCTCTTCGAAGAAGAAATCGAGCCGCTCGTTGACCAAGCCGTACACGATGCTGCGCACGCGCGCGTTGCCGAGCTTGGTCTTGGTTTGGCCCTCGAACTGCGGTTCTTGCAGTTTCACCGAGACGACGGCCGTAAGGCCTTCCATGATGTCGTCGGTCGAGAGCGAGCCGTCGTTCTCTTTGAGGATGCTCTTCTTCTTGGCGTACGAGTTCACGGCTTGCGTGACCGCTTGGCGGAAGCCTTGCAGATGCATGCCGCCTTCGATCGTGTTGATGTTGTTCGCGTAGCTGAAGATCTGCTCGGTATAGGTGTCGGTATACTGCATCGCGACCTCGACGTCGACGCCGTCGCGCTCGCTGTGCGTCGAGATGATCGGGTGGAGCGGGTCCTTCTTTTCGTTCAGCCACTCGACGAACGAGACGATGCCGCCGTCGAACTTGTAATGGCGCTCGCGCACCGTCTCACCGCGCTCGTCTCGCAGCGTGATCGCGAGGCCCCGGTTGAGGAACGCGAGTTCGCGCAAGCGCTTCTGCAGGATGTCCCAATGCAGCTCGACGGTGTCGAAGATCTCGCGGTCGGGCATCCACCACTGGAATGTGCCGGTCTCTTCGCTCTTGCCGATCTTCTTGAGCTTCTGCACGGTGATGCCGCGCTCGAACTTCATCTCGTAGACGTTGCCGTCGCGCTTGACGCGCGTGATCATCCACTCGGAGAGGGCGTTGACGACCGAGATGCCGACGCCGTGCAGACCGCCCGAAACCTTGTACCCGCCCTTGCCGAACTTGCCGCCGGCGTGGAGGATCGTCATCACGACCTCGACCGCCGGGAGCTTCTCCTCCGCGTGCATGTCGACGGGAATGCCGCGGCCGTCGTCTTCAACCGAACACGAGCCGTCTTTGTAGAGCGTGACCGTCAGATTCTTTGCGTATCCGGCAAGCGCTTCGTCGACGCCGTTGTCGACCGCTTCGTACACGAGCTGATGCAACCCGCGCTCCGAGGTGTTGCCGATATACATGCCCGGGCGCTTGCGCACGGCTTCGAGCCCCTTGAGGACTTCGATCTGTTCGCCCGTGTAGTTATTGGACATCGTTTTTTTGCTCTACCATCCCGTAAATCAACGCGTATACCTCGTCGCCGAGGACATTGCGCACCGTCGCCGGACTCAAACGTTCCGGCGCAAGCTCGCTCTTGAGGAGCACGTACGAACTTGCGATCAAGCGCTCCGAGCCGTCTCGTGAGAGCTTTCCCGCGTACCGGGCACGCGTCAGGCGTTCCCACCAGCGGCTCAAGAGCCGCTGCCGGATTCGCTCGTATTCGTCCCGGTTGAGATCCTCGACCAGCTTTGCCGACCCGGCGTATCCGAGCCACGGCGCTTCATAGAGCAGCCGCGACACCAGATGCTCCCGTGCTTCGTCGCGTGCGATGGCGCAGCTGACGCAGTACGGCCCGGCAGCGGGCGCGATCAAGACGGTGCAACCTTCACATTCTTTCCACCCGCGAAGCCGTTTGGCCCGCTCCACGGTGTCTACGGCCTCGCGAAACTGCGCCAGCGCCTCCCCGGCCGTCTTCGTGGGCGGAGGGGGCTTGGGCGGCCCCCAGCGGCCTGCTGCGGCCCGGGTCAGGCCGGGGAGCGCGCGGCGCTCGACGATCCGGCCGACGTTGAAGCGCAGTTTGGCGATCCCGGCCCCCGGCAGCCGGGCGTTCACGTTGGCCAGCACCTGATCGTGCAGGTACGAGAGCTGCTCGCTCCAGCCGCCCGCGCGCGTGGTGACGAAGAGCGTGTCGCCCTGGATCTTGGCCGGGTGCGAGTTGGCGGCGACGTTCGGTCCGGCGATCTCGCTCCAGCCGGCGGCCAGGAGCACGATCGGATCGATCGCGCGCATCGGCCCCTCGCTCGGGCGCCAGTTCTCGAGCGCCGCCCCGAGTTTCAGCACGCGACCACGCTCGCGTCCTCGATGCGCGAGACGGCCGCCGCGCCGGGCAGCCCGTCGGGCAGATGGGTAGCCGTAATGAACACCTGCACCCTGTCCCCGCGCTCACCCTGAGGGGGCGGGACGCTGCGCGCTCCGCCGTGCCGAAGGGCGCCCACCCCGGCGAGAAAGGCCGCCGCGCGTTCGGCGTCGAGCTCGGAGAGCACGTCGTCGAGCAGGAGCAGGGGCGCTTCGTTCGAGCGGTCGCGCATGACGGCGTATTCGGCAACCTTCAGTGCCAGCACCGCCGTGCGCTGTTGGCCCTGTGAGCCGTAGGCCGCGAGCGCGTGGCCGCCCAGCTCGAGCGCGAGGTCGTCGCGGTGCGGCCCGGCGACCGCGGCACCGCGCTTGCGTTCCGACTCGGCGACCTCCCGCAAGCGGCGCTCGAAGGCGCCGGCGACCGCTTCGGCGGTGGGCGCTTCGAAGGCGACGTTGGGCGCGTAGCGGACCTCGAGCTGCTCGATGCCGCGCGTCCACTGCGCGTGCGTCGCGGCGGCTTCGCGCGCGAGCTCGCTGACGAAGTGATTGCGCGCGAGCATCAGGTACGTTCCGGTCTCCACCAGCGTGTTGTCGTAGATCGCGAGCAGATCGTCGTCGAACGCAACGGTGCCGCGCAGCATGGCGTTCTTCTGTTGCAGCGCTTTGCCGTAGCGCGCGAGCTCGTGATAATACTGCCGGTCCTCTTGGGCGAGCGCGATGTTGATCAGCGCGCGGCGCAGCGCAGGCGGCCCGCCGACGAGCTGCAGATCGGCCGGAACGAAGGTGACGACGCGAATGCTGCCGAGGAAGCGCGCGTAGCGCACGCTCTGCCCGTTGATCGTATACTGCTTGCGGGTGCGGTTCCCGGCTTTGGCGATCGCGCAGCCGAGATGCACGGTGCCGGCACGAATCGTCGCGTCCCCGCCGACGACGGCGAGTTCGAGCCCGTCACGCACGACGTCGGCATCGCGGCTCGTGCGAAACGACTTGCCCGTGCCGAGCATCGCGATCGCCTCGAGCAGATTGCTCTTGCCCTGCGCGTTCGCGCCGATGAACACGTTCAGACCGGCGACCGGCTCCAGATCGAGTTGCGCGTAGTTGCGAAAGTTCGAAAGCGAAACGCGGGTCAGCTGCATGTCAGCGAAAGCAATCCGGGCCCTTGCAAACCATCGCGTAGATCAGATAGACGATGAAGGGCGTCGCAACGATCGCGATGATGCCGAGAACGGCACCGACGACGGCGTAGAGAATCCAACGCCGGTTCACAACGGATTCACGGGGCGTGAATCCTACTGGCGCAGCGGCATGAGCACGTAGAGCTGCTGCGCACCTTCCATCTGCTCGACCGGGCGAATCGCTGCGGGCGAGAGCGGGCCGAGGAACTCGATGACGGTCTGCGGGCTCTTCACGTGATTGAGGATCTCGACGAGGTAGCGCGCGTTGAAGGCGATCGAGAGGTCTTCGCCGGTCTGTTCGACTTCGATCTCCTCGTAGGCGTTGCCCGACACGTCGCTGCTCGCGGTGACGATCAGCGTTTGATTCGAGACCGAAAGTTTCACCATGCTTGCGCGATCGCCGGCGACGAGTTCCGCCCGGCGCAGGCTGCCGATGAGCGCTTGCGTGTTGACCGTGATCGAGCGATCGAACTTCGCGGGGATCACTTGCTGGTAGTTCGGATACTGCCCGTCGACCAGGCGCACGGTTATGGACGTATCGCCGGCCGTCATCTGGAGCTGGTTACTTTGCGCGCCGAGCGCGCTCACCGCGATCTGATCGGCGCCGCCGAGATTGCGGGAGGCTTCGTTCAGCGCCCGCGACGGCACGATGTATTTCTCGGCGCCGGTGATGCCGTCGTCGAGCGTCGTCGTGAACTTTGCCAAGCGATAGCCGTCGGTCGCGACCATCGTGAGGTTGTTGCCTTCGATTTCCAACAGGGTGCCCATCAGCACGGCGCCGCGCGCCTCTTCGCTCGAGGCGGCGAAGATCGTCGCGTCGATGCCGTCCCGGAAGCGCTTGGCACCGATCGTGAAGTGCGAGCCTTTGGTCGCGGCGGGAAGCGGCGGATATTCGTCGGCGGGCAGCGCGTGGAAATCGTAGTTGCTGCGTTCGCACTTGACCGACGCGCGCGTGGGCGTGCCCGCAAGTTCGAGCAATCCGGCGGGCAGATTGCCGAGATAGCTCGAGAAGAGCTTGGCCGGCACCGTCACCGAGCCGCCCTCGCTGATCTCGGCGGGGAAGGCATGTTCGAGTGTGAGCTCGAGGTCGGTCGCGCGGACGGCTATCTTGCCGTTCTCCGCTTGCAACAGGACGTTCGAGAGAATCGGCACGGTCGTGTGCGCGTTGACGACCTTGCTGGCGGCCCCGACCGCCGCGGCAATATCTTTGGTGCTACAGGTGAACTTCATCTCTCTCCACCGATTCGGCCCGGGCGTCGTTTCGTAGTAAGAATAACGTTATACAGTGGTAATAGCAGTAGAGCGGTGCAAACCGCGGATAACTCCGTTTTCGCCTGTCCCAATGCGGGTTTGCGCTTGGAACAACCTGTGGAGGCACCGCCTCGGGCCTTACACATAACCACGGCCCGCGACAAACGAGGGGTTATCCACGATGCAAGGCCCAACCTTGTCGACGGATCGGTGTAATACGAGGAAAAGGATGGGCCTAGCAACAGACGTCTCCGCCATCACGCAGCGGGCGATCCGCGACGAGCACGTGCCGGGCGCGAGCGTGGCGATCGTACACGACGGCAGAGTCGTCTTCGTGCGCGGCTACGGCGAGCGCGACGTCGAGCGGCGCCTGCCGGTCGACGAACACACGCGTTTCATGATCGCGTCGGTAACCAAACAGATCGTAGCCGTCGACGTCTTGCGTCTGGTCGAGCGCGGGCGTCTTACGCTCGACGAAAAGATCGGCACATTCTTCGGTCCCTCGCCCGCCGCCGGCGTAACGATTGCGGACCTGCTCGACCAACACTCCGGGATCCACGACTACAACTCCGCGGCCGTCGCGGTGCCCGCGCTGCTGCACGGCAACGTCTCGCCGTCCGCGCTCGGGGAGGCGGTACTCGCACGGCCGCTCGGTTTTGCGCCGGGCGCGCAGTTCGACTACAGCAATGCGAACTATCTGCTGCTCGGGCTGATCGACGAACGCGTGACGGGCGAGCCGCTGGCGCAGCGGCTTGCGCGCGAGTACTTCACGCCGCTCGGGATGCACGACACGGCGCTCGAGCCGTTTGCGCCGTGCGCCGGCGACAATGCCTGCGGCTACACGAAAACCCCGCTCGGAGTGCGCGCGATACCGGCGGTACCGTTCGCATTTGCCTGGAGCGCCGGCGGTGTCGTGTCGACCGCTGCCGACCTCGCGCGATGGGACGTCGCGCTCATGAGCGGCCGCTTGCTCGGCCCGGACATGCTCGCGCGCATGACCTCCAGCGCCCGCGACGGAGAGTATGCCGATGCCGCGTTCGTCTATCGAACGACCCGCGGGCGCACGGTGGCCTGGCACGACGGCACGATCGCCGGCTTCAAAGCGATGAACGCGATCACGATGCCCGAGCGCGATGCCGTCGTGGTGCTTGCCAACGCGGATTACGCGCACGCGCCGGCGCTTGCGATGGAGCTGCAAAACGCGCTCTTCGACGAGCCGGGCGGTGCGGCAGAACCGGTCGACCTTCGGCTTCCACAGTACGCGTATCCGCTCGCGCTGGGCGGCGGCTTGCTCGCGGGGCTCGCGGCGCTGGCGCTGCTGCGAAAGAAAACGGCGGCCGTGATCGCCGCCGTGCTGGTCTATGCGCTCGCCGTGTTCTTCGTGTAGCGCTACGGGTTCTGACACATCGCGATGAGCTGACGGATCTTGTTGCGATACGCCTCGTCGCGCTGCATCTGATCCTTGATCTTGTCGCGCGCGTACATCACGGTGGTGTGGTCTTTCTTGCCGAAGTCGCGAGCGATCTGCGGGAGCGAGTAGTTCGTGAGCTCGGTCGCGATGTACATCGCGATTTGGCGCGGACCGGCCAGACGCTGATCGCGCCGTCCGTTGTCCATTTCTTTGACGGTGAGCCCGTGCGCGCTCGCGACCGTCTCTTTGATCTTCTGGATCGTGATGCGCTGCAGCGGCGCTTGCGCGACCGCGCTCTTGAGCACCTCGGCGGCGAGGTCGAGCGTTATCGGCGACTTCGTCAGCGACGCGTACGCGACCACGCGGATCAGCGCGCCTTCGAGCTCGCGGATGTTCGACGGGATGACCTTCGCGATGAACGACGTCACTTCGTCGGGCACCGGGATCTTCTCGCTCTCGGCCTTCTTGCGCAAGATGGCTTCACGGGTTTCGATGTCGGGCGCCTGAATGTCGGTGAGCAGGCCCCATTCGAACCGGGAGCGCAGGCGCGACTCGAGCGTTTGAATCTCTTTGGGCGGCCGGTCGGAGCTGATGATCAGCTGGCGGCCCGACTCGTGCAGCGCGTTGAACGTATGGAAGAACTCTTCTTGCGTCGTCTCTTTGCCGGCGAGGAACTGGATGTCGTCGATCAAGAGCACGTCGACCTGCCGGTACCGGTTGCGAAACTCGGGCGTACGGTTGTTCTGCAGCGCGATGATGAATTCGTTGGTGAACTTCTCGCAGGTGACGTACACGACGTTGGCCGTCGGATTGTCGATCAAGACGCGATGGCCGATCGCATGCATCAAGTGCGTCTTACCCAGCCCGACCCCGCCATACAAAAAAAGCGGGTTGTACGCGCGGGCCGGCGCCTGGGCTACCGCTTGCGCCGCCGCATGGGCGAACCGGTTGCTGTTGCCGATGACGAACTCTTCGAAGGTATAGCGCGCGTTGAGGTTCGAGCTGCGCAGCTCTTCGGGGGCGCGCGCGGCGGCTGCGGCGACCGCCGCCGGGGCGGTCGCGCCTTGGCCGGCTTCCGCGTCTGCGACGGTGAAATGCAGCTCCAGCTCGGCCGCAAAGACCTCCGAGAGGACCTCGCCGATCTGGCCCTTGAGCCGGTTCTCAACCCAATCCCGCGCAAAGTTGCTCTGGACGGAAAGCAGCAGCTCGCTGCCGTTGAGCGAGACCAGGCGGATCGGCTTGATCCACATCTCAAAAATCGGTTTTGAGAATTTGCGCTCCAACGCCTCGAGAGCCGTTTGCCATAGCTCGTTGGAGATGTCGGAATTGCCTACCGCTAGCGCCATCCTATGCGTCCTCGTTAACTCTCTCTTTGGGGCGGATTATGAGTCTGTGTCGGCTCGGTGAGGACGCTTTCGGTTGGCTTAATCAGGCCCCGGTCCTGCGGGAATTACCCACGATCTTATCCACTTATCCACAGGGGTTCGAGAACGCATTTTCAGGGGTTTGCGGCGCATCATACACCCCCCGGGCAGGCCCCTTGACAGCACGAAAAAAGCCCGGAATTCCCCAAGGATGAGGGCGGCGGCCGCGCCGCTCTTCCCGGAGTTCTCCACAGCCCTGTCCACAGGTGTGGATTTCCCGGTTACAGTGCCAGTCCGCTGGCTGACACTCAGTGGTAAAGCAAGCGAGCCCGGAGCTTCGATGGCCGAGGCGGCGCGGATACGCCGTTCGGCCTTGACTCGGGCGGGGTGAGGTCCCTATACTTAGGGGCTGTGTGCCGCCGGTAGGCGGCTATTTTTGCCTAGGAGATTGAGTACACCATGAAGCGGACGTTTCAGCCGCATAACCGGCGCCGTAAGCGCGTCCACGGATTCCTCGAGCGGATGAGCACGAAGAACGGCCGCGCCGTGCTGTCGCGCCGCCGCAAGAAGGGGCGTCACCGCCTGACGGTCTGATGCGCTGCTACGCCAGCCTGCGCCGCCAAGCGGAGTTTGCCCGCCTGCGGCAGCGCGGCGGGCGTGTCGCCACCGGCCATCTGACCATCTTTAAAGCCGAGCCGTTGCGCCACGACCATACCTCGGTCGTCGGCATCACGGTCGGCAAGCCGGTCGGCAACGCCGTCGTCCGGAACACCGTTCGCCGCCGGGTGGCGGCGATTTTACAGGAGGCCCTCCCGGGTAAGCGCCTGCGCCTGCTCGTGATCGCCCGCCCCGCCGCGGCCGAGGCCAGTTTCGCCCAATTGCGGAACGAAATCACCAAGGCTCTGGTATAGGCTCCCGACCGTGCGAACGCTCTTGATCCTGCCGCTCCGGCTCTACCAACTGCTCGTCTCCCCGCTGCTGGGCCCCCGCTGCCGGTTTTACCCGAGCTGCTCGCAGTATGCGGTCGAGGCGATCCAGAAACACGGAGCCCTGCGCGGGAGCTGGCTAGCCGCCCGCCGCGTCGTTCGTTGTCATCCGGGGCACCCGGGCGGCCTCGATCCCGTTCCTGACGTCCGCCCAGTGGAAAGGTAACCGGTGCACCTGCTTCTCGCCGCGGCCGCTGCCGCAGCAACCGCCTCCCCGGCGGCATCGCCGTCGCCCGCCCCCGGCGGGAACGTCTTCACCCAGACGATCGGCTTCTTCTTTGGCTGGATCCCCACGGTCATTACGTGGGCGATCTCCACGATCGATCTGGGCACGCACAGCATGGCGATCGCCCTCATTCTGCTGGCCGCCCTCATCACCGCGCTCTTCTGGGGCCTCAACGTCGCGCAGTTCAAGTCGATGCTCGGCATGCAGAAGATCGCGCCCAAGATGAAAGCGCTGCAAGCCAAGTACAAGAACGATCCGCAGAAGCAGCAACAGGCCGTGATGGAGCTCTATAAGAGCGAGGGCGTCAACCCGCTCGCCGGTTGCTGGCCGATGCTCGTGCAGCTCCCGGTGCTGTTTTCCGTCTACTATGCGGTCGTACAGCACCGCGAACTCTACGAGAGCTCGCAGTTCCTCTGGGTCGGCTCATGGCTCTCGCAGCACTCGCCGGTACTCTTCGGCATACCGGTCTTCGGCGCGAGCCTGGCGCACGCCGACCTCGTGCTCGTGCTGATCTATATGGTCTCGCAGTATCTCTCGATGCGCTTCACCACGATGCCCGCGACCGATCCGGCGCAGGCGCAGCAACTCAAGATGATGCAAGTGGTATCGCCGCTGATGATCGGGTTCTTCGGCATAAAAGCGAACTGGCCGTCGGCGATGGTCCTGTACTGGCTCGCCTACAACGTGTTCCGCATGGGCCAGCAGTTCTATCTCCTGCGCAAGTACCACGAGCCGCTCTCGTTCATCGACAGCGAGCACGCGATCACGGCCGACGTCGTCGCGGCGCCGGAGACGCCGAAATCCAAGAAGAAATTGCCCGCCGGTAACGGCGCGGTCAAGACCTACAAGGTCAAGAAGAAGACGAAAGGCGCCTAACGTTCATGTTGTACGAAGACGATTTCGAGTTTGAAGAGCAGCCGGCGAACATCCGCGACCGGCAGATCCCCGGCAAGAACGCACCCGACCGCACGGGCGGCGGCGGTGGCCGCCGCGGTGGCGGTGGTGGCGGCGGCTACGGCGGCGGACGTCGCGGCGGCGGGGGCGGATATGGCGGCGGCGGACGACGCGGCGGCGGCTACGGGGGCGGGTTCCACCGCCAGCACGAGCGCTCGACCCACGCGCTCCCGGACGACGCGAAACCGGCGCGCGACCTTCTGGAAGAGATCCTCACGCGAATGGGCGTGCCCCAAGCCGAAATCGGCTACATTCCGCGCCAAGAAGGCGAGTATCTCGAAGTCACCGGCCCGGACCTCGCGATGCTCATCGGCCGCCACGGCAACACGCTCGAAGCGATCAACTTGATCTTCAACAACATCATCAACGCGGGTGTGCGCAACAACCGCAAGTACTACACGATCGACGCCGAGGGCTATCGCGCCCGCCGCGCCGACGCTCTCAAGGAGCTCGCGCACGAAACGCTCGAGCGCGTACTGCGCGAGAAGAAGCCGGTGGCGCTCGAACCGATGCTGCCGTCGGAGCGCAAGATCGTGCACCTCACGCTCTCGGAGAACGAGAACGTGCGCACCGAATCCGAAGGCGAAGAGCCCGAACGCCACATCGTGGTGTTCCCGAAGTAACACCGTGACGCCCTACGATCATCATCAGTGGGGCGTGATTCAAAGCGTCTTCGGCGCAATCGTTGCGATCGTTTTCGGCTTCATCTATCTGACCGCCGGCCGCACCATCGGCCCGGCGGTCGTCTTTTTTGCCGCGCTCGTAGTCTCCCTGATTGCGTTCGCGCGGCTGGACACGCGGGTGGACGGCGATGGTATCACGTGGTCGTTCACGTTCGGGATTCCCGGCGGCCACGTCGACTTCGCGAACCTCGCGAACGCCCGCGTCACGCAAACGAATCTCCTCGAGGGCTGGGGTATTCACTGGACGATCTGGCACGGCTGGCTCTGGAACGTGCAAGGCTTCCAGGCGGTCGAACTCGAGTGCCGTGACGGCCGCGACGTCACGATCGGAACCGACGATCCGCAAGGACTCTTGCAGGCCATCGAGCGATTCCGTACGGATGGCTAACCGCCGTCTCGCCGCTCTGTTCTGCTCGCTCGCGCTCGCGAGCTGCTCGCGGGCGGGCGCAAGCTGGGGTACGCCGGGTGAGGCGCGCGTCGGCTTCCTCGGCGACATCTGGACGCTCAACCCGCTGATCGCATTCTCGCAGCGGCTGATCGACCTCACGCAACTCACCACGCAGCCGCTCGTCGGCGTCTCACCGGGCAACGCGGCGATCCCCGTGCTGTGCGATCCCGTTCCGTCGGTTGCAAACGGGGGCATCTCGCGCGACGGCCTCACCATTACCTATCACTTGCGGCGCAACGTGCGGTTCGCCGACGGCGTGCCGTTCACGTCGCGCGACGTGGCGTTCACCTACCGCGCGATCCTGGACCCGCGCAATCCCGTCACGGAAGCCGCGCCCTACGCGCGCATAGCCGCGCTCGAAACGCCCGATCCCTATACCGTGCGGATTCGCCTGAAGGCGCCGTGGTCGGGCGCGGTGCGCGAACTCTTCGCGGCATCGGATTACGTCTTCGGCATTCTTCCCGCGCATGCGTTTGCGAGCACCGACGTGAGCAAGGCGGCCTGGAACGAGCATCCCTTCGGCACCGGCCCATGGCGCGTGGTGCGCTGGGTGCGCGGCGACGGCGTGACGTACGAACCCAATCCCTATGCGTGGCAGAAGCCCAAGCTGCGGCGCCTGGTGGTGAAGATCGTGGCCGATCAGAACACGGCGCTGACCGCGCTGCGCGCGCACACGATCGACTTCACCGACATCGATTACGAACAGGTTGCGCAGGCGCGCGCCGACGCCGGGATCGCCGTGCTGGCGGTGCCGCGCAACGCCTCCGATCAGCTCGAGCTCCAGACGCAGGCCGCGCTGCACGACGTCCGCGCGCGGCAAGCGGTCGCGTATGCCGTCAATCGCGCCGCTATCGCGCAAACGGTCTATCGCGGGCTCTCGCCGCTCGCAACCACCGAAGTGCCGCCGCTCTTTCCCGAGCACGACGCCTCGATTCCCGCGCTACCGTACGATCCGGCGAAAGCACGCGCGCTCGCGAAGGCCGCCGGCTTGAACGGCGACGTGCGCATCGTCTTCAACAACGCGCGCACCGAGCAGCGCGCGGTGGCAACGATCGTCCAAGCGAATCTGCGTGCCGCCGGGATCGACGCCTCGCTGCACGGCGCGGCGCCCAGCGTGCTTTACGCGCCGCCGGCGCAAGGCGGCATCTACTACAACGGTACCTTCGATATCGCCGTGTCGGGATGGTACGGCGGCCTCGACCCCGAGACGTCGGAACCGTGGGTGTGCGCGAACCGCGCGCCGAACGGGCCGAATCTCGCGCGCTGGTGCGACGCGCAATACGATGCAGCGTATGGCGATCAACAACGCACGCTCGATGCCGCCGCGCGCACGCGCGATTTTCATACCATGCAGCAGCGCATCCACGACGACGCCGTGTTCGTACTGCTCGTATACCGCACGGAATACGAAGCGATGAATCCCGCGCTGCATGGAGTCGCGCCGAACATGCTCTACAACTTCGGGCAGACCGAAGACTGGACGCTGCAATGAGCGACACGATCGTCGCCATCGCCACGCCGCCCGGCCGCGGAGCGATTGCGATCGTGCGCGCGAGCGGCGAGGGCGTGCGCGATCTCGCCTCGCGGATGACACCGGCGGCAAGACTGCGACCGCAGCACGCGCAGCTCTGCGACATCCTCGACGAGCGCGGCGAGCCGCTCGACCGCGGGCTCGTGCTCTTCGCGCGCGCGCCGCACAGCTACACGGGCGAAGACACGCTCGAGTTCCACGTACATGGCTCGCCGGTCGTGGCGCGCGAGGTCGTGCGCGCGGCGCTCGCGCTCGGGGCGCGCGCGGCCGATCCGGGCGAGTTCACGCTGCGCGCGTTCGCCAACGGCAAGATCGACTTGCACGGCGCGGCAGCCGTCGCGGATCTGATCGATGCGGAGACGCGATCGGCAGCGCGCGCCGCGCTCGCCAATCTCTCCGGCGGTTTGGCACGCGAGGTGCAGGCGCTGCGCGCGCAGCTCGCAGCGATCGTCGAGGAGTGCAGCGGCGCGGTCGATTTCCCCGACGAGATTCCCGATCCCGACCGCGGCGCCGTCGACGCAACGCTCGCCGGCATCCTGCGCGAGCTCGCGCGCTTGCGTCGCGACGGAGAGATCGGCCGTCTGGTGCGCGAGGGCGTCAGCGTCGCGATCGTCGGGCCGCCCAACGCCGGGAAGTCCTCGCTGCTCAACGCGCTGCTGGGCGAAGAACGCGCGATCGTCTCCGAGATCGCCGGCACGACGCGCGACACGATCGAAGAGTCGCTGGCGATCGACGGCGTGCGCGTGCGGCTGGTCGATACGGCCGGCATTCGCGAGCACGCCGGCCGGCTGGAGGCGCAAGGTATCGAGCGTACGCGGCGCGCGCTGGAGCAGGCGCGCATCGCGCTGCTCACGCTCGACGGCTCGCTTCCGCTCGATGCGGAAGCGCGTGCGCTGCTCGCGGCGACGAGCGAACGCGAGCGCGTCGTCTTCTTCAACAAGGCCGATCTGGGCGAGGACGGGGCGCACGAGGCCAACGTTCCCGATGCGATCGTCGGCTCGACGCGCGAACCCGGGACGTTGCGCGCACTGCGCTCCGCAATCGCGCGCGTCGGCTGGGGCGGGGACGTGCCCGACCTCGAGCATCCGCACCTCGCGACGGCGCAAGAGTTCGACGCCGTGAATCGCGCGCACGCCGCGCTGACGAACGCGCGCACGACACTCGCCGGCGGCCAGCCGATCGATTTGATCGTCGGTGATTTGCAGGATGCGTATGCCGCGCTCGGGCACGTAAGCGGTGACGTTGCGGCGGAGGACGTCGTAACGGGCATCTTCGCCCGCTTTTGCATCGGAAAATAGGAGGAACGGTATGCTCAAGGCACTTGCTCGCAACTGGTGGGCGCTCGCGATTCGCGGCGTCGCCGCCGTACTGTTCGGGCTGCTCGCACTGTTCTGGCCGGGCGTCACCGCCTACGCGCTGGTCGTGTTGTTCGGCGCGTACGCGTTCGTCGACGGTGTTTTCGCGATCGTCTCGGCGGTGCGTGCGGCGGAAGCGCACGAACGCTGGGGCGCCTTTGCCATCGAAGGCGTCGTCGGCCTGGTGATCGCGGCGATCACGTTCTTCGAGCCGCACGTCACCGCGCTCGCGCTCTACTTCACGATTGCCGCGTGGGCGTTTATCACCGGCGTCATCGAGATCGTCGCGGCGATTCAGCTGCGCAAAATGATGCAGAACGAATGGCTGCTGATCCTCGGCGGCATCGCTTCGATCGCCTTCGGGGTGCTGATGGTCGTCTATCCGCTGGCCGGTGCCATCACGATCATCTACCTGATCGGCGCCTACGCGATCCTCTTCGGCGTGCTGATGATCGGCTTTTCGCTGCGCCTGCGCCAGCACGCCGGCTGAGCCTCACCGGCGGCGAGCTTGACTTTAAGTAAAACATAAAGTAAAGTATGTTTCAGCTAGATAATTCTAATTCTTAGCTGGAGCCTACGATGCCGAAGAACAAGCTTCCCGCCGCCGCGGTGCTGACCCGGATAATTGTCCTCTGCCTGGCCCTTGCGCTCTTCTTCGAACAAGCCGGGGCGTTGACGTTGCTGCATCTGGACGGATCCCCCGGGCACGGCATGATGACGCCGGTCTACTGGGTGAGCTTGATCGCGCCGATCTTCTTCCTTTCCGCGCTGGTGGCGGCGTCGCGCGCGTTCGTGCGGATGGACCGTGGCGATGCGTTCGGCCCGGCGCTCGTGCGGGCGCTCTACGAAATCGGCCTCTGCCTGATGTTCGGCGCGTTTGCCGCCATCGTCGTTCAGCCGAGCGCGATCTATCTCATCGGCAACGGATTTACCGAGATGCGCGGCATCGCGTTCAATCTCGATATCGAGAACGTCACGCTGGCGCTCATCGGCATGGTCTTGATCGGGCTGGCTCGTCAAGGCCGCGCGCTCAAGTCGAAATTGGACGAGTTCGTCTAATGCCCGTGCGCGTGACGTTGGACGTGATGCTAGCGCGGCGCAAGATGCGCGCCCGCGACGTCGCCGATCGGATCGGCCTCTCGGAAACGCAGCTCAGCCTGCTGCGGACGGGCAAGGTGCGGGGCGTGCGTTTCGACACGCTCTCCAAACTCTGCCACGTACTCGAGTGCGCTCCCGGCGATATCCTCGAGTACGATCGGGACGACGCCGATCTCGCTGCGAAAGACGACTAGAGCAGCCCGCCTCCACCGCCGGGCGCCGCGCAGTGGTAGTCGAGCGTCGTGCTGCAGACCTTGAGGTCGATCACCGTCGTCTGGTTGCCCTTAAGCGTCAGGGTGAAGACCTGCGGCGGAACGTCGTCCGACTCGACCCGGATGCTGTACGCGCCGGGCTTGAGCGACTTGAACGCGACGCGTCCGCTCTTGTCGGCGGTCGCCGCCGCGGTGCTCGGGCCGCTCAGCGTCACCTTCACGCCGGGCATCGACTGACCGGTGGTGAGGTCGACGATGTGCCCGGAGAAGGTGGCGAAGGCGAGCGCGAGGCTGAGCAGTATGCGGATGTGAGGCATCGACATATCTGCTACACTAGCACATCGTGAACGGGGTCATCGTGGTCGGCGGCGGTCATGCCGGGGTGGAAGCAGCCCTGGCCGCCGCCCGTTTGGGCGTACCGGCGATACTGGTGACCGGCGATCCCGAGCGCATCTGCACGCTGCCGTGCAATCCTTCGATCGGCGGCAGCGCCAAGGGCCAGCTCGTGCGCGAAATCGACGCTTTGGGCGGCGCGATGGGCGCGATTGCCGACCGCTGCAGCCTGCACAGCCGCTTCCTCAATGAGAGCAAAGGCCCGGCGGTGCGCGCGCTGCGCCAGCAGATGGACAAACCCGCCTACGCGCGCCTCGCGGTCGACGTCCTGCGCGCCGAGCCGAACCTGCAGATCGTGCAGGGCCTGGTCGAGGATCTCATCGTCGAAGGCAGCGTGGTACGCGGGGTGATCTGCGCGGGCGGCGCACGCTACGAAGCGAAGGCCGTCGTACTCGCGACCGGCACGTTTCTCGGCGGCAAAACCTTTCGCGGCGACGTGGTGCAAGACGAAGGCCGCTTCGGTGAAGCGCCGGCGGTCGGGCTCGCGCACGCGCTGCGCCGGCTCGGCTTTCCGACGCGGCGCCTCAAGACCGGAACGCCGCCGCGCATCGACAAGTCGAGCGTCGACTATGGGGCGATGGCGATGCAGGCGCCCAGCGGCGAGCCGCTGCTGTTTTCGTATCGCAGCGCGCATGCGTTCGGGGGCCCGCAACTGCCGTGCTACATCACCGAAACGAACGCGCGCACGCATGCGCTGGTGCGCGACAATCTGCACCGCTCGCCGCTCTACGGCCTCGATCTGATCGAAGGCATCGGCCCGCGCTACTGTCCGTCGATCGAAGACAAGGTCATCAAGTTCGCACACAATCCGTCGCATCAACTCTTCATCGAACCGGAAGGCTGGAACGAACCGACGCTGTACGTCGGCGGCTTCTCGACCTCGCTTCCGGCGGAAGTGCAGATCGAGATGCTGCACACGCTGCCGGGCTTGGAGAACTGCGTAATGCTGCGCGCCGGATACGCCGTCGAGTATGACATGGTGCCGCCGACCGAATTGCGCGATACGCTCGAAACGCACCGTATTTCCGGGCTCTATCACTGCGGGCAGTTGAACGGAACCTCGGGCTATGAAGAAGCCGCGGCGCAAGGACTGATCGCAGGCGTCAATGCGGCGCTCGCCGTGCACGGACGCGAACCGCTGCGCCTCGAACGCTCGCAAGCGTACATCGGCGTGATGATCGACGATCTCGTGACGAAAGGCGTCGACGAACCGTACCGCATGCTCACCTCGCGCGCCGAACATCGCGTGCTGTTGCGGCACGACAACGCGGATACGCGCCTGACGCCGCTGGGCCGCGAGGCGGGTCTGGTCGATGATGCGGCGTGGGAGGCGTTCGAGGTGCGCCGGGCGTCGCTGCGTGAGGGCATCGCGCGCGCCGAACGCACGCGCATGCGCGCCGGGACGATCGGCGACCAGCGCTTTGAAGCGGGCGCGACCCTGGCCGATGCGCTGCGCCGTCCGACGCTGGAGTACGCCGACGTGGCTCCGCACTTCGATCCGCCGCTCGATGCGCAGATCGGCGAGCGGGTGGCCATCGAGATCAAGATCGCCGGGTACGTTCGTCGTCAGGAGCTGGCGGTCGAGAAGGCGGCCAAGACCGAGCGCGTCGTGATCCCGGAGACGTTCGATTACGCGACGGTCTCGGCGCTGTCGCACGAAGCGCGCGAGAAACTCGCGGCGCAGCGGCCGCATACGCTCGGTGCCGCATCGCGCATCCCCGGCGTGACGCCGGCCGACGTGGCGATCCTCGGCCTCTTCGTTGCGCGCGAGTCGCGCGCCGTCTCCGCGTGAGCGAGGAAGGGGAGCTGTTCGGGCTGCTGGGCCCGGAGGTGCGCGAACGCGAGCGGCTGGCGCGGTATGGCGCGCTCGTGCTCGAAGCTAACCGGCAATTCAATCTGACCGGTGCAAAGACGGCGGAGGAGCTCGCGCCTCATCTGCTCGACAGCGTGTCGATCGCGCCGTATATCACCAAAAACCTCGTCGATATCGGCTCGGGCGGCGGACTGCCGGCGATTCCGCTAGCTATAGTAACCGGCGTTCCGGTCACGATGGTTGAGACGACGATCAAGAAGGCGCGCTTCCTCGAAAGAATGCTTGCCGCCCTCGATCTGACGGGCGAGGTGGTGGCTCAGCGAGCCGAGGTCGCGGCGCACGATCCGCGCTGGCGCGGTCGCTTTCACACCGGCACGGCGCGCGCTGTCTCGAGCGCCCCGACCGTGGCCGAGCTGCTGCTGCCCTTTCTCGAAACCGGCGGCATGGCCGTGCTGCAGCGCGGCACGATGGACGAGCGCGAGCGGCAAGCCCTGTCGGACGCGACGCTGATGCTGGGCGGCGAACTCGAGCGCATCGATGTGCTGGAGACGGAGCCGATCCGCCAAATCGCCCTCGTCCGCAAGCGGAGCGAGACGAACCCTCGCTTCCCCCGCCGTATCGGCGTCCCGGAGAAACGCCCGCTGTGTATGTGAGCCCTTAGCTGCGCGCGCGTACGGCGTCGAGGAAGCCGGAGAGGATGAGGCCCGCGAGGGGTTCGTCGAGCCCCATGCGCTCGGGGTGCCACTGTACGGCGACGAGCCACGGCTTGCGCATCGGGTCGGACCATTCCATCGCTTCGACGGTGCCCGATTCGTGGTGGGCTACGGCGCGTAGGCCCTGGCCTAACTCGCCCACTGCCTGATGGTGTGAGGATGAGACCTCGCCGTGATCGACCCCAAGCAGATGGTGGAGCGCGGAGCCGCGCGCGATTTCGACCGAGTGGCGCTCGTCATCGGGTAGCAGATGGCCTTCGCCCTCGGGGAGGTCGGGGACCAGCGTGCCGCCACGAACGACGTTGAGAAGCTGCATGCCGCGGCAGATGGCGAGCATCGGCAGGCGACGGGCGATCGCGCCTTCGAGAATCGCGATCTCGGCGTCATCGCGACCGGGAAAGGTCTCGCAGATCCGGTCCGGATCGAGGAAGCCGTAGCGCTGCGGTTCGACGTCGGCGCCGCCGGTCATCAGCAGGCCGTCGATGGCGGCGAGATCCGCCGGGTCGAAGGGCTTGCCGGCGCCGGCCAGCCAGACGGCTTCGACCTCGTCGTCGACGCCCGCCTGTTCGGCGGCCGCGAGCAAAGCGCCGACATACAAACGGTACTTCGGCGTTCCCTGGTCGTAGCTCAATCCGATCCTCACGACATCGGCCCGTATTCGCGGCCGAGCAGGCAAGGGCATGCCGCGCGCGGCCGCCTGCTCTACCCCCGAGCGACATCTCCGATGCACCCTCGGGACGCAAGAGGCGTCACTTTCGCTTGCACCAGCGGGGTGGATGTCGAAAGGGCCTGCTCCATGGCGAAGGTGGGATTCGGTGCGTTCGGACGCTCGAAGCCGTAAGGACCGGTGGTTTCCCGTGAAACATTTCGGCGTTACTTACTTGACGCAAACGGGCCACCCAGTTGGCACTCCGGCTTGATAGCGTTAGGGCATGGAGAAGCAAGAGCCAGCCACCCTACTCGAAGCTATCCGGCAATTCGCGGACCCGCAGGTCGCCCACGACTACTTCGTCGCCCTGCGCTTCCCGAATGGCATTGCCTGCCCGCGTCAGGGCTGTGGCTCAGCCGATGTTGCCAAGATCAAAAACCGGAATGCGTGGCGCTGCCGAGAGTGCGGGCGGCAGTTCTCGGTCAAGGTCGGGACGATCTTTGAGGACTCGCCCATCGGCTTCGATAAGTGGCTCCCGGCCATGTGGTTGCTCTCGGCAAACCGCAACGGCATCTCGTCATGTGAGCTGGCGCGCGGGTTAGGCGTAACGCAAAAAACCGCGTGGTTTATGCTTCACCGCCTGCGCCATGCCATGCAGACCCCGACGTTTGAAAAACTCTCAGGTGAAGTCGAAGTTGACGAAACGTACTTCGGCGGCGCGCCGCGTCACTTCAAACCACGCTCCGCAAACCTCGAAAAACACGGCGGCACGGGCTATCAAGAACCCCGAAAAATCTACAAGAAAACGGCGGTTATGGGCTTCCGTGAACGTGGCGGAAACGTCCGTGCATTTGTCATCCCGAACGATAAAATGCTAACGCTGCACATGCGCGTACGCGATCACGTAGAGCCGGGCTCCGTGCTTTATACGGACGGCCACCCGGGATATGCGAATGCGGATTTCCGCTACGTTCACCACGTTATCAATCACAGCGTGGAGTACGTTCGCGGTAACATCCACACGAACAGCATCGAGAACTTTTGGAGCGTCCTGAAGCGCACCATTGGCGGAACGTACATCTGCCCGCGTGCAAAACACATGGACGCCTACCTGGACGAGCAGATTTTCCGCTTCAACGAGCGTGAAAATAAAGACGGCCCTCGCTTCGCGAAGGCGCTGAAGGGCGCTGATTCCAAGCGGCTGACCTGGAAGGCGTTGGTCGGCAGGCGGATCATCTAGGAAATGCCGATCCGTGCCCACCTATCGTGGCTTGGCTCTCTCCTTGACACAATATATAGGGTTGCGGTACAACGAAGAAACGAAAGAAGGCGAAAGCCTCGCGGCTTCGCCTTCTCCAAAATCCCGGGGGGTGTAGCTCAACTGGATAGAGCAGGTTCCCACTAAGTTCCCGGCTGCGAGTTCGAGTCTCGCCACCCCCACCGATCCCGCCGTCAGCAAATATGCTGGCGGCTTTTTTCTTGGGCCCGGATGTTTGGATATTAACCATACACCGGTCCTGTCAAGTTGCAAGCCCAATCTAGGGATGCATCACTTTGAGGCATTATGACGCAGATTGCAGCAATTGTCTAGAGGGTGTATTATCGGGGTCCTATGCCCCGCCGACTCACCGTACCGCTTGCGGACGAAGACGACACGGTTCTACAGCGCTACGTTCGCAAATTGGAATGCAGCGAAGCAGTGCTTACTCGCACGTTTCTTCGCTACGGAATACGGCATGGACCGCAAGCTATTGCAGAGTTGATGGCGGAGGCAGAAGGGGAGGGTTAGGCGGGTCGCTTCTCGCGATCCGATTGGTCTTTTTCTGTGCGCGCAACTTCATCAGCCTCGGACTTCGGAACCCGCGCAATTTGCGAAACGAACTTCTCGAAGGGGCTGGGCGGCTTTTCGGCCTGTTTATCGCTCATATCTGATCCATCAACCTAGACGTGCGTGAGCAGGCGTTGTTGACCAGGCACCGCGAAAGTATCAGGGTCCGCCCAAGGATACCTGATTGCGCGCTTCCCTTCCGGGAATGCGGCGCCTGGTCAACCCCGGCATTTGCCGCCCTCGCGAGGCCGCACTTGACCGGGTTCGGGATTACGGCTGAGTGCTTGCAACACTTGGCCGTATTCTCTTTGCGAGATCACTTTTAGGCTTGCAAGTGATCTTGTAATCGCTTTAGGTAATACGCTCACATTGGGACTACAACCTGTAGTAGCAGCCATCCAATTTCTTGAGTTTTGAAACGCTTGTTTGACTATTGTGACATGCGTCTCAAATCTGGTTAATTACTCCATTTTGGCACCCGCCAAGTGCTGCTAAATGGATGGGCGAGGCTTCCCTCATCGGCTTTCTGATTTTGGGGGCCCCGGGCCAGCTCTCGTTGCTATTTGCGATAAGTAAATAATGCCCAAACATTTTTCCCGGGGGCTATAATCGAACGGATGTATCGCCCCGTCGACCTTGACGCCCGACTCGCCGCCGCCCTGCCGCCGGGGTCGCTGTACGCCGTGGGCGGGCGGGTGCGCGACGAGCTTCGCGCTGAGATCGAAGGCGCGGAGCTTCCCGCCAAAGACCTCGATTACGTCGTCACCGGGGTCGCACTCGGCGATCTGCGCGCGCGCCTCGAAACATTGGGCCGGGTCGATGCGGTCGGGGCGTCGTTTGCCGTCTTCAAGCTCACGACCGGCGAGCGGACCGTTGACGTGGCCCTGCCCCGTCGCGAGCGCTCGACCGGCGTCGGGCATCGCGACTTCGACGTCCAAAGCGGGCCGGATATCCCGCTCGCGGACGACCTGGCGCGCCGTGATTTCCGCATGAACATGATCGCGCGCGCGCTCCCCGGCGGCGAGCTGATCGATCCCTACGGCGGCGAAGCGGACATTCGCGCCCGCCGAATCGACGTGCTCAGCCCGGCCGCTTTCGAGGAAGACCCGCTGCGCGTGTTGCGCGCGGCACAATTTGCCGCTCGCTTCGGCTACGAACCGACTGCCCGCACCCGCGAGGCGATGGCGGCGGCAGCGCACCTGGTGCAGACCGTTTCGCCCGAACGCATCCACGACGAGCTGGTCAAGCTGCTCGAGCGCGCGCCGGCGCCGTCGATCGGCGTTCGCCTGCTGCTCGAAACCGGCGTGCTCGCGCACGTCTGGCCCGAACTGGTCGAAGGCGTCGGCGTCGAGCAGAACGATTGGCACGCGTACGACGTCTTCCGCCACAATCTCGAGACGATGGACGCGACGCCGCCAGGCGATCTGGTACTTCGCTTGGCTGCTCTGCTCCATGATGTCGGCAAGCCTCGGACCAAAGATGGGCCGCATTTCTACCGCCACGAGCTCCTGGGAGCCGATTTAGCGCGGGAAATGCTTAGCCGGCTACGTTTCTCGAACGAAACGGTCGACGCCGTCGAGCACCTCGTCCGCCACCACATGTACAATCAGGATCCCGAGCTCACCGATGCGGCGATTCGCCGTTTCATCCGGCGGATCGGGCCGCATCATCTCGCGCGCCAGTTCGCGGTGCGTCATGCCGACATCGCCGGTTCGGGAATGCCCAAACGCGACGATTCCAACGAGCGCTTCGAAGCGCGCGTCTGGGCGGAAGTCGAGCGCAGGCCGGCCTTTTCGGTGAGCGATCTGGTGGTCGGCGGCGGCGACGTGATCGCGGTGATGGTTGCGCGCGGCGATGCGCCGCACGGCTTTCGCGGCGACCGCCGTGTCGGCAATGCGCTGCAGTGGCTCTTCGAGCAGGTTACCGACCACCCCGAGCGTAACGAGCGCCAAACGCTCCTCGCACTGCTCGAGGAATATCTTGCCGTCCCCGCGGACGCGCTCTCACAACAGAAGTAGCACCAGAAACCCTTGAGCCGGATCATCGCACTCGTCAATCAAAAAGGCGGCGTCGGAAAGAGCACGACAGCCGTAAATCTTGGCGCGGCGCTCGCCGTTGCGGGCAAAAAAGTGCTCGTCGTAGATTGCGACCCGCAAGGGAATACCACGACCGGATTCGGGATCGAAAAACATCGCCTCGCACGCGACGTCTACAACGTGCTGATGGGCGAAGCGACGATCGACGACGTCGCGCAGCGCACCGAACTCGACACGCTGATGCTCGTTCCCGCGACGATCAATCTCGCCGGCGCCGAGATCGAGCTGGTCTCCGCCCTCTCGCGCGAAACGCGCCTGCGTCAAGCGCTCGCGCCCGTCGCAGCGCGGTACGACTTCGTTTTGATCGATTGTCCGCCGTCGCTCGGATTGCTCACGATCAACGCGCTCACCGCTGCGGAAGAGATCCTGATCCCCGTGCAAGCCGAATATTACGCGCTCGAGGGGCTCTCGCAGCTCACCTCCGTGGTGCGCCGCGTGCGCGAAGCGCTCAACCCCACTCTGCACGTAAGCGGCGTGCTCGTCACGATGTTCGACGGTCGAACGCGCCTGGCGATGGAAGTGCTCGACGAACTCGAAAAATACTTCCCGCAGCAGATGTTCAAGACGCAGATTCCGCGCAACATCCGTCTGTCGGAAGCGCCGTCGTTCGGCAAGCCGGTGATTCTCTTCGACGTGAAGAGTCGCGGCGCGCAAGCCTACATCGCGCTCGCCAGAGAGCTGACCGAAAGCACCGTGCACGTATGAGCCAGCCCAAACGCGGCTTGGGAAAGGGCCTCGGCGCGCTGCTCGGCGACTCGCCCGTCCCCACCTCGGCGGCATCGCAGGAACGGTTGCGCGACATTCCCGTCGACCGCATCACGCCCAACCCGTTCCAGCCTCGCAAGCGCTTCGAAGAAGGCGCACTCGACGAGCTGCGCTCATCGATCGCCGAATACGGCGTGCTGGTGCCGATTCTCGTGCGCAAGCGCGGCGACAATTTCGAACTCATCGCGGGCGAGCGACGCTGGCGCGCAAGTGCGATGCTCAAGAAGGCGACGATTCCCGCCATCGTGCGCGAATCCGACGACCGCGATTCGCTCGAAGTGGCGATCGTCGAGAACCTCCAGCGCCAAGATCTCAATCCGCTCGAAGAAGCTGCCGGCTACGCGCATTTGATGGACGAGTACGGCCTCACGCAAGAAGAGGTCGCGCAACGGGTCGGCAAGAGCCGCCCGGCCGTCGCCAACGCCCTCCGCCTGCTCGCGCTCGACGATGCGATCAAAGCGATGCTCGCCGACGGCCGCCTCTCCGCGGGGCACGCGCGCGCGCTGCTCGCGGCACCGCCCGCCTCGCGCCTGAAATTCGCGCAGCGCGCCGTGAACGAAGGTCTGTCGGTGCGCGCGCTCGAGCAACTTTCGGGCGCGGTCGCGACGCCTGCGGCCGCGGCGAAGTCGCCGCGTTCGCGCGAGCTCTCGCCCGAAGAGCACGATTTCGAATCGCGCCTGCGGGAGCGCTTCGGCACGCACGTCGCGGTGGTGCGCAGCGGTAAGGGCGGCCGAATCGAGCTGCGCTTTACGAACGACCGCGAGCTGATGCGGCTCGGCGATCTGCTCCTCGACCAGCAATGAATCTCTGGTCGCGCGTCATCACGGTCCTGATGTTCGGGGCGATCTGCTTCGTGCTGCTGGTACCGACCGCGCTGCGTTCGGGTAACACGACGCTCGCGATCGTCGTGTCGGTCCTTTTCATCATCTACGCCGTTGCTAACGTGGTGTTATGGCAGCGTTTGCGCGCTCGCCGCTAGCGCGCTTGCGCGGCATCTACGCGATCGTGAACGAAGGCGCCCGTGCGATCGAGATCGCGCAGGCGGCGCTCGACGGCGGCGTTCGCATCGTCCAGTACCGGGCCAAGGGCGGGGTCGCGGCCGCGACCTTGAGCGCCCTACGCGAGCGCACGCGGACGGCGGGCTCGCTGCTCATCGTGAACGACGACTGGCGCGCATGCCTCGAGTTCGATTGCGACGGCGTCCATCTCGGCCCTGATGACCGCGGCTTCGCCGACCTCGCCCCCGTGCGCGCGGCGCTCGGCCAGCGTCTCATCGGCCTCTCCTGCGGGACGCCGGACGAAGCCGGCTATGCCGTCCGCGCCGGCGCCGATTATCTGGGTGCGGGTGCGGTCTTTGCCACCGCTTCGAAGGGCGACGCGGGCGAGCCCATCGGCGTGGACGGTCTCGCGCGCGTTGCCGCAGCGGCCGGCTCGCTGCCCGTCGCGGCGATCGGCGGCATCGGGCCGGCGAATCTGCCGGCGGTGCGAGCCTCGGGTGTGGCGATGGCGGCCGTGATCTCCGCGATCTCGGAAGCAGCCGACCCGCAGGCTGCCGCCCGCAGCCTGGTGGAAATGTGGACAGGCGATGGGCAAGTATGACGCCACCTTCGTCGCCCTCAAGGCGCTCTTCGATCCGTACGTGGAACGCTTGACGGTTACGGCCGACGGCCCGACGACGTACATGCTCGACGGAGCCTTTTCGCCGGCCCTCAAGCGTCCGATGTTCTTCGGCGGCGTGCGCGCCGGAAAGACCTACGTGAGCCTGCACCTGATGCCCGTCTACACCAATCCCGAACTCATGGGCCGCATCTCGGATGCACTGCGCCGCCGCCTGCACGGCAAGTCGTGCTTCAACTTCACGCAACCCGACCCCGAGCTCTTCGACGAACTGCGCGAGCTGCTCGCGCGCGGCTTTGTGACCTACGAGCGCCTAGGATACGTCAAATGAGCGCGGTGCTCTCGATCGGCACCACGCACCCGTGGAATATCGCCGGCGTCGGCTTGGATCTGCGCGTCGGCGCCGAAGCCGGTGCGCGCGTGCTCACGGTGGTAACCGCGGTGAGCGCGCAAGATGCGCGCGGTATTCATTCGCTGCACGGCGTTCCCGCTGCCGACGTGCGTGCGCAGTTCGATGCTTTGCCGCTCGACGAGATCCACGCGATCCGCGTCGGCGCGTTGACTTCGCCCGAGACGGCCGCCGCGGTCGGCGATCTGCTGCGGCGCCTCTACGACGTGCCGGCGGTGGTCGACCCGGTGATCGCGGCGACACGCGGCGGCACGTTCGCCGACGATGCGACGCTGCGCGTGCTGCGCGCGGAGATCGCGACGCTGCCGAGCGTCGTGCTCACACCGAACGTCGAGGAAGCCTCCGCGCTGTTGCGCGGGCGCACGATCGATCGCGATAATCTTGCCGATGCGGCGCGCGATCTGCAGCGCTTGGGGTCGCGCGCGGTCTTGCTCAAGGGCGGCCATCTCGACGGCAATCCGGTCGATGCGCTCGCCACCGCCGACGCGATCGAGCTCTTCACCGCTCCCCGGTTGCCCGGCGATCTTCGCGGCACCGGCTGTCTCCTCGCAATGGCGCTTGCCATCGAACTTGCCGACGGGCATGACCTGCGCAGTGCGGTGCAGCATGCGCGCGTTTTTCTGCGCAAGAAAATCGCTGCTGCACGCGAGTTCGGCGGCCTTCAGGTCCCCTACTGAGCGCTCTTCGGCGCGAAGCGGCACGCCTCTCGTCCAAAGACCATGCAGTTTTGGACCGTATGATCCTTGGGCGGATAAAGGAACGCGCGAGCGCTGGGCAGCGTCAGAAGTACGCTCTCCGGGACGAAGACAAACAGATCTTTTTGTAGAGAAACTTCGCTAACCGGTCGTTTGAAGTATTCGCCCTCGTCGTAATGGTGTATGCAACGAACGAGTTCGTCGGTGCGGACCCATGTAACGTAAACCGGACCTTCGTCCTCAACCTTTGACCGGAGAAACGTCGCTTGAATCGTGTAGAGAGGATGGACGTAGCCGGGTTCATTTTCCGTGACGATGATATGACGCAATTTTTCGTATTCGGTGTTCTTGCGATCGCCGCCGGCACGCTGCAACCTCAACGATATTCCACGAAACACCGTTCCGTCTTCGAGGGCCGTCCAGGTTCGGCTTGCGAGTCCAAATGCTCGGTTCGGGTTCTCTCGTACAACCAGCCCATCGACGCCGAGGCTGTCGATCAGCTTCCGAAGCCGGTCCTCGTCGGCTCCCTCGATGGGCTCGAATCGGACGCCGCCGAATTCGTCCCGGACGAGCGGCCACACTTTTTCAGCGAATGCCTTCGCCGAAGCGCTGAGCTTTTCTAAAACCTCTGCAACGAACGCCATGACACCCTCTCCGTGCGCTTCGCTTCGCTCCAGGATATTCGGCAATCCTGTACAGAACGACGCACCGATGACTTCCGCGACCGCAGCCAAACCTCGCGTCATGTCGGGCATGCGCCCGACCGGCGGGCTCCATCTGGGCCATCTCGTCGGCGTGCTCACGCAGTGGGCAAGCTACTGCGAGACCGCCGACGCGTACTTCGAAATTGCCGATCTGCACGCGTATACGACGGGGTACGAAGACCCGGCGTCGATTCGCGCGCAGCGCAATGAGATGGTCGCGGCGTGGCTCGCGGCCGGCGTCGATCCGAAGAAATCGACGATCTTCCTGCAGTCGGCGGTTCCCGAAATCGCCGAGCTGCACACGCTGCTCTCGATGATCACGCCGGTATCGTGGCTCGAACGCGTGCCGACGTACAAGGGCCAGATCGATGCGCTCGGTTCGCAGATCGCGACCTACGGGTTCCTGGGCTATCCGCTGCTGCAGCTTTGCGATATCGCGATCGTGCGCGGCGAGCGCGTACCGGTCGGCCGGGACCAGGTCGCACACCTGGAGTTCGGGCGCGAAGTCGTGCGCCGTTTCAACTACCTGTACGGCGACGGCGACGAGGTGCTGGTCGAACCGCAACCCACGCTTACCGAGTTTGCCGAAGTCCCCGGTACCGACGGCCGCAAGATGTCGAAATCGTACGACAACACGATCGCGATCGGCGACGACGAGGAGACGACGGCCAAGAAGATTCGCACGATGATCACCGACCCGCAGAAGCTGCGGCGCGGCGATCCCGGCCGTCCGGAAGTCTGTCCGGTGTTCGCGCTGTGGAAGTTCGTCAATCCGCTGAAGATCGACGGAATCGCGGCCGAGTGCCGCAGCGGCGCGCTCGGATGCGTCGCCGACAAGACCGACTTCGCCGAGCAGCTCAACGCGTATCTGCGCCCGGTGCGCGAGCGCTACGCGCTGTACCGAAACGACCCTGCGCAAGTCGAGCGTATCATTGCCGAAGGCACCGCGCGTACCCGCGAGATCGGGCAGGCGGTCATTGCGGACGTCAAAGCGGCGATGAAATTGCTGTGAAACTCGTCGCGGCGCTCGCGCTGCACCGCCCAAACTGACGGAGGAATGCCCGTGCTAGGATTGATCTTCGCAGCCACGCTTTCGCTCACCGAGATCCTCAAGCTTCCGGAGTTGAAGCATGCGATCGTTGCGGGCGAGGTCTACGATCTCGATACGAAGCGCGTGCTGTGGTCGAAGAACGGCGCAACGCGAGTCGTCGGCGCGTCGACCACCAAATTGCTCACGAACGGCACGACGCTCGCGTTGCTCGGCCCCGATTTTCGCTTTATCACGCCGGTGTATCGTGCCGGGACGGTCGATGCGAACGGCACGCTGAACGGGGCACTTGTCCTCGTCGCGTCCGGCGATCCGAACCTTTCGCAGCGCATCCAACCCGACGGCACGCTGGCGTTCGAGAACGAAGATCACGCCTACGACGGCTCCTTCGAAACCAAAGCCGTGCCTGGCGATCCGCTCGCGGTTCTTCGCGACCTTGCGCGGCAGGTGGCCGCTGCGGGCATCAAGCGAGTGAACGGCCCGGTGCTCGTGGATTCCTCGAGGCTGCCGGATCAGGGGCCGGAGGGCGGCACGGGCACCGTCGTCTCCTCGATCGTCGTCAACGACAATCTGGTCGATGTGGTGGTCTCGCCCGGCGCTCGTCCGGGCGACCCCGTTACCATTGCGGTCTCGCCGCAGACGCCGTACGTGAACTTCGTGGTCAGGGCGACGACGGGCGAGCCCAAGAGCGAGCCGACGATCGATCTCTCGAAAGACGTGAGGAACCCTGACGGCTCGCATACGGTGACGATCACCGGAACGCAGCCACCCGAGGCGCCGATCCTATACGCGTACCGCGTTCCCCAACCGGAGGTCTTCGCCGAGTACGCGTTCGCGCAGGCGCTCCGTGACGCCGGCGTCGGCGTCGAGCCGCAACCGCGCGGGTATGTTTCCGCGATCGTCGCGTTCGACAAAGAGAATCTCGTCGCCAAACACGTCTCGCCGCCGGTCTCCGAAGACGTCAAAGTAACGATGAAGGTGAGCGACAATCTGCACGCGTCGTTGCAGCCGTATGACTGGGGTATCTACGCTGCGCACGCCGCGAGTGACTGGCTCAATGCGGGGTTCGCCCAGCAACGCGCGCTCCTCACGCACGCCGGGTTGGATCTGACCGGCGCCTCCGAGATGGACGGCGCCGGCTCCGCGTCGTTCTTCACACCGGATTTCATGGTGCATTATCTCGCGTGGGCAAGCGCGCAGGCGTGGTATCCGGAGTTTGAACGCGCGCTGCCGATCTTAGGGGTCGACGGGACGCTCTTCAACATCCAAACCACGTCGCCGGCGAAGGGCCACGTGTTCGCGAAGACCGGCACGTTCGGCTGGCCGAACCTCTTGGGCGGACCGGACCATGTGATGATCTCCAAGGCGCTGGCGGGATACACGACGACGAAGCGCGGGCATCACGTCGCCTTCGCGTTCTTCATCGATCGCATCGAAGGTCCGCAAAGCGTCGATACGTCGAAAGATACCGCGCACGACGCGGGCGAACTGCTCGGAGCGATGGCGACCGCGACCTACATCTCGCTCTAAACACGAAGGCCCGGCGCTTACTCACGCCGGGCTTTCGTGCTTGGAGGAGCAGGTACGACTGCTGTTACTTCACGACGTGCCAGTCGTTCATCGTGTACGTTGCCCCGGTGCCCACGACCGTGACCGTGCCGTCACCCGCGTCGTCCACCGAGAAGGTCGCGACCGGCGTGCCGCTGTTCGCGACCGCTCCGGTGATAAACGCCGGATTCGTCGGTGCGACGCCGGTGTTGGTCGTTACGTTGAGCGTGTTACCGTTGGCGAGCGTCGCATTCGTCACCACCAGATTGATGAGGATGCCGTGCGAGAACGTTGCGCTCACCGGGATCGAGTAGGTGCCGAGCGCCGTCCCGCCGGCGAGGGTGAACTGCGGCGTTGCGATCGGACAGGCCGTGTTCTGCGAACCGGCGCCGAGGGTTAGGCTGCCGATCGCGCCCTTCGAGCTCGTCCCGCTATGCGTCGACGCCCAGGTCACCGATCCGTCGCCGTTGACGGTGCGCGTTCCCGAGAGCGCCTGCCCTTGCCACCCGAAGGTTTCGTTCAGCGAAGCGATGCCCGTCGTGTTGTAACCGGCCGAGTCGCCGCAGAAGGTGTTCACGCCGACGCTCGCGGCCGCGAGGACGAGCTCGTCGCCGCTGGCGATCGTCTTTACGCCGGCGAGGCTCAACGAGCCCTGCTCCGAGCGGTCGAAGCCGGCCGCGCTACTCGGATACCCGTACTGGTCGAACGTGCCGTTCAGAATCGTGACGTTGTCGGTGCGCGTGCTCGACGCCGTGGCGCTGCCGTTCGGATAGATGTTGACGGTGCGCGCGACGGTTTCGCTGTTGCCGTTGACGGTAAAGATGCGTACCACGTCCTTCTGCAACGACGCGCAGGCGCTATCGTAGAAATACTGCTCCTCGGTGGAATTCGCGTCGTTGTTCTTGTCGGGCGAGAAGAACTCGAGCGAGACGGCATTGGCGCCGCTGCCGACGGCGACGCACTGACCGAGCGGGAGTGCATCGCTGCGCATCGCGCCGTTGCGTGAGAGCAGCATCGCGCCGGTCGTGCTGTTGTTGAAATCGTGGAGCGTCTTTATCGGGTCGCCTGCCGAATTGGCGGCGCTGATGGCGGCTTCGGATTGCGATTGTGCCGACGGGCCTCCGCTGCCGGGAGTCGAAGTCGGGTTTACCGACGGTGTGCTGGAGCTTCCGCCTCCGCCGCCGCAAGCGGCGAGCGCGAGCGTGGCGGCGAGTGCGAGTAGCGCGGGAGTACGCATGGTCGTTCGTTCCTCATCGTGCGGTGCAGTGATTACACTGCCGATCGTACGCAGCGAACGAAACCGTTACATTAGCCGATGCTGAGGAACGCTTGTTGTCGCCGCGCTTCTAAGCGGCTTTTCATGTTGGCGGCTGGACGGGTCAGCGCCGGTTCCAGGCCGCGTAGACGTCGCGATATCGCCCATTCAAACGCAGACGACGCGCGCGACGAGCATCTTAGCCCTTGAAGTGCGGCAGTTTTTCGCGAATCTGCGCGAGCGCGTAGTCGATGTCGTCGAGCGAGGCCGCGTACGAGAAGCGCAGGTAGCCTTTGCCGGCCGGTCCGAACGACGAACCGCCGCCGCATGCAACGCCCGCCTCTTCGAGCAGGAAGCTTGCGAGCGCTTTGTCGTCGTGCGTGATCTGCGTGACGTTGGGGAAGGCGTAGAAGGCGCCTTCGGGCAGCGTGCAGCTCAGCCCGGGGATCGCATTGAGACCGGCCACGATCTTGTCGCGGCGTTTGCGGAACATCTCGTTCATCGCGCGCACCGGTTCGTCGGGGCCGGTGAGGGCGGCGATGCCGGCTTTTTGGACGAACGTCGTGACGCAGCTGAAGGTGTTGTTATTGAAGAGCGTGACGACCTTACACAGCTCTTCGGGCATGATCGCGTAGCCCAGGCGCCACCCCGTCATCGCGTACGCTTTCGAGAAGCCGTCGACGATGATCGTGCGTTCTTGCATGCCCGGCAGGGAAGCGATCGAGATGAACTCCGTGTCGAGGTAGAAGTTGCGGCTGTAGATCTCGTCGGAAATAACGAGGAAGTCGTGCTTCTGCGCGAGCTCGGCGATGCGTTCGAGATCCTCACGCAGGAGCACGCCGCCGGTGGGGTTGTGCGGCGAGTTGATCATCACCGCTTTGGTCTTGTCGGAGACCAGCGACTCGAGCTCGTCGAGGTCCATCCGCCAGTCGTGCTTCTCGCGGAGCGGAATGCGCACGACGTGAGCCTGCAGGTAGGTGGACGCCGAACCGTACGCCGGGTAGGCGGGGTCGAAGTACACGAACTCGTCGCCCGGATCCAGAATCGCGCTCAAGATGTTCCAGACGATCGGCTTCGCGCCGGGCGAGACCGTGACGTTCGCGGCTGTGTACGGTGCGGGCATCTTGCGGAAGCGCGAGGCGTAGTCCGCGATGCATTCGCGCAGTTCGACGATTCCGGACGACGGCGAGTAGTGCGTGTCGTGGCCCATGAGCGAGTCGACGGCCGCCTTCTTGATATGGTCGGGCGTGTCGAAATCGGGCTCGCCGATCTCCATGTGTACGACGCGCCGGCCGGTGGCCTCGATCTCACGCGCGCGCGCGAGCACTTGGAACGCGTTCTCTGCGCCCAGGCGCGAAACGGCGGAGGCAACGAACTTCTGCTGAGCCGCAATCACGATACCAACGATCCTTTCATAGGGGGCTCCTCGCGCATGAGCGAAAAGCTCCGGCGTCATGCGCACCCTGTCGGAAGTTTTCGCACCAGGAGCACCGACGCTTCCTGAAGGTCTCCGAACGCTCGTCGTTTCGCCCGATCGCGAGCTCGAACCTGGAATGACCGTGCGTGCGGTCTTCACCTTCCGGAACCAGGGCGGCGCGTCCGCAACCGGTGCGCGCGTCCGTTTCAACATCCCCGACGGGCTGGTGTATCTGGTGGGATCGGGGCAGCTGGACGGCGTCGATCTCGACGATGATCTCGGCAACTCTCCGCTCCTCGCGCGCAGCGGCGCGCACATCGGCGACGTCGCCCCCGGCGAGGAGCGCCGCATCGAGATCGCCTATTCGGTAGCCGGCGCCATCGAGAACGGCACGACCATCGAACTGCAGGCCGCGGTTGCTTCCTTTGAAGTGCCGCCGGTCGGCTCGAACATCGTCCGCCTGATCGCCCGCAGCCGTCCGCAGCTCGAGAATGCGCTGACCGGGATCTCGATCGAGGCGCGCTCCGAGCCGGTCCCCGGCGCCGAGGCTCAGATCATGGTCCGCCTCCACAATGCGGGCGAGTCCAGCGCCCACGACGTCGTGGTGGTGGCCCCGATTCCGGAGCACGCCCATTACGTACCCAACTCGGTCCGCGTCAACGGCCGCGAGGTCGAGCGCGACCTCGGGCTGCCCTTCGACCGGCTCTATGCTCCCGTGGTCGTGCCGACCCTCGCCGCGAGCGCCAGCGCCACGCTGACCTACCGCGTCCGAATCGCTTCGCCGCTGCCCGACGGCACGCCGGTCGTCGCGAACTGCCGGATCGCCTCGCAGGAGACGGCGGCCTTCGAGCTCGAGCCCGCCTCGCTCGTCGTTCGCTCCACCCCCGATTTCGACGACGATCGTACGACCTTCACGGTCGAGCCCGCGCACGACGTCCGCCCGGGGCAGCGCGTGGTCATGGTTCTGGTCGCGCACAACGCCGGCTCGGCTGCGGCCGACAACGTGACGGCGTCGATCGAGATGCCCGATTCGCTCGTACCGGTGCGCGGCGCGACCGCCATCGACGGCCGCCCGCTCAAAGAAGCCAAGAAGAAAGAGGCGATGACGTTCGATCTCGGGCGTATCGACGCCGACGAGCGCGTCGAACTGCACTGCGAGGCGGTCGTGGCGTCGCCGATGCTCGACGGGTCGACGATCGAAGTGGCGGCGCAGCTCGTGTGGGAGCCGGCGCGCGACGGCGAGTCGCAGCGGCGCTTCGAGCGCACGATCGGCATTCATTCGTTGCCGGCACTGCCGGTGCGCCGCAATTCGATCGCGCGCTCGGGCGGCGAGATCGTGCGGCCCGGCGAGGAGATCGAGGCGTCGCTCACCGTCTCGAACGACGGCAGCGCGGCCGCGACCGACGTGGTGCTGCATCTGCGCGTCGATCCGGCCTTCGACGAGGTCCGCGTCACCGAAAAGGCGTCGCGCGTCGCGATCGACGGCGACACCGCGGAACTCGGTACGATCGAACCCTATTCGCAGCGCCGGTTCGTGCTGCGCGCGCGCGTGCGCACGCCCTATGCCGATCGCAGCGAGCTCCGGCTGGGCGCCAGCATTCACACGCGCGAGCTCGGTGAAACCGCGCTCGGCGAAACGTCGTGGCGCGTCGACTCGCATCCCGCGTTCTCTGCGGTCCAATCGGCGCTCCAGCTCGAGAGCGAAGAAATGCTGCGTCCGAATCAACTCGCCGACGTGCTCGTGCGCGTCGTCAACATCGGCAGCGACGTCGCGCACAACGTCCGCATGCGCCTGTACGTCTCGCCGGAAGCGCGGCTCGAGAGCGTCGACGGGGCGACGCGCGAGAAGACGAAGCTCGTCTTCGGTGAGATCGCGCCGGGAACCACGGTCGAAGCGCGGCTGGGCCTGCGGCTGCTGCGCAGTCTGGCCAAGGAGTATCCGGTGACGGTCGACGCCGTTCTCACCGCCGATGCGATGCTGCCGGTCCCGTTGCATCGCCTGACGATCGCTACCACGGCCGAGCCTGATTTCTCGGTGGGAACGCTGCGCAGCGATCCGGTCGACGTCGTCGACGTCGGCGAGACGATCGAATGGGTGCTGCACGTTCGCAACGGCGGCGACGGGCCGGCGCGGCGCGTGCAGATCTTCTGCGCGCAGCCCGACTCGCTGATCTACGTCCCGAACTCTACGACGGTGAACGACGTGCCGATCCGCGACGTCGGAGCGCACTCGGCACTGGCCAGCGAGCGCGGCATCGTGCTCAACGACGTCGACCCGGGCGTCGAAGCGACGATTCGCTTCCGTGACGTCGTACACAACGGCTTGCCGGCGGGCGAAGCGATCGTTCGCGTGGCCGAGATCGCCTACGACGGCGATCGCATCGACGAGATGGTCTCCAACGAACTCAAAGTGCGTGCGACGCCGCTCTTCGCCAACGCGATTCCCGGCTTGCCGTTCGGTCTCGACGGCATGGTCGGGCCGTCGTTCGGCGTCGGCCAGCGCGCGATTACCGAGGACCGGTTCATGGAGCTGCCGCCTGCGACGCCGGTAAACGGCGACGTCTCGCACGTCTACGTGCCCTCAGACGAGATGCCGCTCGCGCTCGGCAGCAACGGCATCGCGGCGGATTCTCCCGGCAGCGAGATCGACGGCGTGCTCGATGCGTCGCTGGCCGGCGAGCGCGCCGGCGTGATGGTGACGTTCACCGCCGAACGCCACGCGCGCGCGTTGCGCTTCCTCGACGAAGCGCGGTTCGACGGGCTCGTGACGCACCTCTTTGCGATGCGCGCGTTCTTCCCCGAAGCGATCGGCGACTCGCGCGTGGGCGCGGTGACGTCGATGCGTGAGATGCTGCGCGATCACCTCGATCAGCTCTTCATTCGTCTGCGCTTGCCCAATCACGTCATCGCTCCGCGCGAGATCGAAACGCCGTCGCTACGCGCGACGCTCGAGCGGCTGCTGCACGATATCGGGGGCGCTCGGGGCGTTCCGCCGGACAGTCCGGGAGCGACGGTGATCCTGCGCGGATACTCCGACATCAACGAGATCGTCGAGTTGACCGACCGATTGAGCGATACGGAACTGGCCTCCGCGCTTCCCTGGGCGATCATGGCACGGCTGCTCCCCGACGGAACGGTTCAGCTCGCGCACTATCGCTCGATGCTCGTCGAGCGCCTCGATGCGTTTGCCGATGCCGACAGCAGCGACTTCCTCGATGCGCTCCAGCGACGCCGCGACGTAGCGCTCGACGCCGCGCTCGACGTCGTCCGGACATCGCTGCACGCCAACGCCGTATAACGCGTGACACCCCTTACCATCGGGCTGCTGCTGGTTGCCGTCGGCGCCGTCGTGCTCGGCCTCTACGCCTGGCTTGCGCCGCGCCGTGCCGAGGACGAGCGCCGCCGGCGGGAGTCTCCGTTGCAGGCGACCACCGCGTGGACGAGCGAGGCCGGCGATGAGTTCGCGGGTCTCTCCGAGTCGGCGCGTTGCGATTTGGTCTTTGCCGTCGCGGCGCTCGAAGACGAACGCTCGCAGCGTCTGCTCGAACACGCGCTGCGCGATCCGGCGGAAGCGGTTTCCCTCGCCGCCGCGCACGCGCTCGTGGGGAGCGGGCGCCGGGCGGTGGTCGATGCCTTCTTGGCGGGCCATCCGGGGACGCGGGCCGACCGGATTTTGCAGACGCTGTCCCTCCTCGACTAACGCGCCGAGGTTGATAGGCGGAAGCAGAGAAAGGTAGGC
>Ga0326727_10002936_pt1 | contig 56228 bp, 49 predicted proteins | sample MB2enrmetagenome_FD_207643 | JGI IMG/M metagenome (GOLD analysis project Ga0326727, IMG submission 207643) | Lab enriched peat soil microbial communities from McLean, Ithaca, NY, United States - MB29MY | ecosystem: Environmental > Terrestrial > Soil > Wetlands > Peat | place: USA: New York...
GCCCCTCTGGCTCGCAATACTGCAGCACTTCAACCTCTCTGACAGCAGTGCCTGTTCTTTGCAGCAGTTTCGCGCCAACCTATCCGACCGGTGTAACCGAACCGACATCCGGCCTGACCGCGCCGCGGACCTTCCGCGCGAATAACGTAACCTTTTCCATGCATTACGCGTTCTGATTCCGCGGATTTATCGGGCTAGACACAACCGGCGCAGTTCCCATGAAATAAAAAGGAATTGCGCCGGTTTGTCTGAGATGACATTATGGTATCGGCCCGGTTGTGGCTTCGGCGGCCGATTATGGACGCCGTAAATGAGTTTGAATAATATTCCAGGCGCCGGGTTCCTGCAATGCGCGCTGGTGAGTAGTAATGACCAAGAGGAGGATTGCAATGACAAAGATGTTTCGATACATGAAAGTGCTGGCCGTTGTAATGTCATTGGCCGGCGCCGCGAGCTTTGCCCAATCGGGCGGCGAAGCGACTTACAAAGCCAAGTGCGCCATGTGCCACGGCGCTGCCGGCGTTCCCAATCCAATGATGGCCAAGAATATGGGTATCAAGGCCGCCTCTGATCCGGCGATCAAAAACCTTTCTGTTGCCCAAATGATTGCCGCCGTCAAGGATGGCAAGGGCAAGATGAAGCCGGTCGCGGGACTCACCGATACGCAGATCAAGGAAGCGGTGAGTTTCTACCGCCATTTCCTGAACCCGCAGCCATTGCCGCCCGGCCAGTAAAGGCCGAGTTCGAACGCGACAGGCCCGCCGTTACTAACGGGCCATCGCTACAGTTGCAACGTTAATTAGTGTTGGCGGAGTTAGCCGCGCTAACACGCGCGTAGCGCGGCTAACTCCGCTAACACCGCTTGTGTGTGGGGGATCAGGTGCCAGCGTTTCAAAAATTACGTGAGAGCTGGGTGCGCCCGGCGCTGTTTTTCGGCAACAATCCCATCAGCCTGGCAGGCGGAGCGGTCACCACCGCCGCTGGCGTAACCATGATTGCCTATTGGCTGGTGGAACTCCTCGGCCGGCCCAATGACAATCCTTATCTGGGTATCATCTTTTTCCTGCTTCTGCCCATCCTCTTTATTTGCGGACTGCTTCTGATCCCGGCGGGCATGTGGACGCGCCGCAGAAAACTGCAAAAGTCAGGACTGATTCCGCTGGAGTTTCCCAAGGTCGATTTCAACGACAGGATCTTTCGTCATGGCGTGGACATTGTTCTGGCGGCGACTATCGTGAATTTTCTGGTAGTGTCGGTGGCCAGTTATCGCGGCGCGGCCTACATGGATTCGCCGCAGTTCTGCGGCCAGAGCTGCCACGTGATGCACCCGGAGTACACGGCCTACAAGATCTCCGCGCACTCCCACGTGGCCTGCGTGGATTGCCACATTGGCTCAGGCGCGGAAGCGTACTTTTCCGCCAAGGTGAACGGCACCAAGCAGCTTCTTGAAGTCACATTCGACCGCTACCCCACGCCGATACCATCGCCTGTCGAAAGCCTGCGCCCGGCGCGCTACACCTGCGAGGGCTGCCACACCCCGGCCAAGTTCATCGGCGAAAAGCTGCTGGTCAAGTCCAGCTTTGCCGACGACGAAAAGAATACCGAGACGCAGACGGTGGTAGTGCTGCACCTGGGCGGGCGGGATTCACTCTCTCATCTGACCGGGATACACGGCATTCACCTGGGGCACATTGAATATATCGCCACCGATCCAACCCGGACCACAATCCCCTGGGTGCAGAAACGAAACACTGACGGCACGGAGATTGTCTTTGCCACTCCTGCAGCCGGCAGCGGCGTTCCTCAGGGCGAACGGCGGGTAATGGATTGCATTGACTGCCACAACCGCGCGGCGCACACCTTTGTTACCGCTGAGGACGCGCTCAACCGAGCAATGGCCGAGGGCGCGGTATCGCCCGAGCTGCCTTGGGTTCACAAGAAGGGCCTGGAACTGCTCAACGGTAATTATGCCTGCGAGGCCGAGGCGAGCGTGAAGATTCCCGCTGAGCTTGAGGCCTTCTATCGCGCCGAACATCCCGAGGTGCTGACTGTCAAAGCCGCGCTGGTCAAGTCGGCGGGCGAGCAACTCGCGATTATCTACAGCCAGAATGTTTTTCCATTTATGAAGGTGACCTGGGGCACGCATCCCAACCACATAGGCCACATGAGCTATCCGGGTTGCTTCCGCTGCCACGATGGCGAGCACGCGGCCAAAAGCGGAGCCAGCATTACCCAGGATTGCTCGGCCTGCCACAACCTGCTGGCAACGGATGAACCCAGGCCCAAGGTGCTCTCTGATTTAGGAATTCAATAATTTCTTCGGTTAGCGTATCTTGCGCGGCAGCGGTAAAAGCGCAGGCACTCGCTGTGCGTACTGCTCGTAGACATCTCCAAATTGCAGCCGCATCCACCGCTCTTCAAGCCGCAGCTTGAACCATAGCGACGTAAAGATGAAAGCAAAGGCCACCAGGCCGCGAACCTGTCCGATGGCGATCGCCGTGCCTAGAACTCCGATCAACAGCCCGGTATAAATTGGGTGGCGGACCAGGCCATACGGTCCGCCGGTGATCAGTTCGTGGTTCTGCTTGATCGTCACTGAGCGGCTCCAGTTGTTGCCCAGATACACGCGCGCCCAAACTGAAAAGCCTAGCCCCAGCAGATTCACCACCGCGCCAATCCAGAACCAGTCCCTCCAGTTGGTTTCAGTACGATAAGACCAGTAGAGCGCGGGAATGGGCAGCCAGGGGCTCATGAGGAGAAACATGACGAAAATAAACGTCACGGCCCGTACGATCCGCGACACAAGCGGCTCAACCCGTTCGTTGCTCTTGACGCCGCGCGCCGCAACTTGCCAGTAGAGGATGTAACCCACCCACAGCGCGGGAATGAACCAATCGTAAAAAAATCTCATGAGCCTCCATACGGCCGTTCATCAAGCAGTATACGCATAAAATGAACCACCGGTTCCCAATCGAGCGGGAGACCGGTATGGTAGCCTTGATTTTCAGTTTGAAGGAGCAAAATTCCGATGTCTACCAGCCATCCATTTCACTTCAATCTTGTCGCCGCGGCCCATGCCTCCATGATCGAGCACGGATTTCAGCCGGATTATCCCGCCGGATCCGACAAGGAACTGGCCGCGATCCAGGCTCATCCCGAGCTGCCCGCCGCCCCCGGCGTTCAGGACCTGCGAAAACTACTCTGGTCCTCAATTGACAACGACACCTCCAAGGACCTGGACCAGATCGAGTGGGCTGAGCAACTGCCCGATGGCCGCATTCGCGTGCTCATCGGCGTAGCCGACGTGGACGCGCGCGTCGGGCGGGGCACAATCCTCGACGGCCACGCCAAGAGCGAGACGACTTCCGTTTATACCGGAGTCAAGGTCTTTCCCATGCTGCCGGCCGAGCTTTCCGAGGGCATCACCTCGCTCAACGAGAACGAAGACCGCGTGGCGCTGGTGATCGAGTTTGCCGTGGATCAGGCGGGCACGGCCACGGACGGGAAAGCTTACCGGGCGTTGGTGCACAACCGCGCGCAACTGGCCTACAACAGCGTGGGCGCCTGGCTGGAGGGCAAAGGGCCTGCGCCGGCCAAGGTGGCCGCCAGCGCCGATCTGGCCGCGCAATTGAAGCTCCAGGACACGGCGGCCCAGCGCATGGTCGGCAGCCGCTTCCAGCACGGGGCGCTGGACCTGGAAACCATCGAAACGCGGCCGGTAATGCTGGCCGAGGAGGCAGTGGAGATTGCGCAACTGGAGAAGAATCGCGCCACCTCGCTGATTGAGGAGTTTATGGTGGCGGCCAACGGCGTCATCGCGCGCACCTTTGAAGACGCCGGCGTGGCCTCCATCCGCCGCATCGTGCGCACGCCCAAGCGCTGGGATCGCATCGTTGAAGTAGCTGCTGGGCTGGGCACAAAGCTGCCCGTCGAGCCCGATTCAAAGGCCCTCAACGATTTTCTTCTTGCGCAAAAGCAGAAGGACCCCGACCACTTTCCCGATCTGTCACTGACTATTGTGAAACTGATGGGCCCCGGCGAGTATGTGCTGGTCAAGCCCAATGAAGTTTCGCCCGGCCACTTCGGCCTGGCCGTGCAGGATTACACCCACTCGACCGCTCCCAACCGCCGCTTCCCGGACATGGTGACGCAGCGGCTGATGAAGGCATGGCTAGCCAAGGTAGCGCAGCCCTTATGGCCATACTCCGCTGACGATCTCAACGCCATCGCCGTTCACTGCACGCTGATGGAGGACAACGCCCGCAAGGTGGAGCGCGATATGCAGAAGCGCATCGCCGCCGTGGTGCTACAGAAGCGCATCGGCCAGAGCTTTCCGGCCATCGTCACCGGCGTCAATAACTACGGCGTTTTTGTTCGCACTCTCGATCCACACGCGGAGGGAATGGTGGTCCAAGGCGGCAAGGGGCTGGACGTGGGCGACAAGGTGACGGCGAAGCTGGTCTCCACCGATCCGCAGCGCGGGTTTATTGATTTTGCGGTGTGAGCTTTACATTGATAGATACTGCAGGACGAATGTTCTTAGAATGGGTGTGCTGCATATTATGGATGGGGAACGATTCGCACAATTGGCAGTTGCACTTATTGTGGCCATGCCAGACGGATCGCGTCGCCTGTCGATCCCATGGCGCTGATGATTCCTGCCGTTGAGACGGCCAACTCTCTTCTGCCAGCGTTCCGAGAATTCTGGTTGCCTTAACCTGCCGGGCAGAGGCGATAATGGTCCAGGGAGAATTCATGCGCGCGATACGAAACTTCCGTTTTCTCTTGTCCTTTCTGATATGTTTTGCTGTCCTTGGTCCGGTGAGCGGCATCCATGGACAATCAACCGGAAGCAACGCGTTGCCGCCCGCGCCGCGCGCCAAGGAGGTTCGCATGAAGCATGTGCTGGTGATTGGCCAGACCAAGGACTGGGAGCACGATTCCGTTTCGGATGCGATGGCCGCCATCTACAACATGGGCCGGGAAAGCGGCTTGTGGGAGACCACAATGCGCACCGACACCAGGCCGCTGACCAAAAAAGAGCTGCCGCGCAACGCCAAAAACCTCAACTACTTCGACCTGATTGTCTTTGCCAATACCAGCGGCGAACTGGAGATGGACGAGAGCCAGAAGGCGGACATGATGTCGTTCATCAAGGAAGACGGCAAGGGATTTGTCGGAATTCATGCCGCGCTGGACACCAACCACGCGTGGCCGGAGTACGGCGAAATGCTTGGCGGCTGGTTCGACGAGCATCCCTGGATGACCTTCAATGCGCCGATCGTCAACGAAGACCCCAGCTTCCCGGCCGTGCGCCACTTTCCGGCCGCATTTGTGAAGTACGACGAGATCTATCAGCCCAAGGCCTGGTCGCGCGATAAGGTCAATGTTTTGCTCAGTCTCGATCCTGCAAAGCTGGAGTATGAAAACAACCCGAAGATCCACCGCGCCGACCACGATTTTCCCGTGGCCTGGAGCAAGATGTACGGCAAAGGGCGCGTCTTCTATTCCACGCTCGGCCACACGGAGGAGTCCTGGCAGGATCCAGATGTTCGCACCATGTACTTTGAAGCGATCAAGTGGGCGCTCAGAATGACCGAGGGAAGCACGGCCTCTCATCCGCGGCGGTAGCGCCGGACCTTGCCGTTTACAAGCTTTCCCCGCGCTCTTATCACTGGGGTGATTTATCCTTTAGTTAGCCCTATGGTCCGATTCGCCTTCTTTTTGGCGATCTGCCCAGGCGGGCGCTTACTCCACGACTGGTGAACGAATGCGCTTAGGCTCTTGTCTTCTCCCTGCAACACTTGCTGCCGGCTTTGGCCTGCTGGCGCTACCCACCACTCTGTTTGCGCAGGAACCGGGATATGGCGCAGTCGCCGTGAGCGAGCTTCCCGAGGCTCCGCAGGCGCAGTTTGCGCCGGCCGCGGTTGAGCCGCAAGCTCCTGCCGGCCAAAGCCAGGACAGTTCCAGCTCACAGACGGGTGCGCAACAGCCCGACGCCAAGAAAAGCCAATACGAAAAGGCCGAAGAGCAGATCAAGGAGCAGGAGAAGCAGCGGGTAGTGGGGATTGTGCCCCAATTCAACATCTCTTATCGCAGCGACGCCGTCTCCATGACTCCGGGACAGAAGATGCGTCTTGCCCTTCACTCCACAACCGATCCGATGGCCTTCGCCGCGGCCTTCGTGGTTGCCGGCTACCACGAAGCCAGGGACGACAATAAAGGATTCGGATGGGGACTCCAAGGCTATGGAAAGCGCTCTGGGGCGGCCTACCTAGATGCCTTTGACGGCAACATGATCGGCAACGGCGTCTTGCCCGTCATCCTGCACCAGGATCCGCGCTACTTCCGCCTAGGGCACGGAACCACAACCCATCGGATCCTCTATTCCCTAGCAACCAATGTCATCTGCAAGCACGACAATACCGGCAAGTGGGAGCCCAATTACTCCAACGTTGGCGGCAACATCATCGGGGGCGCGATCTCCAACCTCTACTATCCCTCCAGCGGCTCAAGGGTTAGCCAGACCTTTACGAATGGGATTATCGTGACGGCCGAGGGCGGGATCGGCTCCATCTTCGACGAGTTCTGGCCCGACGTCTCGCGCAAGATTCTGCACCGGGATCCCTCGCACGGCCTCGACGCCAAGGCGCGCGCGGCCGACCGGCAAAAGAAGGAAGCCAAAAAACAACAGGAGTAGTTCAGGATCGGCTGCTAGCCGTCGCTTACCTGATCAAAGCCATCTGCCATTCCTCGTCCTTTGCTCCTGCAAGCAAAAAAGCGGCGCGCAATTGCTGCTTGAGCGCGCCGCATGGAAAAAGTCAAGCCGAGGCAGAGCTTCGGCCTTATCTTGTCGCGAATTACGGATAGACACCGCGGAGCCTTACAGCCTCGGCCACGCGCCCAATGCCCAGCATGTTGGCTGCTATGCGCATCGAAACCTTGTGATCCAGATGGATCTTCAAAGTATCTGCGAACGAGGTTTTCATGATGCGTTCCAGCTTGGTGTAGACATCCTGCGCATCCCAGAACAGGTGCTGCTCGTCCTGCACCCACTCAAAGTATGAAACCGTCACTCCGCCGGCGTTGCACAGAATGTCGGGAATCACGAAGATGCCCTTGGCTTCCATAATTTTGTCTGCCGCCGGGGTGATCGGTCCGTTGGCCGCTTCGGCGATGATCTTGGTCTTCACTGCCGCGGCGTTGTCGGCGTGAATGGCGTTTTCGAGCGCCGCCGGCACCAGGATCTCGCACTCCATGGCCAGTAACTCAGCTGGAGTAATGGACTCGCTTCCCTTGAAGCCCGCAACGCGTCCGGTGGACTCCTTGTGAGCGAGCAGCGCGGGAATGTCCAATCCGTTCTTGTTGTAAACGCAGCCCGTCGAATCGCTCGCCGCAATCACCTTGGCTCCGGCTGCATGCAGCAGGTCCGCTGCAAACGAGCCGGCGTTGCCAAAGCCTTGAATCACGACCCTGGCGCCCTTTAGTTGAATCTTCAGATGCGCGCAAGCGTGCTCGATGGTGTAGAAAGCGCCGCGCGCTGTGGCATCGTTGCGCCCCAGCGAACCACCCAGAGCGATCGGCTTGCCGGTTACCACGCCCGGAATCGTATACCCCTTAGTCATGCTGTAGGTGTCCATGATCCACGACATGGTTTGCGCATTGGTGTACACGTCCGGCGCGGGAATGTCCTGCTCCGGTCCGATGATGGGTAGTATCCCAGCCGTGAAGCGGCGCGTCATGCGCTCCAGTTCGCCTTGCGTCATGTGCTTCGGATCACAGGTAACTCCGCCCTTGCCGCCTCCGAACGGAATGTTCATTACCGCGCACTTCCATGTCATCCAGGTGGCCAGCGCCTTCACTTCATCCAGCGTTACCTGCGGGTGAAAGCGAATGCCGCCCTTGGCGGGCCCGCGCGCCGTGCTGTGCTGCACACGGTGGCCCTCAAAGCGGTGAATGCGCCCGTCTTCCATGCGCACCGGCACACTGACCGTCAGAATCCGTTCGGGATACTTGATCACTTCCCGAATATCTTTGTTGAGCCCCAGCGCGTTCGCCGCCGTATCGAAGTTCTCCAGCGCAACGTCATAGGCGTTATCTGCAACTCTTGTTGTGCTCATATTCTTCTTTCCTCCTTGAACCGCACGAATCCACAATCAGCTTCGGATCACCATCAGCTCGCAGGACACACCTCTCTGCACGACTCTCGATACAGTTCCCGTCCCCTCGCCAGCGCGCGCTTATTCATCTCCGTCCAGCGCGGATTCTTCACCAGCCTGAGCATTGCCGCGTCGATGTTGACATCCCGCACGACTCCGGTGATCTCCAGCAGCGCGCCCAGCATCACCATGTTGCACGCCCGCGCATCGCCCAGCTCGTTAGCCACGCGCGTGAAGGGGCACGCTAAAACATGAACGCCTTCCTGCTCGCAATCGTCCGGATAGGTATCGCCGTTATAGAGAATCCACCCGCCCGGAGTCACGTTCTTTACAAACTTCCTGAGCGAGGGCTCGTTCATCGCCGCCAGCACAGTGGGGTTCGCCACTAGGGGCGAATCAATCGGATGCCTGGACAGGCGCACATGGCAATTGGAGGTTCCGGAGCGCATCTCCGGCCCATACGACGGCAGCCAGGAAACCTCCAGCCCCGCGTCCAGCCCGGCCTCGGCCAGCACCTCGCCCAGCAGCAGGACTCCCTGTCCGCCAAAGCCGGCTACCCGCACACGAAGATCCAGACCCGGCGCAGCCACGTCTCGCGCCACCGGGTTGCCTTCCGGCAGACTCTTGTTGTCGACGCCAAGAATCCGCGGAATCTGGTCAAGCGCCGGCGAGGGCTCGGGCAATGGATGTGCGTGCGCCTCTTTGGTGCGATCAAGAATCACCTTGACCGGAAACGTCTTGGTTAAAACATCGCGCACCCAGTGCTGCGCGTCAACCGGATTCATCTTGAAGATCGTTGGGCAAGGTGAGAGCACCTCGATCAGCGAGAAGCCCAGCCCGCGCACCTGGTTTTCCACGGCGCGCTTGATGGCGCGCGATGCCAGCGCAATCTGCTTGTTGTCGCCCAGAGCCACACGCTCGATGTAGACCGGAGCCTCCAGCGTTGCCAGCATCTCGCTCATGTGCAGCGGGAATCCCTCGTTCTCCGCTTTTCGTCCAAACGGAGAGGTTGCGCTCTTCTGGCCCAGCAGGGAAGTCGGCGCCACTTGTCCGCCGGTCATGCTGTAAATTGCGTTGTTCACAAAAATGATCGTGATATTTTCGCCGCGATTAGCCGCGTGAAGAATCTCAGAGGCCCCGATGGCCGCCAAATCCCCATCGCCTTGATAACCGATGATGATGCTATCCGGCCTGCTCCGCCTTACCGCCGTGGCCACCGCCGGCGTGCGTCCGTGTGCGGCCGAGATATTGCCTACGTCGAAGTAGTTATAGGTAAATACAGAACAGCCGACCGGCCCTATCAGAATCGTCCTGTCCTGAATGCCCAGTTCATCGATGGCCCGCGCCAGCATTTTGTGCACTTGCCCGTGCCCGCACCCGGGGCAATAGTGCGTCTGGTGCTGCAACTCTTCTTTGCGCGTGAAGCGCGCAAAAAATGATTTGGGCCTGCCGTGCAGCACTTCGTATTCAGGGACCATCTCGTTAGACATAGGACCTTCGCTCCTCTTTGGGCTGCATAGCCGGCGGAATTTTCCGCGCCTGATCTTTCACGATCCTGAGCACCTCTTCGTGTGACGGCACATTTCCGCCTACGCGGCTGAAGAACTCCACTGGCCGCGCTCCATTCAACGCCAGCCGCACATCGTCCACCATTTGTCCGTTGCTCATTTCAACCGTAACGAAGACCTGCGCGCTCTTGGCCAGCCGCTGAAAATGTGCGCTGGGAAATGGAAACAGAGTGATGGGCCGCAGAACGCCAACCTTGAGGCCAAGTTCGCGAGCCTCGGCGGCAACGGCCTTCAAAATCCGCGCCACGATTCCGTAACCTGTCAGCACAATCTCCGCGTCCTCGGTTCGCCACTCTTCAGCGCGCACCTCGCGCTCCTGCGCGCGGCGATACTTCGCTTCCAAATGGCCTTGATGCGCCTCCAGCGCATCGTTGTCCAGGAACAGCGAGGTAATCAGATTGCCGCGCGTCGCCGCCGTTCCAGCCACGGCCCACTCCGGCTGCTGCGGTGCAACAGCCGTCTGCGGGAACTCCACTGGCTCCATCATCTGTCCGATGAATCCGTCGGCCAGCAGCACCACCGGGTTGCGATAGCGGTCCGCCAGCTCAAAGGCCAGCGCGGTCAAATCTGCCATCTCCTGCACGGAATGCGGTGCCAGCACGATGGTCCGGTAATTGCCGTGGCCGCCGCCCTTCACCACCTGGTGATAGTCGCCCTGTTCGGCGTTAATGCTGCCCAGGCCCGGCCCTCCGCGCGTGATGTCGGCGATCACGCAGGGCAGCTCCGCGCCGGCCATGTAGCTGATGCCTTCCTGCATCAGGCTGATTCCCGGTCCACTCGAAGCCGTCATCGCGCGCACGCCCGCGGACGACGCTCCGTAAAGCATGTTCATCGCCGCGACCTCGCTCTCCGCCTGCAAGAACACTCCGCCGGTCTGAGGCATATAGAGCGCTGCCGCCTCGGTAATTTCGCTGGCAGGGGTAATGGGATACCCATAGAACGCGCGGCACCCGGCGAGAATCGCGCTCTTCACAATCGCTTCGTTGCCCTTCATCAGTTGCTTGCGCATTTGCCCGCTCCCGCGATCCCTGCATCAACGCCGTGCCCTTTATCGGCCGGATGATGCACGATCTTCAAAACCGTAAGCGCTCCCGGCTCGGGACACACCATAAAGCAGATTCCGCATCCCGTGCAGCCAGTGCCCGCATATGTGGCCGTGCGATAGCCGTAGTGATTCAACTGCTCGCAGAGAGCGATTACCTTCGGCGGGCACGCCTCCACGCAAAGCCCGCAACCCTTGCACTCGTCCACGTCAACCTGCAGCACGCCCCGGTCCTGCTTCTCCGCATTCGCCATACTCACTCCTCTCCGGCAAGCCGCTAACTCTCAAGCAAGCACGGCCTCGGTTTTGCATTCCATGTAATGTGAGCGTACCGCAAAATCTTCCAGCTCTTCCCTGAAACGCGGATCGGCAATGGCGATCAGCGCCTCGGCACGCTCGCGTAGCGACTTGCCATGCAGGTACGCGATGCCGTGTTCGGTAACCACGTAATGCACATCGGCGCGCGAAGTTACCACGCCCGCGCCCGGCTCCAGAACTGGTTTAATCCGAGAAATCGTTCCGTTCATTGCGGTTGAAGGCAGCGCAATTATCGGCACTCCGCCCTTGGAGCGAGCGGCTCCGCGAATAAAATCCACTTGTCCGCCAATTCCGCTGTAAGGCTTGATCCCCAGCGAGTCCGAACACACCTGTCCCGTCAGGTCTACCTGCAAAGCCGCATTAATGGCCACCATCCTGTCGTTCTGCGCCACAACATACGGATCGTTGGTGTAGCAAATAGAGCGGAATTCAAAAGCCGGGTTGTCGTGGATGTAATCGAAAAGCCGTTGCGATCCGAGCACGAACGAAATCACTGCTTTGCCGCGATGCAGCGACTTGCGCTCTCCGTTCAGCACTCCAGATTCCATCAGGTCGATCACGCCATCTCCCACCAGCTCGCTGTGAATTCCCAGATCGCGCTTGTCTCCCAGGCAAGCCAGTACTGCTTCAGGAATCGCGCCAATCCCAGTTTGCAGCGTCGCTCCGTCGGGAATCAGAGAGGCAACATTCTCCGCTATCCGGCAATGCCACGCGGTGACCGGTTTCGCGTGCAGCTCCAGCAACGGACGCGATGTTTCCACAATCGCCGAGATGCGGCTCACGTGAATTGCCGTTTCTCCATGCGTGCGCGGCATCCTCTCATTCACTTCGGCAATTACCGTCCGCGCACAGCGAGAAGCGTTCAAGGTGCTGTCCACGGTTGTCCCCAGGGTTACGTATCCGTGGTCATCCGGCGGCGAAACCTGTATAAGGACTACATCCAGGGGCATGGCGCCGCTGAAAAACAAGCTCTCAATCTCGCCGAGGAATATAGGTATATAGTCAGCTCGTCCCGCAATCACCGCATCGCGAACATTTTCTCCCAGGAAAAATCCGCGATGGCGAAAAATGCCATCGTACTCCGGCTTGGTGTAAGTCGCCTCGCCCAGCGTCTTCATGTGGACGATCTCGACATTGCGCAACTCAGAAGCTCGCGCCACCAGCGCATCGATCAGGGGTGATGGCGTACCGCATCCGGACTGAATCCAGATACGGTCACCGGAACGAACCACTTTCATCGCCTGTGCGGCTTCCATGCGCCTATTTCGATATTCTTCGCGCCAGTTAGTCACCGCTTGCCTCCGTGTTCGTATCCGCATCGGCCTTACCTTTGAGATTATGCGTTTGACGACAGATGACGGCAAACGCATTAGCATAACTCTTGCACATTGAGAAAAGCTATGCTGGATTCCGGTAATAAATCTATCACCAAAACCCAAATTATTCTCGGCTTCACAAAGATGCGCGGCTGTGACGCGCGTCACCCAGCTCTCGTTGTTAGATGCGGAATATCATCGGAATTATGATGGTTTCCGATTGTAAAGTTTTCGCTCTAAAAAGATAAGAGTATTAATTACAGATACCGCTAAACATTATAAGAGCTGTATCGGATAAACTGGCAGTAGATAATTATAGGCCTATATGAATATAACATTATTATAATCAACAACATGGAAAGATATTGATGGTCGATTATTACTTTGGGATTATAAGTCTTGGAAAATTAAATCATATAAAGTGAATATGCTGTTTATACAGCTACAAATAACATAGTAAGATGACGTGACAAGTAATAAGTACCTATCTACATCGTAGTTATAATGAGTTATTGGTTATATAAGTATGTAGATCGATTATCAGATATGTGAGTACGCGAGTTAGATTATTTATAGCATGGATATACTACTATATTGCTCTTGCTTTTCCAGGACAACTGAATTCTAATCTTCTCGGATGAACAATCGCTTCCAATCCGTTGCAAGCCGCATGGCGTCTAGCGTTGCGAATGCTGGCACTACGGCGCTGATGCTGACGGGATTCAGCGCCGTCATCGGTCAGGTCGTGCTCATGCGCGAGTTGATGGTCGTCTTCAGCGGTAACGAAATCTCACTGGGCATTATGCTTGCCACGTGGCTCTTCTGGACGGCTACCGGCAGCATCCTGTGCAGCAGTATTACCCTGCGCGAAATTCATGAGCGGCGAACGATAGCCGTGCTCGAATGTTTGCTCGGTGTCAGTCTTCCGCTTGCGGTATGGGCATTGCGCGCCAGCAAGAGCCTGTTTCAAGCGGTCCCTGGCGAACTGGTTGGCCCGGTACCGGTGCTGCTTGCATCGCTGCTTTGCCTAAGCTTGTTCTGTATGGCCGCCGGCGCGTTATTTGTGGCCGCAACGCGAATGTATGGCCATGAACGCACTGTTTCCGCTCGCGCCGCAACTAGCTCCGCCTACTTATTGGAGGCGGCTGGCTCCGGACTGGGAGGAATCGTTTCCAGCTTTGTGTTGCTGCGTTATCTTGAGCCGTTTCAGATTGCCTGCATCGTATTCGTACTGAACCTCGCCATGGCAATCGTTCTTTTGTTCCGGCTGGGCCGCAAGCAGATTGGTTTCGCGGCAGTGGGGGCAGTACTCTTCGCAGTCTTTCTTGTTGCGGAGATTGCGCCCTGGCTGGAGCACTCCGCGCAGCAGCGTCAGTGGCGCGGATTTCATCTGCTTGCATCGCACGACTCGATTTACGGCAACATGACGGTCGTTGAAACGAGTAACATCCGCAGCCTGTATGAAAATGGACTCATCCTGGCCACCTCGCCGGATGAAAGCGCCGCTGAAGAGGCGGTTCACTACGCGCTTCTGGAGCACCCGGCCCCGCGGCACATTCTGATGATAGGCGGCGGCGCCGGCGGGGCTGTCGCGCAGGCGCTTCGCCATCCCACTATAGAGCGCATTGACCTGGTCGAGCTGGACCCCGCGCTCATTGGCATTGCGCGGCAATATTTTCCCTCTGAATCCGCATTGCTCTTCTCCGACCCAAGGGTCCATCTGCATTACGCGGACGGCCGTTACTATCTCAAATCCACGCGCGACACCTTCGACGTAATCATCGTGAATGTGCCCGACCCGCAGACCGCGCAGCTGAACAGGTTTTACACGGCCGAGTTCTTTCGTTCCGCGCGTGATCATTTGGCGCAGGGCGGATTGCTCGCTCTCAGTCTGCGTTCATCGGAGGAAGCAATCAGTCCCGAGCTGGCGGAGTTCTTGCGCTGCATCAACCACACTTTGCGTGAAGTTTTTCCATACGTTGTCGCTCTGCCAGGAGAAACGATTCACTTTTTTGCCGCGACGCGCACTGATGTGCTGACGGATAATCCCCATGTGCTGATTGCCAGGCTGCTCGAGCGCAATCTGAAAACGCGCTATGTGCGCGAATACTTTATTCCCTATAGGATGATGCCTGATCGCATGGCGCAGGTGCGTGATTCGCTGCAACCGCTGGCAACGACGCAGGTCAATCGCGATTTCTCGCCCATCGCCTATTACTTCCGCGTAGTGCTGTGGAGCGCGCAGTTCAAGCCGGCCTATGCCGGATGGTTGCGCGCCGCGGCGCAAGTAAATATTGCAATCATTCTCGGCGCTGCTCTTATCGTACTTTTAATATTCGCGGTGTTTCTGTCGCTTATGCCCGTTCGAGAGCAACGCGCCCGCGCGGCGGCTGGCTGTTGCATGGCCGCGACGGGCTTCACACAGATGGCGCTGCAAATATTTCTGCTGTTATCGTTTCAATCTATCTACGGTTTCATTTTCCATCAGCTCGCTATTCTGATTGCATTGTGCATGGCCGGCATTGCATTTGGAGGTTGGCTGGGCATGCGCCGCATTCGTGTTGGCAGCAATCCTCCCTGCCGCGCCGTTGCATCCACGCAGTTACTTCTCACTTTGTCTGCTCCTGTGTTGATGCTGATCGTCAGCCTGCTTGCGAAAATTTCCGGCATGGCGGCAAGCTGGCTGGCCGCGCAATGCGTCTTTCCTGCGCTGGCCGCGCTTTGCGGGATCTTGGGCGGCTACCAATTTCCCCTGGTTACGGAAATGTATTTCCAGAATGCCGACAGCCGGCGCAGGCTTGGCATGCTCTATGCCATTGACTTATTGGGAGGCAGCCTGGGCGCACTGGTGCTCAGCGGCTATCTTATCCCTGTTTTCGGATTCTGGAAGACCGCGTGGCTTTGCGCAGCGATCAATCTGGCGCCGGCCCTGCTGGCCGCTCGGGTCAATGTCGAATCCCGCACGTTACGCAATGAGAGCGAAAGCGAAAGCCCATCTAAGGTTCAGTAATAGTCTACGCGCATCAGGCGCTCATGGTTTATGCTCCCCGAAGACCACCGCGGTGAAGCCGAAGATGTCCGTATCATCATCCATCCAGCACGTGGAGCTCATTCCGGCTTTGCGGCAGGTTTGCTCAAGGAAAGTCTTCCTGTCCCACCCCTGTTCCGTCGGCACCTGCGGGAGCAGAAGGCCTTCGCTGTCTCCGTTTTTCATCAGCAGTCCGTGTTGGCCAACCTTGATCTGTTGAATGTCCGTCACGCGCCGCAGAGGCGACAGAACCGAGATTTCGTATTCCAGCTTGGGCAACTCCTCTGCCGTTACAGGCGTGAAGCGCGGATCTTGCATTGCGGCCAGAGTGGCCGTGTCGCGCACGGTGATGAAGAGAGGCTTGACCGCAGAGGTGTAGCCGATGCACCCGCGCAGTTCGCCCGATTTCTTCAAAGTCGTGAAGGCGCCGCGTTCCTGGTTCAGCGTGGCGCTTGTGCTGGCGGGCGGTTCATAAGCGAATCTTTCCTTGACAACATATTCCACCGACCTGCGCGCCAGGGCGAGCAACTCGCTCTTCTCCGCATCACTCAACGAAAACGGAATTTCCAAAGCTTTTCCGCTGTCCGCTTTTACGAACACATCCGCGCTGTATCCAACCACGCGTGAATGATCGCCGGTAACGTCGCCTGAATTCTCATACTTGAGTACCTTTGCCTGGTTAGCTCCCATGCGCTCGGCGTAGATCATTGCGGCCACGATGGGCGCGCCGCCGCAGGCTTCCCATATTCCCGGCTGGCCTGGCCCGCGCCACTGGAAATTGCGCGACATGCTGAAGTAGTCCCATGCCTGAAGCGCATTGAGCGTCTTGTGATCGATGGTCACGGCGTCGTCGTAAGGGTGGTAGTGCGACAGATCTGAGCTGGCCAGCACCAGCGTCTCGCCCGGCTTGCCTTCGCTCTTAATCAGCTTGGCCAGCGCCACTCCCAGCGCGCGGCTGTTCTCATAGCTCTGGTCTCCCATGACGATGGGCACGAGTTCAAAATCACCCAGCACCTTTTGCAACCAAGGTAGTTGAACCTCGACAGAATGCTCCGGCGCATCGGCGGTAGCCTGATGGCCTTTGTCCGAGAGCTGCATGGTCGAGCTCATCTTCGCCAGCTTTTCCGCGAAGGCCTTGTCTATCGGCACGTTCCCCAGCGGTGTCGCGTAGGCATCTCCGTCGTACACCGAAGTAAAATCGAAGGCCACGTGGTGCGACGGCGCAATCACCACGACCCGCGTGTACTTATGTCCCTTCAACTGAGCGTAGGTATAGGCGGCAACGGGTCCGGAGTACTCGTAGCCGGCATGGGGCGCAACCGCAGCGAGAATCGGATCGGTAATCTGCGGTCCGGAAACCTTGGCCAGCAAGTCGTCGATCATTGTGGAAAGAACCTTGGGATCGGCTGGATAAAAGCTGCCGGCGACGGCTGCCTGCCGTACCTTTTGCTGACCTGCGACGCTGTCGTGCTTGATCGGAGTAAACACCAGCAAAGCCAAAAGTGGCGCCATCATAAAGATGGCGCTTGAATGCATGGCGATATTCATATGCGAATCCTCCCCTGCGTTCTCATGCGTGCCAGATGCCGGCAATCGGCTGTTGGCAAAATGGGCAACTGTTCTTGCGGATCAGCACCTGGCTTGCGGTAAACCCAACACGCTCCACCAGCATCTTGCGGCATTTGGGACAATAGGTGTTCTGCGACGGGTGTCCGGGCACATTGCCAATATAAACGTAGTGCAGTCCCTCGGCGTCGGCAATCGCCTTGGCGCGTTCCAGCGTGGGCACCGGCGTGATGGGCAAATTCTTCAACAGGTACTCGGGATGAAACTGCGTAAAATGCAGCGGCACATCCGTGCCCAGGTTTGCCTTGATCCATTGCGCCAGGCCGCGGAACTCCGCATCGCTGTCGTTCAGCGTAGGCAGAACCAGGTAGACAATCTCCGTCCACTTGTTCATCTTGCGCAATGTGACCAGCGAGTCCAGCACCGGCTTCAGTTGCCCGGTGACAACCTTGCTGTAGTACGATTCGGTGAAGGATTTCAAATCGATCTTGACAGCGTCCATCTTTCCATACGCCGCCTTCAATGCCTCTTCCTGCATATAACCGTTGGAGACAACAATGCTGCGGACGCCGGCGGCATGGCCCGCATCGGCGGCATCCATCAGGTATTCGGCAAAGACCACCGGCTCGCTATAGGTGTAGGCAATCGTGGGACATTCGTATTGCCTGGCGATATCGGCCACGCTTTGCGGCGGCATGAAGTGCGCGGGAACCTCTTCGGGACGCGATTGAGAAATGTCCCAGTTCTGGCAGAATTTGCAATTGACGTTGCAACCCGCCGTTGCAATCGAGAACGCGGTCGTTCCCGGCAGATAGTGGAAGAGCGGCTTCTTCTCGACGGGATCGACGTGAGCCGCGCACACCCGCGAATGGACCAGCGTGTAGTAAACGCCGCCGCGGTTCTCGCGCACGCCGCAATAGCCGCGCTCCTTGTCCCCCACCGTGCATTCGCGTGGACACAGCTTGCACTTGATCTTGTGATTCGGCAGTTTCTGGTAAAACTTTGCTTCAAAAACATAACGCGTGTCAGCTTCAGTCTCCGCGCCCGCGCCGAAGGGAATCGCGGCGGCTGGCTCGGCAATACCGGCCATCCCCAGCGCCGCTCCAGAACCCAGCGCCGCGCCTGAAGCCAGGGCGCACTTCATGAACGAGCGGCGATCGAGCGGTCGTTCAACAATGTGATTCACGGCATCCTCGACATCCAGCCTGCAGAACATATTGTGCCTCTTTGCAGCTATCTCGGTTTCTACTTTCCCTCTTACACCTCGATGAGCGAAATCTTGTTTGGGTCATTCGTACCCAGCCGGTGTTCGGCGTCAGCCGCGGTCGCAATGTAGCGCGGCGCGCGCTCCTCGGCCGCCAGCGTCTTCCAGCCTTTTTCCGCGCGCTTGCGCTCGATCATCTTCCAGCCGGTGTGGTCGAGCGCCACCGGATCGGAAGAGACCAGCAGTGTGTTGGCATTCCAACTGTGTTCCGGCTTGTAGCCCGGCCCGCCCTCGTACATCGCCGTGGTTGCGTCGCAAATCACCAACCGCATTTTCGAGCGGATCTCCGGCAGCATGTTCAAATCCGCCACGTAGGGATTGCAGCCGTCCGGATGGTACTTGTTGGGATTATGAATCGCGCCGTACATATTCTTAAGAGCAATGGTCACGCCGGCGCCGTCGTGGTCCTTCAGCACGGGAAGATTGATGAGAACATCCGTGCGCTGCGTCAGAATCTTCGACAAGCGGCTGCCCACGCTGCCCCAGGCCGCCAGTTCATCCTCGTAGCCGGCGCGATCGGTGCCGTAGCATTGCACGCGGTCTCCGCCTACCGCAAGATGAAAACCGGCGCGCTCCAGCTCGTCGCTGTCCCGATCCCAAACCACGATGTCGCCGGCCTTCACGCCAGACTCCTGCAACCGTTCGCAGATAGCCGCGACGAGCAGAACATTCGTGGAGATTCCGCGGCCTCCCAGGGTATTCACCTTCAGGCTGACCTTATCGCCGGGTTGAACCAGATGTCTCCACGCCTCAACTGGATGATCGCGGTCGAAGAGTGTTTGCATGGCGCGGTCCGCCAGCGCCAGCATCCGTTGTGAATCCACCGAAGAGCCCGTGCCGTGCAATTGCTCATCGCGCGCCACGACAACCTTTGATTTTGCGCCCGCCGCAACCGGTCCCGCGGCTGCCGAATTTCCAATTCCGCCGCTGGCGCACAACAGCGCAGCTCCGGCAAGAGATTGCTTGAGGAAACCTCTGCGATTGCTGTGCGTGGTGCTCATTCGCGTCCTCCGCTTATCTTGCGGGTCGCATGACCTCAATTAACGCTTATCGTAAATCTATGATATTTTGCAGTGATGGCCGGCACCTTAGGGCAGATGAAAACCCCAATTACACCGTAGCCCCGGCCTTATTGTATCGCGCAAGCCGAGCGGAGGGATAAACTGCGCAAGAGGACACACGCGTGACGAAGACAGCTCAAAGCCTCCCAAATCTGCCTGCCAATCAATCCGCCAAGCGCGGTTATAACCTGTTTTTACTGGTCGTCGCGGGGCTGGGCGGCCTGCTCTACGGGATGGACATCGGCATCATCGGGGGCGCGTTGCCTTATCTGCAATCCACTTCGTCACTCACCGCCGCCGAGCTTTCCATGATTGTGGCAGTGGTGATGCTGGGCGCTGTCTTCTCCACGCTCTTTGCCGGGATGCTTGCCGACTGGATGGGCCGCAAGCCGCTGATGATCCTGAGCGGCCTAACTTTCATCGTCAGCATACCCATGATCGCCCTCTCGCACGGCTATGCGCCCTTGTTTTTTGGCCGCTTGCTGGAAGGCGTCAGCGCCGGGCTGATCGGGGTCGTCATCCCCCTCTATCTAGCTGAGTGCCTGGCGGCATCGGACCGCGGCAAGGGAACAGGAGTCTTTCAGTGGCTGCCTACCTCCTCCATGGTCTTCGCCGCGCTGCTGGGCATTTACTTCAGTTATCATGTCGCCTCCGTGGCCCAATCCGGCGACGCCTCGGTCCTGTTTGCCTACAAGGATCACGCCTGGCGCAATCTCTTCTGGGTTGCGCTGCCCCCCGGCATTCTGTTTGTGCTCGGCTGCCTGCTGGTTAACGAGTCGCCCCGCTGGCTCTTCAAGCGCGGCAAAATAGAACAGGCTCGCGCGGCCCTCTTGCGTTCCCGTACGGAGCAGCAAGCCGCCGTCGAGTTGCGGGAGATGGAAGAGTCCGCGCGCAAAGCCTCCACGCTCACTTCCACCGGCAAAAAAATTCAGGACTCGCTTCTCCGCCGCAAGTACATGGTGCCCTTCCTGCTGGCCTGCATCATTCTCTTCTGCAACACGGCCACCGGCGTCAACTCCATCATCGGCTACAACACAAGCATTCTGCTTCAAAGCGGCCTATCAGACCTCTATGCCCACTGGGGCTATGTCGTCTTCACCTCCATGAACTTTCTGCTCACCATCGTCGGTATGGTGCTGGTCGATCGCAAGGGCCGACGCTTCCTGCTCATCTTGGGCACCAGCGGCATCATCGCCTCTCTGGTGGGCGTGGGCATTCTCTTTCTGCGCACAGAAACCGTCAGCTTTGACGCTCGCGCCCCGGTCCTGGCCATGATTACTCCCACTCAGGAGCTGACGCTGCGCTTCGATCGCGACGCGGCTGCACGGCTGCTGGCCGCGCAGGGCATCGCTGATCAGCGAATTGACGCCAACCGCGTATCGCTGGCCATCATCTACTCTTATGGCGACTTCACCGCCGCCACCACCTTTGTCCGCTCCGACGACCCCGCTGCCCGCCCCATTGAAATCACCCGCTCCAGTTGCGTACCCGCCAACAAGGTTCTGGCCTTCTTTAAGAATCCCCTCGGCAATCTCGACGCCGCACAAACCGCGCCGCTGAAGATCGAAAAAGCCCTCGTCGGCCAGGTGCCCAGCGCGCGCCATGGCTGGCTCGTAGCCTTGGGTCTCTTCCTGTTCATGGGATTCTTTGCACTGGGCCCCGGCGTCTGTGTCTGGCTGGCACTCTCCGAGCTGATGCCCACCCGCATCCGTTCCAACGGCATGAGCATCGCCCTGGTCATCAACCAGTTGGTCTCCACCACGCTCTCCGGCATCTTTCTGCCCTTCGTCAGCAAGCACGGTTACTCGTCGATCTTCTTTCTCTTCGCCGGCTTTACGGTCGTCTATTTCATCGTCGCCGCCTTCTTCCTCCCGGAGACCAAGGGCAAAACGCTCGAAGAGATCGAGGCGCATTTCGAAGGGAAAGCCTCTAGCGCCGCCGGTTAACGGTTCGTTTACTCCTTGCGCCCGCCCGCCCGGAATGCGTATTGTTGTCTTGCAGCTTTAGTGTTTTCCGGGAAGTGACCATGGACGTTCTGAAACAACTTTTCGAGCAGCATTACCGGGTGCCCGCCAGAGAGGTGCAGCCGCTTCAGGGCCAGCTCAGCGGCTCAGGTCGCGCCATCCTCCGGCTCACCGGCGGCGGAAAGAGCGCCATCGGCATTCTCTACTCCGTGCGTGAGGAAAACGTCGCCTTCCTGGAGTTTTCTCGGCATTTTCGCCGCCGCGGCCTTCCCGTTCCAGAGATCTATGCGGAGGACCTGAGCCAGGGTGCTTACCTAGAAGAAGACCTGGGCGACATTACGCTCTTCGATTTTCTCGTCAGCAATCGCTCCGGCGCGGCCATAGCTCCGCCGGTAATTGAGACCTATCGCAAGGTGGTAGCCGTGCTGCCGCGTTTTCAGGTGGAGGCGGGCCGCGATCTGAATTATAAGGTCTGCTATCCGCGCGACCGCTTCGATCGCCAGTCCATCGCATGGGACCTGAACTATTTCAAGTATTATTTTCTCCGCCTGGCTGGCATTCCATTCAACGAGCAGGCGCTGGAGGACGATTTCACCCGCCTGTCGAAGTTTTTGCTGGCAGCTAAATCCGATTATTTTCTTTACCGCGATTTCCAATCACGCAACGTGATGCTGCGCGAAGGCCAGTCGTACTTTCTTGACTATCAGGGAGGCCGCAAGGGCGCGCTGCAGTACGACATCGCTTCGTTGCTTTATGACGGCAAGGCCGATCTGCCTCCCGAGCTGCGCCAGGAGCTGCTCGACCACTATCTCGATTGCCTCGGCAAAACCATCGACCTCAAGCGCGAAGCCTTCATGGAGCACTATTACGCGTACGTTTACGTGCGCATATTGCAAGCCATGGGCACCTACGGCTTCCGCGGTTTCTATGAGCGCAAGGCGCATTTTTTGCAGAGCGTGCCCTACGCGCTGAAGAACCTGCGCTGGCTGGCTCACAATGTCAAACTGCCTATTGCCCTGCCCGCGCTGTTAGAAGCGCTGCAAGGCATGCTGGCCTCGGAGAAATTGCAAAGCCTGGCTTCATCAGCCGAGCGGTTGAAGGTGCGGATTTTCAGCTTCAGCTTTCATCGCGAAATCCCCGCCGATGAATCCGGCAACGGAGGCGGATATATCTTCGATGCGCGCTGCCTTCCCAATCCAGGGCGTGAAGAGCAGTTCCGCGCGCTGACCGGCAAGGACTCGGCCGTCATCGACTATCTCAATCGGCAGGCCAGCGTTCACCAGTATCTGGCCAATGTGCAATCGCTGGTCGATTCGAGCGTGAACAGCTATCAGCGCCGCGGCTTTAAAAACCTGATGGTTTCTTTCGGCTGCACCGGAGGTCAGCACCGCTCTGTCTATCTTGCCGAGCAGTTGGCTCGGCATCTGCGCGACGGCGGCGGAGTAGACGTCGCCGTTCGCCACATCGAACTGGAGAAGATGGGCCGATGAAGGCCATGATTCTTGCCGCCGGCCGGGGCACGCGTCTGCGGCCGCTCACTGACGACCGTCCCAAGGCGCTGGTCACCCTTGCGGGCCGAACGCTACTGGAGATTACTCTCGCGCGCCTGCGCTCCTTCGGAGTCAGCGAGGTCATCGTCAACGCCCATCATCATGCCGGGATAATTGCCGATTACCTCAAAGCTCATGACTTCGGCATGAGAATTGAGCTCTCTCTCGAAGAGAATCTGCTCGACACTGGCGGCGGCCTCAAGAAGGCCGCGCATTTCTTTCTGGAGGATGGCGGAAATTTGCAGGAGCCCTTCATCCTGCACAACGTCGATGTCCTCAGCACCATCGATCTGGGGCGCATGATTCGCTTTCACACAGAACAGAACGCTCTTGCCACGTTGGCCGTTCAGCAGCGCGAGAGTTCGCGGCAATTGCTTTTCGACGAGCAGGGCCAGCTCTGCGGCCGCCGCATTGTGCGCGCCGACAGGGCAGTGCCGACGGAGATTGAATGGACGCGTCCCGCTGCGCAGGCGCAGCCGCTGGCCTTTGCCGGCATCCACATACTCTCTCCCGTCATCTTCGTGAAAATGGAAGAGCAGGGCGCTTTTTCCATCATCGACGCCTATCTGAACCTGGCCTCTCAGGGTGAAAACATCGTCGCTTTTCGCGCCGATGAATACTATTGGCGCGATCTCGGCCGCCCGGAAAACCTCATCGAGGCCGCCCAGGATCTGGCCAACGGACAGTATTCCATAAGCTGACTCGGACGCGAAGCGCGGAATTCAGCGGTTGGTCAGGATGACTATGCTCGAGCATCGTCCCCGCTCGCTCCCATCAGCACCAGCGCGCGCTGTGCAAAAGGCGAATAAATCAGCGGCGTCATGCAGGCCAACGCTACTCCGAAGTTGATGTGGTGCAGCAGCAGGAAGGGCGAGAGCGCCCAAAGCTCATCGAACGGAAGTAGAAACGGCCACAGCTTGAGAATATTTCCTCGGATTCCCGGCGCGTGAAATAGCGTAGCGGATATTACGAAGAGGCGGACGGGAATCAGGATCGCGGCAGTAACGATCAGAAGAACGAACGCCTCCGTCGCCCTCGGCAGCGGTGAAAACAGATCTTCAATTTCTGCCAGGTTTGCCAGCGCCCCCACATAAAAGCCCAGGTACATGATCTGCAACAGGACGAAGAGCGTCTTCACCACGCGATGCGAGGCATGCGGTAGCTCCTCCGGCGTGGCGAGAATCTGGAAACGAGCTTTGTGCGCAGGCTCCGCTACAGGTGCTGACTGCTGCTTTTTAGCCGCATCTTCACCGCCGCCGATCCGCTCCACCGGAGCCACGAAGCGATAGCCGCGCCGCGCCAGCGTCTCCACGAATCGCGGATTGCCGGCCGTATCGCCCAGCGCCTCGCGAATGCGATTGACGGCCGAATTCACGCCATGTTCGTAATCAACAAAAGTGCCGTCGGGCCACAGTTCACGTGAGATTTCCTCTCGCGTCAGCAATTCGCCGGGCCGCTCCAACAGCATGCACAGCACCTGAAACGGTTGCGCATTCAACTTGACGCGGAGTCCCTGCCTGCGCAGCTCTCCGGTGGCTGCGTCTGCTTCATAGACTCCAAAGCGATAGCGCCGTGCTGGCTGTGGCTCTGTCATGATTCCTGTCTAGTGTATCCGATCGTAAAATCAATCCGGAACTATTTACACAATGTACAACTTTTATCATGTCTAACCGCAACAATCACTTGCAAAGTGAGAAACAATCTTCAAAAATGGAGATGCCATGCATTGCCTCGCTAGCCTGGGGCAGCGTAATGTGCTTTCATGATGAAACACCAACCATCAGATTCGCGAAAATACTCCGTTGGCGCCGTTCTCTGCGGGTTCCTTATTCTTGCAGCCGCACCCGTATGCGTAGTGGCAGAACCCTCGCCGGCGATAGTTTCAGCTTTCAACTCCTATATCAGTTCGGTTGAAGCGCGCCTGACTCAGCAGCATCGCTCGCGAAACGGTTTCCTTGTTCCAATTGAATCGGCCGCGCAAAGCGAGATGCGCCTGCGGCGCGGAGATATGATGATCGAGAAGATTAAATCTTCCGCCGGGACTGAAATTCCCGATGCGATGTTGCTTCACTGGCGCGGCACGGCCTTCGTCCCCGGCGCCACCGCCGCGGATTTGGAACGTCTTTTAAAAGATTACAATGCCTATCCGCAGTATTATTCTCCGCAGGTGCTCCAGGAAAAAGTCCTGTTGCAACAAGGTGATCATTTCCAGGTGGTGATGCGGGTGCGCCAGCGCCACATCCTCACCGTGGTGATAGATACAACCTACGACGTCACCTTTGGCCGGCTCGATGCACGGCACGGATACAGCATCTCGCGCAGCATGCATACCTCCGAGATAGACTCTCCGGGAACACCTCATGAGCGCGCGCTGAATTCAAACGAGGAGCACGGCTTCCTCTGGCGTTTGAATGTCTACTGGAGCTATGAGGAGCGGGATGGTGGACTTTACATGCAGATCGAGTCCGTCTCGCTTGCGCGCGCCATCCCCACCGGTCTGGGCTGGGTGATTGGTCCTTTTGTGGAGAGAGTTCCCCGCGAGTCGCTCGAATTCACCCTGCGCTCCACCTGCGACGCGCTGCGTAAATAGCGAGAGCGAACCATAAACACGAATTTACCCTTTCACTTATTTACTCTTTCACTCATTCACTATTTCACTGATCCGAAAGGAGCCAACTATGTCCACGCAATCCGTACTCACGAACCCCGCGCCATTTCAATCCGCGCGCCGCGTCAATCACTCGCTGACCGCGTCTCTCGAAAAGCGCGCTTTGCTGTGGATGGCCTCGCGCGCGCCCCGCTGGCTCACCTCCGACCAGCTCACCCTGCTCGGCCTCGGCGCGCAAATCGGCGCGGGCCTCTTCTATGCGCTCTCCCGCTTCAACCGCTACGCCCTGCTGCTGGTAATTCTTTGCCTCGCGCTCAACTGGCTCGGCGATAGCCTCGATGGAACCCTGGCCCGCGTGCGCCATCACGAGCGTCCGCGCTATGGCTTCTACGTCGATCACATGGCCGACATTTTCGGCTCCGTCGCGCTCATGTGCGGCCTCGCCTTCTCCGGTTTTCTCCACTGGCAAATAGCTATTGCTATGCTCATCGCTTTTCTCATCCTCTCCGGCGAAAGTTTTCTAGCCACCTATTCGCTCTCCCGCTTCCAGCTTTCGCAGGGAATCTTCGGCCCCACGGAGATTCGCATCCTGCTCGTCATCGGCAACCTGGCGCTGCTGCGCAATCCATACGCGAATCTCTTCGGCTATAAAATCCTACTCTTCGACCTCGGCGGCTCCATCGCCGCCCTCGTCATGTTCGCCATGGCGGTTATCGTCACACTGCGCCATACGGCGCAGCTCTACCGCCAGGAGCCGTTGCCGTGAGCACGCTCATTCGCTGGGGAAAATTCAATCTCGTAGGAACCGCGGGCATGGTCGTGCAGCTCGTTGCACTCGCTCTTTTCAACCGCTGCGCATCGGGTCATTATCTCCTGGCCTCGGCTGCTGCACTGAAGCTCACTCTGCTGCACAACTTCATCGCCCACCTGAACTACACCTGGCGCGATCGCCGAAACAACTCCGCGCTGCTCTCACAACTGCTGCGCTTTCATCTCTCCAATGGGCTGGTTTCCATGCTGGGCAATCTAGCCCTGATGCGCCTGCTGGTCGGAGCCGCGCACCTTCCTCTGCTCGCCGCCAACTTCATCGCCATTCTCTGCTGCTCCATCCTCAACTACTGCCTGGGAAATAGCTGGGCCTTCGCCATCAGGCCTCAGACAGCAGTATTCCCTGGAGCATCTGCACTGCGCCTGTAAAATGCTTCACAGGCAAACGATAGCGACCCGGATGCACGCGCTACTGAACATTCACCATGGTCGTTAGTTGAATTCCTGCGGACGAATTGCCGATCATCACGCTCACAGGCTCGGCCTCAACCTGGAATCCCGGCAGTTTCTCGTCCCACCACGCTAGCGTGGAGGCTTTCAGCGGAATCTGCACAGTCTTGGTTTCGCCGGCCTTGATACTGACGCGCTGAAAGCCTTTCAGCTCTTCGCGTGGACGCTCCACCTTGGACTGCGGATGGCTGACATAAAGCTGCACAACCTCGTCGCCCGCGCGGCTCCCGGTATTGGTAACGTCAACGCTGACGGTGATCGCTCCATCCCTGGTTAATTGCGCAGGGCTGGTGCGCAGATTGGAGTATTTAAAGGTCGTGTAGCTCAGGCCATAGCCGAAGGGATACAGCGGCTCGCCTTTGAAGTACATGTAAGTGCGTCCGTGGCGGATGTTGTAATCCATCATCGGCGGCAGTTGATCGAGAGAGCTCGGCCAAGTTTCAGTCAGCCGCCCGCCTGGATTGTAATCCCCGAAGAGAACCTGCGCCAGCGCGGTTCCCTCATCCTGCGACGAGTGAGTTATGTGCAAAATCGCCGGCACGTGCGCCTGCGACCAGTTGATGGCGTATGGAAAGCTGGAAACCAGAATGACAATCGTCTTCTGATTGACGGCATTGACCTGCTTCACCAGTTGCTCCTGCTCCAGCGTGAGGCTCTCGCGGTCGCGGCCTTCGCGTCCGTCGCTGGGCACGGTGCAGGGCAGCGTTCCCCCGCCGTCGATGGTGCTGTGCCAGTCATGCCCCATATCCGGTCCGCACGTCGGATCGTTGCCCACCACCACCACCGCTACATCGGAGTGCACGGCCGCATTCACCGCCGCGTTGCCCAGCTCGCTTTCGGCGTAGTTCACCTTCACGCCCGCTCCCGCTGCCACGCGGATTCCCTGTAGCGGCGTCACCGTATACGGAGGCGTGCCGCCATACCAGTCCCAGTGAACCGCGTCAGCCAGCGGACCAATCACCGCGATGGACTTCAGTCCCTCCTTTTTGAGCGGCAGCAATCCGCCTTCATTCTTCAGCAGCACCACCGATTCCAGCGCCATCTGCCGCGAGACGGCGCGATCCCGTTCCGTATTCCACGGCTCGGGCGCGTCTTTAATCTTCGTGTAAGCAACCATCTCCGGCGGGTCCAGCAGCCCCAGGCGAATCGCAATCCGGAACTTCGGCCGGAGCAGCGTGTCGATCTCCGCCTCCGTAATCAAGCCCTCCTTCAGCGCCGCCTTGGTTTCATCTTCGTACCTGTCTAAAAACTGGTTGATGCCGGCCTTCAAACACGCCACCACCGCCGCCTTCTGATCCGGATAAAGATGGCGCGGATCCACCAGCAGATGCACCGCTCCGCCATCGCTCGATAGCACCTCCACGCCCCATTGATCGCGGACAATGCTCTTCAGAATCGGATTCACAACCATCGTGGTTCCGTTCCAGGCGTTGTACGATGCCATTACCGCCTTCGCGCCGCCCTCCTCGAAGCCCATGCGGAAGGGAACCGAATAATACTCCCAAAACAATCGCTGGTCGAAGTCGGAGGATGACCTCTCACGCAGGTTCTCGTTGCTGTTGGCCAAAAAATGCTTCAGCAGCGCCGCCGCCTGCCAATACTTCGGATCATCCCCCTGCAAGCCCTTGATGAACGCCACGGCCATGGTGCCGTTCAGGAACGGATCTTCTCCGTAGACCTCTTCGCTGCGTCCCCAGCGCGGATCGCGCGCCAAATCGGATTGCGGTCCCCACAGCATCAGAATCTGCCGGTCGTACTTCGCGGTCTGGGTGATGAAGCGTCCCTCGTAGCCCTCCACTCCCGCCGCCTGGCGAACCAGCTCCGGATCCCACGACTCGCCCAGCCCCTTTGCCTGCGGAAACTGCGTCGTCGTAATCGGCAGATGATTGCCTCGCGCCTGGCGCTGCACCACTCCATGTATGCCTTCCGAGCTGCCTATGTTGGCCACGCCCAGCCGCGGCACGCTGGTCCGTGTGCCCAGGCAGGCAACCTTCTCTTCCGCCGTCATCAGCGAGAGCAGGTTGTCGATCCGCTTTTCCATCGGCAGCGCCGGGTCGTTGAACGGATAACGGGTCTGCTGGCCAGGCGCGCTGAGTTGCGCCAGTGCAATCACTGCAGCCAGAAGACAGAGTCGTGTGGCAAAATGCTTCTTCATCATGGCGGATGCCGCCTCGGCTTTCTCCACATGCGCCCGGCGCAGCCGTAGCTCGCCTGCGCGCAAGTGTGGTCTGTAAACGTAAGCAGGTTATCACAATCGCCATTTAAATGACGCCGCATCTTGAGCGGAGAAACCTGCGCCATGAGTCGCAGGCACGATTTGCGCTTAAATCTTTCGCAGGGAGAAGCGATACTTGTCGTCCATGATCCTTAAGAATTTGTTGAACAATTCTGGTTTTGTATCAAGGCACGACTGATAGGTCAGGGTATTAACACTGACTTCCAAAAATGCAACATATCAAAAGCTGGGCTTTAGTAGCTGGAATCTGTATTCCAAAGTTCCATAAATATGGTATATTCTCAGTATGCGCACGACTCTTGACATCCCGGACACAAAATATAGCCGTTTGAAGACCAAAGCTGCGCATGAGCGGACGTCCATCCGGCAAATTGTATTGCGCTGCATTGATAAGGAACTTGACGGCGAAGTTCCCCGGAAGGTCAATCGGCTGACCCAGCCCATTCTGAAATCTTACGCACCCGGTTCAATCCGTCTGAACAATGAGCAAATCTACGATCTCATCGGTTTTCCCTGATGTGAATGTGTGGCTGGCGCTCACTTCGCCGGACCACGAACACTTTCAGTCCGCGTGGGACTGGTACCGTGCACTGCCCGAAGGCACAGTGTTGTACTTTTGCCGTGTGACGCAACTGGGCTTGTTGCGGCTGTTGACGACTCGCGCCGCAATGGGTCCGGGAACGCTTACTCAAACAGAAGCATGGCAGGCTTACGACCGGTGGATTAAATCTGGCGGCGCTGAGTTCGTTGCGGAAGACGTTGATCTTGAGGCTCGTTTCCGGTCCTGCACAAACTCACCGCAGGCGTCACTTAAAGAGTGGGCCGACGCGTATCTGGCTGCGTTCAGTTTCACGATTGGCAGCCGGTTAGTCACCTTTGACCGTGCGCTGGCGAGAAAGGTGAAGGGGGCGGTGCTCCTGGGATAGATTACTCGTAAGGCAGCCCCGGTGCTCCACCTTGATGTTCTGGACAATTCCGCAAGTGAATGTCTGCACCGTTGGCACCGTAGACGTGGCCGCAGTGCGAACAGCCAAGTTGATAGACGGTCTGCCCATGTAAGTTTCCCGGCCGCCCTGTGTTACGGATTACCACCTGACCATTGTTGTTGACGTACCCAACATTAGTTGTTCGATTCGTATTTTCATTACTTGTACTTTCCTTCATGAAATACCTCATCTCAAGCCGATTAGTTTCGGATGGCGCTGCCGATACATCTTGATACCACGAATGTTCTTCGTGGCAGGCTTGTTGCGCTCTTCTGCGCAGCGCTGCCCATTTCACTTTTGTCATGAGCAAAGGTTCTAACATCTTAACCTTGGATGGATCGGGAATTCTATTGAAATGCCCGGGCTGAAGGCAGAAAAAATAAACTCTGCCTTCACTTCTTCGAAAATGATATGTTACAATTCTGGAATTCTGAAGTCCCGATAGAAGCTCAGTCATCTCTTTGATGGCGTCATTGGCCAATCTATCCATTGGCAGATGATGATATATCAATAAAGACTGGCCGCGCTTCCAGTAGCGCCTCATATCTGATAAATATATATGTTTTGCTGACTGGCCTTGTTCGCCACCTATTCCATTGTCGGGGTCGAATAACACCAGATCGGCAACATCTGGATTTAGACATTTGAATGCTTCATTATTACGGATGCTCCGAGCAACATCCCCATCGAAATATTCAGAGTAGAAAACAGTATTTTTCGAAAAACTTACGGATGAGATTCTCAAGATCGCCTATCTTTCGTTCTGACTTTATTGTATGAGCAAGTTGAACGATGCCTTCAAGCAGGCTCTTATCACAGCAGCAGAGGCAGTCTATCCCGCGATAGTTGACATAATCTCTATCCTCTCCGGCGTTTGTATTGTCATTCTTCGTAAACACCCAATTAACACCGAGCTTGAAACCAAGTTCAGCAAGATGCTTCAGGATGAGCACCTTACCGAAATCTCCAATGTCGCCCACATATTGATCTTTCATATTTCATCCGTCTTACGCTTCGATCACAGAAGCCACACTTTCCGTAGTCAGCCTCGCTTGCCGATTCTTGTAACTGGCGATTATGAACTCACGGAAGATGGGGTGCGGCTCTAATGGTTTGGATTTGAATTCGGGGTGGAACTGGCAGCCTAAAAAGAACGGATGGCCGGGAAGCTCGACGATCTCGACATAGGTCGAGTCGGGAGTTGCGCCGGTGATGCGCAAGCCGGCGCCAGTGAGCAGGGCTTCGTACTCGCGGTTGAACTCGTAGCGATGGCGGTGGCGCTCGCTGATCTCGGTTGCGCCGTAAGCGCGGGCGGCGAGCGAATCCGGTTGCAGGACGCATTCCCATGCGCCAAGGCGCATCGTTCCGCCCATCTCCTCTACACCGGTCAGCTCGCGCAGTTTGTAAATGATGCGGTGCGGAGTGGATAGATTAAATTCGGTGGAGTTGGCGTCGCGGAGGCCGCAGACATTGCGGGCATACTCGATGCAGGCGGTCTGCATACCCAGGCAAATTCCGAAGTATGGAACCTGTTTCTCGCGGGCGTAGCGGATGGCGTTCAACATGCCCTCGATGCCGCGCTTGCCGAAGCCGCCGGGAACGAGGATGCCGTCGTATCCTTCTAACTGCGATTCGTAACTGCGATCCTCGGGGAACTTCGACTCCAGGCCCTCCGCCTCGATCCAGGTCACATCGAGCTTGAGATTCTGCGAAACCGCTCCGTGCGTCAGCGCCTCTTTGAGCGACTTATAACTGTCCTCGTATTCGACATACTTGCCTACGATGCCAATGGTGACTACATCTTTGGGATGGTAGCAGCGGTCAACCAGGGCTTTCCACTCTGTGAGGTCAGCTTCAGGCGCTTCCTTGTGCAGGTACTTGAGGATGAGCGCGTCAACGCCCTCCTGGGCAAAGCCGAGCGGGACCTCGTATATGGAAGGCACGTCGCAGGCTCCGATCACGGCGCGCTCCTCGACATTGCAGAAGGCCGCGATCTTCTTCTTCATCTCAATGCCTATTGGGCGTTCCGAGCGGCAGAGCAGAATGTCGGCCTGAATGCCGATGGAGAGCAACTCCTTGACCGAGTGCTGCGTCGGCTTGGTCTTGAGCTCCTGCGCCGCGGCGATAAACGGCACCAGGGTCAGGTGAACAAAGACCGTGTTTTCGCGGCCCAGCTCCTGGCGCATCTGGCGGATGGCCTCCAGAAACGGCAGCGATTCGATGTCGCCCACCGTGCCGCCGATCTCAATAATGGTGACGTCCGCGCCATTGGCGCTGACTTTGCGCATGGCGTTTTTGATTTCGTTGGTGACGTGGGGAATGACCTGGACGGTTTTGCCGAGGTAGTCGCCGCGCCGCTCTTTGAGGATGATCTGCTCATAGATGCGCCCGGTGGTGAGGTTGTTGTCGCGGGTGAGCGGGGCGTGGGTAAAGCGCTCATAGTGGCCGAGGTCAAGGTCGGTTTCCGCGCCGTCGTCGGTGACAAAGACCTCGCCGTGCTGGAAGGGCGACATGGTGCCGGGATCGACATTGAGGTAAGGGTCAAACTTCATCATGTTGACGCGCAGGCCGCGGCTTTCAAGCAGGCAGCCGATGGAAGACGCCGCCAGACCCTTGCCTAAACTGGACACAACTCCGCCCGTCACAAAGACATACTTTGCCGACATGGATGCAACCTCATTTTTTGATTGTTGGGATTGGCCGAACAAGGTGGACACTATCGAGTATGACAGAGATGGCTGGCGAAAGAAACAGAAAAAAGCGAGGGGTGGCGCAAGGCGAACAGAGACGGGCAAAAGCCTGTTTGGATTCAAGAATTTAGGAAGCGAGACGCGGGAATGAAGAAAACCTCGCAAGCCGCAGCCAGGATGACTCTTGCCTGATTGAGGCTCACATCCTACGATGCAGGGAGAAGGACGCGCAAATGACGAGATCAGCGATGCAGCGGCGCAAACTGGGGTCGACCGGCCCCGAGGTGTCTCCGATTGCCCTGGGTTGCATGGGCATGAGCGGAATGTACGGCCCGACAGACGACGCGGAGAGCCTGGCGACCATCCATGCGGCTCAGGAAGCGGGCATCAACCTGCTGGATACTGGCGACTTCTACGGCATGGGGCACAACGAAATGCTGCTCGGACGGGCGTTGTGCATGCAGCGCGAGCAGTTAGTGCTTTCAGTGAAGTTTGGCGCGCAAAGAGCTCCGAACGGAGTCTGGCTGGGCTTTGACGCGCGGCCCGCGGCGGTGAAGACCGCACTGGCGTATTCTCTGAAGCGGCTGGGCGTGGAGTACATCGACATTTACCGGCCTTCGCGGCTGGATCCCAATGTGCCTATCGAGGAAACCATCGGGGCCATTGCGGAGATGGTCAATGCGGGCTACGTGCGCCACATCGGCCTCTCCGAAGTGGGCCCGGAGACCATCCGGCGGGCGGCGGCAGTGCACGCAATCGTGGACCTGCAGATTGAGTACGCGCTGGTGAGTCGCATGCCGGAGGCGAAGATATTTCCCGCGCTCAAGGAGTTGGGCATCGGAGCAACGACCTATGGCGCGTTGTCGAGAGGATTGCTTTCAGGCTCGCAGCCGGCACCGGCAGGCGACCTCCGCGCCCATCTGCCGCGATTTACAGGCGACAATCACAAGCGCAACCTGCAACTGGTTGATAAACTCAAAGAGATCGCCGCCTCCAAGGGAATTACGCCGGTGCAGATGGCGATTGGATGGGTGATGGCCAAGGGCAGCTTCATTGTTCCGGTGGTGGGCGCGCGCACGCGGGCGCAACTAGCCGAGAGCCTGGGCGCGCTCACGGTCGAGTTCAGTGCCGATGAGATTGCAGCTTTGGAGGCTGCGGTTCCGGCCGGGGCGGTAGCGGGAACCCGTTACGATGCTGTCCAGATGCGAGTGCTGGACAGCGAGAAGTGAGGAAATTGCAGTGAAAGACACCATACTGGTTACGGGCGGAGCTGGATTTATCGGCTCGAATTTCATTTTGAATTGGATTAGAGAGACACGCTCGTCCGTGATCAACCTCGATCTGCTGACTTATGCGGGAAATCCCGCCAACTTAACCTCGCTTCAAGGGGATATACGCTATCTGCTGGCGGTAGGAGACATTTGCAACGCGGAGCGCGTGACCTCATTGCTGGACGAGCATAAGCCCAGGGCTATTGTTCACTTTGCGGCGGAAAGCCACGTAGACCGATCTATCGCTTCGCCCGAGCCGTTCATCCGCACCAATGTTCTGGGAACCTTTGTCCTGCTGGAGCAGGCATTGCTCTATTGGTCGAAGCTCGGGGACGAGGACAAATCCGCGTTTCGCTTTCTGCATGTCTCCACCGACGAGGTGTACGGCTCGCTTGGCGTCAACGATCCGCCTTTCAGCGAAATCACGGCGTACGCGCCGAACAGCCCCTACGCGGCGTCGAAGGCCGCTTCAGACCACCTGGCGCGGGCCTATCATCACACCTGGGGACTGCCCGTACTCACCACCAACTGCTCGAATAATTACGGTCCCTTTCAGTTTCCGGAGAAGCTGATTCCTCTTATGATTCTGAACGCGCTGGAAGGCAAGCCGCTGCCTGTCTATGGCGATGGCGGCAACGTGCGCGACTGGCTCTTTGTGGAAGACCATTGCGCGGCCATTCGAACTGTTCTTGAAAAAGGCCTGGCCGGCGAAACCTACAACATCGGCGGACGCAGCGAACGCAAGAATCTTGATGTAGTGAACACAATCTGTGATCTGGTGGACGAGATAAGCCCCAACGCCGACTTGGGTTCACGAAGAAATTTACTCACCTTCGTTACGGATCGCCCTGGACATGACCGCCGCTATGCCATCGACGCCTCGAAGATAGAGCGCGAGCTGGGATGGCGGCCCGCGGAAGGATTTGAAAGCGGGTTGCGCAAAACGGTTCTCTGGTATCTTGAAAACCTGGAATGGATTGAAAGCGTGCGCACCGGCGCTTACCTTGATTGGATTAAGCAAAACTATACGGAACGCATCGCAACCTGAGCCGCCATCATTCAACTCGATTGGTTGGATGACAGCGGCCGGGACGACGGAATCAACCCCGGCGTCCCAGCCGCAGTCCGCTCTGTTGAATGCTGGCCACAGTGAGCCAGTGGATTAATTGAACTTCTTACCTTTATCGAGCAGAACTACATCGCCCCGCGACTCGCCGGAGGGACAATTCCGTTCATGCGCAGATACTCCACAATCTGGCCGTAGTGGTCCATCATGTGCGCGGTTCCAAAGGACGCCATGCCTGCGCGCGTGCCATGCGCCGTCTGCACAAAGGCGTTCTCCGGAGTGATCGCATCCACGTAGGCGTGGGCTTTTACGAGGGAGTCTTTCAGGGCCTTCACGATGTCGGCCTTGGTGGTGAGCTTCTCAATCGAATCCGACATTGCCTTGGCTTGGGCGTCTGTGTAATCCGATCCGCCAAAGAAATAGTAGTTGGATTCGGCCACGTGTTTGATCTGCTGAGCGAATGTGCGTACACCTTTGAACTCGCCCAGGCTGGCTGCGGGAGCATAGTTGTATTTGTCTTCCGGCATAGCCTCGGCGGCCGAGACGAACTGCTGCTCCATGATGCTGAGTACTTTGCCGTAGATTTCTGAGGGTGGGATGGGCGTGCCCACGGCGGGCTTGGCTGGCGCTGCCGCCTGGGCAAGAACGAGGGATGGTGTTGCGAACAGCATGCAACAACCGAGAATGCTGCCCGCGATGCGGGGAATTTTGAACATGAAATCTCCTCCTGCGGCTTTAGCCGCGTGTAGAAAATTTACCAGATAGGGGCCGGTTTATGACAGCCAGGGACCGTTTATCGTCAATTGAGCGCTAACCGGCGCGAGCAGAATCTCGATTACCGTACAATCGATAAAGAGGAGATTTTTTCGATGAAACGAGTTTATATGGACGCCAATGCCACTACCCCTTTATTGCCGGAGGTGATGGAGGCCATGCGCCCGTATTGGATGGAATGCTTCGGCAACGCCTCCTCGATTCATCTCGACGGCCAGCAAGCGCACACCGCCCTGGAGCGCGCCCGCGCGACCATGGCCGAATTCTTCAACTGCCACGATGCCGAGGTGGTTTTCAACTCAGGCGGTACCGAGGGAGACAACACCGCCATCTTCGGTTTGCTGCATCCCGGCGATCACTTCATTACCACTTCCATTGAGCACTCGGCGATCTTGCAGGCGGCCAAGCGCGTGGCGCTTCACGGCGTGGAGACGACCTTCGTTGCGCCGGAAAAAAGCGGGCTGATCAACCCGGCGGAGATTCTGCGCGCCATCCGGCCCCAGACGCGGCTGATCAGCGTGATGCTGGCCAACAACGAGACTGGAGTGCTTCAGCCCGTGGATGAGATCGGCAAGATCGCCGCCGATACCGGCGTTTTCTTTCACATCGACGCAGTGCAGGGCGCGGGAAAGGTCAAATTCGATGTGCGCCGCTTCGGCTGCCATCTTCTGTCCATCAGCGCGCATAAGATGCACGGCCCCAAAGGCACAGGCGCAATCTTCGTGCGTCGAGGAACTCCCATTGAGCCACTCTTAGTGGGCGGCAGCCATGAGCGCCGCCAGCGCGCCGGAACGGAAAATGTTCCGGGCATCGTAGGCCTGGCCAAGGCCGCGGAACTGGCGATGCACTCGCTGGAAGACGGAACCATTGACCGCATGGCCAAGCTGCGCGACCGCCTGGAGGCTGGAGTCTTGAAAATCCCCGGCACCGGCGTGAACGGAGTTTCTGACGACAGCAAGCCTGTACCACGCGCAGCGAACACCACCAACATCTGGTTCGATCAGGTGGAAGGCGAGGCGCTGGTGATCGCAATGGACCTGAAGGGCGTGGCCGTCAGCGGTGGGTCGGCCTGCCACTCCGGCACAACCGAACCCAGCCACGTGCTGATGGCCATGGGATTGGACAAGGCCCGCGCCCGCGCCAGCCTCCGCTTTAGCCTGCTCAAGACCGTGACCGAGGCAGATGTGGAGTATGTGTTAAAAGTTGTCCCCGAAGCCGTCGAACATTTGCGCGCGATCTCGCCGGTGGCGGCGGGAACGGCGGGCTGATGCACGGGAGTGGCTCCCGTCCGTGATCGTTCAAACACGGCGAAGGTGCTCAGAACCCGGTGCGCCCGCCCGCAACGCAATCTACGGAATATTCTTTTTCTGCACGCTCCACTTCGGATCTTTGCAGATGCCGCAATCCGCGCCGGAGAATTGCTTGGCTGCTTCCTTGTCGCCCTTCAGTTGCCAATCCAGCCACGCCGAGCCGAAGCGCCCATACTCGCCCGCGTTGGGAGCGCGATAGATCGTTCCCTCATAGTGTTGCGCGCCATCCCGGATCGCAATCATGATCGGAACCTGGTTGATTCTGCTGTAGTCGTCCTTGGCGTTTTCAAGCTCAATTCCCTTGGTCCCAGTTACATACAGAATCGGGCTGTGAATCTTCTTCAGATCGTCCTTGCTCACGTTGGGCATCACAAAGCCCTGCGGCGGTCCACCGGCTGCGCCTGGCCGCTGTCCACCAGCAGCGCCCGGCGGCGGTGTGAAGGTGGGCGGATGGATAAATGCCCCGCTGTTCCAGATGATCGTCGTCGTGATGCGCGGATCGGCTGAGGCCTCCAGCGCCTGCAACCCCCCGCAGCTCATTCCCATCACCGCGATCTTCTGCGTGTCAATCTTTCCGTAGTAAACGCTCTCCGCGCGGCTGTTCTCCTTCACCGCCCAATCGATCCCATCGAACAGTTGCGAGGTCGTGGTCGTTCCCTGCGCCGCTACCAGGTCGATCGACGCCGCCGGCGGGCCGATGGCAACGATCAGATACCCGTGCGAGGCAATCTCGCTGAGCAGATTGCGAAACTCCGTGGCGCTGTTGGCGCAGGCGCCGTTGCCCCAGGCCACAATCGGCAGCAGACGCGACCCGCCAAACTTGCTCAGGTCTCGCGGACGGAAGATCGTGTGCGTCTTCAGATTCGCTTCCCCGGTCAGAACCGCCTTGTACGCGCCGGTTCCTCCATCGCCCACCGTCAACATCAACGCCCGCCGCCCCTTCGCCGCATCCGAGCCTGTATCAAAGGCAATCGTGCCGGTCACGCTCGCCTCTGTCTTTTGTGCCCGCGCGCAGAACGAGGCTACCCCCAACACCGCCAGGACAAATGCCCCCGCCCAAATCCATCCACTCTTCGTCTTCATTCCGCTCTCCAGTCCTTCTCGGTTTCGTCTTGCCGATTACGGAGTCAGTATAGCGGATCAAAGCTGGGGTTGTGGCTCCTCCTGCTCACCGTAAAATGCGCGAGGCACAGGGCACAGCTCCGGCGCAACCGACGCCGATGTGGATTATGCTTTGAATGTAGTCTCCGAAGCCGTTGCGCACCTGCGCTCAATTTCTCCAGTGGCGGGAACGGCGGGGTAGGTAACGTCATGTTTTTTTATCATGATCGAACTATCGTTGGCATATGGGGCGTAGTAGTGGGAACAATGTTTACGTTCTACGGATTATTTTTCAAAAAGCACTACTTGTTACAAAAATATCCGGGGCGGCAATACGCCATGCCGAGATGGGTCGGCCTCATATTCTATGTCGGAATGGGGCTTTTATTTCTGATTTTAGGATTAGTTCAATTCGTGAAACACTAAATCGTATGCCATATTCAATCACCATTGCCGGCTCCATGTCCGGAAGGGTGGACTCTTCGACGGTAACGGCGGCATTATTTTCATTCGATTTGCAGATAATTTCCTTCCATTGGCGCACAATCTTAATGGGTGGTCAGAGCGGGAAATGAGGTCAAAGGATGGTCGAGCGTCAAAACGAGTCGAGCGGAACGGGAAAGCTCCGGCTCTGCGCCCGGACTGTACCCCCACCCCTACCCCCCTCCCCCCCCCCGGGTCGATTCTCCTTTTCTTCGCCTTTATGACCAGTGAAACTGTGAGAGTGTGAACTTTATGAGCGAGCGCGCCACCATCGCTGTTGCCATGTCCGGAGGGGTAGACTCCTCGACGGTGGCGGCGATGCTCGCCCATGAAGGCGGTGCAGTTGTCGGGCTGACACTCCAGTTGTGGGATCAGAGACGATTGGCGGGGCGGCATGGGATTCCGGATGTGCCGAAAGCCGGGCGCTGCTGCTCGATTGACGATGTGTATGATGCGCGGCGCGTGGCCGAGCACTTGGGAATTCCGTATTACGTAGTTAACCAACAAGCCCGCTTCGAGCAGGATGTGGTCCGGCCTTTTGTCGCCGAGTACCTCAGCGGGCGCACGCCGATTCCCTGCTCGCTCTGCAACAACCACCTCAAGTTCGACCAGCTTTTAAAGACCGCGCAAAGCATCGGCGCGGAACGCATCGCGACAGGCCATTATGCGGTAAATGAATATGACCCGGCGCGGGGCCGATGGATTCTCAAGCGGGCCGCCGATCTGGCCAAGGACCAGACCTACTTTCTCTTCGGCTTGACGCAGGAGCAGCTTGCCCACACGCTCTTTCCGCTCGGCCGCATGACCAAGCCAGAGGTGCGCGAAGTCGCGCGGCAACACGGGCTGGCGCTGGCCGAAAAGCCCGATTCACAGGAGATTTGTTTTATCCCCGGTGGCGACTACAAGCAGTTTTTGACCGCCTATCTAGAGGAACAGGGCGAGCAGCTCCCAGAGACGGCGGGCGAGCTGGTGAATTCGAACGGCGAAATTTTAGGCAGTCACGAGGGCATCTTCAACTTCACCGTAGGCCAGCGCAAGGGGCTGGGCATCAGTTCGCCTTCTCCGCTCTACGTGCTGCAAATCGACCCGGCCAGGCATCGCGTAACTCTGGGCGCTGACGAAGAGTTGGCCACGCGCACGCTGAGAGCGCGGGAACTGAATTGGATTTCCATTGCAACCTTATCCGGGCCAATGCGCGTCCGCGCGAAGATTCGCCACCGGCACGAGCCTGCCTGGGCAACGCTGGAACCAACTGGCAAGGATGAGGTGATCGCCACCTTCGACGAGCCGCAGCGCGCCGTCACGCCGGGTCAGTCGGCGGTTTTTTATGACGGCGATGAGGTGGTGGGCGGGGGATGGATTGTGTAGAAATATGCCGCTCTGCGTAGACGATTCTGCAGGAATCCCGCGGCGAGGCAGGCTACTCTGCTCACCGAGCCGGCCGCATTGATCGATAGAGTCTGATTAGCGAGGCTGCGCTCCGGGTCCGCGCAGCGATTCGACGACCGCTTTGACCACCCCGAGAATGCTCGAGATCTGGCGCACCGGCCGGCCGACAACATCGGAGACATAGCCCCCGGCGCGGTCCACAGTATCCAGGAAGCTAGAGGTCATGTTATCTAGGCGGCCGCTTTGCTTCCGCACCTTCTCCATAATCTCCGTGACTGTGGACTGCACTTGCCCGACCTGCGCGTGCATACCTTTGGTGATCTCCGCCAGGTCGCCGGCGGCGGCCTCGACCTTGGGCGAAACTCGGGTCAGGAACCCCTGCGCGTTGGTGATGAAAACCTGTGCGTTGATAAGGGTATCCCGTGAACTGGCAATGAGTTCCTGCGTGTCGAAGAGGATGGGCGTGAGCGAGGCGCGTAGAATCTCGATCTCTTTTCGAATCGCGCTCGCCGACTTGCGCAAGGAAACGGAGATTGCCAGCAGGATGATGGCCTGCAGCAACACAGCCAGCCCGGTTACAACAACAAAGGCGAGCAGGATGGTTTGATTATCCAGTTTTGGCATTGGCATTGAAGTTGTCTCGCGCAGTCAATCTGCGGGCTCTGGTTCAGTTCTCTTGTACGTTCCCCAAACCGGGCCGAAGCGATGTTTCCGGAGCCTGCGCATGAGCCGCTGATTGCGCAGAACTCCGGACTGCTGATGAAACGCTACTGGCCCGGATCAGAATCGGACCCAGGGGAAACGCCGGTTCAAAGCTCCGTGGGTTCGCCGGGAACGGGGGGATTTTTGTAGGCCTGACGTCCGGCATCAACGGCCGCTGTCACCCTGCTGGTCTGTTCGGAAACCAGGTTCTTGCCGCGCTCCACAAACTCTTCCCACTGCGCCCTTCCGCGATCCACGTATTCTCCCACCTGCTCCTTGCCTTTATCCACCAGGCCGCTCACCTGTTCGGCGGCTTGACGGGTACGGGCGCGCAGATACTCTGTTCCCTCACGGGCGCCCGCAACCAGGTCCTCCCGGGTTTCGCGGCCGCTCTTGGGGGCATACAGAATCCCCACCAGCGCGCCTACACCCAATCCAGCGATAAACCACGCCAAACCGTTGATCTTGTTATCCTCTGCCATGTTGAAAACTCTCCTTTCGCTCAGCTCGATGATGGCCTGAGCGTATCAAATTTCCCGGTGCGGGGCAAACTGCGCCCTTATTGCCGGTCTTTCATAACATCGGCGTGCAACCCCAGTATAAGGAGTGGCGGTGCAAAGCGGATAGATAAAGGTAACTAATCTCCAAGGCGACAAGTGTTCAAAATTGCTCATCGGCCCGGTTGCCGCCAAGAAACAGGCGCAGACAAAAGGCCTGCGCCAAAAAGTGTAGTCCTCTTTCTGGATCGAGATTGGTCCGACCGAAGCTAGCTCGCGGTTTCCTTGTAAAGAGCTGCGCCGGCAATTGCGGCGACCACGATCTCAACAAGGCCACCGAGGGTTGCGTACGCTGCGAAAAGACGCCCAAAAAGGCCCATGGCCCACATGAAGCTGAGGTTGGGAATCAGCACGCCCACGACCCAGACAGCCAGGCCGGCGTAGACCGCGGTCTTTACTCCGGCGCCAAAACGCGGCCGGATGGCAGCATAGATCCAGACCAGCGCAATGCCAGTGATCAGCCCGAGCAGGTTGAGTTCAATCAGTTGCGTTGTCGTCAAAGCGGGATGGTTGAGTTTCTGTATCCGATCATCCCACATAGACCCCAGCAACATGCCGTCTATGATGAAGCTCAGAACGTCTGCAACGATCCCGGCGACCAGGCCGCCCAGGATTACTCGACCAATGTTGACTTTTCCCATAATCCCTCCATGTCAATGTGTTGAGGTGTAAACCACAGAAAACAGTTGCATTTGCGACAACCGAGGAATGCCGCAAGTATATGCACAGGATTGATCGCAGACAAGAATTATTTATGAGAATTTGACGCAGGTCTTGAGGGTATAAGATGGGGGAATGATGCGAGGCACTACCACCCAGAACGTGAAGTTAACTATATATTATTGATAATAATATGTTTAATGGAGGATGGAACGAGGACGGATGATTTAATCGCTCTGAAAAAGATAGAATTCGTGGATGAAGACAGCAGACACAAAGCTCAAAATGCGGCTAGGAGGAACGATGTCAGGCAATTCAATTCCTGTGATCCATTCGAAGGATGAGGGCATGTCCACTCCCGAGCCGGGCCTGCGCCGCCAGGTAATGTCTTATAGCCCGGCGATGATGCTGGTGCGCCATACCATGGTAAAGGGCTGGTCTGGCGCGCGGCACAGCCACCCCCACGAGCAGATGGTCTATATCGTGCGCGGCCGCATCCGCTTTGAGCATCCCGGCGGCAGCGTCAATATGGGTCAGGGGGACAGCTTTCTGGTTCCCAGCAATGTGGAGCACCAGGCCTCCGCGCTCGAGGATTCCGAGGTGCTGGATATTTTTACGCCCATGCGCGAGGATTACGCGGCGTAACAGCTGGATATCGACTTTTTGCACGTCTTTCTGGCCGGCCTAGAGCGGTTCCACAATTCACGTGCCCTTTCCAGCATCGTGCAGAGCGGCATTTTCTTGAGGAATATGCCACTTGAGGGCAGTGGTTTCTGGGTACATCAATTGTGGAACCGCTGTAGGGGCGCTTTCCTGCCACATTCAAGCATGTCTGCCGATTTCGTATGATCCCTTCGCGGCAGGGCCGAGCTGACCAAATGCCATCCAGAAGTTATTCCTCGAAACAGCCTTCCCGGCATATTGGCGAGCTTCCCCGAAAAGTGCCTGCACGGCCACGCGGTTCCGTAGGTAACCAGTTTCCATAACCCACTGGCCGTAGGCATGATATATTGATATTTTTGGAGCCATAAAAAAATCCTGAGGAGAAGTGTGATGTCCAAAGAACGAGACAGCTTTGTTGAGGCCAAATTGGCGAAAATGACCCTGGAGGAGAAGTGCGGCCAGGTCCTTACCTTTACCTGGCGCGGGGCTTACCTGACGCCTTCGGGGGTCGAACAGATCACCAAGCTGCACGCCGGCGGCCTCTGTCTGGAACCGTATGCGCTGGAGACATGCAAGAACAAATATTGGGGACGCTCGCAGGTCGATCCCAACTTTAAAAAGCCCAAGGACTGGTTCGACATCGCGCATACCTACTTTGACGATCGCAGCTTCGGCGTGAGCGTGACTCCGGAAGAGCTCACCGGCAAGCTCAACAAACTGCAGGAAATCGCCATGAAACGGCCTTCAGGAATCCCCCTGCACATCACCATCGACATGGAAGGCGATTTCAAAAACGATTACTCCGCCGGTCATGTGCTGCAGTTCCCGCCACCCATGGGCATGACCGCCATCGGCGACCTCGATCTGGCCTATAAGGTGGCGAATACGCTGGGCAAACAGATGGCCCTCATCGGCATCACCCAGTTCTATCACCCGGTTTGCGACGTCAATATCAATCCGCTGAACCCCGAAATAGGCGTGCGCTCCTTCGGCGACGATCCCAAGGTTTGTGCGAAGTTTATCGATGCCACGGTGCGCGGCTATCAGGATGCAGGCATTGTGGCCACGGTGAAGCACTTCGCCGGCCGCGGCGATTCGGGGACCGACGCGCACGACGTGCTGGACACCTGCCGCGGGGACCTGAAGCGGATGCGCGCGGTCGAGCTGGTCACCTTCCAGGCGGGCATCGATGCGGGCGCCAAGGCCCTGATGACGGCGCATACGATCTTCCCGGCCTTTGACAAAGAATTCCCCGCCACGCTCTCCTCGAAGATCCTTGTTGATCTTCTCAGGAAAGAGATGGGATTCAAGGGAGTGGTGGTTTCGGACGCTATCGGCATGGCCGCCGTCCTTAGAAAATGGCCGCTCCCTCTGGCGTGCGCCATGGCGATCAAGGCCGGCGTGGACACCATCCTGCTCAAGGCGGACGACGAATCCCGCTCGCAGTGCTTCTTCGGGATCAAGGGCGCCGTGGAGCGCGGAGAGCTTCCCATTGAGCGGCTCAACGACGCATGCCGGCGGTTGCTGAGCATGAAGTACGACCAGGGCCTCTTCGAGAAGGCCGGGAAGATGGATCCGGCCAAGACCGCAGCCCACGTCCACAGCAAGGAAACCCAGGCGTTCTCCCGGGAAGTGGCGCACAAAGCCCTGCTGGTGGTGCGCGACGACAAGAAGCTGCTGCCGGTGAGCAAGGACAAGAAAATCCTGGTCATCGAACAGGTCATCCCCTACTCCTTCCTGGGTAAGGATCTTTACAGCCACCCGCACATGTTCTGCGAGCAGATGGCCACGCATTCCACCAACCTCATCCTGGACGACACGGCCTTTTTCGCCGCTGACGAGGAAGTGGAGGAGGCGCTGCAACTGGCCAAGCAGGCGGATCTGGTGGTGATGACCAACTACTACGCGCGCATTGAGAAGCGCGGCAACAACCGGCACCTGGTGCAGGCCTTGAAAAAAGCGGGACATAAGGTCATCGTGGTGACCAACTTCCCGTACCGCAAGGGCGTAACCACGGAAGCTGATGCGGTGATCTGCAATTTCTCAGGCTCGCCCGATTCGATCCGCGCGGCCGCCGATCTGGTCTTCGGCGCGATTAAGACTTATCCGACGACGAAGATGCCGATCGATCTGAGCGCCGAGAAGAACCTTCCCGACGAGAAGCCCGCGGCCCCACCGAAGACGACCGCAAAGAAGAAGGGGAAAGATTCCAATCCGTGGGCGGGAAAGTGCTAGGGGAAAGCGCCCAGCACGCACCGCATTCAATCCATCATTCCGGGCGCCGGCAACGAACTTGAAATTTCGGGCTGGCGCCCGGAAGAGCAATAGGATTCAAGAGCATATCAGATCCCGCATCAGCGGGCGGGACACAAAAAACCAATGAGGGAAAGTACAATGCCGAAATCCACTGCATTCGATCTGCGCGATGTTTATACCATCCCCGGACCCAAGGTTACCGCCATCTACGAACACAACAAAATGGCGGTCCACTTCCAGGGTATGTCCAAGACCCTGCAATTTCCGCAAACGGTGGCCTTGCAAGGAGCGCCCACGTGTTCGATTGGCATTTCCCCCTACGGGCTGTACAACCGCCTGAACGACGCTGGCCGGCTTATCATGCTCAACCAGACAGCGGTCCAATTCGCCTCCGCGCCCTTCATCCGCATCGGCGATATGTTCGCCATGCTGACCCAGAAGCAGCCAGGAGCTGTCGAGCTGCCCGACGACATTCCGGCGGTCAAGAACTATTACCACCCGGCGGTCCCTGAGAAAAACGTCGCCCTCACCATCGCCACGCCTTCGCTGGAGATTGCCTACAAGCTGGGGAAGGTGAAGGTAACCCGCAGACTGATTTCTCCGTTGCTCTCTGGCGGAGACCAGGTGTTGATGCCGCTCGGGGTTGAAGAATTCGTGGTGGAAAACAGCGGGAATGAGGCTGAGGAGATCACGTTGGTGGTGCCCCGACCCTCCCTGGTCAACCTCCAGGAGAAGGAGCTCAAGCCGACCGATCAGGACAGCGTCTATGTCGGCATCGCCGCGGTCGATGGCCAGAAGCATGAGGAGTTCGAGTCGGCGGGCATCCGAGGCGTGGTTATGGGCAGCAAGGCAACCGCCAACCGCATGGTGCTGGCGGTTCCTGAATTGCCAGGCGTTGCCGTGGACATCCAGCCTTACTTCTGCCTGAACAAATACACGGGCGATCTGCTGCTCAACGAGGACGGGAGCTTCTTCGAAAAACGGCAACCGCTTGTGCGCAGCGACTACGGAGCGGCCATCAGCCTTACCTTCACCCTGGAAGCGAAGACCTCCCGGACGATTCCGGTGGCCGTGGTGCTGGATTTTCCGGAACAGGTCTACATCGACGGCAAGAAATTCCCGCGCAAATACATCAAGAGCTTTAAGAACGCCGAGGCGCGAGCGCTGGAGATGACGAAGCTCGCTCTGGAGAGCTATCCGCAGTGGTGGAAGCGGACGGTGACGATTCAGAAACGGATTTTCGACCGGATCCAGTCCAGCCCCGCCTACAAAAGCGACCGGAACGGCGCGTTGCGCCTGACCCGGCTGATCCTGAATGAACTCCATTTCCCACTCTCCAACGCCATCGTCTGGGTCGAGGACGAGAAGGGAAAAGAACGCGCTCGCTTCCTGGAGTGTTTTGATTATGCCTATATTGACCCGTCGGATGTGGACTGGTATTCGATGGTGCTCTTGATGCTCTTCCCGCGCGTGGAAAAAGATCTGTGTCAGGGTTTCATCGATTCGATTCTGGCCGAGGATACCTCGCTGCGCTTTTACCACAATCACGCTTCGAATGTTGAAGCGCGGCTGCATTTCAAGGAGCACCCGGAACAATATGAGGGCATGAGGCTGACTCAAGTCCGCGACGAGTTCAAGACCAAGGGCAGCGTGGCGCACGACCTGGGCGCCATGCCCAAGGGCCATCCCCTGCGCAACGTGAGCGATTACGCCTGGTACAACAACAACTACTGGGTGGACCTCTTCCCCAAACTCATGATGCGGGTGCTGCGCAACGTGAAGTTCACCGGCGACATGGATTTTCTGAAGAAGAATTGGGAGACGCTAAAGTTTGGTCTGGATGCGGCGCTGAAACTCGATTTCGATGACGACGGCATTCCTGAAGGCTATCCCGACGATGTGAAGAACACCTTCGACAACCTGGTTCTCTTTGGCGCCGACGCCTACGACGCCACGCAGTTCCTCGGCGGCTGCCAGGCCATGATCAAAATGGCTCGCATGCTCGGGGACAAAGCCGGCGAGGCGCACATCCAAAAGGTCTTCGACAAGGGCTGGAAGAGCCTGGAGAAATTGTGGCGGGAGGTGAAGAACAAGAAGGGTGAAAAACTTCAGTATTACGTCACATGTTTCGATCCCGCGAGCGGAAACACCAACACCGATGTCTGGACCAACCAACTCGATGCCCTGTGGTATCTAATCTCCATCGGCGAAGAGCCGTTCATTCCGGAAGACCGCGCCAAAAAGATTCTCAAGACGATCTACAAAAACAACCGCTCCTTTATGGGCTGGGCCATGTGCAAAACCAAGGACGGCAAACCCGTGGAGTCGGATCAGGGAAAAGACGTCTATACGACCTCCAATTACGTTTTCGCAGAGTTGCTGGATTATTACGGCATGGCCAGAGAGAGCAAGGAAGTTTACAAGGCCATGGACCGGGTGGTCTTCGATTACGCCAATTCCATGATCACTCCGGACAATCTGAGGGCAGAGCTGGAAACGGAGATGGGCGAGACGTCCCCCGGCCCGCACTACATCGTCGCCGCCTATCCCCGGCCGGGAGCTGTCTGGACGCATCTGGTGATGAACTACATCAAGGACGTGCAGGCAAAGAAGAAAACAAGAACCATAGAGTCGCCGGATCTGATGCCGTTCTTCCCTGATCTGCTCAAGGGTTAAGGCAACGGAAGATGAAAGCTAACCGCCGGATGCACAGGAGTGGACACGGATAATAGCGGGTGGGAAAATCGCGAATCGGCCAGGAAACAGGCGTAAATCGTTTTTCCTGTTTTCTGATCCGTGTGTCCCTGTGTCCATGCACGGCCATAAATTCTAACGCTCAAAGAAGGAATCCATCGATATGCCTAAGAAGTACGACATCACATTCGTCGGCCACATGTGCTACGACGAGATTATCCCCTTCGGAGGAAAACCCCACATCGCCCCGGGAAGCGCCGTATTGTGCGGCGTCATGGTCGCCGCGCGCATAGGAAAGCAAGTTGCCGCGGTGGTGAAGATGGCGAAAAAGGACGAAGAGATCCTGCAACCGATGAAGGATCTCGGCGTTGACACCTTCGTCATTGCCAGCGCGGAGACTACTTATTCGAGGGTTCTGCACGAGAGTGAAAATGTTGATGAACGCAAACTCACGCTGGTCAAATCCGCCGGTCTCATTTCCATTGACGACGTTCCGGAGTTGCGCTCGACGTGCGTTCACCTGGCCGGGATCTCCGACACCGAATTCGATATGCCGCTGATGAAGGGCTTGAAATCCAGGGGCTACAGCCTGTCGGCCGACATGCAGAATTTCGTCCGCCACGTCACCCCGGTGACCCATGAAATCGAGTTCAGCGACGTCGCCAACAAAAAAGAAATTGCGGCCATGATGGACAAGCTTAAGCTGGACGTCGTCGAAGCGCGGATACTGACCGGCACGGAAGATTTGGAGAAAGCCGCCATCATTATCGAGTCGTGGGGTTGCCCCGAGACGCTGATCACTCATTCCCAAGGCGTCCTCGCCCGGGTAAAGGGAGTAACATACTACGAGAAGTTCTCCAACAGCAACATCTCCGGCCGGACCGGTAGAGGCGATACGACCTACGCGGCGTACATGTCCTGGCGGTTGGATCACGATGTCCGGGAATCCCTGAAGTTCGCCGCCGCACTGGTTTCCATCAAGATGGAGACCCCCGGCCCCTTCAAGGGAACGCTGGAGGACGTCGAGAAGCGTTTGAGGGAAAAGCATTCTTCCTAGTCATGCAGAAATCCGCGGCGAAAGCGAGTAAAAGTCGATGAGCGTTACCAGCATGAAACTCTCCTTCAGGGAAAAATTCGGATACGGCCTTGGCGACCTGGCGGCCAACTTTGTCTTTCAGACTCTGATGGCCCTGCAAGTGGACTTTTACACCAAAACCTATGGATTGACGGCGGCTCAGGCATGGCCGATGTTTCTCGTGGTCGGTTTGATTTCAGCCGTATTTAATCCCATTATGGGCGTGATCGCCGATCGCACCCATACCCGCTGGGGCAGGTTCCGCCCCTGGCTGCTGTGGACGGCCGTGCCCTTTGGCGTCATCGGCGTTCTGACCTTTACGACGCCAAACCTCAATCCTGTCGCCAAGCTCATCTATGCCTGGGTCACCTACCTGCTGCTGCGGCTCATCTATGCCGCCAACAATGTTCCTTATGCCTCGCTGACCGGCGTCATGACCGACGACCCCATCGAGCGCAACAGCATCACATCCTTCCGTGGTTTCTTCTCCAACGGCGCGGGATTTATCGTAGGGGTTCTGGCTGTTCCAATGGTTGACCACCTCGGCCATGGAAACAAAGCCCTGGGTTATCAGTTGACGATGGGCAGCTTCCTGGTGCTCTCGATAATCTTTTTCCTGATCGCATTCGCTGTATCCAAGGAGAGGGTTGAGCCCGATGCCAGCCAGAAAAGCTCTGTGCTTCTCGATCTCGGCGACCTGATTCACAACGGCCCCTGGATCGCGCTCTTCCTGGCGACGGTTTGTTATTTCACCGCGCTGCTCATTCGCGGCAACGTAATGCTGCCCTACTTTGAGAACTGCTCCGGCAACAGGATGTACTTCAGTTGGTTCAACGGCTTCGGATTAGTCGCTCTGCTGGTGGGTGTCGCCTGCTCGACGGCCCTGACCAAGCGGATGGGCAGGCACTCGGTCTTCTTTTGGAGCATGCTGCTAACGGGCATTCTCGCCGTGGCGTTATTCTTCTTGCCTCCTACCGCCATTGTGCCGATTATCGGCCTGGAAATAGTGCGCCAGTTCGCCTTCGGCTGCTCCAACCCGGTTTTGTGGGCGATGATGGCCGATGTTGCCGACTACGGCGAGTGGAAGACGGGACGCCGCGCCACCGGGACAGTGATCTCAGCCGTGGTCTTTGCGCTATGGATCGGAGTTTCTTTGGGTGGCGCAATCGACGGCTGGCTGCTCTCCTTCTTTGGCTATCAGTCCAGCGGCGTGCAGACTGACCATGCACTGCTGGGCATCCGTTTGATCGCCTCGGTCGTTAGCGGCGCGGTTTTCCTTGCTGTTGCGGTTTGCCTGCTCTTCTACCGTATTGACAAGAAGCTGAATCTGGAAATCTCCAATGAGCTGGCCGAACGGCGCAAGGCTTTTGCTCCATAAAGGACCTCATTGCCTTACCAATAATTCGGCAAAGGAACAGAACAGGAAGTACCATGTTAAGGAAAATGCTGACACCGGCACTCTTGGCAGTGTTGACAGGATTTATGACTGTTTTTTCGGCTACAGCCCAGACGCCCACCACTCTGAAAGAGGCTTACAAGGGCGATTTTGTCATTGGCGCGGCCATCAATACCGCCCAGATTACGGGCCGGGACAGCCGCGGGGATGCGATCCTCGAGACGCAATTCAACTCCATCTCGCCGGAAAACATCCTCAAGTGGGAAATAGTCCATCCTCAGCCGGGCACCTACGCCTTCGAGATTCCCGATAAGTACGTGGCCTTCGGGGAGAAGCACCACATGTTCATCGTGGGCCATTGCCTGGTGTGGCATAATGAGGTTCCGGCCTGGGTCTTCCGCAATGACAAAGGAGAACTTGTCGACCGCGAGACCCTGTTGAAGCGCCTGCACGATCACATCTCCACAGTTGTCGGCCGCTACAAAGGCCGCATCCAGAGTTGGGACGTGGTCAACGAGGCGCTGAATGATGATGGCACATTGCGCCAATCTCTCTGGTTCAAGATCATCGGCGAGGACTATATTGCGAAAGCCTTCGAGTACGCTCACGAAGCCGACCCACAAGCGCAGCTGACCTACAACGACTATTCACTGGAGAATGAACCCAAGCGCAAGGGGGCGCTGGCGCTCATCGTCAGGCTGAAGGCCCAGGGAATTCCGATTACCACCGTCGGCATACAGGGCCATGACAATCTCACATGGCCCACAATTGAGGATGAGGACGCCACCATCTCCGCCTTCGCCAAGCTGGGGGTCAAGGTGGCGATCACGGAGTTGGACATCGACGTGCTGCCCCACGCCACGCCGCAGCAAACCGCCGAGGTGTCCCTGAGGCTGCAACAGGATCCCAAGCTGAACCCGTACACCAGCGGCTTGCCGGAATCCGCGCAGCAGGAGCTTGCCAAGCGCTATGCCGGCTTGTTCGGGGTCTATCTGAAGCACCGCGATGCTGTCAACCGCGTGACTTTCTGGTGCGTTACGGACGGAGATTCCTGGCTGAACAACTGGCCGATCTTCGGGCGCACCAGTTATCCGCTGCTATTCGACCGCAGCGGCCAGCCGAAGCCGGCCTTCCAGGCAGTCATTCAAGAAGCGGTGAAAGGCAAGTCAACCAATTAGGTTTCATTGGCTTTCTTCATCCTGTGCAGTGTCGCTTACGGATTGCTTGCCGGCTTCTCGGTTCGCAGGCAGAAGGTGATTCCGCCGGCCAGGATGAGCGACAAGGACATGACAAGATATCCGGCGCGCGCATTGCCGGTAAGCGCCTGAAAAAGGCCAACCAGCCATGTGCCGGCGAACGCGCCCAGCGCCCCGCAGCTATTGATGAGAGCCATCACTTCGCCGGCTACGTTTCTGGGCAGCATTTCGGGCACAATCGAGAAGAAGGGCCCGTAGGGCGCGTACATTGCGCCGCCGGCAACAATTAAAAATGCATAAGCCAGCCAGAAACTGTGCGCGGCGGTCATGGAAGAGATAAGCAGCGCAACTCCCGCGAGCATGAGAAATGGGCCTATGTAATGTTTGCGGTTAAGCGTCCGATCAGAAAAATGCGCGACCCCCATCATGAGAATGACTGCCAGCAAGAATGGCGCGGCGCTCAGCAGGCCCACCGTCTCGATTCCTTTGGAAGATCCTGACCGGATCATCTCGGGAATCCACAAAACGAGTCCGTAGACCCCGAAGCTCCAGAAAAAATACTGGACGCATAAAAGAATGACGTTCGGGACGCGGAATGCCGAAGACAGATTCCCGTATTGCGGCAGCGCGGTTTGCTCGAGTTCCAGCGCCGCGGCAAGCTGTTCGCTGCTTTCCTTGCTCAGCCAGGTCACCTCGCACGGCCGGTCGCGCGCCATCAGAATCCACACAAACGCCCACAGAATCGAAGGGATTCCCTCGAGAATAAAGGTCATCTGCCAGCCGACCGCCTTGATCAGAAACCCGGTAGCGGCGGCCATCCACAAGACCGTAACAGGATTCCCGAGCATGAGAACCGCATTCGCGCGCGACCGCTCAGAGCGCGTAAACCAGTTCGTCAGCAAGATCAGCATCGCCGGGAAGATCAGGCTTTCCGCAACTCCCAGCAACATCCGGTCGATAACCAGTAGCCAATAATCTCTGATGACGCCGGTAAGCGCTGAAAAAGCGCCCCAGCTTATGAGCGCAAAGAAGACCAGCCTGGTCGCGCTCTTGCGCGTTGCATAGGCCGCGGCGGGAACCTGGAAGATAAAATAGCCAAAAAAGAAGACCGATGCCAGAAATGCTGCCCGTGATTCGGTGATATTGAGTGATGCGGCGAGTCCGGCAGCCGCGCCAAAACCGAAATTCGAGCGGCCAAGGTAGGCCAGGCTATAGGTAACGAAAACCGCTGGCATTAGGAAGAACCAGCGGCGGCGCAAACCATGCCGCTGCTTCACCGCATCCTGGACCTGTTCATGGGGCACACAAGCGTTATAACATCTCTTAGAGCAGATGTTCCAATTGAATATGCCATTTTTACAATGAGCTTGAGAGGATCTTCCCGCGTCACGAGGAAAATGGATGACTAAATCTGACAAGATTCGAAGGATAGAAAAGATCGCATGCGACCTCCGGGCCGACGTCGTGAAGATGATTGGTGTCGGCAAAGTGGGACACCTCGGCGGCTCGTGTTCGCTGGCCGAGATCGTGGCGGCTTTGTACTTCGAGAAGATGCGCTTCGATCCCAAAGCGCTGGGTGATCCGCGCCGGGACCGCTTTCTCCTCAGCAAGGGACATTCCGTTCTCATTCAATACGCGGCGCTGATAGAGCTGGGCGTTATCCCCAGGGATGAGATGGGGAAGGTGAAAACCCTCGCGGGCAAACTGCAAGGCCATCCCGACCTGATGACCCCCGGAATGGAGGCGGTTACGGGCTCTCTGGGACAGGGACTTTCCATCGGCGTGGGCATGGCGCTTGCCCTGCGGCTCGCCAAGAGTCCTTCGCGGGTGTACGTCATCATGGGAGATGGCGAGCTTGCCGAAGGCCAGCTCTGGGAAGCGGCCATGGCCGCCGCGCGCTACGGGTTGGATTCCCTTACCGGCATCGTGGATCGCAACCGGATCCAGGCCACGGGTCCTACAAAGGAGATCTTCGATATCCCCGACATACCGGAGAAATGGCGGGCCTTTGGATGGAACGTGCTGAACGTAAACGGACACGACGTAGGCGCAGTCCTCGATGCCCTGGATGAGGCGGCCGCGAAAAAAGGGACTCCCACCGTGATTGTGGCGGATACGATCAAAGGGAAGGGGATTTCATTTGCCGAAAATCTCGTGGCCTTTCACAACGTTGCCTTGACCCAGGAGCAATACGACCAGGCGCTTGCTGAAATAGAAGAATCCGGGAGGAGGCTGCAATGACGTCGCCCAACCAAAGAAGCGCGTATGGGGCCAGCCTTGTCCGGCTGGGGAAAAAAGACAGCCGCGTCGTGGCTCTGGAGGCGGACCTAGGAAAATCCACCCAGTCTGCCATGTTCCAGGCGGAGTTTCCGGAGCGGTACTTTCAAATGGGAATCGCGGAGCAGAACATGGCCTCCACGGCGGCGGGATTCGCCCTTGCCGGAATGATTCCCTTCATGCATTCCTTTGCCGTTTTTGCCGCCGGGCGGGATTATGATCAACTCCGCAACTCCATCTGTGTTCCGAAACTTCCCGTCCGCATCTGCGGCTCCAGCGCCGGGCTTTCCGACTTCGGCGATGGAAAAACCCACCAGGGCATAGAAGACACCGCCCTCATGCGCGCTCTACCGAACATGACCGTACTCTGCCCCGCGGATTCCGTCGAGGTGGATAAGATGATGGACTGCCTGCTGGATTGGAAGGGGCCGGTGTACATCCGGATCAACAGGAACGATCTGCCCTTCGTGTATCCGCCCGATGAGTCTTACTTCATCGGCAAGGTGACCATGCTGCGGGACGGCAGCCACGCGGCGATCTTCGCTTCGGGGGTCATGGTATCCAAGGCTCTGGTGGCCGCGGCGGCTCTGGCATCAGAGGGGATCACGGCGAGGGTGCTCGATGTTGGCACTCTCAAGCCTTTGGACCGTGAGGCCATCATCCGCTATGCGGGCGGAGTGGAGGCCATCGTTACGGCCGAGGAACATACTGTAATCGGCGGGCTCGGCTCCGCCGTGGTAGAGGCGCTTCGGGGCGTCGCTCACGCCCCCGTGGAGTTCGTGGGCGTCCCGGACTGCTTCGGCATCTCGGCGGAGAACTATAACGTTCTGCTCGCGCATTTCGGGCTCACTTCGGAGGCCATCTCCAAGGCCGTAAGAACGCTTTTGAAAAGGGGAAAGAAATGAAGATCGGATTCATCGGACTGGGCATCATGGGCAAGCCCATGGCAAAAAACCTCCTCAAGGCGGGCCACCAGCTCGTCGTCTACGACATTCAAAAAGCGCCGGTGGGTGAGCTGGTTCAAGCTGGCGCGGCAGCGGGTGAGTCTCCAAGGGACGTGGCCTCGCAGTGCGAGCTCATCATCACCATGCTACCCAATTCGCCTCACGTGAAGACGGCGGTATTGGGAAAGAACGGCGTGATCGAAGGGGCAAAGCCGGGAAGCGTGCTCGTCGACATGAGCTCCATCGCGCCGCTGGTGAGCCGCGAGGTGGCCGCCGCGCTGGCCGGCAAGGGAATCGAGATGCTCGACGCACCGGTCTCCGGCGGCGAGCCCAAAGCTATCGACGGGACGCTGGCCATCATGGTGGGCGGCAAGGAAGCTGTTTTCGAGCGGGTGAAGGACGTGTTGCTGAAGATGGGAGCGAGCGCCGTTCTCTGCGGAGAGATCGGCGCGGGCAACGTGACCAAGCTCGCCAACCAGATCATCGTCGCGCTGAACATCGCCGCCATGTCGGAGGCCTTCGTCCTTGCGGCCAAGTCTGGTGTGGACCCCGAGCGGGTCTTCAATGCCATCAAGGGCGGCCTGGCGGGAAGCACCGTCCTCAACGCCAAAGCGCCGATGGTTCTCGAGGGAAACTACAAACCCGGGTTCAGGATCGAGCTGCACATCAAGGACCTGCAGAACGCCCTCGATACGGCGCACGAGGCCGGCGTTCCGATCCCACTTACCAGCCATGTGATGGAGATGATGCAGGCCCTCAAGGTTGACGGCAAACAGACTGAAGACCATGGAGGCCTTATTCAGTTTTACGAGAAACTCGCCGGCGTCAAGGTCCGCAAGGGAGGCGTGAAGTGAGCGCGATGCGTCTCGCCGGCAAGACTGCCCTGATTACCGGCGCCGCGGGCGGAATCGGCGCGGAGATTGCCCGTAGGTTTCGCGAGGAAGGCGCCTCGGTGTTCGTGTGCGATACGAATTACGCGGAGGGGGAAAAGACGGCCGCGTCGATGGGAGCGGTCTTCCTCACCCTCGACGTCACTTCGGAGGAAAGCTGGAAGTCAGCGCTTTCTGCCGTGATCCAGCAGACCGGCCGCCTTGATGTTCTCGTGAATAACGCGGGCATCAACATCAGAAAGAACATCGAGGAAATGCCGGTGGAGTCCTTTGACGCTATGTTCGCGGTCAACGTCAAGGGACCGTTTCTCGGTATCAAACATGCTCTGCCGATCATGAGGGCCGCAGGCGGGGGAGTCATCCTGAATATGTCCTCGATCTGCGGCCTGGTCGGCCATAAGTACACCAACGAGACCTATACGGCAGCCAAGGGCGCTCTGACCCTGCTCTCGAAATCGGTGGCCGTCCGCTACGCGAAGGACAATATACGCTGCAACTCAGTTCACCCTAGCACGGTGGAAACCCCCTTAGTGCAGACCATGCTCAAAGACCCCGAGCGCCGGGCAGAGAGACTCGGCGAAGTGCCGCTGGGAAGGCTCGCCAGCGCCTCCGACGTCGCCAACGCGCTGGTCTACCTGGCCAGCGACGAAGCCTCCTTCATCAATGGAGCCGCGATTCCTGTAGACGGAGGTCTCACGGCTGGGTAAAACCGGTTCTCGATCCTACTTCGGACTGACCGCGCGCGAGATCAGCAATCTGTATTTATTTTCCCGCTCGGTGCTCGATTGATCGCACTTGTTTTGCGCGCAATATCTCTGGCTGGTCAGGTAGTCGTAGATGAGCGAGGGAATGTTGTAGTGGTGGATGGTTTTGTGCCGCACCACCTTGCC
>Ga0326727_10002937_pt1 | contig 56195 bp, 43 predicted proteins | sample MB2enrmetagenome_FD_207643 | JGI IMG/M metagenome (GOLD analysis project Ga0326727, IMG submission 207643) | Lab enriched peat soil microbial communities from McLean, Ithaca, NY, United States - MB29MY | ecosystem: Environmental > Terrestrial > Soil > Wetlands > Peat | place: USA: New York...
CGATGCGAAATACGGTGGAGTGCAGGCCACGCGGAAGTTGGGGCGGTACGTCAATGTGTTCGCTAATTACACGGCTATTGACCAATCATCCAATTTGCAGGTTTCATCGCAGAATTCAACGCCTGGTTACAACATGAACATCCTTAACGGATTGGACCATTCGCTCAGCTTCGGCATCGGGTATTCACCGCGGGAAGTGCATCTTAGGAAGTAACTCATCAAGGAGGTCTATGCTCGGGCATCGAGAATTGACAATGCAAGACTACGCAGGAATGTTGAAGCGGAGATTCTGGCTGATTCTGTCTTGTGCGGTCCTTTCCTTGGTTATTGGCTTCGGATTCAGTTACACGCTGCCATCTCAGTATGTTTCACAGACGTTGGTGCTGATCGAGCAACAGAAGGTCCCTGAAGACTATGTCAAACCCGTCGTCAATGAAGATCTTGGTTCGCGTCTGGCGTCGATGAGGGAACAGATACTAAGCCGCTCGCGCATTCAACCGATCATCGAGCGATATAACCTGTACGGCGACGGCAAGGCTAGCATGGATGACCGCGTTGACATGACGCGAAAGGCTATCGGGATCAATCCGATCCGCTCGGACCAGTCGCATGGGATGCCTGGATTTTTCATATCCTTCAAGGCGAAGGACGCGCACACAGCCCAGCAGGTGTGCGGCGACATAACGTCGCTTTTCGTCAGCGCGAATCTAAGTGCGCGCGAGGAGTCTGCCGAAGGCACGACCGACTTTCTGAAGCAGCAACTGGCCGACGCAAAGACAAACCTCGATGAACAGGATGCCAAGCTAGCTGCGTTTCAAAGAAAGTACATCGGGATGCTTCCCGAGCAGGAATCGGGAAATGCAAACGCTCTTCAGGCATTGACTACGCAGCTTGACGCGGCGACCCAGGCAGTGAGCCGCCTGCAGCAGAACGAAACGATTCTTGAAGCCATGATTGCCCAGGAGCCGCAGGAAACATCACACGGCAATTCGGGCATGGGGACGTCCGAGGATGGGCTAAGAGCTCAACTCAAGGATGCGATCAAGCAGGAAAAAGAGTTGGAGAGCGTCTATACGCCAAGCCATCCGGACGTGATAGCGATCAAACGAAGAGTCGCAAGTCTGCAGGAGGAGGTCGCGCACGCTCCCGCCGAGCCAGCGAAGGGAGAAACCACCGTAAGTGCTTCCGACTCGCCACAGCTCCGGCAGCTGAAAGTTCAGCTTCGCGGCGAGCGGCAGTCCCTGGCCGCCGCCAAGCAGGAACAGGCTCGCATCACGCAGCGGGTTCGCAGCTACGAGTCAAAAATCGAGTCAAGCCCAATGGTCGAGGAAGAATTCAAACAGGTTACTCGTGACCATGAAATGGCCTTGCAGTTCTATAACACGCTGCTGACCAAAATGAATGAATCCACCATGGCAACAGCGCTTGAACATCGCCAGCAGGGCGAACAGTTTCGGGTGATGGATGCTCCCAACCTTCCGGATGCGCCAACTTTTCCGAACCATTTCAAGTTCGCCGGCGGTGGCCTTGCAGCGGGGTTGGTTCTGGGCCTGCTGCTTGCCGCGCTTCTTGAGTATCGGGATACTTCCGTGCGCAACGAAAGGGACATTCGGGCTTTCACCAACCTGCCGACGCTGGCCGTTGTTTCGTACATCGCCGATCTGGCTCAACCTCCGGCGGCCCGCAGGCGCTGGGGAGTTCTCTCTCGAGCGGCCAAACCTGTTGAGCGTGCGCATGGATAGCCTTGTTCACGCCTGCGCCGGAATTCAGGAAATAGACCTGCAAACAAACATTTCCAACACCATTCAGCCCGCCGCGGGTGGGGCTGATTCACCGGAGGAATCTGAGAATGAACCGAACCTATGATGCAACCTCAGGGGCAAAGCCTGAGCGAAGTGCCGCGCAAGAAGCGGAAGGCGCAGAGACCGCCGGTTCATTCACTGCTTCCAGCATCGGGGAAATCCCGCCGGTCCAGGCCGATGCTTTCCAAGATAGCATCGCCCTTCATCCATGGAGGCCAACTATGATCTCGCTTCCGACGCTCGCCGACCGTGGGGAAAGTATCGAGCAGTTTCGCGGTCTTCGGTCACAAATCTACCAGTTTCTTGACCAAGGTCCGCTCAAGACGATTCTTATCAGCAGCGGCATGCCTTCTGAAGGCAAGTCCTTCGTCGCGGCAAATCTGGCCATGAGCCTGGCACGAAACAAGAACCACAAGGTCCTGCTTATTGACGCAGATCTGCGCAATCCCTTCTTGCACAAGATTCTGGGCGCTCCCAATGTGCCGGGCCTAGCGGAGTATCTCGGGGGCGTTGCTGAGGTGCAAGAGATTCTGCAGCGCAACGAGAATCTAAGCATTTCTGAAGCCGGAAACCTGCGCAGTATCCCGGATATTGCGTTCATTCCAGGGGGCGTGGGCGGGGACAGCGCTTCAGAGCTCGTTGCCAATCACCGTATCGAAGAACTGATAGCAACCCTTTCACCGCATTTCGACTGGATTCTGGTCGATTCTCCGCCGGTTCTTGCGTTCGCGGATGCGATCGATCTTGCCCGCGCCGCCAATGCGGTACTACTGGTTGCCCGTGAAGCAACGACGCCTTACGATGTCGCGCAACGCGCGCAAGCAGCTTTGAGCAACTCGCGCATTCTCGGCTTCGTGCTGAATGCGGTCAAGAATGCTCCACACAACAGTTCTTACTATTACTACTACAGCGGCTATGGCAAGAACGAATCCGCCGGCGGATTGCAAGGGCGAAAGGGTAATCGGCGACAAAAATGATCAGGCTTTTCAATGTTTACTATCCCACACGGACCCTGGTACTGCTTCTTTGTGAAACGCTCCTCGTGTCCGGCTCGTTTCTGCTGGCCACCCTGTGCGCACTTGGGCCGGATACATACATTGTCTTGTTCTATGAAAACGGTTTGTTGAAGATCGCCGCCATTACCATCGTCACGCTGCTCCTAACCTACTACTTTGATTTGTACGAACCGCGACGCATCTCAGAGAGCTGGGAAATCTACTTTCGTCTGTTGCTGGTTCTTAGCGCCCTGGCTTTTCTTCTCGCGGGACTTATCTTTCTTTTACCGGATTTGGACATTGGTCCTTATGTCCTTGTTCTGGGAGTCTCCTTTCTGACCGTCTTTCTCGTTTTCTGGCGATGGGCCTATGACCGGATTATTAGTCTTCCGATATTCAGCGAGCGCGTCTATGTCTTGGGGTGCGGGCAGCAGGCGCGCACAGTCGTAGAAACACTGCGCTCGGGCCGCGACGCCGGCATGGAAGTTGTCGGCTGGCAAAAGGCGTGCGAGGATGAAGAACGGCGCGATCGTTTCGCCGCCGATCTTCGCGCTTTTCGCGACCGGAAGCCAGGCATCGACCGTGTCATTGTCGCGATGGAAAACCGCCGGGAAGCCATGCCGGTTCGGGAACTGCTTGATCTGCGTCTCCGCGGCGTCGTTATCGAGAATTCCAGCTCCCTTTTGGAAAGGCTCTCAGGCAAACTGCAGTTGGACGGACTCAATCCAAGCACCCTCATCTTTGCCGAAGGCTTCCACATGAGTCCAACACAGACTCTTTTCCGTCGTCTGCTCTCCTTTGCAGTTTCCCTTCTGGCTCTTGTTATATGCCTGCCATTTATCCCGTTCATTATTCTCGCGGTGCGTCTTTCTTCGCGGGGTCCCATCTTCTTTACCCAGACGCGCGTTGGGCTGAGAGGGCGAATGTTTACTCTCTTCAAGTTCCGGACCATGCGGGAAGACGCCGAAGCACAGGGAGCGGTGTGGGCGGCCAAGGACGACTCACGAGTGACTCCCATTGGCGGGTTCCTGAGAAAGGTCCGGCTCGACGAGATTCCGCAGCTCTGGAACGTCCTTCGAGGAGATATGGCCTTTGTTGGTCCCCGTCCGGAGCGGCCGGAGTTTGTGCAGTGGCTCAGACAGGAAATTCCTTTCTATGATTTGAGGCATATGGTCCGCCCCGGGATCACGGGCTGGGCGCAAGTGCGCTATCGGTACGGCGCAAGCCTGGAAGAGACCAGGCGGAAGCTCGAATACGATCTCTATTACGTCAAGCACCTGTCGATTGGTCTCGACCTGCTCATCATGTTTGAAACCGTTAAAACGATTATTTTGCGAAGAGGAGCCCAGTGAAGATCGTATTTTGGCTGTCGGCGATGGGCATTCTCTACACCTATTTGGGTTACCCCGCGGTGATGTGGATGCTGGCACGTATGCGACCGCGTCCATGGACAGCGAAAGCGATCTTTCCCAGCGTCAGTATCGTGCTTGCGGTGCACAACGGCGCGGCGCTGCTACCGCGCAAGATCCATCACCTGCTTGGCATCGACTATCCAGCCATCAAAGAAATCATCATTGTCTCGGATGGGTCAACCGACGGCACGTCGGAACTGCTGGCTCGTCAGCACGACTCGCGCCTCACAACAATCATTCTCAACGAGCACGTCGGTAAGGCGGCTGCTGTCAACGCTGGAGTAGCACAAGCCACTGCAGATCTGATTCTGTTTGTGGATATCCGGCCAGAGATTGCTCCTGGCGCGATTCAGCAACTGGTCAGCAACTTCGCTGACCCGAAGGTCGGCTGCGTGGCGGGTGAACTGATTCTGTGCAAAGGAGGGCACGACGCCTCATCGGCGGCTGTCAGCGGGATTTATTGGCGCTATGAGCAATGGATCAGAAGATGCGAGTCCATCTGCGGCTCTCCGGTCGGCGTGTACGGCGGTTTCTATGCCGTTCGACGCGAACTCGCGGTGCCACAGCCAGCCGGAATAATCCTGGATGACATGTTCCTTCCGCTTTCGATCATCCGCAGGGGCTTTCGATCAGTCCTCGATCCGCAAGCTCGCGTCTATGACACTTGGCCCACAATAATCAAGAATGAGTTTCATCGCAAAGTGCGCACGCTGGCGGGAAACTTTCAGCTGTTCCATCTGGCGCCGTGGACACTTACTCCGAAGAATCCAGTTTTCCTTCAGATTGCTTCGCACAAGCTCATGCGCCTTGTGGTGCCTTACCTGCTGATTCTGCTATTTGTCTCCTCGTTGATGCTGGCGAGAGACTCGCACATCTGCGCAAGCTTTGCCGCTCTTCAGTTTCTCTTTTGGGCCGCTGCGATCGCCGGCCTGCGCTTCAGGATTCCCCTGCTGGATTGCGTTGCGGCTCCGGCAAGTGCGCTACTTGTGCTGAACACAGCAGCCGTGGTCGGGCTCTGCAGGTTCCTGTTTACGCGGGGACCGCTTTGGAAGATCTGGACCGCAAATGAACCGGCGGTTGAAGCCACTATTCACGAAACGGAGAACTCTGTGTCGGCCGAGCCTTTTCCCTCCATCGCGAGAAATAACCGAGTGTAGAATTCTCTTGAATCATCTATATCCATGAGAGGAGCATGAAGCGGTCATGAATCGCAGGAAGATGTCACTCATTTCCATGCTGGGAATTGGAGTCATCCTGACGTGTTATGGTCTTAACTATCGTCTCGTCAGCGTGAGAGCGGCAAGACTGGCCAGTGTTGTGGCTCCTGCAGCCTACTTCCCTCCCGGCTCCGTCTGGACGCAGGATATAAGTCACGCACCTCTCGATCCCCATTCCTCGGAGATGATTGGCTGGCTGGCAGACGCAGGCGGATGGGGACACAACAACAGGATGCAAGTCGATTTCGCCATCAGGGTGCTTCAGGCTGACGCTTCCACGCCACAGGTTCCCTTTCGCAAGGGTCCGGAGTTTTACGCCGCGGATTCCGACGTGGTCTCCAGCCTTCCTCTTCCTGCAAAAGGCGGCCTTGAGGGGGAATCGGGTTATCAGTGCGGTTCTACACAATCTGACTGCCACCTTATTGTGGTCGACCGCAGCCATAGCAAACTTTATGAAGCCTATCAGGCTGACTATGCAGACGGTGCCCTCGCTGCGACCTTTCTCGCGGTTTGGGACTTGAATCGTGTGTATCCGCAGTCCGGGCGCGGAGATCAGTGCACAAGCGCCGATGCCGCCGGTTTTCCTATTGCGCCCCTGCTCTTCAATGCGGACGAACTCGCAACTGGAAGCATCAACCACGCCATTCGCTTTATCCTCCCCAATTCGAGAATTCGTGCCCACGTGTTTGTGCATCCGGCCACGCATGCCGGCGCTCCGCGCGGGCCGGTTTCCGCTCCGCCAATGGGTGTCCGCCTGCGGCTCAAGGCCTCGTACGACCTTTCGCAACTTACGCCCGCGGCGCAAGTCGTTGCGCGAGCCATGCAGAAATATGGCATGTTTCTGTCCGATGGTGGCAATATCGCCCTGACCGCGCAGAACGACGCGGACACGAAAGCTAAGTATGCCGACATTGACTTCACATCCCACGATCTAGCAGACCTGAAAGTAACAGATTTTGAGGTCGTCGATATGGGTACTCCCATTCGGTTGACAGACGACTGCGTGCGGAATCCGTAGGGTTGGGTGGCCTGCCGAAACCTCGGCAAGACGTCTTCGCACGACCGGGTTTCGGAAGGAAAGAGATAGAATGAGCGTGTTCAAGCATCGCGGAGAAGCGCCAGAGCCAAACAAGCCAGCCCATGCTGAGCGTCGGCGCAGGCCCCGGCTGATTTATGTTCTGGGTCTGGCTCCGCAGAAGATTGGCGGCATCGAGAAGTTTCTTCGATATTTTGTGATGGCGCTCGATGCTGCTGGATGGGACTCGATTCTTTGCTTCGATGGACCCATAGCGAACGAGTTCCGCTCGTACATCTCTTTCCCACACGTGACCATCGAGTCACTTAACAACCAGGGAGGCCTGGGCCTGAACTGTGCCGGTGAGCTTTGGAACCTGCTCCGTAAACATCGGCCACAAGCTTTCGTCTATGCTTTCAACGGTGTTCTCCGCTGCTTTCCATGGCTGGCCAGACTGGCCGGCTGCCGACAGATCTTCTTCAATGATCACTCGTCGCGACCTTATGGCCAAGTGGCAGCACGGTTGGGTCTTTCCAAACGCGTCGTCGGGCGCGTTCTCACCGCGCCTCTGACCGCAATTGTCAGTGTTTCGGATTTCACCCGTAGAACTGGCGATGCACTAGGTGTTACGTCAGCCCGCAACATCGTTGTGAAAAACGGAGTCGAAATTCAGGAAATCGATCCTCGTCCACGGGTTGAGTTTCGCAAACGGTATGGCATTACCGACAAAGATATAGTTGTTACTCAAGTTTGCTGGATGGTGAAGGAGAAGGGCGTGGAAGCCCTGCTTCACGCGGCCGCAACGCTTTTGCGCAAACGCTCGGGAGTCTATTTTTTGTTCGTTGGTGAAGGACCCAAGTGTGATAAGTACAAGGCGCTCACAAAAGCGCTAGGAATAGAACGCAATGTTACATTTACAGGCTTGATAAGCAACCCAACCGGAATGGGAGTGTTCGATGCGAGTGACATCTACTGCCAGCCTTCCTTGTGGCAGGAGGCATGTCCCCTTGCAGTGCTAGAGGCGATGTCAGCCAAACTGCCCGTAATCGCGAGCAATACAGGCGGCTTGCCAGAACTCGTTGAGAATGGTCGGACAGGCATTCTTGTCTCGGTAGGAAACAGCGAAGAGATTTGTGCGGCGCTGGAGAAGCTAGTAGCCGATGCCGAACTCCGTCGGAGCATGGGAGAAGCTGGCTACCGCGCGACTCTCGAGGCGCACCGAATTGAGGAAACAGCCCGCAGATATGTGGATATGTTTACAAAGTGAGGCTGTTGCAAGACTCATGCTTTCGTCGCGCGCCGCGCTCGTGAGGTATTCCGATAGAGCTTCATATAAGCGTCGACCATAGTTTGCAAAGTAAAGCGTGAGTGGAACGCGCTTTCAGCGTTCGTCGAGAATAGATCTCTTTCCGCATCGCAACATGCCAGTCGCAAAATCGCCGCAGCCATCTCTGCCGGATCTGTTACCGACACTGTAATCCCAGCCTGTGAGAGCCGTACAGCTTCGGCCATTCCGCCCACGTCAGTCACGATTGCTGGAAGTCCGACGGAGAAAGCCTGCAGGAGCGACATGGGCAGACCCTCTGATTTTGACGACATAATGAAGGCATCTGCAGCCGAAAAGAAAGGGGCCACGTCGAGTTGCTGTCCCCAGAATGTTACCTGCTCGGAAACTCCCAGTTTCGCTGCAAATGCTTCCAACATCTTGCGTTCGCTGCCATCGCCAACCATCCAAAGCCGTATGCCCGGATTAGACGAAAGAGCCAAGCGAAATGCCGTGAGTAGAAGCGCGTGGTTCTTTACCGGCTCAAGCCGGCCGACGTAGACCAACGTAAATCCGGTTTTCAACGGCCACCGTTGGCGCGCGACTCGCGGGAGTGAGGCCGCGCCATTATAGACGCGCACTATCTTGCCCGCAGGAACACTGTGAATGCTCCCTATATTGCTAGCCGTTGCATCGCAAATGCCGACGATCCAGTCGCAACAGGTAGCGGCGACGGCGTACTTCAACTCCACAACCAGCCTGCGTGGCCGGCCCACCAAGCTATGCCGTGTAGACACAATGCTTGGAACGCCCGCCATTCTGGCAGCCATACCCGCGTAAACCGTAGGCGTCGGATTGTGCAGGTGGACTATGTCTGGATGCAAGTCCTTAAAAGCACGAAAGAATCGCCGCATGGTGCCAGACAAGTGAGGACCCAAGTTCGCCTGCACCGGGAAGCTTTCCCTTCGCAATTGTTCCCCAAGCGCGCCAAGTGTTCCGACAGCGTAGACACACGGTTCGTGTCCCTGCTCTCGCTGCAAACGGCACATCTGCGAGACGAGCATCTCTGCCCCGCCGACCTCCATGCTGTCAACGACATGCGCAATCCTCATTTAAGCCGCCTTGACATCGAAAAACACTGCTCGTCTCTTCCCTGCTTCAAACATTGATCCTGGTCAGCGATTCGCCCGCCACAATCAGTGCATCAAGTTTGAAACTCTAAGCATGAGGTAAACCACCAACACAAGCGAGATTGCTAATCCGCATGTATAAAGAAGCACGCGATCCAACCGCAGGCGGGGACCAATCAAGCCCTTCTGCAAAGCCATTTCAAAAACAACCTCAACCATGCCGCCTAGCAAAAAATAGGTCATAACATAGGCACGGGACAAGAACCATCCCGCAACGAGAAACCCTGTGAATGACAACACCAGCAAACGCCCAAGATGGTTGATTTCCGCTTTGCCTTCTGCCTCGATGCCGTCTGTTTCCAAGGGGAACGGACTCTCATCGGACAGCATCGGCTCAGTTTCATTCACCTTAACTGGCGAAGCCAGCGCCAACGCGTCCCTGAACGACGAAAACAGAAACAGACACCAAAAGTACAAACCGACCATGCCAAGCTCTGCCGCGCAGACCACGACGGAATTATGCGCCGTATGATGTGCCTCCGTGTAATCGGCAATGTTACCAAGGCCCACTCCGAATAGCGGATGAGACTTCAGCAGCTGCAGGCCGGTACTCCAGAGCTCCGTGCGGTCTGCCCCGGCCTCCGCAGAAATGTCTCTTCCGCCCGTGAAGTTCAGCGCCATCGCCGCTGCAAACAACCCGCCCGCCAGCAACAGCGCAGGCAGCGTCCCAATGCGCCGTCGCAAGGCCAGGATCGCCATCGCAAGCAAGGCCAGCAAAGCGCCTCGCGAGTGGGTAAGGAACGCTCCATAAAGTAACGCACACACGGGAAGAATGACAAACGCGAGATTCTGTAGTGTCCTCTTCGTCCGCCAGAAAATGAACACAAGCGGAACAACGCAGACGAGGAATTGGCCAAAGTCGTTCGGGTCGTTCAGGAACCCCAAGCCCCTCAGCCGATACAACGATTGTCCAGTGCCGTTTCCCATTGAATAGAGGTATGGGTGCTCGACATTCCAAAGATCCGGCGTGTCACTCTCCGAAATATCCGGCTGAAGCGAGCCGCCCTCTGTAATTCCATGGTGAAGATCAATGTACCCGTGCACAATCACGAATAAACAAACAAACAAAAGCATCAAGACAATAAACTGCAGCTTCTTCTTCGAGTCGCAGTGCAGACACACCAGGAAGTACGCCAATCCATACGGAACAAACCCCGGAAGCGCCAGCACGGCTCCCCATGCCCAATGCGCCCCAAAAAGCACTGACAAAGAGCCAGCCAGGCACAGCCCAATCAAGGCCAAAGACTGGGGAGTCCTAAAAGCGAAAGATCCGGCAAGCTTGAACAACGACACAAAAAGCAACAGTATTGCAAGAATTAGCTCGACACGAAAGACCGCCAACGGTCCGAATAATACGGGCGACGTGAGGTAGTACGTAATAAAATAGAGAACGCTTAAGACAAAACCCATAGTGAATAGCCCGAGCGTGGTTATCAACCTTCACCAGAATAACGCAAATGATGCCGACAAAGCTATCGTTAGGACTCTAACGAACTAGAAGAAACAAGCAATAAAGGACGAGAAGATGCGAAGTTGCGTTTCAACAACTAATACCAGCAACCACAGGTAAAGACGGAGAATCAATCATATTTGCGCGTTGCGCGCGGAAGCGGCTCCGAGACACTGACAGGCGTATGCGAAAGGCGAGAATGCACAAGATGCAGATCTGCCGTCAAGCCGCGCTAGATACTCTTCTCGCCATGTAGAAAACGACCAACAGGCTCCGCGAGGCTTCAGAGAGACGATCAAGGCGCCGAAAGTCGGTAAACTCTCAAATCGCCGTAGTAAGGATCCGGGAAGTGTCCAACCAGAGTGCAGTGGGAGATTACCTCATCCATGCCCTTATTGAGGCCATCATAGAAGGTTTCGTCGCGGGTATCTCCGCTGGCCATCATGCGGTCGCCGCGAATGAAGTAGCGAGCGTGGAACTGGTTGGCCGCCATCCAGGGATCGGTGCGCTCATAAGAGATGAAGGGACGATCATCGAGCGCGAGCCAAAAGGTAACTGTTCCGTAAGTAGTCTGACCAGTGGGGATCACGCTGCGCAATTCCGCCGCCACCTTGTTGTAATCCGCATTGCGGGCGTCATTGAGCAAAAGAAAGTTTGCTGCCAGCTGCGCTGCTACGGCTATGCAAGAAACCCCAAGCAAAGTGGCGTGCAGTTTTCGATCAGATCTCGTGGCCGAGACCGCCGCGCCAATAACCAAAGCAAAGACAGGCGCAAGAATCGCGAGATAGCGGGAGGACTTGTTCGCCGTATAAATAAACCAAAGTATTGAAGGAATGAGCAAAAGCAATTCGAGGTAGAACCATTGCCTGCGCAGCTTCCACAGTAAAAAACTGGCTGTGAGGAAGAAGAGAGGTATTGGAAGCCTGACGGGAATAGATTCCAGCCCGTGTCCATGCATCATATTGAAACCGAGCAGGTCGGAGTAGCGATGCCCCTCTTGCAGAAACCTCAACCATAGCGGAATGCCCACGGCCCTGCCTAGATACTCCTCCCGGAAGCCAGCGCTTCCCAAAGGCGAGTTCAGTAACCAGACAACGAAGGGCAGCAGGCCGAGGCAGTATCCAACCGCGCAGCCGGTCGCGCTCCGCAGAGGGAAAGCTCCGTGTCGGCAATCGAGAACGATAGCCACGATGCCAAGAGACACGATGTAACCCAACAGCGTGACATGAAACATGGTTCCCATGGATAGAAGAAAGCCGGTCGCAAAGGCCCACGCGATGCGGCCGCTTCCAGCATACTGTTTCATTGCCAGAAATGAGGCCAGGATCATCATGGTTGTAAGAGCTTCAGGCCGCGCTGAACGGGAAGTGAGCACTATGAGGTTATCGGTCGCTACAAGGAATGAAGCGACCAGGGCGCCTCGGGACCCTATAACATTGTGCGCAAGACGATAAGTAAGTAAGATGATTGTCAAACCGGCTAGAACTGATCCAAGGCGGGCAGATACCTGGCCAACTCCAAGAAGCCGGAAGGCTTCGGCTATAACAAGCGCGGTTCCGGGTGGTCGGGCGTCGAATCGGTTTTCCAGGTCGTTCGGGCCGATAGCAGGATCGGCTACTCCATTGCCGTGGGCAATCGAGTAACCGGGAGCAGCGTACCAACTCTCGTCCGTGACCCATCGATAAGACAGATACGGAATCGTTTGCAGAAGAAACAGGAAAACGGCGAAGCCCAGCCAACAGTATGCGGCAGCGGGGGCGAGAACTCTGTCGGAACTCAGTATTCCAGCCGCCTTTGCACAAGCCGGCTGCCGACTTGAAGAACTGGCTGGAAATGACACGGAGTTTCCTCGAAGGGTGGCTGCTACTCTAGAAAGGTTAATAAGAACGAGATTCATGTGTCAAGGCGCAACGAGGCTCTTCCGAGCGGCGAGAGTCGGTTGTGGAATGAAGCAAGAAGAGAAAAGCGCTTTCAATCATTTAGACTGATTGTTATGGCTGCGCCGCATCTGCACAGGTGGCTGGAGTGCAAACAGGGAAGGTCCATTCCATGAAGCTTCCACGACACGCGGAAATTTGGCTTGTGCCATATCTGAGGGACCGCCTGCGGAAAGGCACCCGGCCGACGCGCCGGAAGCGTCTTTGGGTCGCGATTGCAGATCACTATGAACCGATGGGTATGGGTGCGTCTGTTGAGGCCGCGCTCGGTTGCGTTGCGCAGTGGCGAGACAAGTGGCCGCGCATTGCAGAGAACGCTCCTCGGGATGCGGATGGCAAGCGGGCACAATACAGCTTCTTTTACCCCCAGGAAGAATACCGGCATGATCTGCTGGAATGCATCGCGGAGATGGTGCGTCTGGGGATCGGTGACGTGGAAGTGCATCTGCATCACGACAACGAACAGCGTGATTCCTTCATCCGAAAAGTTAGCGACTATTGTAGGCGTCTGAGGGACGACCATGGTTTGCTGCGCCAGCACGACGGGCGCACTGTCTTCGGCTTCATCCATGGCAACTGGGCGTTGGATAACTCGCTCCCGGATGGCAAGTGGTGTGGCCTCAACGGCGAGATTGCCCTGCTGCGCGATTTAGGCTGCTATGCGGATTTCACTATGCCCTCTCTTCCTTCGCCGACGCAGGGGCGCGTAATCAACCAAATCTATTGGTGCACGAACAATTCCGACAATTGTCCAAAGTCTTATGATCGCGGGGTCGAGGCTACTATCGGCGGCGGAAGACGCGGTGACCTGTTGATGATTACCGGGCCGCTGGGCGTGCGCTTCGGCGGACGGCTGAAGCCGCGCCTTGAAACCGGAGAGATCGCGGGTTACGATATGCCGACGCTGTCGCGGGTACGCCAGTGGTTCGAGTTGGCGCCCGCCATCGGCGAGGATATTTTTCTGAAGCTCTATACCCACGGTGCGCAAAAAAGGAACCTCGAACCGCTGCTCAACGGAGGCCTCGGCAGTCTCTTCGGCTGGATCGCTGAAGAGGCAGATCGAAGGGGCGTTGAGGTCCACTGGGCCACGGCGTGGCAGATGTACCAAGCTGCCATAGGGCTGATGCGTGGCCGTAAGGCTGTTGACGGTCCGGTGGCATCTCGGGAGGAAGCTACCCGATGAAGCTTCTGAATGTTCTGCTGGTTACGTATTCGTTTCCGCCAGTCGGAGGCGTTGGAGTATTGCGCGCCGCGAGTCTTGCACGCTACTTTCCCGCTGAGGGTATCCGGCTTGACGTGCTGACAGCGCGCAATGCCTCCGCCGTGGGCTCCGACGCCACGCTCCTGAAGGAGATCCCCGCCGAGGTCAAGATTCATCGGACCATGACATTGGACCTTCCGTTCGGCATCAAGAAGCGCATCAAGAAGCTGATCATGGAAGGAAGACCCGGCATGGAAAAGGCAGCTGCACCATCCGGCAAGCCAAACTTTCTGAAGAGGGTTTTGCAAGACATTCTGCTGCCTGATCCGCAGGTGACCTGGCTTCCGGTACTCGCTCGCTCCGCGAGCCGCATGATCAAGAGGCGGCAAATCGATCTGGTTCTCATTACCGTTCCGCCTTTTTCCAGTTTGCTCTTGGTGGAGAAACTTCGCAGGGAGTTTCCTGGCTTGCCCATTGTGGTTGATTTTCGCGATGAATGGCTTTCGAGCACCATTGATCTTGTCAGTTTCAGCCGAAGCGAGCGCGCTCAAAAGGTGGCCCGCAAGGCGGAAGCAAGTGCCGTGCGCAATGCGACCGCCATTGTTGCAGTTACCGAGGCCGCGCGCCGCGAGATTCGTGCCCGTTATCCCAAGGAGCCTGACAGCAAGTTTCAACTCATTCCCAACGGATTCGACGCCACGAGACTGCGCCGCTCCTCGATTCCGCCAGAAATCAAGTCTGGCTGCAGAATCGAGGTTGCCTTCATCGGCAGCATCTACGGCTCAACCGATCCAACCTCCCTGGTTGAGGCCCTGCAGTCGCTTCCAAGCGAAGTGAAGTCCCGCTTCAAGCTTCGTTTCATCGGCCACATCGAAGAGGCTCGTTTCCGCAAGGCCCTTCTGCAACTGGGCGAGATGGTGGAACTGAAGGGCTTTGTGCCGCAACAGGAAGCTCTGGACGCGGTGAATAAGGCAGATTATGCTCTGCTCATTACCCACGACCCGCTGAATGTTGCGGCCAAGTTCTACGACTATATTGGCTCGGCCAAGCCCATTCTGGCCACAGTCCACCCTGGGGGTGAAGTGCGGCGCTTGCTGGAAGAGCTGCGCGCCGGGTGGTGGGTGGGCAGCCGCGATGTCGCAGGCATTCGCCAGCTCTTCATTGAAACTGCGGCCAACGGCAGCTCACCACTTGACTCTTTCCGGCCAGATCTCGAAAAGATCGCGCAGTATGAACGCAAGGCTCTCGCACATCGCTATGCCTGCCTGCTGCATTCCATTGCCGGAAGAGTGCGCGAGTGTAGCTCGCCAACGCCGGTGGTCAAGCTTGTAGGAATGGGAGAATAGCCTTGCTCAAGATTGCGGTAGTAACCCGCTATTTTCCCAGTTCGGCGGAGCCCTGGCAGGGCCGGTCGCTCTATCAGACGCTGCGCGTGCTTGCCTGCAAGGCCGAGGTGCGGGTCTTCTATCCCAACGCAAGTTATCCGTCTCTGCTCAAACCACGCAGCCGGAGTTACGACAAGCTTGACGCCTCTTTTGCCCCCCTCGATGTGAAGGTGAGTTACTATAACTATCCTGCGCTGCCGCTGGTTTCGCGGCCGTTCAACGGATGGAGGTCCGCACGCGCGCTGCTGCCGGAGATACGCAGCTTTGCTCCCGATCTTGTCTTCAGTTGCTTCCTATATCCCGAAGGCTATGCGGCTCTCAGGATTGGCAGGTCCCTGGCGGTTCCCGTTGTTGCCATGAGCATCGGGTCCGACGTCAACAAAACTGCCGATCCAATCTCGGCCATGCACACGCGAACGGTTCTGCGCGAAAGCGATTTCCTGGTCACAGTCAGCGGGGATCTGCGCATCAAGGCCATCGGCATGGGCGCCGCGCCAGAGAAAACCCGCGCCGTCGTCAACGGTTGTGATCTCTCGGTCTTTCACGTCCGGGACCGCCTTGAGGCGCGGCGGAAGCTCGGCGTCGACCTGGCAGTGGAGGCGGTCGTTTACATCGGGCGCATGGATGTGAAGAAAGGTCTTCGTGAACTCGTCGAAGCGGCGGCATCGCTGCGTCCGTCACGTCCGAACCTGCACGTCTATCTGATCGGCGAAGGGCCTGACAAGCTGGGCGTCGAGAGCGCCATTCAGAATCACAACGCAACCGCTCACATTCACGCGCTGCCTGGTTGCGCCTTCGACGATGTGGCCATCTGGATGGCGGCTGCGAATCTGATCGCTCTGCCGAGTTACATGGAAGGCTGTCCCAACGTGGTCCTTGAAGCTCTCGCCAGCGGCAGGCCTGTCGTCGCTACGAATGTGGGAGGCATTCCGGAAATCATGAGTGACGAATGCGGACGGCTCGTGTCACCTCGCTCGCCGGCCGAACTGGCTGAGGCCCTCGTATCGGTCCTCGACAGGACCTGGGACGCCAAGGCCATCGCCGCGCACGGAAGCCGAAGCTGGGAGGCCGTTACGGCGGAACTGTTCGAAATCTTCGAATTGCTCACATCCAGCCGGAAGGCCACGGCAAGTGCTGACTAATTTGCCGCATCGTCGAATGAAACCCTGCGCATGAGTCTCCTGGACAGCTCCGCTGGCTTAGTTTGAGGTGTTCCCGGGCCACATCGGCTCAATTTTCTTCGGCGTCGTGGCTTGATGCGGCATGGGCGTCGATGCAGGATTTGCTGCCTTGGACGGCGCGTCCGAGAACCCGCCGAGTTGCGTTTCTTGCAGCTTGTAAAGCAGCGATCTGTAACTGATATTGAGCCATTTGGCAGTCTTTCGGCGGCTCCAGGCATTTGCTTCCAGCACCTTTAGGATGATCTGTCGTTCCAGATCTTGCGTGGCGGCCTTCGTGATCTTTTTCAGTGAGACAGGGTTGGTCAAATCGATCTGGGTGTTCAGTTCGGCTGAACTGGCCGGCGCAGACGGAACCAGGTCCGCCGCCAAAGCCCCTTCGTTGCCGATCAGAATGTAGCTGCGAATCATGTTCTCCAGTTGCCGTATGTTTCCGGGCCAGTCGTACCGCAGCATCAGGCGCATCACCTCGCGGGAAAGCGGTTTCGAGCTGCGGCGATATGCCTTCGAGTGCAGATCGAGAAAGTAGTCGATCAGCATCGGCAGGTCCACAATCCGCTCACGCAGCGCAGGCAACTGGATGGTCACGGCGTTGATGCGAAAGAAAAGATCCAGCCGGAAGCTTCCATCCTCGGCCTGTTGTCGCAGATCTTTGCTGGCTGCACTGACCAACCGCGTATTAACCTTTCTCGATTCCTGTCCTCCAACACGCATGAAGCTGCCATCCTGGAGCATCTGCAGCATCTTGGCTTGTACCGACATATCCAGGTCGCCAATCTCATCCAGAAACAGGGTCCCCATATCCGCCAGTTCCACGCGGCCGCGCTTGGTTGCATAAGCCCCGGTGAAAGAGCCCTTTTCATAGCCGAAGAGCTCCGACTCGATCAGTGAGTGCGGAATCGCGGGGCAAGCAACCTTGACCAGGGCGCCCTTGGAGCGATTTGAATACGCATGCAACAACCTGGCAAAGATATCCTTGCCCGTTCCGCTCGCACCCTGCAAAAGCACGGGAACAGTTGTTGCGGCAACTCGCTCCAGTTTTTCGTGAGCAATGGCCATCAAAGGGGATTGGCCAAAGATTACTTCAGTTGGAGGAAGATCGCGAAGATTCGCCAATTCAGTTGTGTGCGCGGAAGGCATGATCGATCCACATTCAGAGATAAGTCTATGTCTTTGTATGCAAATCTTCTGCCAAACTCGACTACGCCGCGAGTAACAGCTTTTAGTGGCTATACGTAATGATGCAAAGTTAGGAAACGGTAACATGGGGCACTATTCCGCACTTCGGATCACTGACTCTCTCTCTCTGAAGTGTGAAAATATTTGCACAATCTGGCGAATCAATTACCACTTTTGAGTGATATTATGTCCACAGGCTTTCAAAAAACAATTGTTCTACATCTACGTGGGAGTGAATCCCCCATTCCTCACCATGTGAACTGACTTTCGGGGCGCGGGAGCTTGACCTGTGCTTCTTATCATTTCGCCGTGAGGATCGTCCAGCAATATGTCTCGTACCCCGAAGCGACCAATGATTACTCGCACACGCGGTTTGAGTGGATGGGAGTAAAAGAAATGGTAAGTACTCCATCTAAGGTGCCAAAGAAGAGGAAGAGCACGCTCAACCCTCGCATTGCCGTCCTTGACCCGGATCAGGCAGTTCTGAATTATCTTTACCGTATTCTTGAAGATCGCTTCAGTGTAAGTCTCTTCACCGGGGCGGAGGACCTGCTCCGCAGCCTGCAAGATTCTCTTGCGCCCGATCTGCTCTTGATGGACTGGCACATTGCCGAGGAAGGTCTTGGAGAGAGCTCGCTGGGCCTGCTTGTGAAGATTCGCGCCTTCAAGCCGGCGCTTCCAATTATCATGCTTTCCTGTTCGGCCGAGTTAAATGAGGTTGTGGCGGCGACTCGCCTGGGCGCTACCGACGTAATCCTCAAGCCCTTCCGGAAGGCTGACATTGACATGGCCGTGCACGAGTGCCTCAAGGAGACAGGCACGCAACTGGCCAGCGGCAATGGGGATGAGACCGACGAGATCCCCCTTGATGAGAACACATCCTTTGTTGCAGCCAGCAAGTGCATGCACGAGATCGAGTCTCAATGCAGGCTTGTAGCGCGCACGGATATACCGGTTCTCATCCTTGGCGAGAGTGGTACAGGCAAGGAAGTCGCAACATTGCTGATCCATAAGCTCTCGGCCCGCAGCCAGCGCAGCTTCATGAAGGTGAATTGCGCGGCCATGCCTGCCGACCTGCTGGAAAGTGAGCTCTTCGGCTATGAGCAAGGCGCGTTTACCGGCGCGGTCAAGTCCAAGCCGGGCAAGTTCGAGATTTGCAACAACGGCACAATCTTCCTGGATGAAATCGGAGAAATGCCGGCCGTATTGCAAGCCAAGCTGCTGCAGGTTCTTCAAGACGGGAGCTTTTCACGCCTGGGCAGCCGGTCCAGCGTTAAAGTCGATGTGCGCGTGATTGCCGCAACCAACATCGATATCAAGGCCGCAATCGCGCAAAAGACCTTTCGAGAAGACCTTTATTACCGCTTGAACGGTTTCACCCTGAAGATGCCTCCGTTGCGTGAGCGCGCGGAGGAGATTCCGATTCTGGCCCATCATTTCATGCGTAAGGTGGCTACAAAATACGAGCGCGATCCCCTCCCGATTTCGTCTGCGCTCATGCACGCTCTCACGATCCACTCTTGGCCGGGCAATCTTCGGGAACTGGAGAATACGATCAAGCGTTACCTCATTCTGGCCGATGAGCAGGCCATTATCGACGAGCTGATCCCGCGGCAAAGCGCTGAAGTTTTCGCGCTTGGCACGGAAGACAACGTCGGCGACGGAAGTTTGAAGCAACTCGTCCAAAATCTGAAGGGCGGTGCCGAGTCTGCCGCTATCGCACGAACGTTGGAGGGCACTGGATGGAACCGCAAGGCAGCTGCAAGCGAACTGCAAATCAGCTACAAGGCGCTGTTGTACAAGATCAAGCAGTACAACCTGCTTCCACCGCAGAAGCAGTTCAGCCCGATGGCAAGACACGAGGCGTGACGCCGCCAGCGGATAGCTCCGATGCTATCTTCTCGGAGAAGGTAGTGATTCAGCTCGGATCCAGGACGATCAAGGGGTACCTCGACTCACCCGCATGGAGCACGATGGAGGAGTTGCTGAGCCAGGCCCCACATGCTTCGCCCGATACCTTCCGGGTTCGCCATTTTGAGTCGAGTATCGTCGAAGAGATTTCAGCCAAAGATATCAAGGCTGTTTTCTACGTAAACAGTTTCGAGGGGGACTCGGATCACCAGCATCTGAATTTCTATTCCCGCGCGCCCATCGTCCATGGGATCTGGATGCGGCTGCAGTTTCTCGATGGCGAAGTCATGGAGGGAATGGTATACAACTCCATCCGCTATCTCGTCGATCCGGGCTTCTTTCTGCTGCCCACCGACCCTGACAGTAATAACCGGCTCGTGTACGTGCGGAAGAGCTGGCTTGCCGATCATCGCGTCCTCGGCATGCGCAAACTCTAGGCGCAGGCTGCGGGTTCTCTTTGAATCGAATACTGGAGAATCTCGGCCGCTATCCCTGCCATTTGCCCCGATACTCTTTCCGTGCGGACTACCCGGCCTTTACATTCGATCAGACAGCGGGTTGAGAGAGTAATCTCTGGCGGCAATTCGACCGAGAACTTAAACACGCCGCCAATCCTGGCGCTTTTGGCTAGGTCCAAATGGAAGAATACCCCCCGATTGCTCAAGTTCTGGGTAAATCCTGGAATCGAACGTTTGCCGATGATCACCGTAAGGGGGGCGCTTAACCCAAAGCGCTGTCTTCTCCGCCGTTCGCTCGCGATCTGTAGTTTCTTGGTCATGTTTGCCTTCCAAGCGCCAAAGCCGAGGAATTGCGAACACCAAAAACGTGCGCTTTCATGGCGAAATGCAAGTCCTGTGCATTGGCGATCTCGCGACGGTGCCCTTTGTGCTCCAAAGCGAGTGCCGAGGATCCGCGAGATTGCTCCTCAAAGGTATCGTCGATGCTGGTTACCACAGTCTTGCATCTTCAGTACGAATGGTGTCTCAGCAATTGCCGCGCCGAATGAAGTGTATAAGTATGTTCAAGTTAGGAAATCGCCTAAGAAGCGGCTGTGCAAAGTATTGCATAGTATGTGGCAAGGACTTGGATATATTGGGTCGAATTGAGTTAACCCGGCTCAGGCTCTGGAATGCAATAGGATGGCATCATGGGAGTGCTTCTGGATATTCGCGATTTGCACGTTCATTTTGGGGGTGTAGAGGCGGTGCGCGGCGTGAGCCTGCAGCTCGATGAGGGCGAGGTTCTGGGCCTGGTGGGCGAATCGGGATCGGGCAAGAGCGCCACGGCGCTGGCGATTCTGGGCCTGCTGGGAGGGGCGGCGCGGGTAGAGGGCCAGATTCTATGGCGGAAGGCAGAAGCGACTGAAAACAAAAGCCAAACCATGATGGACCTGCTGAGCCAGCCGGCGGAGGCGTTGCGGCGGTTGAGGGGCTCCGAGATCGCCATGATCTTCCAGGAGCCGATGACGGCGCTGAATCCGGTGATGTCTGTTGGCCGGCAGGTGGCCGAAAGCGCCGAAGCGCACTTCCCCTCCTGGACGGGCAAAGAGTCTAGAAACAAAGCACTTGCGGCGCTGGAGGCGGTGGCGATTCCCGATGCAGAGAGGCGCTTTGGAGACTATCCGCACCAGTTTTCTGGAGGGCAGAGGCAGAGGATTCTGATTGCCATGGCGCTGATCAACCGGCCGCGGCTGCTGATTGCCGACGAGCCCACAACCGCGCTGGATGTGACGGTTCAGGCGCAGGTGCTGGAGTTGCTTCGAGATTTGCAGCGGCAGCACGGACTCGCTATGTTATTTATTTCGCACGACTTGGCGGTGGTGAGCCAGGTGGCCAGCCGGGTTGCGGTCATGCGCGCCGGGCAGGTGGTGGAAACGGGGTCCTGCGCGCGGGTCCTTTCCGCGCCCGAAAATCCCTACACGCGCAGCCTTCTGGCGGCCGTTCCTACGCTGCGAACGGACCGAAACAGGCCTTTGGCAATGGTGGGTGGATTGGCTGAAAAAAGACGGTTGTAAACCTGCCGTTCCGGGAAGAACGAGGGGCTTCAGCCCTTGATAAAAGCCGAAACGTCCGGGCCTATGCCGCCCTTTTTCGTGATAAACGGGAATAAAACGGCCTTAACTGCATTTCTACAGCTCTTGCAGGGTTGGAATTCGAGGTTTCCCACCCATTTCACACAAACACAAGAAGCAGGTCCTTCGACTCGCCCCGTTCCGGGCCTAAAGGCCCAGACATTTGGCCCATTTTTCAGAGGGCTGAAGCCCTCTGCTCCCTCCGGAACGGCTATCTGCATCTGTGGTATTAGGAGATCGCGCGGAAGATCCAATAGAGCCCGCCGGACAGCAGCGCAGCGGCCGGCAGTGTAAAGACCCAGCCGGCGGCGATATTGCGAACCGTAGAGAGACGCAGACCGCTTCCATTGGCGGCCATGGTGCCAGCAATGCCTGAACTGAGTACGTGCGTAGTGCTGACAGGGAGGCCGAAAGTGTCGGCGGCAAAGATGGTGCCCATGGCAACGAGGCCAGCAGCGGCACCCTCGGCGTATGTCATCTGCTCCTTGCCGATCTTCTCGCCGACGGTAATGACGATGCGCTTCCAGCCGACCATGGTGCCCAGGCCAAGGGCAAGGGCAACTGCCACCTTGACCCAGTCGGGAATGAACCGGGTGGACTTGTCCACTTTGCTCTTGTAACTTTGGAGAGCTTTGACTTCATCGGGAGCAAAGGAGGGATTGTGGGTCTTGGCCATCAGCCGGAAGGCTTCGCTGGCCACGTACAGATCGTTGCGTACATTGGTCTGCTGGTTTGCCGGAATGGCTTTGAATGTCTTGTAAAGGGTGACTTCGTAACTCACGTCCTGAATCAGATCCCGGAGAGCCGGAATCGTGGCGGGCTTCAATTGTCCAGTGCGGACGTAGTTGGTGACTTCGGCGCGCGGATCGGAACTGAGGCCGATGGCAGGATCGGAGTGCCGGTTCAGGATGCGTTCGGCCTGCTCGCTGGCGACAATGAAAGCCTTCATGTCGCCGACAGTGGAGGCATGGTTGAGCGCATAGGCGGTGGGCACGGTGCCGATGAGGATGAGCATGATGAGGCCCATGCCCTTCTGCCCATCGTTGGAGCCATGGAAGAAGCTTACGCCGGTGCAGGTGAGCACCATCAGAATGCGTATGGGCCACGGTGGCGGCTCGTCCTTTTTGGGCGCTTCGTGAAGCGAGGGGAAATTGACAAGCCGCTTGGAGATGAACAGAAGAATCCCGGCGCAGAAAAAGCCGACGAAAGGCGAAACGAGCAGCACCTCGAGCACTTTGATGGCTTGTGTCCAATCCACGCCGGAGGTGCCGGCGTGAACGTGCATCAGCTGGTTGGCGATGCCCACGCCGATGATGGAGCCGACCATGGTGTGGGAACTGGAGGCCGGCAGCCCGAACCACCATGTGCCCAGATTCCAAAGAATGGCCGCAATCAACAGCGCAAAGACCATGGAAAAGCCGGCGCCGGAGCTGACCTGAAGAATCAACTCGACGGGCAGCAGCGTGACAACCGCGAAGGCCACCGTTCCGGAGCTGACGAGCACGCCGGCGAGGTTGCAAATTCCCGACCAGACTACAGCGATGTCGGGCTCCAGCGAATGGGTATAGATCACAGTGGCTACCGCGGTAGCGGTGTCGTGGAAACCGTTCACAAACTCGAAGCCAAGCGCGATCAGCAGCGCCAGGGCCAGCAACAGGTAGGGCCAGATGCTGGTCACGGTGACTGTGTCGAGGTCGCGAGCGACATGATATGCGATGTAGCAGATGCCGCTAGCCAGGGCCAGCAGAAATACCGCGATGCCTGTGGGGCTGGAAGCCTTGTTCAGCTTGTGATCAAGCAGGGATTTGCCTGAAGGCAGCGATTCCACAGCGGTTGCCAGATCGGCCATCAAAGTTCACCAATGCGGCCGGAGAAATTCCGGACACGCCTGGGCCTCCGATGTTGAGACTCAACAACAGAATTACAGAGCAAATATAAGAGGGATCGCTTGTGGCGAAGGAGAGCAGAGCCGGATGAATTGGCGTCCATAAAACCCCAACAACCGCATACCTGCGCAGTTGTTTGCTAGCCAAGCGGGGATTCACTTGGCTTTCACAATTCTACACGGGGGTGGGGGGGGCTTGGGAAGAGGGAATCTGGCGCCGGTGGAAATCTGAGCCGCCCAGAACGGGAAAAAGGCGGCTAGAAATCCGCCAGCAGCCGAAGGGTTCTGCTGTGCGTTTCAGCCAAGCAATTCATGGCTTTAGGTGGCTTCTCGAAGCCAAGTTCCCGCCGAATTCTCGCTCGGGAGTTTTGCTCAAAGGAGAATGTGGGAATCAAAGCCAGATTTCGCCCTATCTTCGCCCTGGCCGGCTTTTTGCGACCCCGCTTATCAGTTGGCAGGTGCCCTGGCGCCGGGCTGCTCGGCCACTTGCACCACGAGGCCGGTCTGGTCGCCCTTCACTTCGATCGAGATGGTGGCGTCCTGGTAGCTCTTCAGGAACTTGGGGTTCAACATCTGTACCATTGCCCCTCCCGGAGCATTCTTGTCCATGTCGCCTGCGCGTGATGTAACCAATTGGTATTGGCCTTCGGGAACGTAGTTGAACTTGAAGCTGCCGTCCTCTTCGATCTTGGTGTGGCGCAGCGTGGCCTTGGTTTCGGAGTCCTTCAAGCTCACCCAGCCGGCGTTGAGAGGATGGTTGTCCGATTTGGCCGTAACCGAGCCGGAGACCAGATGCAGATTGTCGACGGGGAAGACGAGATCGACGCCATCGACGTCCTCGCCAGGGCCGACTTCAATGGGCTTGATCTCTTTTTCGCGAAAGACCCCACCGGAATAAACGACGAGGGCATCGCCGAAGTTCGAGTGGATGCTGGCCGATCCGGCACCCAGACCGCTGATCATAAGATTCGTGGGCAGCTCGGACTTGACGGCATACTTGCCCTTGGCCAGGCCGCTGATCCGGTAATGGCCTCGGTCGTCGCTGGTGGTTGCGGGCACAAGTGGATTGAAAGTATCCACGATCCATTTGCCATTCTCCTGCAGGACCATCCGGATGGCCTTCAGGTCGGCGGCAGGGCTGCCGTCGTCGTAACGAATCACGCCGCTGATCGAGCCTCCGCGCTCCAGGCGTACATCCACACGCACCGGAGCATCCTGCACGACGATCTTTTCGGCTTGGGCTTGGACCTTCTTGACTGCATCGGCTCCGCCAGTCATTCTCTCTCCTGTGGAGAGCGCCGAGAGCGGTGAAAGATAGCCTTTGAGCTGGGCGACAACGTAATAGGTTCCGGCTGGAACCTTGGGCATCTCAAAGCTTCCGTCAATCCCGCTGACGGCAGAAAGCCCTGTGCCCTTGAGCGTCTGAGCCGAGCTCTTAGCTTGGAGTTTCACCAGATCTTTTTCGTCCTTCACGTTCGCCCAATCGGAGGCATCGGTTGGCTGCGGCTTTTCTGGGATCAATTGCACGGCGGCAAAACGGGCTGGACGGTCGGTGTCGCCGCAGGTGACGCGGCCGCTGACGGCGGCGTATGCGGACGGTGCGGCTTGGGGTGCTGCCTGCTCCTGCGCCGCCGCGGACAGGCAGGAAAAAACAAGGACAGCGCTGGAAAGAATGAAAACAAGACGGCGCATGACTCCTCCTCAAATCTATCTAAAGGACGGCAAAGATTGGAGTTCCGCTCAAGTCCTGGAAAAGCGGCAAGGCCAGGGCCTGTGAAAGCCATCTATTCAGGCGCGATTTTCAGAGGGTTAAACAAGCGCGGAAAGGGCTGTTTCCAGGCGAGAAGTGCGAAGAACATTCCGCAGGGGCTAAAGCCCGCCATTGAATCTGAATGGCTTACGGCACCCTTCAGCTGCGCTCAGGGCAGGCTTTGAAGTCGTGCCCTGACACTTCTTTCCTCTACGGACAAGTTTTCCGGCGGTCCGTAAAACCAGCGTTGGTTTTGCGGCCTCTTCGGCAGTCAGGGCCTGAGCATCTTCACCGTTTCTACAGGATTCAATTCGTAGGCTTCCCACCCATTTCACAAAGAACGTGAAATGGATGGGGCACGAAACTTCCTACACCATCCGTGAAAAACACTCTAACCATTTCTTTAGCGCCAGTCGTCGTGGGCGTTGGCGAGGCCGTCGTTCATCATGGCGTCGAAATCGGTGTGCTTCTTGATGAAGATCTCGCTGAAGGCGCGATCCTGACGGAGGAGAATCGCCTGGAGGCGAACCAGCTCCAGCAACGCGAGGAACATGGCGACCAGCGCCCGCTCGGAATGGGTGTGGCTCAACAGGCGGCGCAGGGCGATCGGCTTGTCTTCCATGGTTAGGCGGCGCGCGAGGAACTGGATCATCTGGCCCACGGTGACCGAGTCTTCGCTGACGTCGAGGATGGGGCGCTTGCGGGCGCGCTCGAGGATGTCGCTGAAGACGCGGACCAGATCAACGGTGTCTGCGGCGATCTCCGGCTCGGCGGCGGCATCGTCTTTGAATTCGCGGCTGCCGGGGTTGGACCAGGTGGCGGCCTCGAGCATCTGCTTCTGTTGCAGCATCTGGGCGGCGTTCTTGAAGCGCTCGTGCTCGAGAAGCCGCTCGACCAGTTCGCGGCGGGGATCCTCGGCTTCATCTTCGGGGCCGGAGGAAGCGCGCGGCAGAAGCATTTTGCTCTTGATGTGGATCAGAAGCGAGGCCGTATAGATGAACTCGCCAGCCACGTCCACGTCGCCGGCCTTGAGCTGGTTCACGTAGGCCAGGAATTGCGCGGTGATTTTGGCAATGGGGATGTCGTAGATGTCGATGTCCTGCTTGCGGATGAGGTCCAGCAGCAGGTCGAGGGGGCCGTCATAAACCTGGCCCACAACCACAGAAAAGGGAGATTCCTCGGAGCTCTGGTCGCGTTTCTTTTGTACCGCGGCCAGCTTGGCTGCCGCCTTGTCATCAGCGGTGGGCTCGGTGCCCAGCACGAGCTGGACGGGGGCGTCGGCGGCGGGCTGGGGATCAGGCTTTGGCTCGGCTTCCGCGATGGGCTCGGTGCTTTCGACGGCTTCCGGTTGAGTTTCGATCACAGGCTCTGGCTCTGGGGTTTCAATAAGCTCCGGTTCGGCTTTCGCATCGGATTCTGCCGCTTCAACCGGCTGGGGATCGGGTTTGTTCATCATCTTGGGTTCTGAAATCTCGGCAGGCTCGGTTTCGGCTTCCACGGCGGGTTTGGCGCTCTCAGCTGCTTCCGGCAGAGCTTCGATCACGGGTTCCGCTTCTGAAGCTTCAGCAATCCCCAGTTCGGGCTCTGTCTCGGGTTCGTGATCTTCAACCGGCTCTGGAACAGGCACGTTCATTATCTCAGGTTCCGAAATTTCGGCAGGCTCGGGCAATTCATCGCCCGCGTCCCCGGCTTCCGTAGTTTCCAAAATCTCCGGCGTAGCTTCTGCTTCGGGGTCCGCCGCTTCGACTGGCTCAGGAACAGGCTCGACCAAGATTTCGGCTTCAGGAATTGCCGCAGGCTCCGGCTCGGCTTCCACAACAGGTTCGGCGATTTCGACTGGTTCCGGCAGAGTTTCGGTAGTGGCCTCTGCTTCCGTCGCCTGGGCAATCTCCGGTTCGGCTTCCGCTTCGGGTTCTGCCTCTTGAACGGGCTCGTTCACGATTTCAGCTTCCGGTTCGGATTCTGCGGCTTCGACCGGTTCGGAAACAACCTCGACTTCAGCTTCTGGAATTGCCGCAGGCTCCGGCTCGGCTTCCACGACAGGTTCGGCGATTTCGACTGGTTCCGGCAGAGTTTCGGTAGTGGCCTCTGCTTCCGTCGCTTGGGCAATCTCCGGTTGAGCTTCCGCTTCGGGTTCTGCCGCTTCGACCGGTTCGGGAACAGGCTCGGCTTCTTCAGCCGCTACAGCTTCCGGCGCAGCCTCCACAACAGGCTCTGCGGCAGCGGTCGATTCTGCGGCTGCGACTGGCTTGGCCAGAATCGCAGGCGCGGCAGGGGAGCTTTCGGGTTTTTGGGAAGGATCGATCAATGCTGTTTCTTTTTCCTGTTTTTCTTTCAAACCATGTGAGAACGTCGGCTCGGCGACAGCTTCGGCCTTTGAGGGGCGCGGAAAAAGGCCAAAGCCCGAGCGGATGCCATCCAGAGCGAAATTCAGGGCCTTTCGCCACCACGGGATTGTCTTCTCAGGCGATTGCATTTGTTTGGTGGCTCAAACGATACCTGATTTGCCCCTTCTCATGCGAGGCAAAAAAGGCTGCGGGAACTGCGGGAAGTGAAAGCCAATCTCCCGAGAAGCATACCGCAAGGGCTTGAGCCGCGTTGCACGAAGGCTCGCTTCTGTTCAAGCCCGGCTCATTGGCTTGCTTTGCCGTTCTGCGACATCTGCATGGCGGCGCGCACCTCAACCATGGTCTGCTCGGCGCGAAGGCGGGCGCGGTTGGAGCCATCTTCAAGAATCTCCATTGCCTGGGCCTCGGTGTAGCTCGAGCGCCGGGCCTGAATGGGCTGAAGAATCTGCACCAGGCTGTCCGCGGCCCAGCCTTTGCACTCGATGCAGCCGATTCCGGCCGAGCGGCAGCCGTCATAGACCTTGGCGAGGGTTTCGGGCGTGGAGAAGAGCTTGTGGAGGTCGCCGACGGGGCACTTGTCCGGGTCGCCCTTGTCGGTGCGGCGAATGCGGGCTGGGTCGGTGACCATGGTCTTGAGCTTCTTGCGCACTTCCGGCTCGGGGTCGGTTAGCTGAATCGTGTTGCCGTAGCTCTTCGACATTTTGCGGCCGTCGGTGCCGGGCAACTGCGGCGAGGGCGTCAGCAGCGCCTGCGGCTCGGGCAGAACCTCGCGGCCGTCGAGCTTGTAGAACTGGTTGAAGCGCCGCGCCACTTCGCGCGTCAGCTCGACGTGGGCGCTCTGGTCGTTGCCCACGGGAACAAAATCAGGCTGATAGAGCAGAATGTCGGAGGCCATCAGCACCGGATAGCCGAGGAAGCCGAAGTTCGACAGGTCCTTGTTCGCCAGGTTCTTCTGCTGGTCCTTGTAGGTGGGCACGCGCTCGAGCCAGCCGACGGGCGTAATCATGCCCAGCAGCAGGTTCAGCTCGGCGTGTTGCAGGACCTTGCTCTGCAGGAAAATCACGCTCCGGGCCGGATCGAGGCCGGCGGCCAGGTAATCGAGCAGCACGTCCATGGTGTTGGCGGCAATCTTCGAGGTGTCGGCGTAGTCGGAGGTCAGGGCGTGCCAGTCGGCGATGAAGAAGTAGCAGTCGTACTTGTCCTGGAGCTTGACCCAGTTGGCCAGGGCGCCCATGTAGTTGCCCAGGTGGAGCTTGCCGGTGGGACGCATGCCGCTCAGTACGCGCGGACGGGAGGATGAGATTGCGGATTCAGCCATTTTGCCTATCGATTCCGGGATGATGCCAATAGAATGTCGCCGCCTCCGCGGAAAACGCGGGAAAAGCGGCTCATTCCATTGTAACGGGAGGCGAAGGGGCGAGAAGCTGCTCGACGCTAGATGTGAATCAGGCCCCAGAGGACCAGGCGCATCGCCGGACCAACGAATGCCCAGATGATTGTGCCGCCCACAAAGATCATCAGCAGATAGCTGACCCAGAAGGGAATGCGGTCGTAGACCTGAACGGCGTTGTAGGGCAGGATGTTGCGCATGAGGCGGCTGCCGTCGAGCGGCGGAATGGGCAGCAGGTTGAAGATGCAGAGCATCAGGTTGATTTCAATGACAAGCACGCTGATCATCAGCGCAGCCTGAAGGCTGGAGGGCACCCCCTCGACAAGGCCACCCATGAAAGTAACCAGCACGAGCTGATGTCCGCCGGGAACGGCGATGGAAATCACGGTCAGTAGAAGAAATGCGGCTGCCACGAGCAGGAGGTTGGAAGCGGGGCCGGCCAGAGTGGTCAGATTGTCGTCGCGAACGATCTTGCGGAAGTTGCGGGTGATGACCGGCGTGGGTTTTGCCCAGCCCACCAGCATCCCGCCAAACATGCTGAGCCCAATGAGAGGACCGAAGATCATCAGCCCCGGAAAGAGCAGGGTGCCGATGGGGTCGACGTGATACATGGGGTTGAGCGTGATGCGGCCCTCGAGGCGGGCCGTCTGGTCACCCAGCCGCGAGGCCATCCACGCGTGCGCGCACTCATGCACGCAGAGCGAAAAGACGAGGATGACGAATTCAAATACCGCTTTGACGAAGTCGAACTGCTGCAAACGAAATCTCCACGACCCGGAAACTTCAGGTTAGCATGGAGGGTCGTGCGGATTCGACCCAGCGCGGGAGCGAAACCAGCGCCGGCGTTGTCCAAGTAAGGATGTGTTCCAGATTCTGTGTGTGAAAGGCGAACGGTCATGCGGAAGTGGATTGCGGGCGTATTTGTGTGTCTGGCGTTGTTTGGTGTGACGGCTGGACCGGCTTCAGGCCAGGACGGTGAGGCCGCCAGGGCCAATGAATTGTTCAATGCAAGCAAGCGGCTCGATGCGTTGCCGCTCTATGAGGAACTGGCGAAGGCACACCCGGATCAGAGCTTGTATTTCAGCCGGCTGGCCGACTGCCTGGCGGCGAAGGCTGCCCAATTGAGCGATCCGGCCGAGGTAAAAGCGGCGCTGACGCGAGAGCGGGATGCAGCCAAGCGCGCCGTCGAACTGGGCGACACGACCGAATATATACGGATGATGGCCAATATCGACCCCAACCAGCCTCTCTTTGGCGGCATCAATAGTCCCGGTAAGGCCCTGCTGGCCGAGGCCGAAAAGGCTTACGGGGCGGGAGACTTTCCGGCTGCGTTGGCCAAGTACACGGCCGCGGCAGAGGCTGATCCAAAACTCTACGAGGCCGCGCTCTACGCTGGCGACACAGCTTACGCGCAGAAGGATCTAAAAACCGCGGCCCAGTGGTTTGCGCGGGCTATCGCCATCGATCGGGACCGGGAGACGGCTCATCGCTACTGGGGCGACGCAATCCTGAAATATGGCAACGACCCGATGGATGCGCGGGAAAAGTTCATCGACGCGGTGGTGGCCGAGCCGTACAACAGACTGGCCTGGCAGGGAATCCGGCAGTGGGCGCAGATTGAGAAGGCTGTTCTGCTGGCGCCGAAAATCGACCGGCCGTCAGCTCCGGCGGTGGACCCCAAGAAGCCGAAGAATATTACCATCAACATCGATCCAGAGGCGACTGACGACAAGAAGCATCCGGGAGCCTCGGCGTGGTTGATCTATTCCATGGCCCGCGCCAACTATCGCAACGATCAGTTCAAGAAGGATCATCCTGACGAAAAGGAGTACAGGCACTCGCTTCAAGAAGAGAAGTACGCTTTGGGCCTGGTGGTCGCGACCGTCAAGGAGCGGAAGATCAAGCCTGAAGACCTGGACGAGAGCCTGCGCAACCTGGTGGAGCTGAGCGAAGCTGGCATGATTGCTTGCGGGACGCTGATCAGCGGCGCTGATCAGGGTATCGCGCAGGACTACGATGCCTATCGCAAAACGCATCGTCAGTTATTGCATGATTACCTTGACCGGTTTGTTGTGCATGGCGGTGTGAATCCGGCGCAGTGAGCAGGCGGGTTTATCGCCCCGCGCCGCCCCCGGTCATTTTGTCCGCTTCGGTTTCATTACGCGGCGGACAAGCGCAGATGCAACTTCGATCCGGTAGCTTCTGCGAAGCGCAGCAGTGTTTTGGTGCTGGGGAAGGTTTGTCCGCTCTCCAGCCGCGCAATGGCGGACTGGCTGGTGTTCATGCGCCTAGCCAACTCCTTTTGATACAAAGCATTGCCGATGGATGTGGTGGTTTCCCACCCTTGCGCTAGGAAAAAGCGGAAGGATGGGGCTCCCGGCTGAGTGGAAAAAAGAAACAACCGCAGGTCCTTCGACTCCCTTCGCTTCGCTCCGGTCGCTCAGGATGACAGCTCTATGTGTAGGTAATCGCTTTGTTCTAGATCAACGACAAACGGCAAAGACATAAAAGACTATAGATAGGTGAAGCTATCCCACCTTAGCCGCAAAAACAAAGACGCGGCGAAGGTGGGGCACCCGCATGATCGAAATCATTCAGAAGCTAGCAGTGCTATCTTCCCGTGCCACCCACCGTCATTTTATCCAGCTTGATGGTGGGAAGGCCGACGCCGACGGGGACGGATTGGCCGTCCTTGCCGCAGGTGCCGATGCCCTTGTCGAGCTTGAGGTCGTGGCCGACCATGGAGACGTACTTCAGCGCTTCGGGACCGCTGCCGATCAGCGTGGCGTCGCGGACGGGGGCGGTCACCTTGCCGTCTTCGATGAGATATGCCTCGGAGGCGGAGAAGACAAACTTGCCGTTGGTAATGTCCACCTGCCCGCCGCCGAAGTTGACCGCGTAGAGGCCGTGCTTGACCGAGCGCAGAATGTCTTCCGGCTCGTCGTCGCCGGCGAGCATGTAGGTGTTGGTCATGCGCGGCATGGGGATGCACTGATAACTTTCGCGGCGGCCGGAGCCGGTGTTGGCCGCGCCCATCAGGCGGGCGGAAAGCTTGTCGGTGAGGTAGCCCTTGAGGATGCCGTGCTCGATGAGAGTGGTTTCCTGCGTCGGGATGCCCTCGTCGTCCACATTGAGCGAGCCGCGGCGGCTGGGGATGGTTCCGTTGTCCACAACGGTGACCTTGGAGTTGGCAACGCGCTGGCCGAGCAGACCGGTAAATGCCGAGGTTTTTTTGCGGATGAAGTCGGCTTCGAGGCCGTGGCCGATGGCTTCATGGAGCAGGATGCCGGGCCAGCCGGGACCGAGCACCACTTCCATTTCGCCGGCCGGTGCGGGCACGGCGTTGAGCTGCAGAATTGCCCCGCGTGCGGCTTCGCGCGCTAACTCCTCCGGGCTTTTGCTCCCGGTAAATTGTTCGAGTCCCGCACGCCCGCCGCCGCCCGCCGATCCCTTGGTGGTGGTTTCGTCTTCCTTGGCGATAACGAAGACGCTGAGCCGGCAGAGGGGCTGGGTGTCGCTGGCGAAGGCGCCGTCAGAGGCGGCGATGAGAATGCGGCGCAGTTCTTCGGAGTAACTTGCCCGCACCTGCACGATGCGCGAGTCATAACTCCGTGCCGCGCGGTCGGCTCGCAGAATCAGCTCCAGCCGGGCGGCCAGGTCCAGATCAAAGCCTCCGAGCGGAACAGGATAAAGGCCGGCGGCGGGTGTTTCGACGAAGGCCTGCACGGGCTGCTTTGACGGGCCGGAGGCGATAAGAGCCGCAGTGCGCGCTGCGTGGAGAAGGCGCTCGGGGCTGAGGTTGTCGGTGTAGGCGTAGCCAGTGCGCTCGCCGCTGAGCACCCGGATGCCGCAGCCGGCGCTGACGCCCTGACTGGCGGACTTGACGATCTGCTCGTCCACGCCCAGCGCAGTGGCCGTTACCGACTCGAAATAAAGGTCCGCGTAGTCGCCGCCGGCAGAGAGCGCCTCGCCCAGGCAGCGTTCCAGAAGGCGTTCGGTGATCCCGAATTTCTCAAAAAAATAGTGCTTGTAATTGAGGAGTGGGGAAGCTGCCTGTATGCTCATCTTATTTTTCAGTTTACGCCAGAGCCCGCTCGGATGGCCCGTTCCTCTCTTGATGCGGAGACGATTTCAGCTCTACCGCTGGCAAGCGTATCGTGTTACATTCATCCCATGAAAAAGATTCTTGCTGCCGTGCTCCTCCTGATGGTGTTTGCCACTCCGGCGTTTGCCATGGGGCATCATCACCACCACCATGCTCATCCCCATCATTTCCATCATCCACACGTTTAGAACTAACCCTGGCCCCGTAGCGGCACTACCGCCGGGGCCGGGCCGCATCTGATGGCTTCGTTTTTGCGTGTCAACCTCCTAAGGCTCCTACCATGACAGACCTGGAAGACCTCCGCTATCCGATTGGCCGCCTGGATCCGTCCGCCAGCAGTGTGCCTGGAGTTCGCGCGGCGCACATTGAAACGCTGCGCCAGCTGCCCGAGCGCCTGAGGGCGGCCGTTGCCGGATTGAACGATGCCCAACTGGACACGCCCTACCGCGAAGGCGGCTGGACTGTGCGTCAGGTGGTGCATCACGTGGCCGACAGCCATGCGAATGGATATATCCGCTGCAAAGTGGCTCTCACCGAAGACTGGCCGACGATCAAGCCATACGATCAGGCCGCTTGGGCAGAGCTGGCCGACAGCAGATTGCCCATCGACGTTTCGCTGGAGTTTGTTGATGCGCTGCATGCTCGCTGGGTGGCGTTGCTGAAGTCCCTTTCCGAAGAGGATTTTCAGAGGGGCTACAACCACCCCGAGGATGGCCGCGTGAATCTGGCCAAGTCGCTGGCGATGTACGAATGGCATTCGCGCCACCACACCGCGCACATTACCGGGTTGCGCACGCGCATGGGCTGGTAGAGAAGATGGCCGCCGGCGCTGAAGCTGCGTCTGCGCAGCGGCTGGCCCAGAGCATTGAAGAATATTTGGTTGACCATCCCGCGGCCGCGCTGCTGGAAGATGGCCGAGTGCTGTTCGACATGCGCGCCGCGCGCTATGCGGTGAGCGAGCAGCACGGGCGCTGCCTGCTGCAACTCTGGAGCGAGGAGCGCAACCTGATCCGCACCGTGGTCGAAGTTCAGGAGCGCGCGCAATGCCTGCGCCTGGCTGTCCGCCGCATGGGCGCGGCCAAGCCGCAAACCCTGGAACTGGTTCCTACCAGCGACCGCCGCACACCCACTGCACGCGAATCTGCGCGCCGCAACTATCAGCGGCTGCTGGAGCGCGTGCTGACCCGCAACTTTATTGGCTCGAAGGTCGAGGGCTTTCGCTCGGCGATGGACCTGGAGCACAGCTTCGGGCCGGCCTATGTGCGCGGACGGCTGCTGAAGGGAACCGCGGCCGAGGCGGTGATCGGCGTTGGCAAGGCGGAGTCCGGACCCATCGTGGAGGGGATTCTGACGCTGGGAATTCTCTGGCTGGACCATTGCCGTCAGCATGGCGACGGGCGGCGTCACTTTGGCGGGCTGAAGGTAATTGTCCCGGCCGGGGCCTGGCGGACGACAGCCGAGCGCATGGCCTGGCTGAATCATGGAGCCGCAGATTTTCAACTTTTCACGCTGGACGAGCGCAGCGAAGAGCTTGTAGCTGTGGACATTCGCGACACCGGCAACCTGGCGTCGCACCTGGTCCATGCATTTTCAGCCGCAGGGACCATCGAACGCTACCGGGATGCAATCGACCGGCTGCTTGCGCTTGTTCCGCCAGCCGCCAGGGAGCGGGTCGAGGTGCGGCCAGAGTCGGCTACCGAGGTGGGACTGCTGGTGCATGGGCTTGAATTTGCGCGGGTGCGGCACGGCTTTGCTGGCAACACTTTTACGCGCGAGGACGAGATCACCTTCGGCGCGGGAGCCAACGAGACTCCGCTCACGCCGGAAAACGAGCCACTCTGCCGCGAACTTTTCTCGCGCCTCTTCCTCAGCCGCCACGCCGACGGCGCGCACACCGATCCGCTCTTCCGGCTGCAACCCGAGCGCTGGCTTGAATCGCGGCTGCGCAGTGAAATTGCTGAGCTGCTGCCGGGGTTGCGCGGGGATCTGCTCTACTCGCAGGTGCCGGCGCTGACCGTCGGCGACCGGGGATTGCTGGACCTGTTGACGCTGGACCGCAACGGGCGGCTGACGGTGATCGAGTTGAAGGCCGACGAGGATTTGCACCTGCCCCTGCAGGCGCTGGACTACTGGATTCGCGTTCGCGCGCTGAACAACGACCGGCAGACGGCGGCGGGCAATGAGGGCGGCAGGCCGCTTTCGGCCTTCGAGCGTCAGGGCTACTTTGCCGGGGCGGAGGTTTCGCCGCTCGAGCCGCGCCTGCTGCTTGCCGGCCCGGCTCTGCGAATTCACCCCGCCAACGAACCGGTGCTTCGCTACTTCTCCCCTCAGGTCGAGTGGGAGCTGATCGCGCTCACGGAGGATTGGCGGCGGGAGCTGAAGGTGGTCTTCCGGAAACGGAGCGGGTCACCGACCGCATAGTTTCGTAGCATGAGTTCGTGCTTTCCCAGGTCTCAAAATCGAGACCTGGGGCACCCATCGTTGGTACAACTTCAAGCGGTCAGAGGCCCAGAGCCTGTTCAATCCGTCGAAATGCGCAATAAGGTCCAGAAACAGAAAAGCCCTTCCCGAAGGAAGGGCCATCCTGCCGATCTTGCCGAAGAAACTAATCCACAGTTACAGAAAACGTGGTGGTTTCCCTTGTCGTGTTCACATCGTTGCCGGTTGCCGTTACTGTGAAGGTGTATGTGCCGGCAGTCGTTCCAGTCGTGCCCGTGCTGGTCGTACTGGAGGAGCCGCCGCCGCAAGCGCTCAGGCTGCCCAGCATCATCATCAATACCAGGACGCCCAGCATCGACCGCCAACTGCGCCGCCGCGCCGGAATTCCCAGGAAGACAACGAAGGCCAGAAGCGCTCCGCCGGCTGCGCCGAAGATTCCTCTGCTCTTGCCGGGCAGCTTCGGATAAGCCAGCGCGCTGGTGGCCGCCGTTGTGCTGATCGTGGCGGTGGCCGTTCCGCTGGCCGTGGTGGAAGTCAGCGTGGCCGTCGTCGGACTGATCGAGCAGGCAGGCAAGTAACTAGCGCCAGCGGGGGAGGCTGTCAGCGCGCAGGTCAGGGTCACGGTTCCCACATAATCCGTGCTCGTGCTCACCGTGACGGTTGAAGTTGTTGACCCGCCCGGGGTGGAGACGGCTGTCGGCGCGGTTGCTGCCACCGCAAATACGGATGGCGTCACGCTTACGGCTGCGGTGCTGTTGCCCGAGGCATAGTTCGGGTCTCCGCTGTAGGTTGCCACCAGGGTCTGCGGTCCTGCACTCAGCGTGTTGGCGGGGATGGTGAAGGCGCAATTAACGTTCGTGCAGGTTCCGGTTCCGATGGTTTGCGTGGTCGGCGAATAGCCGCCGCCAGAGAGGGAAATGGTTCCGGTCGGTGTTGCACCGGTGCCGGTTACACTGACCGTCACGCTCAGGCTCTGGCTGGAATCCACGCTGCTTGAAGCCGGAGTTACCGTGACGGACGGTGTCAGCACCTTCACATAAGTCACCGCCACGTTGGCCGAGCCGGTGGTTGAGTTGTAGGTTGCGTCCCCGCTATACAGAACCACAAGCGGGTAGGTTCCCGTTGCGCCATCGAGGGCGTTGTAAGGAATCGTGAAAGAGTAGTTGCCGCTGGAGTCGAGTGTTACGGCCGCCGAGGTATAGCCATCGCCGGAGAGAGTCACGGTTCCGGTCGGCGTGGCGTCCGAGCCGGTCACGGAGCCGGTCACCGTCAGAAGCTGGTTTGAATCGATGCTGGCAGCTGCCGGCACGACGCTCACTGTCGGCGTCAGCTTGGTCACCGTCACGCTTGCCGTGCCGCTGGCCTGCGCATAGGTTGAGTCGCCGCTGTAGCTGGCCGAAAGCGTGTCGGTACCGGCGCTCAGGCTGTCTGCCGGAATCGTGAATTGATAGCTGCCGCTGGAGAGCGCCTCAGCCGCAGACGTGTAGCCGCCGCCGGAGAGAGTCACCGTTCCGGTTGGTGTTGTTCCGCCAGTCGCCGTGCTGGCCACCGTTACGGTTACGATCAGGCTCTGGTCCGCGGTGATGCTGCCCGAAGCCGCCGATACCGTCACCGTTGCCGCTTTGTTGCCGATGGACGCCGGCCACTGGTTCACCACGTTGGCCACATTGAGTGAACCAAGCCCGGTGGCCATGTCGTAGCCGGTACCGGCGCCGTAACCGGAGAGGATGCCCACGCCGCCCTGATCGGCCGCGTAGGTTACGGTGCAATTGGGCGAAACGTAACCAAAATCGCCTTCGTCGCAGGCCATGGCGATGGTGCCCATATCGATGTCGTTGAAGTAACATCCGTTACCGGTGGTGGCCGATTCCGCCGAGCACTTCGAGTAGCTCTGCTTGGCGGCCAGCTCGTAGAGTTGAGGATTGGGGAAACCCTGCCAAGAGCCGGCTTTCTGATTGATCAGCGCCATCACGCCTGCCATAGCCGGGGTTGCAACCGAAGTTCCGCCCACTTCCAGCGCTGTTGGCTCAATCTTTGCGGAATAGCTGCAGGGGGAGGCATCGGAGACGCAGATCAGGTATGCGCTGCTCGAAAGGAAACCGTCGGAGGCGAAGAAGCTGACGTCGGGAATATCGCGCACTCCATCGCTGAGGATCCCGACGACGCCCTTCTGCCAGGAGGGCTTTTGCCAGCCGTTGTTGTAAAGAGTTATGGAGCTACTGCCGTTGGGTACGCTGCTGGAGCTCGCGGTGCAGGTGCCGAGGGTCGTGCCGCTGGGGTTAGTGTTATTGACGACGCAGTTGCTCGAGCCGCCGCCGCCGCCAACGGTATCGACAAAGTCGAGCATGAACCCAAAGTTGCTATTGTCAAGGCTATAGTAGTCATTGACGATTGTGTTGCAGGCAGTTTCGTTATTGCTAACGGGCTGCCCGAAATAGTAACTGAAAAAATCATTTATATAAGTCAGCGCCAGTGGACTCGTGCAAGTGTCGTTCCACGGAACCTCGGGTATGTAACCCAAGGCGCTGGCGCTGGTGGTCGAATTATTCGACGAGTTCCAGTACGGCGCTGCCGTGCACTCGTTTCCATTCCAGATCGTTCCCAGGGAGCACCAGTTGAAATCGGTGCCGCCCACCGCAGTGTTATAGGGCGTGGAGGCCAGGCCGCTGACCGAAACGCCATACTCGGCGGCATAGGGCACACCGTATGTCGAATCTCCACCGTCGTCGCAACTTGCCGCTCCCGAGTCGCCAGCGGCTACAAAAACCGCGATACCCTCCGCGGCTGCTTTTTGCCAGAGATTGTAGTATTCGACGTTGCCGGCTGTTCCCAGGCCCAGTTCGCATTCGCCGTAGCTCACGTTCATGACGTGAGCGTTGTACACCGGAGAGGCGGAGTTTCCGACGTTCTCGACGATGTAATTCTCCGAATCGTAGAGCGTGTCGTCGGAGGAGGATGCCTGTGAGGAGGCGACCAGCACGATCTGAGCGTTCTTGGCAACCGCGCCCGACCACTCGACATCCAACGCATTTTCAATCTGATCGTCGATGGTGCAGTAGGCGCTGCTGGAGGTTGATGCGGTGCATATCGTGAGGGCCTGGCCATTACCGGTCTGTAGGATCGGGGTATTGGCCGCGTTCGTGGTTGGCAGGCCAAAGGTCGTGCGGAAGGTGGCAACATCGCTTGTGTTGATGCTGCTGGTTCCGGCGATGGCGATGGTCTCCCCGGTTCCGTCGATTGGCGTACTTGCGTTCCACAGCGGAAGCACGTTGTAGATGGTGGCAAAGTCGTAGGGTGCCACATCCTCAACCAGATAGGCATTAGTAGTGCTGGTGCCCGGAACGCTGATGCCGAACTGCGGACGAACGCGAGTGGACCTGGCCGCCGCGTTCAGCGTGACGCCAGTGGGCCGTTTCCATTTTCCCGTTGCGGAGTCGCGCGTGACCTGGCTGCCTACGCGGTGCAGCGGCTTCGGGAAGAAGTTGTGCAGCGCCTTGACGCCCACCACGGCGGGCACCAGCGCGGCTGGAATCTGGGGGTCGCTCATGTTGCCGATGTGCGCAATACCCTTCACTTCCAGATTGTGAATCTCGGTATGGAAGGCACTCTCTACCTGCGCCGCCGTACCGCTAAAGCGGATCGACAGGCGGTCCCTGGTCACTTCATCGACCGAGAAACCATGCCGGATCAGCCAATTGGAGACGGTGGCAACGTCGGTTTCAGAGGGGCCGAAGTTCTGGCCGATTTGATCCGGCGTAAGCCACTGATGGAAGTTTGGCGAGGAGGAGTCGTATTGGCTGGCGACAAAGTTCTCGAAGGCCGCCTGCTGTTCCGCGCTGCGGCTGAGCACCAGAATCAGGTCTGTCATGGGCAGGCTCGGGCTCACCCGTCCGCGATCGTTTTTGGCAGTAGCGGAAGGGTGCGTGTTGCCCTTGAGCGTCACCAGGTTGCTTTCGTCGATTTTGTCGACAATCCGTATCGCGGGCGCAAAGCTCTGGGCCTTCAACGCTGGGCTGCAAAGCAGGGCCGTCGAGCAGAGCAATGCCCCTGCCAGTAAACAAATGGGGAATGCCTTTACAGAACGCATCATGGTTCTCCTGGACCCTTCCTTCGGGGGGGGAGCCCTCGAACAAAGAAGAAGTTGCAATTCCACTCAAAAACTCCAGCGGAAACCGTTCGCTGGCGCTCCACCTTCGGCCTGAATGTTAAAGCCATCATAAACTGGCGGTTTCACATCAGTAGGGCAACCAATCTCATCCGCTCAAATGCGGGGGAGGATCCCTGAATCGGGAAAGTTTCCGGGTCGAGCTCCCATTTTTGCATCTCGAGTCCGACCCCATGGCGTGACTTGAAGCCACTGGGTAAACCGGCTATCTCGAGCTTGAACGCGCATCCCGGAAACCGAGAAGTCGATCATCCTGTTTAGACGAGATAACGCGGGGAAAGTTGAATTAGCGACAAAAAGAACGGAAGGCTCAATTCCCTTCTGCTTCTTTCGGTTTCGATGCGGGATCCCGTCCGGCGGCTTCAGAGCTTTTGGGTGCGCTGGACGGAATGAACGCCGGAAACGCGGCGCAGGCCGAGAACCATGTGGTTGAGCTGGCGGACGTCTTCGGCTTCGGCGACCAGCTCGACGATGGCTCCGCCGTTCTCGTCGTGGCGGATATCGATGCCGCTGATGTTGGAGTTGTCGTCGGAAAGGACGGCGATCAGGTCTTTCAAGATGCCGGCGTGGTCGTCGCAGAATACGGTGATCCTGACCGGGTAGCGCTGAGGCTTGGCGGCCGTCTTGTCAAGGTGAGACCACTCGACGCCAATGCGGCGGTCGCTTTCGTAGAGCAGGTTTTCGACATTGGGACAACTGCGCGCATGAACGGCTACGCCCTTGCCGCGGGTGACGTAGCCGACGATTTCTTCGCCGCGAATGGGGTTGCAACAGCGCGCGCGATAGACCAGCAAGTCGTTCTGGCCCTCCACCTGGAGAGATTCGGAGCCGGTCAGGCGCAGTTTGCGCTCCGCTTCCGCCACGGTCGGCGAGCCGACGCCAGGCTTGATCTCCTGCGTTGGCTCGGGTTCCGGCTGGCTGGTGCTGCCGGGAGCCAGTTTGTTGAGCACCACGCGGGCGGAGTGCTTGCCCTGGCCAAGGTCGACCAGCAAATCGGCGGCCGTAGCCACGCCATATTCGCTGGCGACGCGGCCCAGATCCTGGTCGGTGATTTGCGCCAGCGGCACCTTGAACCGGCGCGCCTCGCGCTCCAGCAGCTTGCGGCCGATCTCGAGGGCGCGGCGGCGGCGGTCCTCATTGAGCCAATGCTTGATCTTGTTGCGGGCGCGGGGGCTCTTTACGAAGTTGAGCCAATCGCGGCTTGGCTTGTGGTCCTTCTGCGTGACGATCTCGACGATGTCGCCAGTGCGCAGCTTGGTGCGCAGGGGAGCCATGCGGCCGTTGACCTTGGCGCCGACGCAGGTGTGGCCCACCTCGGTGTGAATGGTGTAGGCAAAGTCGACCGGCGTGCCGTCGGCGGGAACCACCACCACCTTCCCCTTGGGCGTGAAGGTGTAAACCTCGTCGGGATAGAGGTCCATCTTCAGGCTGGAGAGGAACTCGTTGGGGTCGGTCATCTCCTTCTGCCAGTCGACCAACTGCCTGATCCAGTTGAGGCGCTCCTCGTCGCGGGCGGTCACGGCGCCTCCGCCGGCCTTGTACTTCCAGTGGGCGGCAATGCCTTCCTCGGCGATGCGGTGCATCTCCTCGGTGCGGATCTGCACCTCGAACTGGTGGCCGGTGGGACTCATCACCGTGGTGTGCAGCGACTGGTAGTGATTGGCGCGCGGCATGGCGATGAAGTCCTTGATGCGGCCGGGCACGGGGCGCCACAGGGTGTGGATGAGGCCGAAGACGGCGTAGCAGGCGGCCACGTCCCTGGTAATGACGCGGATGGCCAGGAAATCGTAGACCTGGTCGAAGGAGACCTTGGTGCGCTGCTGCTTCTGGAAGATGGAGTAAAGGCGCTTGATGCGCCACTCGACGCGGGCCTCAATGCCGTTCTCGCGCAGTTGCTCGACGAGCGTGTCTTCCACGCCGCGCAGGAACTGCTCGCCCTCAACGCGGCGGGCTTCGACGGCCGCCGAAACCTCCTCGTAACTGACGGGATCGATGTAGCGAAAGGCCAGATCCTCCAGCTCGCCACGAACCTTGCCCATGCCCAGGCGATGAGCCAGGGGAGCGTAAATGTCCATGGTCTCGCGGGCAATGGCCTGCTGGCGCTCCGGCTTCAGATACTCCAGGGTGCGCATATTGTGCAGGCGATCGGCCAGCTTGATGAGCACCACGCGCACGTCGGAAACCATGGCCAGCAGCATCTTGCGCACGTTTTCGGCCTGGCGGTCCTCGCGGTTGGCGAACTCGATCTTGTCAATATTGGTGACGCCCTCGACAATGTGGGCCACCTGCTCGCCGAAGTTGGCCGCAATCTCCTCATTGGTGGCGGGCGTGTCCTCGACCGAGTCGTGCAAGAGGCCCGCGGAGATGGCCGTCGCGTCCATCTTCATCTCCGCGAGCACCTCGGCCACCTCGAGCGGATGAATAATGTAGGGCTCGCCCGAGGCGCGCATCTGCCCGCGATGGTGCTGAGCGCTGAATTCCCAGGCTTTGCGGATAAGAGAAAGGTCTTCGGTGGGGCGGTTGGCGTGGACCAGCTTGAGCATGGCTTCGACGCGCTGATCCATGGACTTCTGGTCAACGGCATGCACGGGAGGATGCGTCTTCCCCGCGGTAGCCGGAGCTGCGCCGGGAACCTCTGCCGGTTCGGATTGCCGGACAGTCGCCATGCTCCATTATAGGCATAGGCTGTTTCGATTGCGGCGCACGAAAGGGCCTCATCTTCAAGTCCGCCGGGAGCCTGGACAGCGCCCTGGCCGGTATCACCCTCACTGCGCCGTGCAGAAGCCGGAGTTCGCCCTGCAGCTCTCTCCGAGGGCGCTTTTGTGAGGAGATATTCTCTTCCCTCTCTCTTTTTCATTTGCGTAGGTTGTTGATATTAAATGGAATATTCTATTTATGAAAAATATGAGCATAACGCGCGCACATTTTATGAATTATGTGTGATATATTCGTATCAGATTAGTTGAGCGGATGGGACTCACCCTTCCGGCCCGAACATTTCAAAACGCATCAGGAGGTAGAAATATGGCAATCACTCGTTGGGACCCGTTCCGGGAAGCTGTTTCACTGCAGAATCGCATCAACTCTCTCTTCCACGACCTGAACGAAGGGGAGTCCTCCATGACCACAGCCAGCTTTGTGCCGGCCGTCGATGTCTATGAGGACGAGAAGAAGGTTGTTCTCAAAATCGAAATCCCGGGCATCGATGAGAAGGACCTGGATGTGCACGTCGAGAACAACACGCTGACCGTGAAGGGCGAGCGCAAGTTCGAGAAAGAGGAGAAGGAAGCCAACTTCCATCGCATTGAGCGCAGCTATGGCAGCTTCTACCGCTCTTTCTCGTTGCCCACGACCGTGGACGCCGAGAATGTGAAGGCCAGCTACAAGGCCGGCGTTCTGGCGCTGGAGTTGCAGAAGAAAGCTGAAGCCCAGCCCAGGCAAATCAAGATCGAAGTGGCGGCGTAAGAAGCAGCAGACAGCTTACAGCAGACAGCGAACAGCTTGCAGTCGCCGGTTTTCGGCTGTTAGCTGTAAGCTGTTTGCTGAGAACTGAGGAAACATGCCTATTCGTGGAGAGAAACTTACCGTCAAGTCGCAGGAAGCGATTCAGCAGGCGCAGAAGCGGGCCGTGGAGCTCGGCAACCCCGAGGTGCGGCCCGTGCATCTGTTGCTGGCTCTGGTCGAGGACCGCGAGGGCGTGATTCCCTCGGTGCTCGGCAAGATCGGCGTTCCCACCGAACGGCTGGAGAGCGACCTGCACGCCATCGAGGAAAAACTGCCTCGCGTGGCGGGGTCGGCCGCGGAGCCAGGCCTGAGCCAGGCGTTGAACAAGGCGCTGGAGCAGGCCTTCCGCGAGGCCGAAAACTTCCGGGACGAGTACGTCTCCACGGAACATTTATTGCTGGGCGCGGCGTTTCTGAAGGACGACCCGGCCTGCGAGGCGCTGGTGGCGCAGGGCGCCACGCACGAGGCGATTCTGAAGGCGCTGGCCGCCGTTCGCGGCTCGCAGCGCGTCACTGATCAAAATCCCGAAGAGAAGTTTCAGGCCCTGCAGAAATACGCGCAGGACCTGACCGAACTGGCGCGGCGCGGCAAGCTGGACCCGGTCATCGGACGTGACGAGGAGATTCGCCGCCTGATGCAGGTGCTCAGCCGCCGCACCAAAAATAATCCAGTCTTGATTGGCGAGCCCGGCGTGGGCAAGACGGCCATTGTCGAGGGTTTGGCGCAGCGCATCGTCAAGGGCGACGTGCCGGAGAGCCTGAAAAACAAGCGTGTTCTCTCGCTCGATCTGGGCTCCATGCTGGCCGGCGCCAAGTATCGCGGCGAGTTCGAAGACCGGCTGAAGGCTGTTCTGAAAGAGATCAAGGAAGCCAGCGGCGAGGTTGTGCTCTTCATCGACGAGCTGCACACGCTGGTGGGAGCGGGCGCGGCCGAAGGCGCCATCGACGCCAGCAACATGCTGAAGCCGGCTCTGGCGCGTGGCGAACTGCGGGCTATCGGCGCGACCACGCTGAACGAGTACCGCAAGTACATCGAAAAGGACAAGGCGCTGGAGCGCCGCTTCCAGATCGTTTACGTCGGCGAGCCCAACGTGGAAGACACCATCGCCATTTTGCGCGGGCTTAAAGGCAAGTACGAGGCGCACCACAAGGTGCGCATCAAGGATTCGGCGATTGTGGCCGCGGCAACGCTTTCGCATCGCTACATCAGCGACCGCTTTTTGCCCGACAAGGCCATTGACCTGGTGGATGAGGCCGCCGCCTCGCTGGCCATTCAGATCGGCTCGGTCCCCACGGAGATCGATCAACTGGAGCGCGAAGCCACTTCGCTGGAAATCGAGCGCGCCGCGCTCAAGCGCGAAACCGACCCCAACAGTGTTCAGCGCCGGGAAGAGGTGGAGCGCGAGCTGGCCCAGCTGAAGGAGAAGACGACCGCCCTGCGCGCGCGCTGGAGCAGAGAGCGCGAGGCCATCACCCACATGAGCGAGCTGAAGAAGAAGATTGAAGCTCTGCGTTTCGAGGCCGAAGAGCAGACCCGCAAGGGCCAGCTTGAACGCGCCGCGCAGATTCAGTATGGCGAGCTGCCCCGGCTGGAAGCCGAGCTGAAAAAGCTGAACGCCGTACAGGACGGAGCCGGAACAGACGGCGGCGGCGTAGCGCGCATGTTGAAGGAAGAGGTTGACGAGGAGGACATTGCCAACGTTGTCAGCAAGTGGACGGGCATTCCTGTTTCTCGGATGCTGGAAGGGGAAGTCAGAAAGCTGATCGACATGGAGAAGCGGCTCGGTGAGCGGGTCATCGGCCAGGATGCGGCGCTCGTTACCGTAGCCAATGCCATTCGCCGCTCGCGCTCGGGCTTGAGCGATCCCCGGCGCCCCATTGGCTCTTTCATCTTTTTGGGGCCGACGGGCGTGGGCAAGACGGAAACCGCGCGGGCGCTGGCCGAGTTCCTCTTTGACGACGAGCAGGCCATGGTGCGCATCGACATGAGCGAGTACATGGAGAAGTTTTCCGTCTCGCGGCTGATCGGCGCGCCTCCGGGCTACGTCGGCTACGACGAAGGCGGCCAGTTGACCGAAGCCGTGCGGCGCAGGCCCTATGCGGTGGTTCTCTTCGACGAAATCGAAAAGGCGCATCCGGATGTTTTCAACATTCTGTTGCAAGTGATGGACGACGGGCGCTTGACCGACTCTCAGGGCCGCACGGTGGACTTCAGGAATACCGTGCTGATCATGACTTCGAACCTGGGCGCGCATCTGCTCAGCGGCGGCACGCTCAAGAGCAAGCAGGACTTTGACGCCGCGCGCGAGCCGGTGATGAGAGAGCTGCGCGAACACTTCCGGCCGGAGTTTCTCAACCGCGTCGACGACATCGTGATCTTCCGTCCGCTGGGCGCGGCGCAGATGAACAGGATTCTCGACCTGCGGCTGAACGAGATGACCAAGCTGCTGGAAGACCGGCAGATTTCGCTGGAGGTTACGGAGCCGGCGCGGCAACTGATTCTGGCTGCCGGATCGGATGCGGCCTACGGAGCGCGTCCGCTGAAGCGGGCCTTGCAGCACATGGTTCAGGATCCTTTAGCCATCAAGATACTGGATGGCGAGGTGCTGAACGGTTCGCACGTGCGCGTGGGCGTGGACCCGAAGACGAACCAGCTGATCTTCGAGCCGATGAGCCGGGAGAAGATGGCTTGAGAGCAGCGGTGTTAGCGCAGTTAGCGGAGCTAGCGGTGTTAGTCAGCTGTTCAGTGAATCAATGAGGCCCCGAAGGTATTCCACTTCGGGGCCTCATTTTTTTTGAATTGCTTCAAGGTATTGGCTGCACGTTCAAGCAACTAACTCGCTACTGCCGGAGCTACGATTCTGTCAGCTCCTGCTTTGGCGCAACCGCCGGAGTCTTCGTGGTTCCCGGTTCGTCGAACCAGAGCCACACGATCCACCAAATGATCGCTACCAGGTATGCAACCTTGTTGGTGTTCATCAGCCTGGTGCCCAGGCTCAGAACCTGTTCATACGCCTGCTGGGTCTGGGGATGCGCAGTCCGGATGACGATCTGCCACGTCTGCTGAATTGTCAGCCAGGAGATGGCCGCGATCGAGAGTCCGATGACGATCATCTGCGCGTGGCTGCGCCAGGGCGCCTTGAAGCGGCGGCCGAAGAGGACCACCATCAACCCCAGGCCCACCGTCAGCAGTTCCACCAGCGTATCGCCCTTCTGCGCCAGCAGTTCCATCAGCCGCAGCTTCCCCAGCAGCGAATTCAAGACCAGGCTGCTCCGCGCGGGCCAGGGCCCCCACACCAGCAGCGCGCCGCCGGCCACAATCACAAGCCCCACGGTGTTCACGATCCACAGGGAGCGCTGCGCTCCGGCAAAGGCTCGCCGCGCCACCTCTACCAGCACCAGCAGGCCGACAATCACAGCGGTGTCGGCCAGTGCCAGCATGATTCCCTGCAACAGCATCGGGTCCATGCGTCCCGACAGCAAAACCCCGGCCATCAGTTGCAGGGCCGCCAGCACAATGCCCACGGTAAACCACGGGTAGCGTTGCGCGCGGTCGCGGCCCATCAGGACCACCAGCAAGACCAGCTGCGCGGCAAAGGTCAGCGTCCAAAGGAACTGGTGCGCAAAAAAACCGAAACTGAGATGCATTTGAACCTTATCCGGGCCGTTTATAGAGAATATCTCCGGTCCTCTTCCAGTCTAACCGCCTCTGGGCCGGCCGAAAGGGAGACAATTGCCTCCGCAGCCGCCGTTTGGCCTGTCTTGCATCGCGGCGCCCTGAGGCTTCCGGGCGCGCGGCCATCCGGGCGGGCCGGAGAATTGCCATTCCAGCTCGCCATCGTCCCATATTTGGCCGGGATCGCAAACATCAAAGCAAATTGAGTGAGGGATCTAATGAAAAGATGCTGGTGCGCCCGGGGGGATTCGAACTCCCGACCTAACGCTCCGGAGGCGTTCGCTCTATCCAGCTGAGCTACGGGCGCGCATTATCAGCATACCGCATTTGGGATTCTTGCGGAGAAAACAGGCCGTTTGCCCGGCAGCGGCAGGCGCCTACTCCTCGTGCGGCGCCTCGTCCAGGTTGTCCAGCACGGCCAGGGTTTCGTCGGGAACCTCCCACTGGCGCAGGATCTTGTAGATGACGCCGGTCGAAAAGCCTGCCCCAAGCAGGCGGCGCATGACGCGCGCGGCCTCCTTTTCGTTCTCCGGCTTGCGGAGCCGCTTGCGTTCCAGATGCTCGCGCGCCAGAGCCTCCTCGCTGGTCTGGCCGTAACGGGCTTCGAGGGTTTCGGCGATCAGCTTGGAGTCGAGGCCCTTCCGTTCCATATCCTGACGGACGCGGCGGACGCCGAATTTCTCGTTCTTCTGGCGCAGGCGGGCGTAAGTCTCGGCAAAGGCAGCGTCGTTCAGGTAGCCGTGGGCGCGCAGGCGGGTCAGGGCGGCCTCGATGGCGGCCTCGCCCTGCTCGCCCTGCTCGACGCGCTTGCTCATCAGCCGCCGCAACTCCGCCTCTGTGCGCATCTGGCGCCCCAGCGCCCTGACGGCGTACTCATAGAGGCCGGCTTCGTTCAGGAAAGGCCGGGGCTTCGCGGATTTGCGGCCAAAAGGCATAGGCGAGGGAATCAGGGAACAGTATAGCCACCCGTGGGGGATGACACGAGTTTAATCGAGCGGAGAGCGGAGGCTTCACTGGCGTCGAAGTTCTGCACCGCTGTGTCCAACACTGGAGCGCGCGGGTAGGGGGAGCGAAAGATTCGTTCAGTGCGTGTCTTACAGACGGAAACACGCCGGCAGCCCGTCCAACGCCGGTACGACGGCTGTCTTGCAAATGTCTTTCAGCCCTCCGACGAGTGTAAGACGGTGTAAGACAAAGCACGCTCGCGACCAGAATCGCTGTCTTGCACCTCGTCTTACTGTCTTACGCCGAGCAGAAGCGCCCCTCCCGCCGCCGACAGTCCCGCAGACCACGGAAAATCAGCCCCCAGACTCCAATGCAGAAGTCAGGATTCCCCTTGCTGGATGATCTCTTCGAGTTTCGGTTTGTGTTTGGCAGCGCGGCCGGTGCGCGGCTCCGTGTCAATCACATGCACGGGCTTGGGCTGGCCCACGCGCTCCCGTGCGTTGGCCTTCACCGCCTTGGTGGCTGAAAACTTTCCTGGCTTGCGTTTCGTCATGGCAAGGACGAGTATGGAATAAAATCTGCCGGAACGGAAGTCCGGGGCCCCCAGCGGCGGGTTTAGGCCGCAGGGGTGGAAAGTCCGGAGCCTCCAGCGGCGGGTTTTTTGCCGGGATGGAGAGTTGGAAACCATGGAAGAGCGCGATTTTTTCAACGAAACGACAGAACAACGCACCCACACGCTGACGTGCCCCAAGTGCGGGCAGACGGGTGAGTACAAGGTTACCTGGGTTGTCCGGCGCAAGCGGGCGCAGTTGCCTCGCGGGGCCGATGAGCGCGACCGCGCCAAATTCGCCAAGGCGCAGTCTTACATGGTGAGAATTGATGAAAAACTGGCCTGCACTAACATGCGCTGCCGCAAGGCCTTTGAAATCAGCACGCTCCAGTCGGTGGCCTTCCTGAACGACTAAGCCGGGCTGCAAGCGTTCCAGGCTGCAGGGCCGTCGCCGGCGTTGAGGCGCATCCTCCCTGTCAGCGATCCAAGGCGCACGCAATCCGCGTTTTTCGAGGAGGAACCATGCAGCTTTCTGTCCGTTTTGCCAGCTGCCGGCCAGCCGTTCTCCATGCCCTTCTTGCTCTGGCGGTGGGCGCCCCGCTTGCGCTCTGTCAGAATCGAAGCGTCACGCCGGTCCAGGCCGCTGCCCTGCAGCCCATCCAGCTTCCGAAGCCCGAGATCACGGGCGGCATGCCCCTGATGCAGGCCCTGGCCAAGCGCCACACCACCCGCGTCTTTCTGGACAAGCCTCTCCCGCCGCAGGTTCTATCGAATTTGTTGTGGGCGGCTTTTGGCGTCAACCGTCCGCGCGAGGTAAAGTCCGGGCTGGGCCGCACCGCTCCCTCGGCCATGAACAAACAGGACATCGAGCTCGATGTCGTGCTGGCCTCTGGAGTCTACGTTTACGAGGCTGAGGCGAACCGCCTGCGCCCGGTTTTGGCCGGCGACCTGCGCGCGCAGATCAGCCCGCCAGCCGCAGCCCATGCAGCTGTCACGATCGTTTACGTGGCCGACGCCAAAGACAGTTTCGCGCAGGTGGATACGGGATTCATCGGCCAGAACGTCTATCTTTTCGCGGCTTCCGAGGGGCTGAATGCCTGGTTCTACTCGATCCATGGGCAGGATGTGGCCGGAGTTTTGAAGCTGCCCGAAGGACGCCAACCCTTGTATGAGCAGTCGGTCGGCTATCCGCCTCAATAGAGCGGCAATCCTGAGCCCGCCCGCGGGGAGCGGGACCTAGCCTTGCCGCCGGAGGAGTGCAGTGTGCGAGAATTGCAGAGAATTCTCACACAGGGCTCCCGTATGACCAAAAAGACAGAAAGCCGCATCCCCCTGGATGACCTTCTCGTCTTCCATCAGGTATCGCGCTCGCTGACCTCGAGCTTCGATCTGGACAACATTCTGCGCACCATCGTCGGACACATGGAGCGCTTCATCGAGGCGGACCTGTGGACGCTGCTGATGCTCGACGAAGCGCGGCAGGAGCTCTACTATGCGCTGGCCGCGGGCGGCAAGCAGTCCTCGCTGAAAAACTTGCGCGTGAAGGTCGGCGAAGGCGTGGCTGGCTGGGTGGTTCAGCACGGCGAAACGCTGCTGGTTCCCGAGGCCCAGAACGATCCGCGGGTCAAGCAGGAGCACGGCGCCAAGCCGAATTCGGTGCGCTCGGTCATTGCCCTTCCACTGCGCGGACGCAAGGGAACGCACGGCGTCATCGAGATCTTCAACCCGCGCCCGGACCAGCTCACCGACTACTCCATCGCCTTTCTGCACATTCTGGCTGACCACGCGGCCATCGCCATCGAAAACGCTCGCGACGTGGCCCGCATCCAGCAGTTGACCATCACCGACGACACCACAGGCCTCTACAACGTGCGCTATCTCTACGAGGTGCTGGGCCGCGAGCTGGAGCGCTGCAAGGGCCTGAAGCTGCCTGTGAGCGTGGTGTTTCTTGACCTGGACCACTTCAAGCTGGTGAACGACAAGCACGGCCACCTGGTGGGCAGCGAGCTGCTGTCGCGCGCCGGCAAGCGGCTTCAGGAGCTGAGCCGCAAGCAGGACTGGTGCTTTCGCTACGGCGGCGATGAGTTTGTCATCCTGATGCCGGAAACCGGCGTGGAGGCCGCGCTGGAGCACGCCACCGCGCTAAACCACGCGCTGATGAAAACCAGATTTCACATGAAAAACGAACTGGAGCTGCGCGTGAGCGCCAGCGTGGGCGTGGCAACCGCGCCCATCGACAGCGCCACTGTTTACGGCATCATCGGCACCGCTGACACCCGCATGTACTGGGTAAAAGCGCATGGGCGGGGTGGGGTCAAGGGAGCGTAGGCGAGGCTCTCAAACCACGACGATCAATATGGTCTATGGCTTTTCGTAAGTGATTGTGGTTCGCGGATCGCCGGGTTTCAGGCGTGGAAGCGGTTTGCCAGCCGGCTTGCGATAATCGAAGATTGTAATCGACAGCTTAGGCCGGGCAGAATCGGATTCTTCCTTTGTTAAGAATCCTCGCGAGTAAAGGGCTTTCGCTGTCACGCGTAGTTTTGCTTCCTCTGATGCAATTAGGCTTTCCAGTTCTGACGTGTATTGTTTCTGGCTCTTCCAAAAAATAGTGCTGGATTCCTGCGCCTGCCACGCGATCTTCTTTTCGGGCACTCCCAACATCTCCGCCAGCAGGCGATGCCGCGTCACGGCATTTAGCTGGCTCGGGTATGTGCAGGAGCCATAGTTACCACTCAACGCGAATCGATGAAAGGTAATACGGTCGCCCCCTGCTTCGACGATGGCAGGATCGTGGTTGAGGTGAGCATTCTCCTCCATTTCGTATCCGAAGAGTGGCGGCCACCCGTACGCAGGGCCAATGCCCATGCCGTCACCACAATCGCTGCTTGATCCATAGCCGTGGCCCAATCCGGTACTCGATAGGTATTCGACTGTTACTTCAAGGTTCACTTCGGATTCAGCTAGAACACTGGCTGCAAAACCGGGCGGGGGCGCCTTGGAAAGCATCATCGCCGCAATACGCGGGATTGCCGAGTAGTCTCTGCTGTCTCTTTTCTTGTACCAGGCAAGAAGCAGTGGCGTGGCCTCGGTGAGCGGCAAACGGGAAGCAAGAATTACTGACTGGTTCGGAAACGTGGATGCAATCGCGTTCAGACCGGCGGGAGAGACTTGTTCATTACGCTGAATCAGGGCGTCGAGGACCTCCCTCATCGCATCGATTTGAGAGTGTCCAAAAGCAATCTTGGCGTCGTCCGGTGGCGTCCAGCTTTCCACCAACCGCAGCATCGGGATTACGGATTCAGTATCGGCATTCTCGCGCGCGAAGTACGCGCCCCAGGCAACAAGGCGAGGATCACCGCTGTTCAACCATTTCTGGATATCTCGGGGCGTCGCCTTTGTGTCGACTGTAATATCGTTCTGTTGCGCGTTACCGGCTACCGCCGATGAGCAGACGACCACTGCAATAAGCAGGCAACGAATCGCAAACATCCGGCAATCCTCCCGGAAATGCAGAAAGAAATAATTCGCCTACCAAAAAACTAGAGTTCATCCTATAGGACGCAAGATAAGGACAAATGTCGCTCCCAGTTATTCCTACTCGTCTTCGTCCTCGGGTTTTTCAGTGATCTGTTCTCCGGCCAGGCGCTCGATCTGGTTGTGCCAGTCGAGCGACTCGACGAAGGCTTTCGACTCGCGCCAGCCAGGCTCGACGATGACGTGCAACTCCAGATAGACGCGCGTGCCGAGCAGCGACTCAATCTGGCGGCGTGCGTCGGTGCCGATTTCCTTCAGCTTCGATCCGCCTTTGCCGATCAGAATCGCTTTCTGTCCGTCGCGTTCGCAATAAATCGCTGCCGCGATGCGCGTGAGTGGGAGCTTGGGCGGCGCCGATCCCTTTTTGCGGGGGCGATTTGAGACAGGCGCGGCTTCCTCGAAGCGCTCAATCACAACGGCCGAGGCGTAGGGAACCTCTTCGCCGGTCGCCTGCAAAATGCTCTCGCGAATCAACTCGGCTACCATGAAGCGCTGCGGCTGGTCGGTGTACTGGTCCTTGGGGTAGTAGCGCTCGCCGACGGGCAGGGCCTCGACGATCTTGTTGACCAGAACGTCCATGCCGTCGCGCTTGCGCGCGCTGATGGGGATGACCTGCGCAAAGCTGAAGTGGCGCGTGAGCGTGTCGATCAGCGGCAGCAGATGGTCCTTGGGCACAAGGTCGATCTTGGTAAGCAGCAGAAAGACCGGGCAGTCCACCTTGCGGATGAGGCCGAAAAGGAATTCATCCTCGCTGGCCCAGTTGGTGCGCTCGTGTTTGGGCGCCTGCGCAGGCCTGGCCTTTTGCGTTGCCGATAGATTGGGTGCCCCAGGTCCCGCTTCCGAAACCTGGGATTCAGCAGCATTCCCCGTATTGTCAGTTTTCTTCGCAGCCTCTTCCAGTTGCACCTTGCGCGTAGCGTCCATCAGCACCAGCACCAGGTCGCGGGTCTCCAGCGCTTCGTAAACCTCCTGCAACATGCGGCGGTCCAGGTGCGAGCCGGGCTTGTGAACGCCAGGCGTATCCACAAAAACAATCTGCGCCGCCGGGTGCTGGCCCTTGCGCGCAGGGACCTCGACCACGCCTTCGATGCGGTTGCGCGTGGTTTGCGGCTTGGCCGAGACAATAGCCACCTTTTCGCCGGTAAGGGCGTTCAGCAGCGTGCTTTTACCGGCGTTCGGCCGGCCCAGAATGGCGACAAATCCAGATTTCAAAGGTTTTTCATACTCCTGAAGCGTGTTTCGAAAATCAGCTTTGTGTCAGGGCACGACTTCAGTCGTGCCGAAAAGGTTGGTAAAACGGTGGGCTTCAGCCCTAGAGGGAACGCGTCGGGCGCACATTCCGTTGTTCTTGAAGCGCGCTCTAAACTCCATTATCAAGGATTTGCGGCTCGGGCGTTGGTACAATCTGCGCATGATTCGCGAAGGCACGACCGAACGCCTCATTCTGCGCCCGCTGGAAATCGGTGATGCGGCGCGGATTCAGGAGCTTTTTCCGCATTGGGAGATCGTGCGCTACCTGCTCAATCGTGTGCCCTGGCCTTACCCTCCCGACGGCGCGCTTCACTTTTGCCGGGATGTGGCGCTGCCCCAGATGGAGCGCGGAGAAGCCTGGCACTGGACCCTCCGCCTGCGCAGCGAGCCGTCGCAGATGATAGGGCTCATCAGCCTGGTGAAGGGCGAGGAAGACAATCGCGGATTCTGGCTGGGTGCGTCCTGGCAGGGCCGGGGGCTGATGAGCGAGGCCTGCGCCTGGGCCAACGACTTCTGGTTTGACGCGCTCGGCTTCCCTGTCTTGCGCGTCGCCAAAGCTGTTGCCAACGCCGCTTCCCGCCGCATCTCCGAGAAGCAGGGAATGCGCATTGTGGGCGTGATCGAGAAGGATTATGTCTCCGGCCGTTTGCCTTCGGAGGTCTGGGAGATTACAGCCGAGGAGTGGCGCGCGTGGAAGGCGCGGAAATGTGAGCCCCATTGAGGTTCGTGGTTTCCCATCTTTTCGCAAAAAAACGCGAATGGATGGAACGCCCGCAGGTTATTCAGGATGAGCAGGCTCGGCTTCCGCCGGCGGAAAAACCCTCAGCCGCTCGACGAGGCGGTCGGTCGAGGCGACAATCTCCATCCTCATGCCAACGGATTCGAGCAGGACGACTTCGCCGGGCAGTGGAATGCGGCCTTCGATTTCGCTCACAAGCCCGCCGAGTGTAGTTGCTTCATAGGTTTCGCCCAGATCGGCGAGGCCGGCCTGTTCGCCGAAGAGGTCGGGCAACTGATCGACGGGAAAGCTGCCGGGCACGAGCCACACGCCGCCTGCCTCGCGCTGCGGCTCTTGGATGGGCGTCACCACCTCGTGCTCGTCGCGGATGTTGCCCACGATCTGCTCCAGCAGGTCTTCGATAGTGACCAGGCCCGAAACGCCGCCGTACTCGTCGATGACGATACGCATGTGCTGCTTTTCGCGCTGCATCTCGCGCAGCAGTTCGTACCCGCGCTTGGTTTCCGGAACGAAGGCCGCCGGGCGCTGGATGCTGGCCACCGTGCGTGTGCGCGCTTCCTCGTCGGTGATTTGCAGCAGGTCGTGAGTGAAGGCGACGCCCGTGATGTTATCGATGGAGTCGGCGTAGACCGGCACGCGAGAGAAGTTGTGCTCGCGCAGCAACTCGAGAAACTCCACGAGAGTGGTGGTCTCGGGAATGGCAAAGACTTCAGGCCGCGGCGTCATCACCTCGCGCACCAGCTTGTCGCCGAACTCGACGGCGGAGCGCACAAGGTCGCGGTCGCTCTCCTCAAGAATTCCTTCCTCCTGTCCGGCTTCGAGCAGAGCCTCCACATCGCCGGCGGCTTCTTCCTCGGGAGTTGCCTGCTCCTCGGCCAGCGAGGCCACGGAAAAGAAGAAGCGGATGAAAACAGTAACGGGCGTGACGAGCCAAAGAAGCAGGCGGATTGGCCAGACCAGCCTTGCAGCCCAGCGGCCGCGCGTGCGGTTGAAGAGCAGCGAGGGCAGAATCTGGTTGCAGAAAACAACCACCAGCACCAGGGCGAGAATGGCCTGCGCAATCTCGCCGGGGGTGGGCCGGGCCAGAAGCGGCGCGCGGTCGAAGAGGACAGCGCCGAACTCGAGAGCGATGAGGCCCAGAGTGAGCTGCTGCAAGACCATTGCGCAGAGGCCGGCATGCTCGCGGGTCAGGCCCAGCTTCGGTTCGACCAGCTCTTCCCATGCGTCAAGATTTTCCTGCTCTTCGCGGCTCAGAATCTTGCCATACTCCGCATGCACGCGGCAGATGTAAGAGGCCAGCGTTTCGACCAGGGCCAGGAAAACAATAACAAGAATGAAGGGCGCGGTCATGACTTACGCACCCGGCTGCGGGCAGAGGTTCGTGGTTTCCCAGGTCTCAAAATCGAGACCTGGGGCACCCGAGCGTTTGTCCGCTCGATCAACCCTTGCGGCAGGCCAAGCCGCTGGCGCAGCAGCCGTTCGCGGCGGGCCATCTTGCCCTCATCGGCTTCGTGGTCGTATCCGGCCAGATGCAACAGCCCGTGCAGAATCAGGACCTTGAGTTCAGTCGAAAGCGAATGGCCCAGCTCGACGGCCTGTCGCAGGGCGGTGTGCACGCTGATAGCCAGGTCGCCTGCAATCTCTTCGGAGCCGATTCCTTCGGCCGGAAACGACAGCACGTCGGTTGCCTTGTCCTTATGACGAAACTCGCGATTGAGCTTGCGAATGGCCGCGTCAGTGGTGAGCAGCACGGTAACTTCGCCCTTGAGGCGAACCGCGGCTTGCGCCTCAGCCAGAAAACGGGCCAGTGTGCGCGCCGAAGGAAGGCGGAGGTTCTTTTGTGGAGTTGGCTTGCCGGACGCAGCCGTCTGCTTCGCTGAAATCGATACCAGCGCGGGGTCAGGCTCCAGATCTGGGTCGAAGAGGATCATCGTGCTCGGGACCGTGGCGTGCGCGGTCCCGGTGACTCTCATTCTACGCGAGTTCGCTGTATTTCACGTCTTTGACTTCGCTGTTCCGGGTCCCCAAATGAAAGAAAGAGACTCGGGGCACCTGGCGTATTACACTCTCTCCAAAGGAGGGTTCGATGCACAAGATTCTCCTGTCCGTATTCCTCTTGTCTTCCCTGGCGGTCAGCGGCCAGAGTACCGCCGGCAGCTTCGACGGCGTGTGGAACACCACCGTGACCTGCGATGCGAAGGGCGGAACGCTGGGCTACACGCTGCATTTCATCTCCAAGGTGAACGGCAACGTGCTGCACGGCGAGCGCGGCACCAAAGGTCAGCCAGCCTACCTGGCCATCGACGGCAAGATCGCCGCCGACGGCAGCGCCAAGCTGACGGCCAGCGGGAACACAGCCGGGTCGCAGTACACGCACGGGCCAATCAAGACAGAGGGCGAAGAGTACAGCTACGCAGTCAAGTCGCAGTTCACTGCCACGGAGGGCAAAGGCGAACGGAGCACGGGACTCGGCATCGTCGGCCGGCCCTGCCACTACGTCTTCGAGAAACAGGCGGCCGACGAGAGCGCTCCCAAACAGTAAAGCGAGACGGGTGTAACTGCTTCAGAGCGCACATATCCGGGCCTGAAGGCCCCGATATGTGGCCTATTTTCAGGGGTCTTCAGCTGTTCAGTATCATGACATCCTTTACATATTGTCTCCAGACATCCTTTACACTTTGGCTTTTCGGTTGGAGTGTAGGAGGCTG
>Ga0326727_10002938_pt1 | contig 56182 bp, 41 predicted proteins | sample MB2enrmetagenome_FD_207643 | JGI IMG/M metagenome (GOLD analysis project Ga0326727, IMG submission 207643) | Lab enriched peat soil microbial communities from McLean, Ithaca, NY, United States - MB29MY | ecosystem: Environmental > Terrestrial > Soil > Wetlands > Peat | place: USA: New York...
CGGCGCACGCCGCCGGAAGAAGGTGGTCGGAGAGCTGGATGCGGGAAATCCGCACGTCCAGTTCGATGAGGGGGCGCAGGAAACGTGCGACAGCGCAACGCGCCTGTGCCCTACTCTACCGCAGCCCCTGGCTGGTCAGAGGCGCCCCTGAAGAACGTATTCCGGATCTGAGGGGAGCCGAGGGGCCGGGTACTACGTGTTTTTGCCCCCTGCGCGTCCACTTGGCCACTGAACTCGAGATCGGGCCTTACAGACGCACAGTTGGCGGTCTTAAAGACTGTTGCAGCCGACTGTGACAAGAAGATCCGCCATGGCAACGCCAATGGACGATATCCACTTTCGAGTGAAGCGCCGAAACAAAATGGAGAGTGCCGCCGCGAGTGTTTCGACTCGCATCAAGGGAATCGACCCTGCGGTGGACCGCGATCGGATGCTGCCCGGAAGAGAACCCGCTCGGGGCTGCAAGTGAGCTGGCCGCGGCCGCCGGCGGATCTGCCAGTCCGCAACGATTTGGGTTGATCCCAGTGCCGCGGATTGGGGGCGGCGGAACAGCGGGTTCCGTCTCAACCAGACTACCCCTGCGTGCGGCGTCCGCGCTGTCGTCATACACGCCGAGGGACGGCTACAAGCTGTCGATCCGTCCGAGACATGGGCGTGCCTTAGTTCTTTGCCCTATTGAATTGACACCTCACGCCCATGCCGGATCGGGCAAAATCACTTTTCTTGCCCCGAAGCGACGGTACACGACCTGACCGGCTTGCCCTAGACCGCTCCGTTCGCTTGCGCTGTGTTGGTTCTGCAGGATCACCATAGCAAGTCAACTTCCCGGCGTCTGTTCAAAATTGCTCACCGGGCCAGCCAAGCCCACGGAAAGCGTTGCTGCTTCGGCACTTGCAATAGGCGTGCAATTGGACTATTTTCTTGGGTGGAAAGGTACAAGCTGGAAACATGCCACCGAGAGGAACGCCCAAACCGCCGTTCGATCTAAAGGTTTTTCTGAGGAAGGCCAACGGCGGAAGAACCAACGCCGAATACCGCATTGCCGAGCGCATTTTTGTGCAAGGCGACCCGGCTGACGCCATCTTCTATATCGAAAAAGGCAATGTCAAACTCACCGTTGTCTCCAAGCAGGGAAAGGAAGCGGTCGTCGCCATTTTGAAAGACGGCGATTTCTTTGGGGAAGGATGCCTGGCGGGACAGATAGTGCGAATGGCAACCGCCGTTGCAATTTCGGAGTGCTCGGTCATGAAGCTGAAGAAGGAGGCGGTCGTTCGTCTGCTCCACGAAGAGCCGTCGTTCGCAGAACTGTTCCTAGCCCACGTTCTTTCCCGCAACATCAAGTTCGAGGAGGATTTGGTTGACCAATTGTTTAACTCCAGTGAGAAAAGACTGGCGCGAGTGCTCTTGCTGTTGGCAAACTTTGGGATGGAGCGCCAACCGGATTTGGTCATCCCGAAGATCAGCCAGGAGACGCTGGCCGGCATCGTCGGCACCACCCGCTCCAGAGTGAGCTTCTTTATGAACCGATTTCGCAAGCTCGGATTCATCGAGTACAATGGCGGGCTGAAAATCCACAGTTCGTTGCTGAATATCGTCCTGCACGATTGAGTTCGCATCGGCAGGACGTAGAAGCACCGCCCGATGAAAAAGTGAGCAATCTTGGGCAGACGAACTCCCCCCAAAGCTGTAAAGTGGCAAAGGGGTGCTTTCTGGTTCAATACGGTGAACACCAGCGGATCACCGATGCTGGATGGGCGTGCCGCACAAATGACCGCCGTGGTTGGGTAATCTACCGAGATCCGCAGACTGGGACATGGCACACGCAGCCGGAAGCGATGTTCATCGTTCAGGCACGGGTTCTAAACGGGAGTGGCCCACCACTCGTAGAGGCTGTTTCGTAGCGCCGGCTTATTTTTTTCGACTGGCAATTCAGCAGCACTGGCTTCAGCCCGCCTCGGGGAATTTCCTCCGGCTTCGTGCCCTTCGGCGCGCCCGTAGCGAAGCCAGAGAAATTCGTCAGGTCTCGTGGAAGCCGGCTGAAAGCCGGCTGCAGGCTCTCCAGTAACCACATGCTGGAAGCCACAGCCCAAGCCATTGATTCTGAGTTGCTTGCTGACAATTCCACATGTTTGTTTCCCTGCGCAATGGTTACTGGCGCTAGCGACTGCCCAAAGCGCGGATCCCCGCTGAAGCCTGCCCCACTAAGAAAGGCCAAACTCCAGCGGCGGGCTGAAGCCCGCCCCACGGAGCAGGCCGGCGGGCGCTCCGGTACCCTGCACCAGATTCACATACAAGTTCGAGTACTCACGCGCAGAGCGGTCCCAGGAATAGTCCGCCGCCATGGCGTTTGTCATCAGGGTTCGCCACTGTTCCTTTTGGCGGAAGACCGCCAAAGCGCGGTCCAGGGCCGCCAGAAGCGCTGCGCCATCGTACCGGTCGAATCGAAAGCCGTTGCCTCGTCCCGTCGTGGATCGAATTCCTCCACGCTGTCTTTCAGTCCCCCGGTGGCCCTGACGATAGGAATGGTCCCGTACTTCAGACTATAAAGTTGATTCAACCCGCTCGGCTCGTAAAGGGAAGGCATCAGGAACATATCGGCTCCGGCCTCAATCTTGTGGGCCAGGGCTTCTTCGAATGCGATACGAACGCCCAGCCTTGCGGGATCCCGCTGGGCCGCCCTCTGAAAGAAATCCTGACATTTCCGGTCGCCACTCCCCAATACGACTAACTGCACGCCCCTCCGGAGCAGATCGTCGAGGATTCCTTCCAACAGATCGAATCCCTTCTGCGAGACCAGCCGCGATACCGTGCCCAGGAGGGGGACTTCAGGGTCTTCCCTCAGTCCGAACGTCCTTTGCAGATCGGCTTTGCAGGCTCGCTTGCCGGAGAGGTTCCGCGGATCGTAGTTTTGGGCTATGAACGGATCCACCCGCGGGTCCCAGATTTCGTAGCCGGCGCCGTTCAATATGCCAACCGGGCTGGCTGCGTGCGAAGCGCGGGGAGGCATGCAAGAAGGCAGGACGGTGGGTGTCTGCGCCAGTAACCCGTCTGCCCGATTCATTCACTCCTGAGCGTGGCGCTACCGGCGATGCCTAAAAGCGATAAAACGCTCCCAAATAGCACCAGCGGTTGTACAATCGATGACAGTCCAGGAGGCCAAAACGGAAATCCTGCATGAACTATTCTCATTGTTTTCTATGCGTAGCTCTCCTCATCTCCGCCCCAGCCTGGTGCGCTTCCGGAAGGATCACCAAGGAAACCATCGAATTTATGGGGCAGAAGCGCAACTTTCACCTTTTCGTCCCCAAGGCGCTTCCTTCCGGCAGCGCCGTACCCTTGCTGGTGGTTCTTCACGGCAGCGGTGGCGACGGCGCCGGCCTGGTCGACAAATGGCAAGGCCTGGCGGCAGAGGAGAAGATGATCCTGGTGGGGCCGGACTCGCGGGATCCCAATTTCTGGGCCGCGCCGGTGGACGGTCCCGACTTCCTGTACGACATCGTAGAGCGGTTGAAGAAGGCCTATCCAATCGACCCGCGGCGCGTTTACCTGTTCGGGCACTCCGGAGGCGCCGTCTTTACCCTGCTAACGTCCATGTGGGAGTCTCAGTACTTCGCCGCGGCAGCTATCCACGCTGGAGCGTTGGCGGATTTCGAGGCCGTGGATGGCGTCGCCACGGCGAAGCGCAAGATTCCCATAGAAATCTTCTCGGGAACTGCCGATCCAATATTTCCGATAAACGAGGTCCGGATGACACGCGACACATTGCGGAATGGGGGCTTCCCGGTCTCACTCATCGAGATTCCAGGTCATGACCACAACTATTTCGCAATCTCGCCGAAAATCAACCGTCAGGCTTGGGATTATTTGAAGCATTATATTCTTCCCGCCGACCCGTGCTACGAACTCGGGATCAAGAAAAGTCCAGCCGTCGCCAAGGAATTCCTGGGGACATGGGAAGGTGCGCTCATCGCGGCGGGTCAGAGGCTGCGATTTGTTTTGAAGGTGGCGAACGATGAAAGCGGAGCCAGCGCTGTGCTGATCAGTCCTGACCAAGGCGGCGCCGAGGTCCCCGTAACCACGATCGAGCAGAAGGATGCAAAGCTCAGGCTGCTTGTCATGGCGACGGGGGTTGGCGGCGAGTATCGGGGCGAAATCGACAAAGACGGCACGGAACTGAACGGCAGATGGTCACAATCCGGAAAGGACCTCCCATTGAAGCTCAAGAGGAAAGGCGGCCAACGGTAGTCGGTGATGATTCTGCCAGACGGTCCCGAAGTTCCAATGTGGGAAGAGGCACACCCAATGTGTCCGAAGCGAATCGGCCCTTTGGGCCCGATCCTCGCGCGAGCGGCGACACTGTCACCGACACAGAGGTGGCAATGGGCAGCCCTGCGACCGCACCGGTAGGAGTAGTCGTGGTGCTGGTCCGGTCCTTGGTGACCTCCATCCACTGAGCCTCAACGAGTGTTACCTGGACCTCGAAAGCTTTTGTCCCTGCCGGGCTATAGAAATTGTTGAGTGCCACTTCGCCCGCCGTACCGGGGTCGATATTGACAGCGTAGAGGTACACCTTATACTCGGGCACATCCTGGCCGTTGATCTTCACGTTGAATCTGAAATAGGAGGCGCTTCGGTTGCCGGCGTTCCTCAAGCGCACCTTGAGCTCGCAGAGAGCTGACGGACCAGGAGTCGCGGGCTTCACCGCGATCGCGTCAACGCGGACGTCGGCGGTATCTACCCAGGGAAACGAACGCGCCGGCCAGGACCAGGCACGAGGCGGTTGAGACTCTCAAGACCTTGGCAATGGTTCGCATGTTAGTCGGGGGAATAGGTAGGGATCTCGGCCGGCGGGCGCTCCGGTACCCTGCACCAGATTCACATATAAGTTCGAGTACTCACGCGCAGAGCGGTCCCAGGAATAGTCCGCCGCCATGGCGTTTGTCATCAGCGCTCGCCACTGTTCCTTTTGGCGGAAGACCGCCAAAGCGCGGTCCAGGGCCGCCAGAAGCGCTGCGCCATCGTACCGGTCGAATCGAAAGCCGTTGCCTCGTCCCGTCGTGGGATCGAATTCCTCCACGCTGTCTTTCAGTCCCCCGGTGGCCCTGACGATAGGAATGGTCCCGTACTTCAGACTATAAAGTTGATTCAACCCGCTCGGCTCGTAAAGGGAAGGCATCAGGAACATATCGGCTCCGGCCTCAATCTTGTGGGCCAGGGCTTCTTCGAATGCGATACGAACGCCCAGCCTTGCGGGATCCCGCTGGGCCGCCCTCTGAAAGAAATCCTGATATTTCCGGTCGCCACTCCCCAATACGACTAACTGCACGCCCCTCCGAAGCAGATCGTCGAGGATTCCTTCCAAGAGATCGAATCCCTTCTGCGAGACCAGCCGCGATACCGTGCCCAGGAGCGGGATTTCAGGGTCTTCCCTCAGTCCGAACGTCCTTTGCAGATCGGCTTTGCAGGCTCCCTTGCCGGAGAGGTCCTGTGGATCGTAGTTTTGGGCTATGAACGGATCCACCCGCGGGTTCCAGATTTCGTAGCCGGCGCCGTTCAATATGCCCGCCAGGCTGGCTGCGCGCGCCTTAAGGACGCCCTCGAGCCCGAAGCCGTAGTCAGCCGTCTGGATCTCCCGGCTGTACGTGGGACTCACGGTGGTGAGCGCGTCGGCAAACACGATGCCGCCCTTGAGAAAGTTGATCCGGCCGTAGAACTCCAGATGGCGGGCCGTATACAGATTCTGGTCCAACCCCAGCACGCCCCACTGGTGGGCGGGAAACAGTCCCTGATATCCCAGGTTGTGGATGGTCAAAACGGTCAGCGCGGAGGCCAGCTCAGGATACAGTTCGGGCTGGGCTTTGAGGAAGACAATCGCCAGAGCAGCCTGCCAATCGTGGGCATGGAGAACGTGAGGCGAACCAAGTTGGCGCAGTACTTCCAGGACGCCGCGCGTGAAGAAGACAAATCGTTCGGCGTTGTCGGGATAGTCACCTTCCGGAGTGCCATACAAAAAAGGCCGGTCAAAGTATCGGCCGGATGCAATAAAATAGACCGGGATGTCCGGGCCGAGGGTCGCCGTGAGCAGCATGCCGGCTTCGGAACGGCCGGCGATGGAGACATTGAACCGAAAGCCGGTATCCGTGGCAATACCCTTCTCGAGCACGTTGCGGTAGGCCGGCAGAATCACACGGACCTGATGACCGAGGCCGCGTAAGGCATCCGCAAGCGAACTCACCATATCCGCAAGACCGCCGGTCTTGGCGAAAGGGACGAGTTCGGGGCAAACCATGACGACCTGCAGCGCCGTGCCGGCCGGCGCCGGCAGCGTGGGCGCCACCTCCGGCTGCCCGCCAGTTCCCGCGGTGACAAACGCCGCCGAGGTGGAGATCCCGGCAAAAATATTGTCTTGGTCCTCCAAGTTCTCGAGCGCGGCCCGGTCGATGGTTCCGCTTCCGATCTGCTGACCCAGTTGGTGCAGCCGTATGAGGTGGGTCTTGGTCCTGTGGGTGGCGTACTCTCGCATCTTTCCCGAGGCGATCATGAACGCCCAGTCGCTGGCCTGCGCCAGGAGCAGTTCGCGCGCCGCCTGGTTCAGCGCCCGGAGTGTCAAGCCCGTAGCCCGGGCATGGGCGGCAGTCAAGTCCTGCATGAACCCGGCGGCCTGCTGGAGATGACGATAGATCCAGTCATTCTCACCGTTCAGCCAGACCTGACTGAAGCCGTCGTGGCCCCAACTCGACATGGCAGGCGTGGCGGTTTGATTCACCGGATACTCGCTGAGGTATTCCGACAGCGTCACCAGCCGGACGGCCGATTGATCCAAAGCAATTCCGCGAATGAGGTAGTCAAGCCAGCGCGGCCCTTCGAACCACCAGTGACCGAAGAGTTCGGCGTCGTATGGGGCCACCACCACCGGCTTGCGATCCATGGACGAAGCCAGGCTCCGCACCTGCTCGATCCGCTCCGCCAGGAAGTGCCGGGCGTGGGCGGCGGCTTTCTGTTCCGCCCATTCGAGTACGTAGGGCTCTTTGCGGCCTTCCTTCCCGGTGATGCGGTAGTACTTGATCCCGGTGTCGAGGCGAATGCCGTCGCGGTGAATGTAAGGCCCGATGTAGTCCAGGTCCAGGTCGTAGCCGATGTCGCGGTAGAATTCGCGGTAGTCGAAATCGCCAGGGTAGCCGACCTCGGAACTCCAGACCTGGCGCGAAGAATCGGGGTCGCGGCCGAACACCGCGACACCCGAAGGGCAGACGATGGGGGCGTACACGCCGAAGCGCGGCCGGTGGTCGGCGCGTGTCACACCGTGCGTTTCCACGATGGTGTGGCGTATGCCGTGCTGCCGCAGAATGGCGTCCACACCCGGATAGTAGCCGCACTCCGGGAGCCAGAATCCTCGCGGCGGGCGCCCGAATATGGTTCGATAGTGTTCCACTCCGATGGCGACCTGGGCCCGCGCGGCGGCTTCATTTACGGAAAGCAGGGGAAGGTATCCGTGGGTGGCGGCGCTGGCAATCACCTCCACCTTGCCGGTCTTCTGGAAGCGTTCGAAGCCCCGCACCAGGTTCTTTTGGTACCGGTTCACGAAAGCGTCGTGCACCTTCCGGAACAGCCCGTGGTACATGCGAGCCAGAGGTTGAAAATCGGGGAGCGAGGCGGTGCGGGCGATCTCCTTTTCGGCAAGCTCGATGGTTCTCTCCAGTTTCTTCAGGTAACGTTGCTGAAGAAGGGGATCGAGGAGCATCGACGCCAGCGTTGGCGTGAGAGAGAAAGTCAGGCGGAAATCGATACCGTCCTCGAGGAGGCCGTCGATCATCAAAAACAGGGGGATGTAGGTCTCGGTGATCGCCTCGAAAAGCCAGTTTTCCTCCAGCGAATCCTGGTACTCCGGATGCCGCACGAAAGGGAGATGAGCGTGGAGTACGAGGGCCAGGTAGCCTTCCATATGCGATTAACGGTCCGGCTTGTGCGGGCCTGCCGCTGCCACGAGGAGCGACGAGACGCCGGGCGAAAACTCCCGTTCGGCGCGCTCGGTCAAATTGCGCGGCGAATCCGGAGTGGCCTGAGGCGGAGGGATTCCCTGAGGATTTTTCACGCCGGCACTTTGGGCCCGAGGTTGCCACTGCCGGAGCTCATAGATCTCCGACAGCCTCCTGCGCAAAATTTCCGCTGCGCCGGGTGGGTGGGGATCGGGCTGCGCGGTTCGCGGCGCGGCCTCCCAAACGCCGCCAGCGTGGTGAGCGGGCGGCATGGCCGGCCAGGCCGCCAGCCCAGCCACTGCCTGCGCCGCCGAGGGCTCGGCTGCCAATGGGGGGCCATCGGCACGAACCCTGATTTCGCGGGCTACCGCATGTTCCGGACCTGGCGGCGGAGGCTGCCGGGCGGCCTGTTCCTCGGAGCGCGGAGAAGCGCCGGCGCCTGCGGCGAAACGGTGCTCCACTTCGGCAACCGGCCAGGCTCGCGGTGTCTGGATGGTGTTGGAACGTAGCAGCGGGATGAATTCGCCGGCCGCGATGGCGCCGAGATCGGCGTAATAGGTTCTCGCCGGGGCCCAAAGGGGCACGTACCAACTCCGCGTTCGAACGTCGATATCCACGTCGAAGTGACTCGCCGCGTCGTAGAAACGCAGTGCGGCCGCGGTAGTGCCCGGCGGCAGTTTGGCGGGGTCGAAATCCCAGTAAGCATGGACCAGATAGGGATCGACCGCCAGCAGAGTCAGGCCCGGCCGCTGAGGCCACTCGGGGAGGTTTTCGCCGCCGGCCGGGAAGGGAGGCGCCGGAGAGTGATATTTGGCCGCCTCGACCCTTTCGGCGTCGCCAAACCGCGGCGCCTCGGTGTTCCGCGTTTCAGCTTGTGCCGGCTGCGCGGCGACGAACGCCCGGATGGTGGAAATGACGCGCCCCAGCGCGGCCCTTAGCGCGCTGAGCACCGGCGAGCCGTCGCCCCCGAATGCGTCCGTCACGTCCTTTTCACCGTCCGGGCTGGTAGTTCTTCCATTCCAATCGGCAATCTCCACATTTGAGCGCGCCGTACACATTATAGTAGCTGGCGTACCCTGTGCTCGTGTCGGATTTGGCAAGGGTCAACTCGTCATGGATATGGGCATGTTGGTGGCACAGGGCCCGCCCACACGCGGCGCACGTTCCTCGCGCATCAGCTTCACAAAACCAGCACTTCACAATAGCATCTCCTGGTGAGTTTTCGAAATTTGCCGATCGCGGCCGGCAATCAGAAATCATGTTGAAGAATCGCGGTCGCCCTGCGGCAGAACTCGCGAGCATAGTCGGTCCAGACGCCGCTGCCCCAATATCGGAAGCAACTGGTCTGGGTCACGAGCAAGTAGAATAGAGCGTTGCGGTAGCGGTGCTCGGAAGGTGAAACGCCGCTCGTTTTTTCGTTGAACAGCGCGCTCACTTGTTCCATGGCCCCCAGGACAGTGCCGTAGCCTCGCACCCACGAAAGGTTGTTGGTCCAGCTTCCGCCTTCCATGTTAAACCGGCCGTCCTCTTTTCTCAGTTGTTCAATGGCCTGTTCCAAGGCCTCACGGCCCGCCCGGCCTTGAAGCCGATCCCAGATTCGTTTCTGCAATATGGGCTGGATGGCGGGGAAGTCCCGCTGGCCGATTCCCCGCGTCTCGAGATATTCCAGGTATTCGCTCACGTTGACGGGCGGCGTATCGGACCCGGAAGCCTGGCGCATGACCTCCTGGAACTTGGACGGGAACTCATTCATCATGACGCCGCCGTTCTCGCCGTCCGCTATCTGGGCGGAGAGTGGCGGGATGGATTTACCCGCCAGGGTGGCGCCGGACAAGCTTTTGGCCTCGTAGTAAGGTTGCATCTGGGCTACCAACTTAGTGTCGCTGCCCTGGGTCTTGACGATGGCCGTGATACTCTCGGTCTGGCCCTGGGAGTTGCGCGCCACCAGCAGGTGCGGGACGTGCGGCTGGCGGAGGGGACCTCCATCCTCCACGCGCTCCACGGTGTGCTCCTGGACGAGGACCCAGCGGTACCCGCACTCCTTCAGCGTGCGGACAAACTCGTAAGCCACGTCGGGGTGGTTCGGCAGGGCCATTTCCGCCGGCGAGAATCCGCGCACGCGGCTGAGCGCCTCCAGGCCGAAGATCCCGGCAAAATGGTGCTGCCAGGCGCGCACGTGCAGCCGGAAGTCCTGCACCGGGGTGGAAGGCGCTACCGCGTGACCCCAGGAGTTGCCCAACCATTCCACGCCGCGCCGGTACTCGGGGTTGCAGGTGATATTGCGGAGACTGTCGATGACGTCGTTCAGGCCCATCGTCCGCAGCCCGTGCAACAGGCAGCCGGAGTAGTCCAGCATGATCCGCGGCTGCTTTCCCTCATGGATCAATTGCGGGATGAACTCGCCCATGCGCTTGTAGCACCAAGCGAAGATCCCCGCGTTGTAGCGGGCTTCGTCGTTCCCGAAGTCCCGCATATGTTGGAGATTGCCGATCACCGGGGCGGTGGCTAGGTCCGGTCCACCGGCGGGAATCAGCGGCTGGTGCATGTGGAGAGCATTGCTGAACGCGGTCCTCACGCGGCCGAAGTCAATACCGGACTCCCCCAAATAAGCGGCTCCGGTGCGCGACATAGTGCGGGCGATGACATCTTCGGAACCGCAAATGTTCGGCAACCCGCCGATATACTCCTGCAATTCGACAGTATTCATAAGTCCTCTCCATTACTGTTGTGTTGGGTCATAGGGACGGACATAGCGGCGTAGCCGCAACCAAAAGAATGTTCACCACAGAGACGCAGAGACACAGAGGTGGCGGAGGCCACGGAGGCGTGATTCGCGAGAATCGTCGCGGCTTGCGAAGATTCTGGCCGTTAGCAGTACATCCTGTGGTCTCTGTCACCATATTCCGCAAGACTCGATAGGCACACAGTCCATCTCGGGTGCTTAACCGTTTTGGGGGTTCCGACGGTTCGGCCCCAGCGACCGCTCCCTTACGGTCGCGGCTCTGTTACGGTTGCATCGCGTTTGCGGCTACTTACAGAGCCGCGACCGTAAGGGAGCGGTCCGCGGACGCCCATTCCCCCAGATCGGTTAAGCACCCGTCCATCTCTTCTCCCCTCCGGTCCCGCAACGCGGCGGCCCCTTCCAGCGTATCAGACGTTTCTATGTGGACTCCGCAGGCAACTCGGGGATCCCTTGTCCGCGGTTGTCAGGATTGGTAGACAGCCAGAGTTTGTTCCGCAATCGCATCCCATGTGAAGGCCGCCTCGGCGGCAATCCGGCCGTTCCGCCCCATCCACCTGGCCCACTCGAAATCCGTGAACAACGTGCCCAGCCCCCAAGCGATGGAATCGGGATTGGCATGCACCTTGAGGCCGTTCACGTTGTGCCATACAAATTCCTCGGGGCCTCCATTTTTTGTGCAGACCACCGGCTTCCCGGCGCTCCAGGCCTCCAGGATCACGATCCCGAACGGCTCATTGCGGCTGGGCACGCACACCACATCGCAGGCCTTGTAGAGATCCGCCAATGTGCCGTTGATCTGGAATCCGACGAATCGCGTGGCGTGGGCCACGCCCAGTTGGCGCGCTCTGAGCTCGACAGTTTTTTGCAAGTCTCCTTCACCCGCAAACAGGAATTTGGCGCGCGGATAGTACTTCAGAATCGACGGGATGGTCTCGATCAGGATGTCCGGTCCTTTTTGCTTCACCAGGCGGCCGACAAACAACACGGTGGGATCGACCGGCCCGATGCCATACCGGCGCTTCACTTCAGCCGGCTCGATCCAGCCATCGAAATTAGCTACGTTTACTCCGTTGTAAATCGTCGAGACTTTCCAGTCGGGCACGTGATACATCGACAGAACCTCTTGTTTGAGAGCGGTGGATACGGTGATGACCCGATCGGCGCAGTGCGCGCCCGTCTGTTCCTGGTTCCGGATGCGCGCCGACTGTCCATCGTAGAAAATGTTTCCGCAGCGGCCGTACTCGGTGGAGTGAACGGTCAGGATTGCGCGCCACCCACGCCCCTGCTTGATCGAGATCAGGGCCCCGGCGGCCAGCCAATCGTGCGCATGCACGATGTTAAACGGCCCCCCGAAATCCTCGGCGGCCAGTACATGCCGCACAAATGATTCGCACATGCTGTTGATATCGTCCACAAAATTTGGTTTCAACTCGAATGGACAGCGATGGTAGTGGACGCCGTGAATCCGCTCGTAGGGCTGCTGACCGCGCCCCATTCGCGTGAACACGTGTACCTCATGGCCTCTGCGCTCCAGTGCGGCGCCCAATTCCGTGACGTGGGTGCCCACTCCTCCAACCGGAATTGAATGCAGCGATTCCCAACTCAACAGCCCGATTTTCATAGCGCTCCCGTTCGATTTCTCCCCTGGAACTGACTGGCGAAGACCGCCGGCGCAGTTTGCATCAGCTAAGCTGGAAAGCCCATGGGGGCGGCCATGAGCGCGCCAGGCGATGGGGAGCAATCCCGCTTCCAACGCCGCCACGCCAGCGAGACATAGGGGCCCAGGCTAAGCGTTTCCGCCCACACGCCAGGATTTCCACCGGCCATCGCGAAAAGGCGCCGCACAGATCACCCTATGTGCAAGCAACACGGCCTTCGCATCCTTTAAAGTAGAAGCACCCATCTGCTGCAACCCGGCGTAGCCGTCATCCATCACGCTGGCCGGCAAGAGACGTGCCCTCAGTCCCTCACGATTGCGACCGGACAGACGCCACGTGAATTCTACAGGAGATAAACTAATTGTACAGGAGACAAGTCTGAGAAGGATTACAAAAAGATTTTATTTGACCTATTCGGGTATTCCAATCCTTGTAATAGTGTGCTAACGATCACACTCGTTCACAAGTCTCATCCGGTGCTTGCGTTGGGAGGCCTGCCCTTGCGATTCTAAATGGGTGGCCTCGTACAGGCGAACGTCGAGCGGACCACGAAGTGCAAGCCCCAGCCTGGAGGTTCTCCGCAATTCCTAGGAAGAAGGACTGTTTTCATGCCGTTTCCGCAAACCAAGACCGCAGAATCAACCGAACCGGATGCGCCGGCCCTCGCGGTTGAAACTATTGGGCCTGACAGCGAACCGAAGTTGGATTCCGTACCGCAGCCGGCGGCTGCGGAGGATGTAAACCACGGTACAGTGGATTCCGCCGCGATGGAAGCAATCGCCGGCGGTTATCACGGTGCTCCCTTCGACGTCCTGGGTATTCATGCCGTGACCGTGGATGGCCAACCGGCTCTTGCCATCCGCTGCTTCCAACCTCAAGCGCTTGCCGTTGCGGTCCGGCGGGATTCCGGGCTGTTCGAAATGGAGCGCGTCCATCGCGACGGTTTCTTCGAAGTTATTTTCCGCGGAGAAACCGCCTTCTTCCCGTATCGATTCTCCATTACGCTGAACGGCGCAGCCGGCCCGGGGCTGGTGTACGAAACGGAAGACCCATACCGTTACTCACCCGTCCTCACGGACTTCGATCTGCATCTTTTCAGCGAAGGGACTCACCTTCGACTCTATGAAAAGTACGGCGCCCATCTAATCCAGCACGAAGGCGTGAGCGGCGTGTGCTTCGCGGTCTGGGCGCCCAATGCGGAGCGCGTCAGCGTCATCGGGGACTTCAACCAGTGGGACGGCCGCCGCCATCCCATGCGGCCGCGCGGCCCCTCCGGCATGTGGGAGATCTTCCTTCCCGGTCTCCAGCATGGCGATCTGTACAAGTTCGAAATCAAGACACCGTACCAGGGCTATATCGCCACTAAGTCGGATCCGTTCGCTTTCGCCTCCGAGCTGCGTCCCAAGACCGCTTCGGTGGTCTGGGATCTCAACCGTTACCAGTGGCAGGACGAGAAGTGGATGGCCGAGCGCCGGCACCGGCAGGGGCTGGATGCGCCCATCGCCATCTACGAGGTCCATCTCGGCTCCTGGAGCCGCAAACCCAGCCCGGAATACGGCGAGCGCTGGCTCACCTACCGCGAATTAGCGGAGGACCTGGTGGCGTACGTGAAGGGCATGGGATACACACATATCGAACTCCTACCCGTCACCGAGTATCCATACGACGCTTCCTGGGGCTACCAAACGACCGGTTACTACGCGCCCACGTCGCGTTACGGTACGCCGGACGACTTTCGATACTTTGTGGACCGGGCGCACCAGGCTGGGATAGGCGTGATCGCCGACTGGGTGCCCTCTCATTTTCCGAAAGACAGCCACGGGCTCTCATTCTTCGACGGCACCCATCTCTACGAACATGCCGACCTGCGCAAGGGGGAACACCAGGATTGGGGCTCCCTCATTTACAACTACGGGCGCAATGAGGTGCGGGCCTTTCTTTTGTCCAACGCGCTGTTCTGGCTGGATGAGTATCACATCGACGGCCTGCGCGTGGACGCCGTGGCTTCGATGCTTTACCTGGATTATTCCCGCAAACCCGGCGAGTGGATTCCCAACGAGTTCGGCGGACGGGAAAACTTCGAAGCTGTGTCCTTCCTCAAGCGCTTCAATGAAGCGGTGCACCAGGCATATCCCGACAGCCTGACCTTTGCCGAGGAATCCACTGCCTGGCCGATGGTCTCCCGGCCTACTTATCTCGGAGGCCTGGGCTTTGACATCAAGTGGAACATGGGCTGGATGCACGACATGCTCGAATACATGCAGAAAGACCCGATCCACCGCCATTACCACCACAACAATCTGACTTTTTCACTGCTGTACGCGTTCACCGAGAACTTCGTTCTGCCCTTGTCGCATGACGAGGTGGTGCATGGCAAGGGCGCATTGCTGAGCAAAATGCCCGGAGATTCCTGGCAGAAGTTCGCAAACCTGCGCGCGCTGTATGGCTACATGTACGCCCACCCGGGGAAGAAACTGCTCTTCATGGGTTGTGACATCGGCCAGTGGAACGAGTGGAACCATGAGGGATCGGTCGATACGGTGCTGCTCTATTTCGACTTCCACCGGCAAATCCAGGACTACGTTCGCGCCTTGAACAACCTCTACGTTTCGCAGCCGGCGCTGCACGAGGTGGACTTTAACTGGAATGGCTTTCAGTGGATCGACTTTCGGGATGTGGATAACAGCATCGTCTCATTTCTGCGCCGTGCCCGGGATCCCAACGACTTCGTGGTAGTGGTGGCAAACTTCACCCCGCTACCCCGCGAGGGTTACCGCCTCGGGGTTCCAGCGGGCGGATTTTACCGCGAGTTGCTCAACGGCGACTCCAAATACTACGGCGGCGGGGACATTGGCAACGCCGGGGGCGTGCCCTCGGAGCCGACGCCTTGGCAAGGATACCCGCACTCCATCGTAATCACGGTTCCCCCGCTGGCGGTGGTGTTCTTTAAGCTTAAGCCGGAATGACAAGACCCGTAGGAGTGCGCCGCCGCCAACCCGGCGGCCGAGCAATGCGATAGCGTCACGGCAAACCCTCTACTTTCAGGTCCCGGAAAAACGTGCGGCCGAAACCGTATTGTGCCATCCCTACATAGCCGCCTGCGAAGCTCGTATCTTTAATGCTCGCCACCTGCACACCATTTATCAGAATCGTAATTCGCTCACGGCGGCATTCCACGGCGATCCGGCTCTCCGTCCCGGCTGGGGGAATGGCGGCATCGCTGATGGGAGTCCAGGGAAGTATCGGAGCTTCACGTTGGCTCAAGAAGTCGCTTCTCACGAGCTTAAAAGAGAGCCCCGTGGCTTTCCCGGTGCCCGAGAGCAGTAACGCATAGCAGCCTTCGTCATTGAGACGAAAGACCATGCCCCTGGCCGCCGATCCGGCGCCCTCTAGCGACAACGACGCGCGGAAATCCTCCCACCAGGGGCCGTAAGCCGCAACGACGCCGTCAGCCTGACCGCTCTGGCCAGCGCTCCCTGCTATTACGGTTGTTCCTGTCATGTTAATCGAGCTCACCGCCCCGGACGGTGTCGAGGAGTCGCTCTTGGAGAGTTCGTACGCTCCCTGAGCGTAGCGGGAGCCGGCATGGTTGGGCCACCCGCTTTGCGGATCGGAGAAATTGTCCTGGTAAATCATGGTGTGGGTTGCACTCTCGGTCACATGCGCCTCCCAGGGGTAGGGGTGCTCCTTTGGCGACACCTCGCACGATGTGCTCGAGAAATGAACGGACTCCCCATCGCCCCCTTCAGAACCGACAGAGTGGCGCGCCGCCACATTCACCCCGCCACGCTTTACTTTCACCTGAATCCGGCGGAACTTCCTCACATCTTGCGGATAGTAAGCGAGGGTGTATTGCCCTTCTAAAATGCCAAGTATACGGCCGATCACCTTTTGTAGATCCCGCTCGGACGCAGGGAAGAACGATTCGGTGCCGGTTTCCTTGGCGATGCGATCGAAGACATGGAGCGGGTTGTCGATTTCGTGTCCGCTGACCAGTGTTACGGTCTTACCGCTCTTGCGATAGGAATCGTAATCCGACCGGTCGAAGAAGCCGATCATAAAGACCTGCGGTCTCGAGGATTGTGCCAGGTGAATCAATTGCTCCAACTTCAAGCGGCTATGCTGGTCGGAGCCGTCGGTGATCACCACCACCGCCTGCCTGACGTTCACCGCGGTCTGCAGGTGGCAAAGCGCGGTAGCGAGCGCATCATAGAGAGCGGTGCCGCCTCCCATCGATGCCACATTTACGGCCGGAGGATGCATTCGCTGATCCGCGGATAGCTTCTGAAAAGTTCCGACCCGGTCGGTGAACGGAGCCAGAATGATCTCATCTGCCGGCAGATTGCCGTGAAGGAGCGGGCTTAAGAGAGTCCGAGCCCGCGCCAACTTCTCGCTGTAGTCCATGCTGCTGCTCGAATCCAACAGGACCACGAGGCTGATGGGCTGGTTCTCCGCACCGAAGAAGGCGATCTTCTGCGGGTGGCCATCCTCCAAAATGGTGAAATCCGCATCCGAGAGTCCGCGCACGTCGCGACCCTGCTTGTCGGTGACTTGAACGGCAATCGACTGTAGGTTGGCGTCGGCTTTGAAGACCGGTGTCGGAGATTGCGCAGCGGCCAAGGATGTACACACGAGAAAAAGCGTCGGCCGGACCCGTGTGACTGAGTAAGGCATCTGGATAGATATTACACCCTGAGGTTGGAGCCGGCGGGGTGCTGGGTGCCGCGTTAGCCCGAAGTTCCGGAAAACAAATGTTAAGTCCTTTGTCTTGTTCGGTTACATGCCTACTGTAGTCATGTAGCGAGCCTGTGGAATCAATAACTTGCAATTAGAATTCTGGAACTTAGGGTTAGCCAGAAGGTTGCTGGCTCGAATCCGGATTGAAGAGCTATTTCTTTACCGTCGAAGCATCAGGTGCCCTTCGGTTGAAAGATGAGCCCTGGTGGGTTCATGCGGAAAAATGGCCAATGATGCTGTCCTTTCGCCAGTTGGTCGAGCCATGGCCGGGCTGCTCTCGGTTTTCCCGGAGTTCTAAAGAGGAATTCTGCGGGAACGAACTTCGGGCCGGCTTGGCTCACGCCCGGCGGAACGGCGAGCAGTTGGGCCGATGGTGGACTCGCGGGCATAGATGCCAGATCGGAACACCTTCGCTGGTTTCCGTGCGTGGCCAAAAACGTCATACGATTTTGCGTTTTCAGGGGCCCGCTTTACGGCCATTTCGGAACGTCCCCCAACCATGGCTGCCGTCGATCCTTTTCGGCCAGGAAAAGCCGTCATATTACGCTGCGGTAGCGAGTTGTGTCAGATTCTCTCCATAGTTCCATGGCATCCAGGCCGCCGGCTTCTGCTTCACTGCAGTTCGGTGAGATAGCAGAAGGGGGGCCCGAACGGCCTTCTGGGAAGCTTGGTCCGGCTCCGGCCAGCCCACCGGAACTGGCAAGAATCCTCCCGCTGACCGGCGCAATGAGTGGAAAGCCCGCATTATGTCTGCCCGGCTGGCTGCTGCTGGCTGCCTGCGCGGCAGTTGGGCGATTACCAATCGGCCGCGGATTACCAATCTGCCCTAAACGAATTCGACCGCAAGAGCAGGATAGTGCGGGCGGCGCCGTCGCCGGTATGGTGGTGCCATGCATAGGACGATTGAACCGACGATTTTGTATTTTGGAACGCCTGTCGCGCTGATCAGCACGACGAACCCCGATGGCTCGGCCAACCTCGCGCCGATGTCTTCGGCGTGGTGGCTCGGATGGACCTGCATGTTGGGGCTGGGGCAGATGGGGCAGACCTCCGATAACCTCATTCGCACGCGGGAGTGCGTGATTAACCTCCCCTCCGAGGAGTTGGTGGCGCATGTGGACCGGCTGGCGCTCACCACGGGGAAGGATCCGGTTCCGGAGCGCAAGCGCGAGTGGGGATATCGATGGGAGCCCAATAAATTCGGACTTTCCGGGTTTACGCCGATTCCGTCGGAAGCGGTGAACCCGGCGCGGGTCTTGGAATGCCCGGTTCAGATGGAGGGAATTGTGCACCATTACCGGCCGTTCGGCAAAAATGTGAACGCCAATGTGTTCGAGGTGCATATCGTAAAGCTGCACGTGGAGGAAGATCTGCTGGTGGGCGAGGGTCCGCGCCCGCATATCGATGCGGAGCGCTGGCGTCCGTTGATCATGAGCTTCTGCCGCTTCTTCGGATTGAGCGGCGAAGTGCACTCTTCGCGGCTGGCGGAATCCGACTTTATGAAGCGTTCGGCGTGATCCGGCTCGGCTAGTTCCCGCTTGGCAACTTCTCCATGCGGTCGACCACGAGAATCTCGACGGGCACTTTTTTCGGCTCCAGCTTGAGCCCGGGCTGCGATTGCAGGGCGCTGAAGATATCGGGGAGCGGCTGCGGAAACTGCACGCACTTGGATCCGGAGAGCGCCAGGTGGAGGAGGATCGACCGGCCGTCGGCGGCCCGGCGGGGGCGGCACACGCTTGGTCTCCCAGAAGGGGAATTCCGGCCAATGTCTGCCCAATCTGACGCCGTGGAGCGGTGAGTCACTCAAGACGACCGCATCACTGTTTAGCACAATAAAACTGCGAGCAGCAAGAGGTTTTTGTGCCAACGAACTCAACCTCCGGGCTGCCGGCCAGGCAGCCTTCTTGGGCCCTCTTCGGATAAGGCAAATTCGAACGAAAAGGAAAAATGGAAGCCTATCCATCGGACGTTGAGCTTCCGTCGAACGGAGGACATCATTTCAGGATTGGCCGGTATAAAAGGACTTCCGGCCGTCAGCATACCCCCAACTTCCGGATGGCGCGAAATAACCGGAACACCTAAATTGCCAAGCCAAGAATGCCTGGGCGTTGCGCCACCAGCCGCGACGAACTGATTTCCTCGAAGGAGGTGGCCGCCACACTCAATTCCGGTACGCGTTCTCCAAGACGCTGAACGCCCCGTCCAATCCCGGAGGGTTCTCCAGCCCCAGGATTCTCGTGATGAACGGAAAGACGTTGACGTTCTCGAACGGCTTCAACTCCACGCCAGGCCGCACATTGGGGCCGGCCGCGTAGAAAATCGCGTCCATCGTCTTGAACTCCTGCACGTCGAATCCATGGTTCCCTCTGGCCGGCGGCCGATTCTGCATCCCCGTCACCGCGACGCAGCCGCCGCGGACGTACACCACCAGGTCGCCGATCCGCTGGCTGTCGCGATAGTGCCACCGCTCCGGTGTTTCCTGACGGCGGTACACGTCGAATTTCGGGCTCCTGCCTTTCAACTTCGAGTACATTTTTTCCGTGGTCTCGGGATTCGGCGAGTAGAGCAGCAGCATGGGGCCTTCGCTCACCACCCGCACCTTGCTCATGTCGGCGAAACCGCTCAAATTCACCACGCCGTTTACATTCTGCATGCCGTGGTCGGACACCACAATCAAATTGATGGGCAGCGGAATCTGCTGGATGCCGGCCCACAACTTGCCCACCATTTTGTCGACCTCTGCCACTGCCTGCCCCGTCTCGTGAGCGTCCGGTCCGTATTTATGGCCGGCGCTATCGGTATCGGAGAAGTATACGGTGATGAAGTGCGGCCGGTCGGCCTCCGGAAATTTCAGCCATTCGAGCACCTTGGCCACGCGCTTCTCATTGGGGAAGCCGCCATCGTACTTGAGCCAATAGGACGGCCGCACGCCGCCGATTTCGGCATCCGCCGTGGGCCAGAACATCGACGCCGCTTTGACTTTCTGCTCCTCCGCCACCACCCACAGCGGCTTGTAACGGTACCATGCGCCGTCCGCCGCCGAGTCGTGCATGTTGTACAGTTGCTTGCGGAGAGGATCCCAGAACGAATTTGCCACCAGGCCGTGATGTCCCGGATATTGCCCGGTCACGATGCTGACGTGGTTGGGGAAGGTGATGGTGGGAAACGATGGGATCATGGCTTCCGCCGCGGCTCCAGCCTTGGCGATTTCGAGCAAATGGGTGGCGTGATATTTTTCCGCGTAGTCGTAGCGGAAACCATCGAGCGACACCAGCACGACGTAGGGACGTTGCGGGGCCGGCTGTCCCAACAAGAGGCAGATGGGCAGCGCGACCAGAGCCCCGAGCAAGGGGAATGAGAAGCGGCGTGTCATGGATTCCCAAATATATCACCAGCGTCGATGCAGGGCAGTCTCCGTACAGTCACGAACCTCGCGCGCGCCGGCGTATTTATGGAGACCCGCATCTTTGTGGGGCGGGGTGGGGGCGCCCATCGCTGAATAGCATTCTGGCGGCGAACTATCCGGCCTACACTACCACCATCCCCGACGTGGCGCGGGCGCAGATTTTTCTCGCGGATCTGAAGCGGTTCGAAGCCCAGGGACAATTCCCCAACCTGGTCCTGCCGCAGCTTCCCTCCAATCACATCAACGGTACGACGCCCGGAGGCTCCACGCCGAAGGCCATGGCGGCAGACAACGATTTCGCCCTGGGGCCACACGATCGGGATTTACCGGCGCCAGGGCGGCCGGTGGGTGCTGGCACGGGACGCGAATCTCGTGATGTGAGCGCCGCCGCGCGGCTCGGCCAGACAAGTGCTCTGCGAGGCGAATCAAGACCGCCGCGCAGCCCCCGGCCATTTTCCGGTTTGCCGACCATACGGACGGAGCGCCAGTTTTTGGATGTTTGGACTGCTCACTCGCTGCAAGTGGGTGTTTTTCGCTTTTACCTCAGACACCTACGACTGCGACTTCGCGCCCAGAAGCCCTCACGAGCCGTTCTATGTCGTCCGGGTCACTTGTAAGAATCGTGGCTTTCTGGCGAAGAGCCACCGTCACCGCAACAGCGTCAACAACGTCTACCGTTGTGGTCACAGCAAGCAGCCGCCCCGCCTGGTGCGCTTCGCTCTCGCCAAGCGGAACGACCACGCACCCAGTCAAGAAACGCCGCAGTTGGACCTGTTGTGGGGACCGGCTGACCTGGGCGACAACGGGCGCCGGAACCAATGGAACAGCGCCCAGTTCCAGGCGGACCTTGTGTTCAGCCCAAGTCCGCCGCTCGTTTCTATCGGCTGCAACCAGAACGGCGGCGTCATAGACGACGGCGCTCATGCCCGACGCCGGACCGTCCGCGGCGTTCGGAACTGCGCCCGCACACTGCGGCGAGCCTCCTCCATCTCTTCCCCGGTGAACGGTCCGTGCTGCTTTTCCCACAAGGCGACTGCCGCCAGACCAGCCCGCCTCCTCAGCGCTTCGCGCGCCGCGCCGGTCATCCATGCCGAGACGCTCACCCCGTCGCGTGCGGCCGCCGCGAGAATGTTCCGGTGAATGTCAGGGTCTATCGTGATCGCAAGCTTCGGTGATGGATCGCCCCGCGGCATGAAAAGTATCCTACTACAGTATGATACCGCTCCGGGAAGGCGGCGAATGGCCCGTGTCCAGGAGGCGGCCATACGGACGGAGCATCAGGCGACGCTCCCCAGAAGGCCGAATCCGGATCAGGTGCCGGCAGAAGTCTCAGACGGCTATTACACGTTCATATAACTTGCCTACAGGTCACCGACGACCCAGGCCGGACACGCCCTACTCGCGGATGCGCCCGTCGGCGCTGTCCCGAAGTCCCCTCCGGGGAGCTTCGCCCGAGTCACGCCACTCGGAAAGAGCAGCCGCCGGGCAGCAGAGCGCATCGCATTCCGCGGAGCGCCATCAAGGGATGGAATACGCAGTACCCGGGCGCGAGGTAGAGCGCCTTTTCCCCGTTGGCGATCGACGTGGACGATGACGAGCGTGAGGGGAAATCTTACTTGCGGCCGGCCTTTCAGGACATCTTGTCCTGAGAAATCCTTGTAACTCGTTGATTCTACAAAAAAACTTGCCGATTTTCAGGACATCGTGTCCTGAGAATCTTCCGCCTCGGCCGCCTACGTGGGGCAGGCTTCGCTCACCCTAAGCCGGCTGAAGGCCGCCAGCAGGCTCTCCAGTAACCACATGCTGGAAGCCACAGCCCAAGCCATTGATTCTGAGTTGCTCGCTGACAATTCCACATGTTTGTTTCCCTGCGCAATGGTTACTGGCGCTAGAGAAGCTCCCGCACGGGATCGCTCCCCGCTGAAGCCTCACCAAATCGGCTCCTCGGTTGAACGAGCTAATCTCAACACTTCATCCGGCCGCGATGCCCCGGCCCATCATGGTGTCGACCACGCTGCCGATCGCTGCCAGCAGGCGTTCGATATCGTTTTCATGCAATCGCCCGATCGTCCCGATGCGGAAGCATGGTTCCTGACTCAGCTTGCCGGGATAAATCAGGAAGCCCAGTTCGCTCAACTGCGTGTAGAACGCCTCGAAACGAAATTCGGGATGGGCGGGATAGCGATAAGTGGTAATGATGTAGCTTTGATCTTCCGCGGCCAGGTACGGCTCGAAGCCCATTGCGGCCATCCCTGCAGCCAGCGCCGCATGATTCCTGCGATAGCGCGCTGCGCGGCCTGGAACGCCGCCTTCGGCCTCCAGTTCCATCAGCGCCTGGTGGAATGCCAGTAACGCATGCGTGGGCGGAGTGAAACGGAATTGCCCGTCGCCCTCCAGCCCGGCCCACTGCGCATAGAGGTCGAGACTGAGGGTTCGCGCGAGCCCTTTGGCGGCCATCAGCGGCGCGCGGCGCGCCAGGATGAAACCGAACCCCGGTACACCCTCGATGCACTTATTGGCCGACGAAATCAGGAAATCCGCGTTGGCCGCCGCGAGATCGATGGGAATCGCGCCGAAGCTGCTCATGGCGTCCACGATGTAAGCCGCTCCGGCCTGCGCCACCACCGCGCCGATTCGCTCGATGGGATTCAGGATTCCCGTGGTGGTCTCGCAGTGGACCGCGGCAACGTGAGTCGTCCCCGGCGCTGCCGCCAGCCGTTCGGCGACGTGCTCCGGCGCGATCTTGCGGTTCTCCGCCTCTTCCAGCGTCTCTACCGCGATGCCGTGAATGCGCGCCATTTGCGCGATCCGCCGCCCATACGCGCCATTCACCAGCACCAGCAGGCGTCCGCCAGCCGGGATCGCCGAAGAAATCACCGATTCGATGGCAAATGTGCCGCTGCCCTGCATCAGTACGCACTCGTGGCCGCCTCCGGGCGCGGCGCCGCCGATGGCGAGCAGGCGATTCCGAATCTCACGCACCACGGCGATGAACTCGCCGTCGCGCGAACCGGCGTCGCGGAGCATGGCGGTTTTCACGCCTTCGCTCGTGGTCAGCGGTCCCGGCGTAAAAAGCAGTTTATTTCCAATCATGACCTAGATTTTCCCACTCATCGCCGTCTCCGTAAAAAGTGTCGGGCAGCAGCGTCCGCCGCGCCACGGTATTCGGCTGCGCCTGCCAGACGCGCTCGCCGCCAATGTAAGTGCTCTCCACCACGATGTCCTTGATGGTGCCGGGGTCCACTTTGCGCGGATCTTTGCGCAGCACGGCGAAATCCGCCAGCTTGCCCGCGACAATCGAACCTTTGTTCTTCTCCTCGAAGGTGGCGTAAGCGCCATCCAGCGTCCAAACTTTGATGGCCTCCTCCACGCTCACGCGTTGATTGACGCCGTATCCGACTCCGTTTTCGCCCTTGCGCGTCACCATGTCCTGAATGCGCAGGAGCGGGTCGGCTGCCGATACGGTGGAATCGGAGTGGCCTGCCACGTGGATTCCCATGTCGATGGCGGTGCGGTAGGGATGGATCATGGCCAGCCGTTTTTCGCCGTACGACGCCAGTTTGTCGCCGTGTTCCCACATGTAGGAATGGAACACCAGGATGACGCCGGCCTTCTTGGCGCGGTCGAGCAGCGATTGGTTCATCACGCTGGCATGTTCGATGCGATGGCGAGCATCGGGGCGGGGATTTTTGGCTTGGGCGCGCTCGATGGCGGTCAGCACCATGTCGATTTCGCGGTCGCCATTGGAGTGCGTGGCGATCTGAAAGCCCGCGTCGTGCATGGCCTGGAAAGCCTTGTCGAGATCTTCCTGCGATCGCGCGGGCGGGATGCCGTAATAGCCGGGCTGATCGGAGTAAGGCTCGGAGAGCCAGCAGGTGCGGCCGCTCATCGAGTTGCCGTGAAAGACTTTGATGGACGTCAGGCGAAGACGGTCGTCACCGAACCCGCTGAGCAGGCCGAGGCCTTTGACGGCCGGGAAGCTGGCTTCCATGAACATGAAGCCCATGCGCACCGGATTGCCGGCATCGCGGACGGCTTCATATAGATGGAATGTTTGCGGACTGCCGCCGGCGATGCCGACGCTGGTAATGCCGCGCTCGTCGTACCCGCGGAAGCAGGCCAGATAGCCCTGCACCTCGTCGGCGAAGGGGACGCGCGGCTCCCCGGAACGCTCCCCGCCACGGGAAAGCAGACGGCGCGCGCCTTCACGGACTACGCCATTGGGCGTGCCATTGGGATCGCGGTCGAAGGCGCCGCCGGGCGGGTCTTTCGTGTCCTTGGTAATGCCGGATTTCTCCAGCACGTACGAGTTGACCACCACGATGTGTCCCGAGGAGTGGCTGATCATGATGGGATGCGTGGTGGAAGCTTTGTCGAGATCGTAGCGGGTCGGATGGCGGCCGAGTTTGGTGTCCTGGTAGCGCGATCCGCTCACCATCTCGCCGGCAGGCGTTTTGTCCGCCTTGGCTTTTAGCGCCGCGATCAGTTCGTCCATATTGTGGACCTTTTCGGGCCCGAGCCATGGCGTGTAATACGGCGAACTTTCGTCGTAGACGCCCACCGGATGAAGATGCACATCGTTGAATCCGGGCGTTACGGTCATGCCCTTGAGGTCCACCACTTTGGCCGTGGGTGTGGCGAGGCGGCGGATTTCGGCATTCGTTCCGACGGCTACGAAGCGGCCGTTTTCGACGGCGAACGCTTCCGCGTAGGGTTTGGCAGGGTCGACGGTGATGACCGTGCCGTTTACATAGATGGCGTCCGCTGCCAACGCGGCGGAGGCTGCAAGCAGAAGACTAACGATGCTGCGCATAAACTCTCCTCACTTTAGATTCAATCTCCAGGTTCAATCCCCAGGCCTTTCGGGCGGACGGCTTCCAGCGGCTATCGCCTTTGTGGGGCGGACGCCCTCGTCCGCGCGGGTCCCCCCTGGACCCGCTCCTCAAGTCCGGGAGAGTCTCTTCCGGCAGCCGAGGGCCGACGGGGGCGTCGGCCGCGGACCAGGGGTCCGCCCCACCAACGCCCGCCGCCACGCACTCCAGGCGGCTTTCAGCACCCCTGGCGGGCTGAAGCCCGCCCCACCATCCGACAGCGCTGCATTCTTCGTGGGGCGGGCTTCAGCCCGCCATGGCCGCATGCGGAGCGGCAACCCGAATCTACCGGCTTGTAGCCGGTAGTCATCAAAATTCGCGATCGTGTCCGTAGTTCTCCAATTCAGTCCCATCGCCGTAGAACTCGTCCTGCAACAAAAGCCGGCGCGCTACTTTGGCGTTCGGCGCGGCTAGCCACACACGCTCGCCGCCGACGTACGTGGAATCGACCACGATATCCTTGATGGTGTCGGGATCGACCTTCCGCGGGTCTTTGCGCAAAACGGCGAAGTCCGCCAGTTTGCCGGGAGCGATCGACCCCTTGGACTTCTCTTCGAACGTGGCGTACGCACCGTCCAGCGTCCAGACCTTGATGGCCTCTTCCACGCTGACGCGCTGGTTGACGCCGTAACCTTTGCCATTTTCGCCCTTGCGCGTGACCATGTCCTGGATGCGCAGCAGCGGGTCGGGGGCCGAAACCTCGGCGTCCGAATGGCCGGCCACGTGAATGCCCATATCGATCGCGGAGCGATAGGGATGGATCATGGCAAGCCGCTTTTCACCATAGGATTCGAGTTTGTCGCCATGCTCCCACATGTAGGAGTGAAATACCAGGATCACGCCAGCCTTCTTGGCGCGCTCCAGCAGCGATTGGGTCATCACGCTCGCGTGCTCGATGCGATGGCGCGCGTCGGGGCGCGGGTTTTTGGCCTGCGCGCGCTCGATGGCGGTTAGCACCATGTCGATTTCGCGGTCGCCGTTGGCGTGCGTGGCGATCTGGAATCCGGCATCGTGCATGGCTTGAAAGGCCTTGTCGAGATCCTCCTGGGAGCGCGTGGGCGGAATGCCGTAATAGCCCGGCTGATCGGAGTACGGTTCGGAAAGCCAGCAGGTGCGTCCGCTCATGGAATTCCCGTGAAAGACCTTGAGCGAGGTGAACCGCAGAAAATCGTCGCCAAAGCCGCTGCTCAAACCGAGAGACTTCACCGCGGAAAAGCTGGCTTCGCTGAACATAAAAGCTACCCGCACGGGGTTGCCGGCCTCGCGGACCGCCTGATATAAGCGGAACGTCTGCGGGCTGCCGCCGGCAATCCCCACGCTGGTGTTGCCGCGCTCCGCGTATCCGCGGAAGCAGCGCAGGAAGCCCTGGACCTGCTCCGCGAACGGGATGCGTGGCGCGCCGTCGGCAGCGCCCGGCCGCGCCAGCAAGCGCCCGGCGTTGCCGCGGATCACTCCGTTGGGCATGCCATCGGGGTCGCGGTCGAACGAGCCGCCGGGCGGGTCCGGGGTGTCTTTGGTGATTCCCGAGTGCTCCAGAACATACGTGTTGACCACCTGGATGTGGCCGGCCGAGGAGGTAATAGAGATGGGATGTTCGGTGGACGCCTGGTCGAGATCGTGTCGGTTGGGATAGCGGCCCAGTTTGGTGTCCTGATATCCCGCGCCGGTCACGCGTTGTCCGTGAGGTGTATGGGAAGCTTTCTTCTTGAGCGCGGCGATCAAGTCATCCATGTTGTGGACCGTCTCGGGACCGAGCCACGGGACGTAATACGGCGAGTTTTCGTCGTACATTCCCACGGGATGCAGGTGCACGTCGTTGAAACCGGGGGTGACGGTCATACCTTTCAAATCGACCACCCGGGTAGCGGGCGTGGCGAGGCGGCGGATTTCGGCGGTGGTCCCAACCGCGGAGAAACGGCCGTTGATTACCGCGAAGGCCTCGGCATAAGGTTTCGATGGATCGACGGTGATGACGTTGCCGTTGATGTAGATGGCGTCCGCGCCCCAGGCGGCGGAAGCAGCCAGCAGGAAAATTAGCGCCGGGCGGATCATGGTTTTTTCTCCTTCAGAATCCCAGCCGCAGACTGAACTGCACCTGTCGCGGCGTATTGGTCTGGCTCAGGATGATTTTGCCGAATGTGGAGGATGTGACGCTGGTGGTCGGGCCGGAAAAGACCACCTGGTTGAGCGAATTGAACAGCTCGGCGCGGAAGATGAGGCGAACCCGCTCACCGAGCTGGTTTCTCTTTTCGATGGAGGCGTCAAGGTTGTATGCGGTGGGATTATTCACGTCGGGCACGTAGCGGCTCACGTTGCCGAAGGCGTATTGGGGTGTTTGGGTGAAAGCCGCGGTATTGAAGTACTCGCAATCTTCGCAAATCTTCGGACCACCCGGCAGCGCCGCAGAGATGCCGGTGGCGTCGGGCCGCTCGCCGCTGCCACCGCCGAATGAACTGGTGTTGTTGGGCGAGGAAACGGCCACCGGACGTCCCGCGTCCACGGTGTAAAACGCTCCCAGCGACCATCCGCCGAACGCTTTTCCCGGCAGGCCGGAACTGGCGAGCCCTTTACCGGGGCCGAAAGGTAGTTCGTAGCGCGTGGCCAGCCGCAGCGCGAAGGGCTGGTTCTGGTCGGACAAGGACCGGTCGCAAGAGAAGCAATTATAATCCTGAAAGCCGCTCATGGATCCCGCCACGCTGGTCTGTTCGCCCACATTGTCGATGGCCTTGCTGTAGGTGTAGCCGAACAAGACCTCCAGCCCCTGGGATAGCCGCTTCTCGACGGTCAACTGGCCGGCTTCGTAAGAGGAATGACCCGCGCCGACATTGATGGCTTTGACGTTGAGGAACTGCGGGAAGGGACGCAGCAACTGGCCGTATTGCACCGTCGCGAGGCTCAACGTGGAGCTCGGGTCGGTAATGACGCCATAAAACGGGTTCGGCACCACGCTGATCAGCTTTGAGCCGAGAGACAAGTCGGAATCGGGAAGCTGATTGAAATTGATGGGCGTATACAGATGTACTCCAACGTTCCCGACGTAAGCGGCGGTGACCACGAAATTGAGCGGCAACTGGCGTTGGACGTCGAACGACCAGTTCGCCTGGTACGGAATATCCTCCGAGTGCAGCGGTCCCGTGATATTCTGGCCGAGCGCGATAGCCAGCCCTTCGCTATTGCCATAAGGCGTGGGCAGCCCGGCGGGAAATGGATTACTGAGATTGAACAGCGGCGTGACGCCATTGGAGAGTGTGGTAATCGAATTGGAAACCCGGGCCGTTCCGAGCGTATTGGGGCCAGTCTGCCAGGCTGCGGGCGGATGATGAAAAATGCCGAACCCCGAGTGAAATACGGTCTTGGAGTCCAATTGGTAGGCGAGGCCCAGGCGCGGGTCGGGATGCAGCCCTCGCGAGAGCTGCAGTTGCCGGCTGGTTCCATTCAGCCCCGGGATTCCCACGCCGCCAACCAGGCTGGGAAAACCCGGGACTTCGCCCGCGAGCGGGGAGGGCGATGTCAGGTTGATGTAATTCAACTGATTCTGGTTTTCGACGTCGCCCGACTCATAATTCATGCGCAGGCCATAAGTCAGGGTCAAGTGCGAAGTAACCCGGGCAGTGTCCTGCGCATAGAAACCGATATAACCGTGCTTCGAGTGAGTGGGCTCGATGTATCCGGTGCTCACACCCGCCGCGCCCAGCAGCAGGTCGGCGATGCCGCTGCCGGAATCCGCCACGGCGGCACTCGGATTGGGACCTCCGGTGAAGTTGCTGTTGGCGCTGATGGACATCTGTTCCGGATCGAAGAGCTGCACGGGGTAGAGCCGGAAATCGTATCCGAACTTGAACGTGTGAACGCCCTTGAGCCAGGAGAGATCGCCGGCGTATTGCCACGCGGAGGACGCGTTGGTCTCGTATGCATTGCTATTGCCCAGGCTGCTGATGCGCGAGGCGGAAAGATCCGGCGTCAAGTTGCCCGTTTCGCCGGGCGCGATGCTGGCGGGGAGGCCCAGCGAGACGGGCGTAATATGAACCGGTTCACCACGGTTCGATTCGCTGTGCGCCCAGGAGAAGTGATGATCGAAGACCAGCGTCGGCGATATGGACCAGGTATGGTGCACCATGGCGTTGATCCCCGGGATGCGATCGTTGGCGAGGACGCTGGCCAGATCGTTTCCATAATAGTTATTCTCGATAATCCGGTTCTGAAACCAGTCGAGATGCGCGTAGATAAGTTGGCGGGCGGAGATGCGTTGATCGAGGCGGGTGTCTACGGCGTTGTTGCTATCCTTGCCGGGAGCGTTGGAAAAATAATTGTTGACGTTGCTCAGGCCCACGCCAGGTTGATTCGGCATGGGGTAATAGGAGAGCAGCTTGGTGGCGATGGGATTGATCTCGGAAGCCGGAACGACATTGCCGGCGAAGGGCGTGCGGAGATACTGCGTGGTGCCGGACGGCGCGGAAGGGTTCAGCATGGTTGTGCTCGGGTCGTAGATCACGATCGATTTGCCGTTGGAATCCGTGGTCCGGCTGAAGTTGCCGGTACGCTCGAGCGCGGTGGGCATGGTGCCGGTGAAAGATCCCGCGTCGGAATCGCGCAGGCCGTCGTAGGAAAAGAAGAAAAACGTCCGATTGCGTCCGTTGTAGATCTTAGGGAGATACACCGGACCGCCCACGGTGCCGCCAAACTGATTGCGGCGGAAGGCCGCGATTTTTTGCCCGGCTTGGTCGGCATTGAAGCCGTCGGCATCGAGATCGCTGTTGCGCAGGTATTCGAACAGCGACCCGTGCACTGTATTGGTGCCGGACCGCAGGGCATAGGCCACGTCGCCGCCGCTGGTGTGGCCGTATTCCGGCGCGTAGGCGCTGGTATAGACGCGATATTCCTGGACGGCGTCGGCGCTCGGGATTCCCGCCGCCTGGTTGTAATAAGCCATGATGTCCGTGGCGCCGTCGATCGTGATATCGGTAGTGGAGCCTTTGGCCCCATTGATCCGCCAGGTATTGGTGCGGCTTTCGCTGGTGGCGTTCTGGCCGGAGAGCCCGTCGTCCCCCTTGGTTACCGCCGGGCTGAAATCGATCAGTTGCAGCGGATTGCGAATGTTGAGCGGGATGCTGTCGACGAAGTTGGGGTCGATCACCACGCTGCGATCCGGCCGGTCGGTGGTGAGTTCTGGAGGAGCGGCCGAAACCGTCAGCACTTCGACTACGGTTTCCGGCTTCAATTCCAGCGTGATGACCTTCGATTCGCCTACTTCCAGAGTGAGGGCAGTCACGCGCGTGATGGCAAAGCCAGTGGCCGATGCACTGAGGTCGTAGCGCCCGGGCGGCACCGGCGGCAGCAGAAACTCCCCTCGTTCCGTGCTGACCGTGCGGAACTCACCGCCGGTCTCCGAGTTGCGCAGGGTAACTTGTGAGTCCCTCACGGCGGCCTGGCTCGAATCGACCACCTGCCCGCTTACGCGGGCGCTTTGCGCGTTTGCGGGTAACGCCGCGGCAAGACACACTACGAGTATGGCTAAGGTTCTTCGCATATTTTCCTCCGTTGGAGTTAGATTCTTAGGTCGAAGATCGTAAACAAAAATACTTCAACATTTCCCCCAAGGTCAGGTTGGCGGGCCAGACGTGGGGCGGGCTTCAGCCCGCCATTCAGCACGGCCCGTTTCTGCCTCCCAAATCCCGAAAGGGTTTCAAGGGCGGAGCCCTTGGCTAGGGAATTACGGTTTCTCGCCGGCGGCAAGCCGGCGCTCAATGTCGTCCAATATGGCGCCGCAGTCAGCCAGCGACGCCGCCACGAAATGCGCGCCGGCACTGGTAAGGCGCGCGGAAGCGAGGCGTTCGCGCTCGCACCGCACGTCGACGGGCAGCGCTTCCCATTCCGCTTGGGACAGACCGATTTCATTGCCGGTGGCCGTGATGGCGATGGTCCACATGCCGGCATTGCGGCCCTCCGCGATGTCCGACGGAGTATCGCCGATCTTGACGCAATGCCACAGGGGATAAGCGCCCAGCAGAATGGCATTGCGGTAGCACATGAACGGTTTCGGCCGTCCGCCGCCCACTTCATCCGGCGTCACGCTGGCGTCCGGGGCGTAGCCCTGGCGCGCGGATTCCGGTATCACCACATCGAGCAGTGCCCGCGTATAACCAGTGGTCGAGCCGATGCGCAGGCCGGCGGCCCGCCACGCCTCCACGGTTTCCGGAACCCCGGGAATCGGCGCGCTGTATTCCACCAGGATTTCCGACTGCCGCGGCAGGAATTCGCTGAAAAGGCGCTCGACATCGGTTTCCGCCGGCGGCTTCCCGTGCTCGCCGGTCCACGCGTTCGCCACGCGCTCGCCGGCGCAGATGGCGCGGATCTGGTCCTTCTTGAGGACGCCCATGTGCTCGCGCGCCTCGGACGCGGCGATCGGTACTCCATTGGCTGCGAAGACGCGCTGCAAAGCGGCCACCGGCGCCAGACTGCCGAAATCCACCGTAGTGCCGGCCCAATCGAGAATAAGAGCTTTGATGTATCGATAACTCACGAGAATTTCCGTTCCTTTTCCAAGCCTTTATTCCAGCGCAGCGTCAAGAGCCCGCCCGCGGCCACGGCGCACACCACGAAAAACGTGAAAAGCTGGTCCCATCCGAAACGGCTCACGATGACCGCCACCACATACGCCGAGATGAGCTGCCCGAGAGAGCCCACGCCGTTGACGATGCCGGCCGCCCGCGCCGCGTGCTGCGCCGGCACGGCATCGATACTCGCCGGTCCGCTCATCAACAGGTCCGGACCATACACCAGGATGCCCAGCATCGAGATGCTGGCCGCCATCGCCACCGGACCCAGGCGCCCGACGAGGGGATGAATCACGAGCCAGGCCGCCAGCAGGAATAACATGGAGGCTCCCACCGGATAACGCCGGCCGTTCAGCAGACGGTCGGATACATAGCCGGCGATCAACGCGCCCGAGAAGCCCACCAATTCGAATAGAGAGGACGTGTAGCCCGCCCATTCCTCGCTGTATTGCATGCGCTGGACCAGGTAAAGCGGCAGCCAGAAGAGCAGCGAATAGCGCGTGATCTTCAGGAAGAAGTACATGCCGGCGAGAATCCAGACTTCGGGGGTGCGAGCCGCTTCCCAGGCCGATCCGTTATCGGGAACGGCGTCCTCCGGCGCTTCGGAGTGGGCCGGCAGCCCGGCGTCCGGAGGTGCATTACGCGCAAAAACAGCGAACATCACGGCCGCCCCGCCCAGAATGATGGCGGGGAACAAAAAGCCTCGCCGCCACCCCATCCCCGTCGCGAAGAACATTTGGGTAGCGGAAAAAGTGGCGAAGACGGTGGCCAGGAACCCGCCCAGAACATAACAGGTGCCCCACCATGCCATCACCGTTCCGCGTTCCTTGCGTTCGAACCACGCCCCCAGCACCTTCAGGCAAGCCGTCCATCCGCATCCCTGGCCCAATCCGTTGCCGATTTGCAGGAGCAGGAGCGCCTGGCGATCGTTGGCCACGGCGGCCATCCCCGCGGTACAGGCCGCGGAAACCAGACCGCCCAGAACCCCGGTGAACTTGCCGCCGAACCTGTCGCCCAGCGCTCCGGCGGCAAATTGGCCGATGGCGTACGCCAAGCTGAAGACAAACACCAACTGCGCCAGGTCGAAGTTCCCGTAATGGCTGGTGCGGGCCATCATGGGCATCACCACGCTGAAGTTTTTCCGGCAGAAATAATACGCGGCGTAGAGCATCCACGCGGATATGAAGATCCGAAAACGCCACCGCGACCACCGGGCCTGGCGCGCGTAATCGGGCTCGATTATGCGGGTCTCGAAAGCTGCCGATTCCATAAGGGAAGTCTCAACATACGCCGGTAAACGTGTGGGCGCCCACGTTCTGAACGGTTATGCCGGTGGTCAACGAACTTATTCTCAGTAGCTTACTAAAACGAAGGATGGCGCGTTGTCATCGAATTGCAACCTTCCGGTCATGGAGATTTTTCTGGCGATGCGCCACGCCGCGGGTTAAGCTGGCTGGAGAAGGACAGATGCAACCCACCCTGAGCGGGGACGCCGAGGCCACAAAATTGCGCGCGGGCGTTCAGCGGGCGATCGCCGCTTCGGCCAACGACGACACGGTCGCCATCGAGCTGGAGTTGATCTCCATACTGGACGGGCCGGCGTTTCGCGGCAGTGCGCGTAGCCGCGCATTCCTGCGTTTCGTCGTGGAGGAAGCACTGGCCGGCCGTCAGGACATGCTCAAGGAGCGCACCATTGGAGTCGCGGTCCTGGGCAAGCCGTCCGATTACGACACGGGAGCGGATTCCACCGTCAGGGTGCGCGCCAACGAGGTGCGCAAACGGCTGGCAGCGCACTACGACCAGGCGGCGCCCAAAGCGGGGATTCGCATCGAACTGCCGCTCGGGACGTACGCGCCGAGATTTGCCGCGATTGCCGGGCAGCTTGCCGCTCCGACGGAACAGGCGCCGCATCCCCCTCCCATGCTGCTCCGGCAGTTGGCCGCGCCCACGCTGATTGCGATTTTCATGGCGCTGGTGGTGGTTCGAGGAGGCGTGGAATCGCACGATGCATTTTCGCGGTTTTGGGACCAGGCGATGGCGGGACGAACCAACATCGCGGTGGTGGTGGACTCCGAATCGGGTTCGACGATATCGCCGGCCATGGCGGATGCCGCGATGCCGGTCGAAAGACTGGCAGATATGCTCCACGTGCCCGTCCACATTGTGGCGGCCGATGGCTTGCAAAGCCGGGGAGCTTACGTGGTTCGTCTGTCGCTGACGGAGAAACCGACGGGCCACCGGCCTTTTCGCCTGGGAGGCGCAACCCTGTTCCGGGGAACCCAGGGCGAGCACGGGGTATGGTTGTGGGCGGAAAATCCCGACGCGTTGCGGGCGGCGGCACAAACGCTGACGTCGCGTTCGGGCTTTCCCGAGATCGAGTGAGAGCGGGTTCTTTGGCTGGTTAGGACTTAGCGGCGGAAGCGCATTCGAACTTGGCGGGCGGCGGAGCGGCCAGATGACGCAGCAACGGCAAGTACTGAGCGGCGTCATAGAGCTGGTCGGATGCCAGCAGTATCCGCATGGTGGCGGCGAGGGCGCCTAGCATCTCCAGCCGTTCGCCTTCGCCCGTGTCTGCCACGGGAGCCGGCGTCTCCTCAGCCGCCGAGGCCAAGTTCTGGCGCAAGAGCGCCATGTCGTTCGAGTCCCATGCTTTCAGGATAGCCGCGGCTTGAAGGTGTGCCTTGTAAGGCTGACTGTCTATCACCAAATTCCCTCAAAACACTTATCGGCCAACCTGGAGCAAAATTCTAACCAAGGGCTTCGACGTTGAAAGGCCGCCCTTCATGCGGCCGGGCGGGCTCAAGCCCGCCCCACGTCTGGCTTGTTGGTGGGGCGGGCTTCAGCCCTCCAATGAAAGCCCTGGCGGGCTGCCGGAAGCCAGAATCGCCGCTCCTGCGGGGCCGACGAAGTCAGAAGGAACGCCGGGCGGCTGGGGCCGGTCACTCCATCACCCGTAACTGGACCCGCGATCCGTCCGCACCGCCCACATACACGCGCTCCGTGGCCTTTTGAAAATCGGTGGAGAGAGCCTTGGGGATTTCCATGAACTTCTGCGGATTGCGGTCCGTCAACGGGAACCAGGAGCTCTGCACCTGCACCATGATCCGATGCCCCTGCCGCCAGGTGTGCGCGATGTCCGGCAGGAAGAAAGTAATCCGGTCCGGCTGATTGGGCGCGAACGCCACCGGCTTCTCGAAGCTTTTGCGGAACTTGCCGCGGAACGGCTCGCCCCGGATCAATTGCTGATATCCGCCCATGGGCACCGGACCCACCGACGGCGCGGGGTTGTTGTAATCCGGATAATTGCCCGGGAAAACGTCGATCACCTTCACGTCGAAATCCGAATCCGTGCCGGAGGTGGAGACTTTCAAATCCACCTGCACCGGTCCGAACACGGAGATGTCATGGTCGAGCGGTTCGGTCTGGAACACCAGGACGTCGGGCCGCTCGGCGGCGAAGCGCTGGTCTTCAGTCATGTAGGTATTGAGAATCCCCTGCAGTATCCGGCCGACGTACGGGACCGGTTTGGCGGGGTCCGACAGATACTCCTCGAACCCGGCTTCCGCGGGCCGCGTCCACGAGAGATGCCCGCTTGCCTCCAGGAACAGGTCCGTAGGCTTGGCTTCTTTCGGCGGCCAGGCGTCGAACTTGCGCCACTGGTTCAGGCCGGTCTGAAACAGCCAGGCTTTCGGAAACTTACCGTCGCCGCGGCCCTTCAGGTAATACAAGAAAAACGGCAGCTCGATGTGTTCCCGGTAGTACGCCGCGGTCTTCGAACCGAAGTTGACGTTGCCCAGCCGGTCGCCATCGCCGCGGGAGAAACCGCCGTGGTTCCACGGACCCATCACCAGCATGTCGGCCGGCGGCGTATTCCGCTCCATGAAATCGAACTGGCGCAGCAGGCCCTGCGGGTCCTCGGTATCGTACCAGCCGCCCACCAGCATCACCGCCGGCTTGATGGCCTTCAGATACTTCCAAATGGCCCGCGCCTGCCACTCTTCGTCGTAACTGGTGTGGCCGATGTTCATGTTCCACATGGGCTGCTGGTGCTTGAAGTACTTCTCGTCGGCGTTGGCCAGCGACCCCAGCCGCAGATAGAAGTCGTAGCCGTCCGGCGTGCCGAAATCGAAGGGCAGGGAAGGCTGCGGCGGCGCCGGATCGCCCTCGCGGTTGCGGAAACCCATGTAGAAGCTGAAACGGTGCGCCAACATGAAAGCGCCGTTGTGGTACACGTCGTCGCCCATGTAATAATCCGTCACCGGCGCCTGCGGCGCCACCGCCACCAGCGCCGGGTGAGCGTCAATCATTCCCGCGGTGGCGTAGAATCCGGGCTGCGAGATGCCCCAGATTCCGACCTTTCCGGTGTTGCCGGGCACGTGCTTCACCAGCCAGTCGATGGTGTCGTACGTGTCGGTGCTTTCGTCGATGTCCTTGGGCCCGTTCTTCACGGCCTTTTGCGGGCGGATGGTAACGAAGTCGCCCTCGCTCATATAGCGGCCGCGCACGTCCTGGTAGACGAAGATGAACTTCTCGCGCTCGAAAAGCTCCGAGGGCCCCAGGTTGGTGCGGTACAAATCGGCGCCATAAGGCGCCACGTTGTAACCGGTGCGCTCCATCATGATGGGGTAGGTGCGGCCGTCGGTAAAGACATCCTTGGGCACGTAGACGGACGTAAACAGTTTCACGCCGTCGCGCACCGGGATGCGGTATTCGAACTTGGTGTAGTTCTCCCGGATGAACGCCGCACGCGCCGCGGCATCCGCCGGGACGGGCGTGACGGCAGCGCCTCGGCCCTGAGCGTACAGGAGCGGGGCGGCGGCGAGGAGAATCAGAAAAGTGCGCATCGAGACGATTCCTTTCTTGTTCGACTTCTCTTGTTCGACCTTCAGGGGTTGCGGGACGCGACTTCCGTGACCGCATTCCAGACAAATTCGACGTCACGTCGATTCCAAGCATGTCGACGGGTGCGAGCGACAATGCGCAGTCCCATTGCCTTCCAGTACGCACCGCAGGCATTCGACGGCTTTCGTCTCATTGCCCCCTCGAGTGTCGATCTGCACCAGGCCGCGATAGTACTTGAGGATCTCGGTCTTCTGGTGCTCCCAATCGATTCCGGAGTGCGCCCACATCGGCGGGCCAATGACAACAGCATCCACGCACGTTTCATAGCTCGTCATTATAGAACGTCATTGGCCGTGGAAGATTCCGCCGATCGTCGTGGGGACGCCACCGAGCGGCCCCGGTGGTACGCTTGTGTGTTCCCCATGGATGGACCGCTTCACGAAACCGGCAAGACTGAGTGGAGCGTTCTGTACAGAGTGGGTGGCCTATCGGCGCTCGCCGCTGCCGCGATCGAGACCGCTGCGGTGTTTCTGAGCATGGTCTTTGCAGGCGTCATAGCCAGTCCGGCGCCGGGCGCCGTGCGGGAGTGGTTCACGCTGCTCCACAACCACAGATTCGCGGGACTGGTGTACCTCGGGATCCTGGACCTTGCCGCGATTGCACTGATGAGTATGATGTTCCTCGCCCTGTATGTTGTCCTGCGGCGAGATCACGAATCTTCCGCGGCGATCGGGGCGTGTCTGGCGTTCCTGGGAATCGCGGTATACCTCGCCACCAGCACGGTTGTTCCAATGGTTTCTCTCAGCGACCGGTATGCCGCGGCGGCAACCGATGCGCAGAAGGCGCTATTCCTGGCCGCGGGCCATGCCGTTCTGGCAGTGGGAGGGGTAGGCACCGGTGCTTACATGGCCTTCCTCCTCATGGGCGCCAGCGGCTTGGTGTTCTCAGTCGTGATGCTTCGGACGAGTGTCTTCAACCGCGTGGCGGCGTATATGGGCATCCTCGCGAACGTCGCCACATTAGCCTATTACGTTGCATCGCTTGCCGTGCCCGCCATGAGCCTCTTCCTGTTATGGGTCTCCGGCCTGCTGTTCCTGATTTGGATGATCCTGGTGGGTTATAGGCTGTTGAACTAAGCCGCTCCGCGGCAGTGTTTTCGGGTGGGTTGCTATAATCAGCGGAGCCGTGTTTCACGTTGTCATCGAGTGCGAGGTTCCGGTGAACTGCGGACCAGAGCAGGCGGCGCTGGATATCACAGCGGAGTTTCATCATCGGCCGTGGCACAAGAACGTTCGGTGTAACTGGGACGGTCGAGCACTACAGTTGGAGGCAGACAACGATTACGACGAGAAGGGCCTTGCACTTTTGGACGAGTTCTCGGATGTCATTATCGCCTGCGTCCAAGACGCTGCGTACAGCGATATGCAGATTATTTCGGTCACGTCCTATCGCGATTTCTTGCGATAGAGCGATTCGGAACTGGTCATCGTGGAGGGAGGTATCAGCGGGACGCGATGCCCGTGTCCGAGTCAATCCATGGAAAGTGGCATTCATGCTCGCCGATCAGATAGTCGCATAAGATATCTTACGGAAATTTATGCGTGAGCTAGCCAACGATTCGGCTATTTTCCTCGAATTCGCAAATCTGCATTATGTTAAATCGCTGGGGGAGTGTCTCAGTTTCAATCTCGGGATTGGGAAACGGACCGTTAATTATTGGTCACTCCGACAATGCGGCGCGCAGGTAGTGTTCCACCTCACCTCCGCGCGACGCCGGCTCAAGCTATACTGAAGAACATCGGAGAGAGATTTGCAGGATGACAAGACTTGTTTATGGATTGAACCAGTCCCTGGATGGCTACGTCGACCACACGAAGCTTGGGCCGCCTGCACCCGCGGCCTTCCGTCACTTCATCGAGCTGGTGCGTGGCCTGACGGGCGTCATCTACGGTCGCCGCATGTACGAGATCATGCGTTATTGGGACGAAGATCTTCCTGATTGGGACGCGGAGGATCGCGACTTCGCGGTGGCGTGGCGGAGCCAGCCGAAGTGGGTCGTGTCGCATTCGCTCAAGTCAGTTGGCCCCAACGCCACGCTTGTCGCGGATGACTTCGAGAAGGCGATACGCAGGCTGAAGGCTGAGCTGGCTAGCGAGATTCAAGTTGGCGGACCAGTCCTGGCGCAAAGCCTAACCGAGGCCGGTCTTATCGATGAGTATCGACTCTACCTCCACCCCGTCGTGCTTGGTGGCGGCCAGCCATTCTTCGCCGGCCCCCGGCCGCCGCTCCACCTGGTGGCCAGCGATCTAATCGCCGATGACTTGATTCGGTTGACGTACGTTCCTGCTTAATCGCTCCATTCGCCCGACGGACTGCGCCTCAGGAATTCAAACTGAAAACCCATAGCGCACGCTCCGGCTCAGTTCAACGCATTCTATCCGCAATGCTCCGGCCCGGATCTTCGGCCGGTTCTACAGGACTTTGCGGCCGGAGCCCTGCGGATAGAATCCTAAACGTTATCGATAAACCGGCAATACAAGGTGCTATGATTCGCACCGAGGAGGCAGCCATGAACAAATCGCATGTGATTCTCCGGAAATGGACCGGCCGGATTCGGAGCGCGGACCAAGAGGAATACGGAGCGTATGTCGCCCGAACTGGCGCGGAGGATTATAGCCACACGCCGGGCAACCTTGGTTTTCAGATCCTCATGCGGCCGTTGGGCGACGGGACCAGCGAGGTTACTACGCTCAGTTGGTGGAAGTCGATGGACGCGGTTCGGGGATTTGCCGGCGATGACCCTGAGGTTGCTCGTTATTACCCCGACGACGACCGGTTCCTTCTGAGTCGTCCCGTCCATGTGGAGCACTGTCAAGTTATCGCGAGTAACGTTGCTCTTTCGATCCCTCCGGCCTTTATCGCCCAATCCTAGTGTAGTGCGTCTAAAATTCCGCTGATTATGCTTCGGTTAGAAACCGCTCGGCTGAAGGACATCCTGGAGTCGCCGGGCGAGCTGCGCCCGCCGGTCGGGCTGAAGCCCTCAGCGGACTGAAGTCCGCCCCACGGAGCTTCCAGTTCTTCTGAGCCCCGGCCGCCAGGGAGTGGTCTTCCGACATAGGTTGCGGAAAAAGGGCATTCCGGGACCGCTCCCTCACGGGGTGCCCCCTGGGCCCGGCTCTGTAAGTGCCTGCAAAAGAACGAGCGCGTTTCTGAGCCACGCGCGTAAGCAAGCGGTTGACGGGCTTTTTCCGCAGCCTGCTAGCGCGGCGGAAAAGTGCCGGGAGCGGCAACCAGGCCGCCGCGGAGCTTGCCGCGATACACCTCCAGGTGGGCTTCGATCTGCTTGGCCAAGTCCAGTTCCCCGGCGGAGCGAGCCAGCCCGAGGGCAGTCTCAGCCGTCCGCACCGCGTCTTCCATCCGGTTCGCGGAAGCGTGGCAACTAGCCAACGTGTCCAGGCAAGCCGCATCGCGATGACCCGGAAGTTCACAGGCCCGCTGCGCCAGGGATACCGCGCGGGCGGGATCGGCATCCGCTCCGGGGCCGGGGTTTGCCAGAAGTTTTGCGAAAGAAACCAGCGCCTGGAAATAGTCCGGCTTGACGCGAATGGCTTGTTCGTAGTGCAGGATGGCCCCGCGGACATCGCCTTCCTGCCAAAGGGAATAGGCAAGGTTGTTGTTCGGCTCCGCCGCATTCGGATCGCATTGAAGCGCCTGCTTCCACTCGACGATAGCCTCCGGGAGCTTTCCCTCCTGCACCAGGACCATGCCCAGATTGGTGTGCGGTTCGGCATAGTCGGGTTTGAGCGATAAAGCCGTGTGCCATTGCGAAACAGCCTCCTGAACATTGCCCTGAAGCGCCAGGGCATACCCCAAGAGGTTGTGGGCCGTTGCCAGATTGGGCTGGATACGTATCGCCCGCTGAAGGTATTCGACGGCATCCGCGGGCCTCCCCGTTGTCGATAAGAGGTGCCCCAAATTGTTCAAGGCTTCGGCATAGTTGGGGTTTAATTGCACGGCTTGGCGATATTCGGCAGTGGCATCCGGGATCTTATCTACTTCTTCCAAGGCGACCCCCAGATCGTAGTGAGCGCGCGGATTGTTGGGGCTCTTGTTGACGGCATCCTGCCATATAGCCACCTTAGAGACATAATCGAGATTGCGCCGGACTGTCAGCCCCGCTAAGACGAGCACGGTGAGGATACCCACTATCCCCCCCAGCATCCAACTGTTGCCGCGGCGTTGTAAGAGGAAGGCAACGGCGACGGCAAACAGCGTGACAACGGCCGCCAACGGCAGGTACATCCTGTGTTCCACGGCGGCATCGGCGATCGGAATAAAGCTGGATGTCGGCACGAGAATGATGAAGAACCAAGCTCCGAGAAACCCGAGCGGAGGATCTCGCCGCCAAGCCCATACGCACCCCCACAAGAGTCCCGCCAGCGCGATCAGTTGCGGCCACACCTCGCCGGCCGAATGGGCCGCCGCCCAGCCGTAGTCCAGGCACAATCCGTCGGGCCAAATCGCCAGGCGCAGATAGTGCAGGATCACGCCCGGCTGCGTCATGGCATACTGCAGGGGCCCGGCGCCAGCATACGCGAACCCGGCGCTGTCCTTCCATTCCGCGGGCGCGGCCGCGAGCAGGAAGGGGTAGGATGCCCAGGTCGCCGCCAGCGCTCCATACAGAAGCCGCCGCCGCGCCAACTCTCTCCACGATGGTGAAAGGAAGGCGCGGTCGTACAACAATACGAGTATCGGGGCCGTCACCATCACGCCACCTTTGGTGGCCATACCCAAGAGACAGCTCGTCACCGCCGCGGCCATCCACCACCAACCGGCGCGAGTCATCGCCCCCGGCAACTTCCCATTCCGCTCCTCAGCGCACCCGTTCATGCGAATCGCGCAATAGAGTGTCAGAAGATAAAACAGCCCCATCATAGACTCGCCGCGTTGGATGGTGTAAGTCACGCTCTCCGTCTGGAGGGGATGCACTAACCAGACTGACGAGATTAAGGCCGCCAGCCACGGCGCCGCCGAGCTCCATTTCGGACGCAGAGGAGGGGAAAGGAACGTTCGCCGGACCACTCCAAACAAAACCAGCGCCGCGAGAATGTGGATAAGCACATTGAAAACGTGATAACCCAGCGGGTTGAGGCCGCCAAACGCATAGTTCACGGCCAGCGACAAAAGCACCGTGGGCCGGGAGCTATGCAGCAGGAGCGGCCACGGCGGCCATAGCTTTCGGATCAGGACATTCTCTACAATGTGATACCGGTCATCGAAGATGAAGGGCCCCTGGAGGCTGTTGTGGTAGGCCAGAATGCCTGCGGCGGCGATGAGCGCCGGGAGAAATGTCTCGGCTTTCTTTAGCCAAAGCGGATGTCCGGCAGGGCGAGCTATTGAGTCTTGGCCCACGCTCCTTTTGGCTGAAGATTTCTTTCTTGGCACCGCCGGCTTTGCCACGGGACCGCTCCTCCTTAGTTTCTCGCAGGTGCACTCGACGCCATAGAACAGTTTATCTTGAAGTCCGGCGGCAGATGCCGAAATGCATTCCAGCGGTGGCGGGCTGAAGCCGGCTGAAGCCCGCCGCACACCGAAGTCTGCCCCACCGGGTTGGCCACCTGCATGCCGGGAAAGGGCCAAACTCCAGCGGCGGCTGAAGCCCGCCCCACCACAGGATCAAGGCGTCTTGGGTGGGGCGGGCTTCAGCCCTTCAGGATTGGCGGTCTTGAACCGTGCCCCATATCTGACGCCGGGCACACCATTCTATCGGGGTGCCCGCGCCCTTGAGTTGACTGCGCCTTGTACGGGGGCGATATTCGTAGTGGTGCTTCCACGCGATCGATGGCAGACACCAGTGGTCCTTCGCGGAGTGCGGGAATTCGGGTGATGCGGATGCAAAACGAGATCGAAGCGCTGTATGAGCAGAGGTTGAACCGCTATGTGACAGCCATGCGAAACGGGCAACCCGACCGGGTGCCCATTCGCCCCTTCGCCGCCGAAGTGACCGCAAAATACGCCGGCTTCACCTGCCAGCAAGTGACGCACGACTACCGCATGGCATTCGACGCCGTGCTGCGCTGCTGCCGCGATTTCGATTGGGACGCGGCTGTGCCCAACATGGTGTATGTGTGGACCGGCCTCACCCAGGCCATCGGGCTGCGCTACTACGGCGTGCCGGGAATTGACGTCGGGCCGGACGTGACCTTCCAGTACCGCGAGCCCGCCGAAAACCAAGCCTTCATGAAGCGCGAGGAATACGACGAGCTGATTGACGATCCCACGCGCTTCCTCTACGAGACCTGGCTGCCGCGCGTGAACGGCGAGGCCGTCGCGAAGGGCTGCCCCGTGACGTACCGCAACAACCTCTCCTTCGTGAAGGGAGGCATGGCGATGCTGGACTACTTCCACGCCTTCGGCCCGCAAATCGAGCGCATGCGCACCGAATGCGGGACGGTATCGGCCATCTGCGGCATGCTGAAAGCGCCGCTCGACATTCTGGGCGACAAGCTGCGGGGCTACATGGCGCTGGCCTTCGATCTCATGGAGATTCCCGAGAAGGTGCAACAGGCGTGCGAGGCGCTGATGCCGCACCTGGGCTATCTGGCGCTGACCGGGGCCGACCCGCAAGGCCGGATTCCCATTCCGATCTGGATGCACCGCGGGTGCACGCCGTTTATTTCGAAGCGTCACTTCCGCTCGATCTACTGGCCCACTCTCAAACCCATCGTCGAGGCGCTGTGGGCGCAAGGGAACCAGACGCTGCTGTACGCCGAAGGCAAGTGGGACGCGCACCTGGAGGACTTTGCGGAGCTTCCCGCCGGCAGCGTCATATTCCACATCGACCGCAGCGACCCGGCGGCGGTGCACCGCGCCCTGGGGGGCAAGTTCTGCCTGAGCGGCGGTGTTCCGAACACGCTGCTGGCTTTCGGCTCCAAGGAGGACGTCAGGGCGCACTGCCGGCGCCTGATCGAGAGTATCGGCGCCGAGGGCGGCTACATCATGGATGCCAGCGCCATCATACAAAACGATGCGGCGATTGAAAACCTGAAGGCTATGACGGATGCCACGCGGGAGTTCGGCGTGTACCGTTCGCCCTCGGCAGCTTCTAGCGGGCAACCGGGCGCTCCCGAGCGCCAGACGGCTGTACTGCCGGGTTGGGCCGCCTCCGGGAAGGTTCCTCCCGGCGTGTGCTTCCCATTCGAACAGAAGGCGAAGGAACTGCCGCCAATCATCGGCGACGCCGCGCTGACCGGGCGGGTTTGGAACGAGATAGAAGGTCTGGCGTACTTCTACATCTGGCACGTACTGCTCAGTTTCTGAAGGAATGGGCGCTCCCGGGGCTCCCGGCTGCGGCATCGGCTATCCGATCGGAGTGTGTACCTACGATTTTCGCCTAGGTTTTTGCTGAACCATAAGTGGGCTTCCTTCCATGAGTTATAAGCCCGGCGGGGGGTACGAGGCGCCAAGCGGCGCAGTTAGGCAAACTCGTTGTATCGGCCGGTCTACCGGCCGGATCTGTGCATGTTTTACGACTAATTAACCAAAGGCAGCTTGCGCGCTGATAACCATCGCCGTAGAGTCTGCTTATGAAGTCTCTACTCATACGTTTTTTCCTCGATGACTCCGGGCAGGATTTGATAGAGTACACTTTGTTGATGGCTTTTGTCGCGTTAGCGTCCGCAGCGCTCTTTCTGGCATCGGGCGGAAGCATCAGCGGTATCTGGACTACGTCCAATAATCAGTTGGCTCAAGCCAATGCCATGACCTCCTAGCCTAGCCTAAGCTAAGCCTGTCTCTGCCACGTGCGGGCTGGTTTTGGCCCTGGCGCGATTCGAGCGGCCGGCTAGGAGGCGCAATTTCAGCGCCACTCAAGCTCTGCTCCGCGCGCGGGAGTAAGCTCCATTTTTGCCGTTACGCCTGCCCAGTTCCTCTGGATGAGGGAGGACTCCTTCTTCCGATGGGCTGAGGATTCTTCAGCGACTTTCGGCGGCCCCCGATGGACCAGTGTGCGCCGGCCGCCGGCCGGTTTCGCGTTTACGGCCCTTGAGGAATTTGCGTTACCAATCAAAGTGTGAGAGCTTTGAGAGGATCGCATCCGAACCGTTCGACGTTGCTGTGAACCCGACAAAATCTCTGCTGATAACATCTTTGTTTCTCTGCCCTGGAAATCTCCTGGCGCAGCCGGCCGATAAGGAGCCTGCCGCAGTCGTCGAGCTTGGAGGAGCTGCCAGCCGGAATCTCAGCGGGGGATGGAGCTTTGGCCCAACCGCCGCGGTTGAAGTTACGCCCATAGAGAACTGGCTCGAACTTGAGGCCGGGGTCACACCGATTTTCGGCCGGCACTCGACTGAATGGGATACCGACCTTCTATTCAAAAAGCCGTGGACCCTCTCACGAAAAGCGGAGTTCATGTTCGGCCTTGGCCCGGAGTGGATTCATACCAGAGAATCCGGCACGACCGCAAACTCAGCCGGCGGCGAAGCCGTGCTGGATTTTATGTTCTGGCCCTCCGCGCGGCATAGATTCGGCTGGTATCTCGAACCAGGCTACGAGTACGACTTTGGGCGAGGGCATGAGCGATCGCTCGGCATAAGCGGCGGCCTGCTGATCGCGATCCCATGAGGCTTTGTCCGCATGCCGCCCCGGGTGTAGGATCGGGACCATGGATGACGAGGTTTTGAACCAACCCCCGCCGCTCGCCGACTACAACCTGTTTGCGACGGATCGCCTGCTGCGGGCGGCTGTAGCGCGCGAAGGCGCCGGCTGGGCCTGCGCGGAGCTCGAGGAGTACGGGCGCAAGGTTGGATCGTCCGAGGCGATCGAGTGGGGCGTGCTGGCCAATGAAAATCCGCCGGTGCTGCAGACGCACGACCGTTACGGGCATCGGCGGGACGAAGTCGAGTTCCACCCGGCTTGGCACCACCTGATGCGGCTGGCGGTGGAACATGGAATCCACAGCCGGCCATGGGCTCAGCCGCGCCCCGGCGCGCACGTGGCGCGGGCGGCGCTGGCGATGCTGGCATCGGAGAACGAAGCGGGCCACATTTGCCCCATCTCGATGACCTATGCCGCCGTGCCGGTGCTCCGTCAAAACGACGGGATTGCGGACGAGTGGAATCCGCGGATCTTTTCTACAAAGTACGACCCGTCATTTCGTCCGGCGGCGGAAAAACAAAGCGCGCTGATCGGCATGGCCATGACCGAAAAACAGGGCGGTTCGGACGTACGCGCCAATGTGACCCGGGCCGAGCCGGCTTCAGGCGCATACGTGCTCAACGGCCACAAGTGGTTCTGTTCGGCGCCCATGAGCGACGCGTTTCTGACACTGGCACAGGCCCCCCACGGCCTCTCGTGCTTCCTGTTGCCGCGCTGGACGCCGGATGGGAAGCGTAATGCCTTTCATTTACAGCGCCTGAAGCCCAAGCTGGGAAACCGGTCGAACGCCTCGAGCGAAGTTGAATTTCATGGAGCTTGGGCGCGGCTGATTGGAGAAGAGGGCCGCGGCGTGGCGACCATCATGGAAATGGTGCACCATACGCGGCTGGATTGCGTGATCGGATCGGCGGCCCTGATGCGGCGCGCGGTGGTGGAAGCGGTGCATCATTCACGCTACCGCCACGCCTTCGGGCGCGCGCTGATCCGGCAACCCCTGATGCGCAACGTGCTGGCGGACCTCGTCCTGGAATCGGATGCCGCGGCTATGCTGGCCATGCGGCTGGCGCGAGCCTGCGATGAGGGAGACCGCGCGTTCGGCCGCCTGGCGGTGGCGGCCGGCAAGTTTTGGGTGTCGAAGCGCGCCGCGCCGGTGGTGGCGGAAGCGCTGGAATGCCTGGGCGGCAACGGTTTCGTGGAACATAGCATGATGCCGCGGTTGTATCGCGAGGCGCCTCTCAATTCGATCTGGGAGGGCTCCGGCAATGTGATTGCGCTGGATGTGATGAGAGCCATCGTGAAGGAGCCGGAGACGCTCGAACGGGTGTTGACGGAGATCCGGTTGGCGAACGACGCGCGCGTGGAGAGGTTCGTGGCCGGCGTTCGGGCGGACGTTGCGGAGAGTGGCGCGCGGCGCACGGCGGAGCGGTTGGCGCTGGCGCTGGAGGCATCGCTGTTGATCCGTTTCGCCCCGCCGGCAACAGCCGACGCCTTCTGCGCTTCCCGCCTGGATGGAGATTGGGGATACACGTTTGGCTCGTTGCCCGGGCGATGCGATATCGACTCGGTGATCGCGAATTGCGGCCTTGAGGCGGCGTAAGTTCCTAACCAAGGAGCTCAGCCCTTGAAATCCTTTCAGGATTTGGAAGACAGAACCGTCGGCCGTGTGACGCTAGCGTGAGTTTACTGCGAATGGTCCCACCCAAACAACGCCGAAATCGACAAATGCAGCCCAGTCAGCAGCATAGCCTATGGAATAATTTGCCGGATGTGTATTACCCCATTTTGGGTAGGTAATACGACATAAGTCGCGGCAAGCGTCTGAAGACAAAGGGCCGGCATTCGTACTCTTGGAGCGTTCGCAGTAAATTCCCGCTAGACCGGTGTAGACTTCCGGCACGCCGCTATCAATGCACGGATCGATTCAGGGCTCGATAACTCCACGGTGTTCCTCCTTCGACGAGAACTTGCCATTCCGATCGGCCGGAGAATTCACTTTCAAACGCGAACGACGGCGCCGTGAACCGCCCGTACTAATGCCGCTACACGGGCTCGCGCTCACTGGAAGATCGCGCGTGTCGAACGGCTCTCGCACGACCTGCTGAAGTGGAACCTCGCCGGCGACACGCTACATGTCGAGTCGCTGAGACAATTGCCGAGCGGAAGCGATCCGCCAGGTCCGCGGCAGAGGCGGCTGGCAACCCGAGCCCGCGTCCCGCACTTCCAACAGACGCAGACCCCGGCGCCTGATTCGTACTTCGCGACTCCCGCTTGAGAGAGGGTCGTGTATTGCTAAGAAAGGCCAGACTCCAGCAGCGAGCTTCGCGGCCGCAGCGTCACGCAGTTCGAGGTCGAAGAAGCAGCGATGGCCGACTCGTCAAGACTTACTTCAAGCTCATGTGTTTCGACGCGAAGTCCAAAAAGAACGGCCAGTTGGGCGCGTCGGTGTGCCCCTGGGCGTGCTGCCGGAAGGCGATATCGCCATCGGCGATCAGGGTCTCTATGGGCGGAAACACGGTGGTTCCCAGATCTTTTTTGCCCAGCAGCTTGTACACCGGGCCCGCGCCCACACCGGCCAGAAACGTTCCTTTGGCATCCACCCAGCTATCGCCGCCGGGTTCGGCGTCGTATCCGCCCTTGCCGGCGCTGAGGAACACGGGCCGCGGAGCGCACATGGCAATCAACTCGTGCGAATCCACCGGCAGATCGTTCCAGTGCAGCGGACCGGCGTACTTCAGGAAGTTGCCGGCCATCCAGTGATACTCGGCGGTGCCGGCCACGTTCTCGATGATTTCGCCCCAGTCGCGGCGATGTAATTTCGCGCCGCCCTCGCCCGACGAACTCACGTACGCGGTCCACAAGCGCGGCTCGTACGCCATGGTGACGAGGGTTGCTTTGCCGTAGCGCGAATGGCCTTCGAGGGCGACGTGCTTGGCGTCAACGGCTTTGTCGGTTTCGAAATAGTCGATGGCGCGGCTCGCGCCCCAGGCCCAGGCGCGCAGAGCGCCCCAGTCGTCGAGCTTGCGCGGCTGCCCTTTGTTCACCAGCCCGATGATGCCGAGCGTGAGTCCGGATCCATCGTCCGCCTGGATGCTGCCGGGGTTGAGTTGTGCGTATCCCCAGCCTTTGGCCAGCACCTGCTGTTGCCAGGTTGGACCCGCGGGGCCGCGGGGCGGGCCCGGCGGCATCGCGCCACGCGCCGGCAGGTTCATCGGCGGGCGGGGCGGTAGAAATGCGTTGGGGCCGTATGGCGGTCCCGGCGGAGGGGCTGGAGTGGGCGGTCCGCCGAATATGAATCCACCGCCAAACTGCATCACCACGGGCACCGGACCTTTGGCGTTGGCCGGCGTGGTGAGCGTGAGCGCGATCTTGACCTCGATGTCGGGGTAGGAAGAGTTGTCCACCACGCCTTCGAGTTTCTTGGTGATGACGTCCACGTCGCCGTTTTTCTCCTGCGTCGTGCTGGTGACTACCCAGTTCACTTTGGGCGTGACCTTGGGCACACGTCCATAAACTTCGCGGTCGAAATCTTCCACAATTTCGGGACGCCGCTTGCTCCACCAGTCGGCTGCTTTGGTGACCTCCTTCCCATTTTTCAATTTCAAGGGATCCGGGAGATCGGGAAAGGGGTTGGCTTTGGATTCGTCGTAGTTGGCGAAGAAGGGCGATTGCTTATCCCTGCCGTCGCGCCCGCGCCGGATCTCGGTCATATGGAGAAGATCCATCAGACGCTGATGATCTTGCTCTTTGGTGAGCTTCACCGGCGGTGTCAGTCCGCCGGCATCGGCCCGTGCCATTTGAAACAGGATGTTGCCCGCGGGGACGCCGACGAGTCCCGCAAAAAGCAAGCCGAATAGCCATCGTGTGGATCGCATCGCAATACTCCAACGGGGGAATTTGTTAGACACTCGAACGATATATGCGCGCGCCTGCCGATGTCAAGTTCGCCGCTGCAAAATGGCAGCGATCTCGAGGTGGCCCATCTTGGTTGCCCAGGCCAGCGGAGCGGCCCACGGCTCCGCGTCCGGCTCGTGCGCCTGTGCCCCGCGAGCCAATAGCAGCTCTACCATTGCCTTGCGTCCCCAGCGGCAGGCCCACCCCAGCGGCGTCGACCGCAGCAGATCGTCGCGCACATCGAGGCGCGCTCGGTGGTCGAGCAGCATGGCGGCGAACCGTACCCGCGCCGGCTCGCTGAGTGTGTCGCGCGCCGCCACGAAGTGAAGTACGGTCGCGCCGCGCCGGCCGACATTGGGGTCGATGCCGTGCGCCAGCAGCAGATCCATGCAGGTGAAATACGGCTCCTCGATGCCGCCGTCGCCCGCGCTGCGCGGCGGCTGCACCAGAATCCAGTTCCAGCGCGGATCGTCGCGCGGCCATTGGAGACGCGGCAGCGCCATTTCGATAATCGCCGGGACTGCATTGCAGGCCGCCGACCACACCAGTTCGCGCGCCACTTCTTCGCCGGGGTCCTCTTCGAGCATGCGGCGGGCTGCGTCCGTATCGTGCGCCAGCGTGACTGTCCAAGGCTTTGGCTTGGCGCCGCGGTCGAGCAGGAGTTGTTTCATGGGCGCATCGTCGCGGCGGTACGCGTGATCGATGGGCCAGCCGGAGGCGTATGGGTTGGCGTTGGGGTCGGCGCCGCGGTCGAGCAGCAATTCGGCGATATCGCGCCGCCCGGCCGCGGCCGCGAGCCACAGCGGCTGGCCCCAGCTCTCGGTGGGCTCCTCTAACTCGTCGAGCGTAGTGCGCTCATTGACGTCGGCGCCCAGATCGAGCAGCAGCCGGACCGTCTCGATTTGCCCGTGCCTCACCGCCAGGCTGAGCAGACCGCCGCGTTTCCAGTCGATATCGCGCTGCAGCAGGTCCGGATCCTGGCGCACCAACTCGCGCACGCGGTCCGCGTCTCCGAGGGCCACCGCGCCGCGGGCGGTCAGGGGCGCGCCGGCGGCGAGCAGCGACTGCGCCACGGCGCGAAAGCCCGGGCCGGCAGCAAGGGCCGCGCGGTCGAGCGGCGTCAGGCCTTGCATATCGAGCTTGCGAGCATCGGCCTTGCGGGCGAGGAGCCACGCCACCATTTCCTCGCTCGCGGCCTGCGCGGCCGCGTGCAGCGGAGTGCCTCCATTGCGGTCGCAGGCGTGGATCGAGGCTTCGTCGGCCGCGAGCAACTCCATCGCCTTTCCGGTCTCGCTCTGGCGGATGGCCTCGCCGATCTGCTCCTGCACGGGCGATACGGCGGTGTTGGGGCAACTCATGGACTGCCGGCGCTGCTGCTCCTCCTCCTCGACGATCGCGACGATATCGGAATACTCGCGGTCGCGCGCCAGCGCCAGGGCGGTGGTCGCGTCGCGGTGTGGGAAGATGCCCTTGCGGGCGTCCGCCCCGGCCCGCATGAGCAGGCGGACCATGGCGGGGTCGCGGCGCAGCACGGCAAAGTGCAGGGCGCGGTGCTCGTCGTTGCCCGACATGTCCATGCCGACAAGCTCGGGGCGCGATTTAAGCAGCTTGCGGACGGTGTCCAGGTCGCCTGCGTTGACGGTCTCGGCCATGCGCGCGACGTTGGCGCCATCGACGAAGGCTTTGAGCTTGGGCCAAGTGTCGAAGCCGTAAGCGCGGGCGAGCTCGCGCTGCGCCTGGCTGAGGGTGAAGCCGGGCCATCCGGCCTGCAGTTCTTTGGCCTGTTTGCGGAGTTGTTCCAGATTGGGTTGCCGCGGCAGGCGGCGTTTCGGGATGCGGCGAGCGGACATGGCAATCTCCTTTCGAATTGCCCGGTGTCCGCGTGACGGGCGAAAGAAGATTGGTCTCGACGTTATCGAACCAGTAGAAGACCGGTGGGCTCAGCCCTTCCCGCGGACCGGGGGCGCCCGACGCGCACTCCGAAATCATATCACGGGGACCGCTCCAAGGCACTAAAGAACCACCCGAGAATGATTTCACATTCGACGAACGCCGAGTGGGGTGTTTTCTCCTTTGCGTCTTTGCGCCTTTGCGAGAGACCCGAGAATGTTTCGGGCTTCGAGTCGGTTCGGGCCAGAAAGAATGTCTCTCGCAAAGGCGCAAAGACGCAAAGGAGAAGCCTCGGAACGGGTTTGCCTCGGCGCTGGGTGAGCTCATCTTGATTCCAAGACCTCTGGGGGTTAGAGACTTGGCCTCCGCCACGAGAGCGGCGCGCCTAGGCAAGCGTGCATTAAACCGCCCGATTGCCCACTTTGCCCGCGAAACTGCGATACGTGTACACAAAGTAACCCGCCGCCAACAGCACGCCCGGAATGAACCAAAAGAGCCCAACGTGCAACCCGTACGGCGCCGCCGCGGCGTTGGACACCGTCAAGGACAATGCCGGGTCGCCGTTCGAGGGCAACACCAGGGGATACAGCCCGAACGCCACGCTGGTCAGCATGCCGATCAGGAAGAGACAGGAACAAAGAAAAGCATCCAGCCCTTCCCGGTAACCGTCGAGCATGCGGGCGCCGACCAGCCCCACCAGGGCAAACACCGGAAACACGTATCCCCAAGGCCGTTCCGCGAAGCTGGCTTTCAGATGCGGCTGCACGTGGAAACTCGCGAGCGTGATCGCGATCACCGCCGCGGCCAGGCCCCACCAGACGCGTCTCGCTGTCAGCCGCGCCCGCTGGTGGACGTCCCCCTCGGTCTTCAGCGCGACCCACAGCGCCCCGTGGAGAGTCAGCGCCAGCAGCGCGGCCACGGCAATCAGCACCGTGTACCAATCGAGGATGCCGGAATTCCTGCCAGCCGTGAAGTCGGTCCACAGCGGCAGGAAAAACTCGCCCGAGCGGTCGAGCGGCACGCCCCGCACTACGTTGCCCAGCGCCGCGCCGAAGAAAATGGCCAGCAGCCCGCTGGCGGCGGCGAAGACCGCATCCCACAGCGGCTGCCACACCAGACTCCGGAGGTGATTGCGGAATTCGATGGCGATGCCGCGCAAAATCAGCAGCCACAGCACCATCATCAACGGCAGATAGAAGCCGCTGAAGCTCGACGAATACAGGGCAGGGAAGGCGAAATAGAGCGTTCCGCCACCGGCCAGCAGCCATACCTCATTGCCGTCCCACACCGGGCCGATGGACGCCAGCACGGCGCTCCGCTCGGCATCGTTGCGCGCCACGAAGAGATGAATAATTCCCGCGCCGAGATCGAAGCCGTCCAAGACCACGTAAAGGGCGATCATCGCCGCTACCAGACTGAACCAGACAGTTTCCATGACAGAGCCTCAATTCGCGGCGGCGTGCGCCGGACCCTCATCGATTTCGCGGCACACCAGGAACATGCCGAGAATCGCGAGGATGGTGTACATTCCCATGAATCCGAGGAGCGTGAAAATCGCGTTGCCGGCAGATACATGCGGCGATACTCCGGCGGGTGTCCGCATGAGGCCGTAGATCAGCCACGGCTGCCGCCCCATTTCCGCGGTCACCCAGCCGGCGGTAGTGGCGATATAGGGAAACGGCAGCATGAGCATCAACATCCACAGCAGCGGGCGCTGGCCGTACAGCTTGCCGCGCCACAAGCTAAAGGCGGCGAGCGCCATCGCGCCGACAAACAGTGTCCCCAGCCCCACCATGATGTGATAGCTGAAATACAGCATCGGAATATTGTCGGGCCAGAGATCCGGTGAAAACTCGTTCAGCCCTTTCACCTGTGCGCCCCAGCGCTGGTACGTCAGGAAGCTCAGCGCCCGCGGCACAATGAGTGGATTGTCGAGCCGGTGCCGGTCCACATCGGGCTGCCCCAGGATGGCCAGCGGCGCGCCGTTTTCGGTTTCGAATAGCCCCTCCATGGCGGCCAACGTCGGCGGTTGCAGATAGGCGATGTTCTTGCCTTGGCCATCGCCGGTGGGAAAGATCATGAGGAGCGTCGAGACGGTCCCTGCGATCACTCCCAGGCGGACGAAGGTGCGGCCGAAATCCTCGTGGCGCCGCGTGAGCAGGTAGAAAGCCCCGATGGAGGCCATCACGAAGCTGGCGGTCACCACAGACCCGATCATGTTATGCAGGTATTGCCAGAAAACCCACGGGTTCAGCAGCAATCCCCAGAAACTGGTCAACAGAATCTCGCCGTTGGGGCCTAATCGGTACCCCGTAGGGTGCTGCATCCACGCGTCCGTGGCGATGATGAAGAAGCCTGAAAGCCACGATCCGGCGAAGACCAGGAAGGCCGCGAACCAGTGCGCTCTCGGTCCCAGGCGCTTCTCGCCGAACACGAACAGACCCAGGAAACTGGATTCCAGAAAGAAGGAAAACACGCCCTCCATGGCCAGCGTCTGCCCAATCACGCCTCCCGCGGCTTTGGAGAAGCGCGCCCAGTTGGTGCCGAATTGAAACTCCATGGGGATGCCGGTCACCACCCCGAGGGCGAAATTGATAGCGAAGATCTTGACCCAGAAGCGGGCCGCCTGGTTGTAGTGTTCGTTGCCGGTGCTGAGGGCCATGGTTTTCAGCACCACAATCAGCAGCGCCAGCCCCATGGTCAACTGGGGGAACAGGTAATGAAACGTAACGGTGAACGCGAAATGGAGTCGATGAACTGTGAGGGCGTCCATATCGGGTGAGTGTCCTCTCCTATCTTCGCGCATTGCGTGGATGAGGGATTTCCCCGACGGCTGAATGTCTTAAAGTGCGCGGTGCTCGAATGCTTCGCGGCCCGGCGCGCAGCGCTGGAACGCCTCGCGTGCTTCGCGCGCGGTCTGGTACCGCATGGCGGCATCCTGGGCCATTAACTTCGCGAGTATCGGACCCAATCCCGCGGGCAGGGCCGCCGGATTCCTGGACCCGTGGACGGGCAGTTCTCCGGTGGCCAATTCATGCAGCACCACCCCCAGCGAGTATAGGTCGGAGCGGCCGTCCAACGGCTCGCAACGAATCTGCTCGGGCGACATGTAGGGCAGGGTGCCCACCATCATGCCCCGGCTGGTGACGTACATGGAGACCGTGGACGCATCTTCGCCCACGGGCTTCTGCGGAAACTTGACCTTGGCCAAACCGAAATCCAACACTTTCACCGGGCCGCCCGTGGTAAGGAACAGATTGGCCGGTTTGATGTCGCGATGGATCACCCCGATAGCATGCGTAGCTTCGAGCGCGCTGGCGACTCCTATGGCGATCTCGATGAGGGTCGCGGCCGGAATCGGCCCGGCGGCCAACCGGCGGTCCAGTGTCTGGCCGGTGAGCAATTCCATGGCAAGGTAAGGGCGGCCCTGCCAATCGCCGCTCTCGTATACGGTGCAGATGTTGGGGTGATGGAGCGCCGAAGCGGCCGCGCCTTCGCGCTCGAACCGGCGCAGCATTTGCGGATCGTCCACCAGCTTTTCGGCGATGATTTTGAGCGCCACGAGGCGGCCCAGAACGGTATCCTGCGCTTTGAAGACGATGCCCATGGAGCCGCGTCCAATCTCTTCTACGATGCGGTAATGCGAGACCATTCTGCCGATCATGGGATTCTCCATGATAGCCGAGGATCTGGGATATCCTGATACCCATGCGCGCCCTTTTGTCCGTCGTTGTTTGTTTCGGCCTAGCCCTCAAGGGCGCAACCGCGCCGGAACTGTCCGCCCGCAACGTGGTGAACGCCGCCGACTATCGCGGCGGAGCAGTTGCGCCCAGCGAGATCGTGGTGCTGTATCCCACCAATGCCGGACCTCCGGAGATGGCGCCATGGGCCTCGGACCCCGCTCGCAAATCGCAATACTCCGTCGATTCGCTGGGTGAAACGCGCGTCCTTTTCGACAACGTTGCGGCGCCCATGGTTTACGCGAAGAGCGGACAGATTTGCGCCATCGTACCCTATCAGGTCTCCGGAAAGAAGACCACGGAAGTGGTTGTCGAATATCGGGGACAGCGCTCGCCCGCCGTCGTGCTTCCGGTGGTCCGCAGCGCGCCGGCTATATTTACGTTGGATGCTTCCGGCGCCGGACAGGCCGCCATGTTGAACGAGACCGGTTGCTGCAACTCGGTGCGGAATCCCGCGGTGCGCGGCACCGTGGCGAGCTTGTATGCCACCGGCGAGGGCTTGCCTCTTCCCGGCGCGGCCAAACGTCCGGTGACTCCGTTGCCGGTGAGAGTGACCGTGGGTGGAGTGCCGGCTGAGATCGTCTGGACGGGCAACGTCGGCCTCCTGCAGGTGAATTTTCGCGTGCCCGTGAATGCTCCGGCCGGAGACGCGGTCCCGCTGGTGCTCAGCGTGGGTGATGCCCACAGTTCCGCGGCGGTGACGATGGCGGTGCGCTCCGCCAGGCAACAGATTCTGGTGGTCGCGGGCGATCTCCCAACGCGCCGGCGGCTGGCGGGAATCCTGACGGGCGCGGGCTACGACGTCTTTACCGCGCACGACGGAGAGGAAGCCATGGGGCTGGCCGAAGACCACAACGTCGATCTGGTGATTTCCGACCTGGGCCGGCCGTTCGAAGAGAGCCTCGAAATGATGGCCGCAGTCCGCAAGGCTCACCTGCTGGTGAAGACCGCGGCCCTCGCGGAAGAATTAAGCCCCGAGGCTCTGAAGGCCGCGGATCTTCTGGGTGCGCAGGCCGTATTGACGAAGCCGTTGGCGGGGCAGGTCGTGCTGCAGCGGGTACGCGCGTTGCTGCGGCGGCGTCCGGCGAGATACTAGTGTTTAATTGCGTAAATTGACGATTGTATTCTTGAGTTGACTGCCCTTGACCTCGCGTTTCTTCCAGCGGAACGGCTTGGCACGCTGGTTGTGCCTTCGGATGAAGGCTTCAATGGCCTCGCG